>Ga0335081_10000019_pt1 | contig 301523 bp, 284 predicted proteins | sample Lox_Sample_35_FD_206713 | JGI IMG/M metagenome (GOLD analysis project Ga0335081, IMG submission 206713) | Soil microbial communities from Loxahatchee National Wildlife Refuge, Florida, United States - Lox_Sample_3.5 | ecosystem: Environmental > Terrestrial > Soil > Wetlands | place: USA... | reverse complement strand
GATGGGCGGGCTCGTCGCCGCCGCGCGCGAGTTGAAGGACAAGGGAACCTTCGGCTACGTCGACACGGCACTGCCGTCGGCGGAGCTCGCCGGATTCATGCGGGGGTAAGCGGGTTGCACCCTTTTACCCAAAATGGTCGCCGCTCAAATACACGACGCCGACGACAGGCCTGAGCCTCGTCAGCATGTCGGTTATCGACACTTGAGAACCGAAACGGTGCGCTGGATGAAGTGCGCCCGATCAAACCATAAGCAAGAACAGATGCGCAATGCTGGCGTACATGAACGATGCCTCCAACCCGCAGAGCGCCTATCCAGCATTTTGGGCGCCGTTCGAGATTGTCGCCGAAGGTGCAGCGCAATAATTTCTTGCTGTTGAGCAGCCCGCTGACGACCGCAATTGGCACTTCGCTGCCAAACCGACGGGCCGCCGTCAGGGCAGCTCTTGGAGTATGAGCGGACATGCCAAAGCTGCGCAGCGGGGAGACGTGAGGGCTACTCCGCCGCCTGTTGCCGCGCCACCTGATAGCTGCCGGGTACGGTACGGAACGCGATGTTGAGCCGGTTGGCGCCGTTGATGGCGACGATGGCGAGGGTGAGGTTGGCGAGTTCTTCCTCGCTGAACTCCGCGCGGGCTTGCGCATAAACCGCGTCCGGCACGTGGCCTTCGGTGATCAGTGTCAGCGCCTCGGTCCAGGCCAGGGCGGCGCGTTCGCGCTCGGAGTAGAACGGCGATTCTTCCCAGGCGTCGAGCAGATAAAGCCGCTGCTCGCTTTCGCCGGCGGCGCGCAGTTCCTTGGTGTGCATGTCGATGCAATGGGCGCAGCCGTTGATCTGCGAGGCGCGCAGCTTGACGAGTTCGAGCAAGGTGTGATCGAGCCCGCAGTGTTTGACGAACGCGTGCAGCTCGCCCAGCGCCTTGGCGCCTTGCGGCGAGGCTTTGCGAAAATCCATGCGCGCTTTCATGGTCATCGAGCGTTTCCTTCCCGGTTTGCAAACAATCGCTGTGCGTCGACGCGTTTGAGGTCGGCATGCAGGATATCGAACCCGCCTTTTTGGCGCAGCTCCACGGCGATGCGCTGGGTGAGCGACATGACCGCGAGCACCGGCCCGGATGCGACGCTGACCCGGGCGACGCCGGCGGCTTCGAGCTCGCGCAGCGGCGGCGTGCCGGCGCGCGCGACGATGTTGATCGGTGCCTTGATCGCCGCCGCGAGTTTTCCGATCACGTCGAGATCGGCGAGCGCGAACGGAAAGATGCAGTCGGCGCCGGCGGCCAGATAGGCCTCGGCGCGGCGCAACGTTTCGGCAAAGCGGCTCGCCTCGTCGCCGACTCCCTTCAGGTAAAGATCGATGCGCGCATTGATCACGATCGGCACGCCTTCGGCGTCGGCAGCGGCGCGCGCGGCGCGGATGCGCGCGGCCGCGTCCTCGATCGGCCGCACCGGCTGATCAGGCCGCGGCGTGCCGTCCTCGATGTTGATGCCGATGGCGCCGGCGCGCACGATCGCGGCGACGTTGCGGCCGACCGCGTCCGGCGTATCGCCAAAACCTTCCTCGATGTCGGCGCTGACCGGCACGCGTACGGTTTCGACGATGCGCCGCGTCGCCGCGACCACGTCCGGCCACGGCGCCTTCTCGCCGTCCGCATAGCCGAGCGCCCAGGCAAGCCCGCCGCTGGTCGTCGCCATGGCGGGAAAACCCGCCGCCTCGAAAATCCGCGCGCTCATCGGGTCCCAGCAGTTCGGCAACAGCAGGATCGGCGGCGCGCGATGCAGCTTGCGAAATTCCTCGGCCAGTCGCTGTTGCTCCGCCTTGTGCACACCGCCTCCTTGGCCGCCGCTTTGGCACGGCAGCCACGCGCCGCGCGGCCTTTATCGCCGGCCATCGTTCGTTATGATTATAGCGGCGCGCCGGGGTGACGATGCAAGATCGCTACGCGCGCGGGGAGGCGGTATGATCACGCTCATTCATTCGATGCTCGCACGCGCGGCGATAGTCACGCTCGCCTTGTGGGCCGGCGCGATGGCCGCGCACGCCGAGGGTCCGACCTTCCGGGTCGATCCGCTCTGGCCAAAGCCGCTGCCGAACAATTGGATCATCGGCCAGGTCGGCGGCATGTGGGTCGACAGAATCGACAACATCTGGGTGTTCCAGCGGCCGCGCTCGCTGACCGCCGACGAGAAGGGCGCCACGCTCAATCCGCCGCGTTCCAAATGCTGCGCGCCTGCCCCTTCGGTGCTGGTGTTCAACCGCGCCGGCGACGTGGTCAAAGCGTGGGGCGGGCCCGGCGACAATCTCGGCTACGACTGGCCGGAGCAGGAACACGCCATCATGGTCGACAACAAGGGCTTCGTCTGGCTCTCAGGCAACGGCAAGACCGACGGCATGATCCTGAAGTTCACCACCGACGGCAAATTCGTCAAAGAGCTCGGCCGCCGCGCGGCGCCCACCAGCAGCACCGACTTGACCCAGTTCGGCCTCGTCGCCTCGCTGGTGCCCGATGCCGAGGCCAACGAAATTTACGCCGCCGACGGTTACGGCAACCATCGCGTCGCCGTGCTCGACGCCGACTCAGGCGCGATCAAACGCATCTGGGGCGCCTACGGGCGGCCGCCGACCGATCAGGACCTGCCGAAATACAATCCGGATTCGCCGCAATTCGCCAATCCGGTGCATTGCATCGTGCTGACCAAAGACGGTCTCGTTTATGTCTGCGACCGCAGCAACAATCGCGTCCAGGTGTTTCACAAGGACGGCACGTTCGTGCAGCAGTTCGTGTTCGATGCAAAAACCCAAGGCTCGGGCTCGACCTGGGGGCTCGCCATCTCGCCGCTCGACAAGAAGCAGGATTATCTGGTGTTGATCGACGGCACCAACAACGTGCTGGAGACGGTGCGGCGCAAGGACGGTGCCGTGGTCGGCACCTACGGTCGCCCGGGCCGCAACGCCGGCGAGTTTCACTGGGTGCATGTCGGGGCGTTCGACTCGCGCGGCAATTTCTACACCGGCGAGGTCGATACCGGCAAACGCCTGCAGAAATGGGTGGCGGGGAAGTAAAACAGGCGTTTCCCGGGCGCAGCGCAGCACGCAGTGGTGCGCTGCAGACCCGGGATCGTCAGGAAATTCCGAGTCTGGGAAGGTCCCGGATCAGCGGTGCACCGCTTCGCGCTGCACCGCATCCGGGAAGCGCATGTTACTCCGCCGGCAGCACCACGGCGCGGCATTCGCCGAAGCCGATGCGGGCGAAGCCCTCGCGGGTGCAGAAGCCGTGGAAGATGATCTCGTCGCCGTCTTCGATGAAGCGGCGTGCTTCGCCGCTCGGCAGTGCGATCGGCTCGCGGCCGCGCTCGGTGAGTTCGAGGAGGCTGCCCCAGCTCGATTTGTCCGGCCCGGAAATCGTGCCGGAGCCGAACAGATCGCCGGTCTCCAAATTGCAGCCGTTGCAGGCGTGATGCGCCACCATTTGCGCGACGGTCCAATAAAGGTTGGCGCTCGATGTATGCGCGAGGCGGAGCGGCGCGCTGCCGGCGCGGCGCATGGCTTCGCTGGCGATGGCGGCTTCAAGCGTGATCGCAAGCCCGCCGTGGACGCGGTCGTCGGCATCGTCGAGATAGGGCAGCGGCGCCGGATCGCCGTCCGGCCGCTCGAAAGCGCCGACGCGGAACGGCGCCAAGGCTTCGGCGGTGATGACCCACGGCGACACCGTGGTGGCGAAATTCTTGCCGAGAAACGGGCCGAGCGGCTGGTATTCCCAGCCCTGCACGTCGCGCGCCGACCAATCGTTGAGCAGGCAAAAGCCGAAAATGTGTTCGGCCGCCTGGCCGATCGGAACGACGCTGCCAAGTTCGCTCGGCGTGCCGATATAGATGCCGAGCTCGAGCTCGAAGTCGAGATTGCGCGAAGGCCCGTAGCTCGGCGCCGTTTCGTTCGGCGGCTTGCGCTGGCCGTTCGGCCGCCGAAATGGCGTGCCACTGACGCGGATCGACGAGGCGCGGCCGTGATAGGCGACCGGCACGTATTTGTAGTTCGGCAACAGCGGATTGTCGGGGCGGAAGGCGCGGCCCGCATTGGTGGCGTGAAACACCGAAGCGAAGAAATCGGTGAAGTTGGGCACTGCGGCCGGCATGATCAGCTCGGCTTCGGCCATGGGCGTCAGATGCCGGCGAATGTCTTGATTGCCGTGGTCGACGCTCAACGCGCGCGACAGCGCGAGCCTTAGCGCCGAGGAGGCCGGCGGGCCGAGCGCCATCAAGCGATTGAGCGGCGGCGTGGCGCAGGCCCGCGCCGCCTCGGCGGCGAGGCCGTCGAAGGACGCGCCGGCCGCGGCGACGTCGAGGATCTGGTCGCCGATGGCGACGCCGACGCGCGGCGCGGCGCCGGCGGTGCGAAACACGCCGAACGGCAGGTTCTGAATGGGAAAGTCGCAACCGGGTTCGTTGGCGCTGTCAAGCAAACTGCGGCGCGCCGGATCGTGGGTCTCGTTGAGCGCAAAAGCCATGATGCTGCTTGGCCCGATGCCGTTTCTGTGATCAATGCAAGACGGATATACAGGCATCGCCTCCGTTGAGCCAACGCATCGTGAGCCTCATTGCCGAACTTGCTTCGTTCGTGGTGGGCGCCAAAGCGTCCGGCTTGCCGCCGGCGGACCGCGAGCGGCTGGCGTTGCATGTCGCCGACACGGTCGTCGCGGCGCTCGCGGGCGCGAACATTGCGGAGGGCAGGGCGCTGCAGGAGATTTCCGGCAGCGACGCCGGACTGGCGAGCCAGATCGGCCGGCAGGCGGCGGCGGCGCGGCTGACCGAGATCGACGACATTCATCTTGCCTCCTGCACCACACCGAGCGCCGGCGTCGTACCGGTGGCGCTGCGCCTGGCCGCGCACTTCCGCGCATTCGATCCCGACGACGTTGCCAACGCGATCTGGGTCGGCACCGAAATCACGACGCGGCTCGGGCTCGCCATCAATGGGCCGGCGGTGCTCTATCGCGGCATATGGCCGACGTATCTCGTGGCGCCTGTCGGAGCGGCGGCTGCGGCGGCGCGCATGCTGGGCCTCGATGAGATGCGCGCCGCGCACGCTTTGTCGCTTGCGCTCATGCTCATCGCCGGCGGCGTCGGCCGCATTCACGGCACACCGTCGGGGCGCTGGTTTCTCTACGCCCAAGCGGTAGCCGGCGGCGTCGCAGCGGCGCTGGCGGCGCGTGTGGGCTATGCCGGAGATGCGGAGCTGCTGGACAAAACTTGGCTCGCCGACACCCATGGCATCGCGCTCGATCGCGATGCGCTGATCGATAAGCGCGGCGCCGCGTCCATCTATTCATCCTTGAGCATGAAGCCGTTCTGCTCGGCCAAGCAGGCGATCGCCGCGGTCGAAGCGTTTCGCGCTTTGCTGCACGAGGGCGTGCGCGCCGACGCGATCGACAAAGTGCGGGTGCGCGTGCCGAAGGCTTACGCCGCGATGATCGCGACGCGCGCGGTGCCGGGCGCGCGGCAATCGACCATGGTGAGCGTGGCGCATCAGCTGGCGCTCGCCGCGCTGGCGCCGCAGCGGCTTTACGATGTCGATCGCAGCGCGCCTGATGTCGATGCAGCCGCGACGCAGCTCGCGGCAAAGATCGAAGTAGCGCCGGGCGCGGCGCTGGAGTCCTTTTATCCGCAGCACTGGCCGGCCGAGGTCGAAGTCCAGGCCGGCGGACAAATTTTCCGCCGTCGCGTGATCGAGGCGCTCGGCGATCCGGAGCATCCGCTCGACCGCACCGCCGTCGACTACAAGGCGCATAAGGTGCTCGATCCGCTCGTCGGTGCCGCGAACGTCGACGAATGGCTGCGCCTCTGCCACGATGCACTGAACAACGGCGCCGCATGCGAACGGCTCGCCGATGCGTTTGCCGGTGCGGCAGGCGCAGCGGCGCAATAGGAGCAGCAATGCCCGATCAACAACTCGCAGCGGAACGCCGGCGGCGCCTCGCGGCAGCGATGGGCGAGGCCGGCATCGAGCGCCTCGTGCTCTACGGCAATGCCTGGGAGGGCGATTACCTCCGCTACGGCTGCGATTTCGGCATTCTCGAAGGCCACGGCGTCGCGCTCGTCGGCCGCGACGGCAGCGCCGCGCTTTATCTGGACAGCGCCACCGAAGCCGAGCGGGCCGAAGCCGAAGTGTCGCAGGTCAGCGTGCATTTCGCCCCGGATATCGCGCGCGCAGTCGGTGCGCGGCTCGACGGCGGCAACGAGCGCCTTGCCGCCGCGCCACGCCGCTTTCTGCCGCGCTGGCTGGTCGACCCCGAACGCCGTTTCAAGTTGGCGGACGCAACGGCGCTGGTCGACAAGCTGCTCATGCACAAGTGCGCCGGCGAGATCGCCGCCGTGCGCCGCGCCGCAGCGATCGCCGACGCGGCTTACGTCGAATTTCGCAACGCGGTGCGGCCGGGCCGCCGCCAGTACGAGATCGTCGCCGACATCGAGGCGCATTTGCGCGCACGCGGCTGTCCCGACAATTTCATGATCATCGGCTCCGGCGGCAAAGACGTGCTTGGCATGACGCCGCCGTCGGAACGCCGCATCGCCGCCGGCGATCTGGTCACCACCGAGCTGACGCCGGCGGTCGACGGCTATTTCGCCCAGATTTGCCGGACGCTCGTCGTCGGCCAGGCGAGCGAGGCGCAGCAGCGCGCCTTCGCGGTGTTCGTCGAAGCGCTGGAGGCCGGCATCGCCGCGGTGCGGCCCGGCGCGCGCGCCGCCGAGGTGGCCAGGGCCGAGAACGACGTGTTTCGCAACTACGGCCTCGGCGAATACACCACCAGCCAATGGACGCGCGTGCGCGGTCACGGCATGGGCCTGTTCGCCGATTCCAAGCCGCACATTCTCGAAGACGTCGACACCGTGCTGGCGCCGGGCATGACGCTGATCGTGCATCCCAACACCTATCATCCCGATGCCGGCTACATCGTGCTCGGCGATGCGGTGCTGGTGACGGAAAACGGCGCCGAAGTGCTGTGCCGGACGCCACGCCAGTTGTTTGAAGTCGCGGCTTAAGAAAGCAAAACTAAAAATGCGCCGCGGCCTGATTTCCCGTTCTGTGGTCGAATTGCCCGATGCGGTGCTCGAGGCGCGGCTTGTTCGGTTGCGCGCGGCGATGCAGACGCACGGGCTCGATGCGCTCCTCGTCTACACCAACAACACGCGGCCGGCCGGCGTATCGTGGCTCACCGGCTTCGTGCCGTACTGGTCGGAAGCACTGCTGGTGGTGCCGGCCGACGGCGCGCCGTATCTCGTCGCGGCGCTGAGCTTCCGCGTCAAAAGCTGGATCGAGCGCATCAGCCGCATCGGCGAGATTCTGCATCACCCGCGCATCGGACTGCGCGCCGGGCAACAGATCGCCGCGGCGCGGAAGGACGCCGCCGTGGGTGTCGTCGACTTCGACGGCCTGCCCGCGGGGATCGCGGCCGATTTGCGCGAGGCCGGCGCGGATTTGCGGCTGACCGACGCGAGCGCGTTGTTCGCCAGATTACGCGGCACGGCCGACCCCGCGGAAATCGCGCTCGCCAGTAAAGCCGCGGCGATCGCACAGGCCGCGCTGGGGCAAGCCACCGGCCCGTCGCTCAACGCCGTGATCGCCGCCGTCGAGCGGCAGGCGCGCCTTCTTGGCGCCGAGGAAATTTACATCGCCGCGGCGCCCGATCTGGCGCGCGATGCCCGTTTCATCCGCATCGAAGGCGAAGCGGCTTTAGGTAAGCATTTCGCGCTGCGCGCAACGGTCGCCTACAAGGGCACGTGGATTCGTCTGACACGCACCTTCGGCGAATCCGGTGTTGCCGAACAAGCCGCCGCGCGTCTCGCGCAAGCGGTCGCGCTCTTACCGTCCGACCGTGGCTTCGCGAAATTCGAAAGTTTCGTCGTCGAGGGCTGCCGCATCGCGCAGCCGCTCGAAGCGCTGATGGGCTCGCGGCTCGACAGCGCAAATGCACCTCCGCCCGGCGCGCTGGTGTCGGTGCAAGCGCTCATCGGCATTGACGGCGCGACCGTGCCGGTCGGCGCCCCCGCGCTCATCGGCCTTGACGGCGCGGCCGGCAGTCTGTTGGCCAGTCCGCTTTATGATGCGGCCGTGTCCGCATAAAACCAGACATTGCTTTGCCCTGAAGCCGTCCTGGGAACGGACATCGTTTTGTGTCGCCAAGTGCCAGAAGCGACATTCCGTTAGGACTTAGCCCCGCAAATTCGGGCAAGCATGAACAACCGGCGCTAGGATTACGAAAGAAAAGCCAGGAGTCCGGCGGTGTAAGCAAATTTCGGTGATTTATATTTATCGCGACGGATGGCAGCCATATCCGAACCGGGGACGTGGATGAACCAAGTACGAGTCGAGCAGAAGACCTTTCAGATGCCGCCGCAGGATGGCTTTACCGTCGCATACTTTCTCACCGTCGCCGACGTCGAACGATCGGCCCGATTTTACGAAAAGGTCTTCGGCGGTCGCATTCTGAGCAGAGGCGACAAGAGCGGCGCGCCGGGCTATGTCCAGATCGCCAACACGTGGCTCATCGTCAACGTCGGGGGCGGTCCGACACCTACCAAACCATCGGTAACGCTCCGCGTCCCCGACCCCGATTCAGTCAGCAGCTTTATGAATATCCGCGTTGCAGATATTCAAGCGTGCTATGAGCTATGGCGCAGTCGAGGAGCCGAATTTATCACCGAGCCAAAGGACGCCGACGGCGAGACGTACTGCTACATCCGCGATCCTGACGGCTATCTTATAGAAGTTGGGCAAAGCAAGCCGGGCGTCGCTTACGGTTGAACGGCCACGACACATGAAGGCATCCGTGGCGACAGCGGACACTGCGGCGACGCGAGGTCCCGGCGCACGGATACTCATCGGCCGCTGCGGCAGGCGAGGGCGTTCAAGTAGCAGCGCCGGCCACCTGGTCGGTCGGGAAGGTCCATGATGCCGAAGTATGATGCGATCATCATTGGCGCCGGACAGTCTGGGCCGGCCTTGGCGCGGCGATTAGTGGCTGCAGGCCGTCAGGTCGCGATCATCGAACGCAAGCTGTTCGGCGGTACATGCGTTAACACAGGTTGTACGCCGACCAAGACGCTGGCCGCGAGCGCCGACGTTGCACATGTTGCACGCCGTGCCGGTGATTACGGCGTGCGGATCAACGGGTCGGTCGATGTCGACATGAAGGCAGTCAAGGCGCGGAAGGATGCCGTTGTGGCTGTGTTCCGCGATGGGGTCGAGCGGTCGCTGAAGACCCTACGAGGATGCACGGTTTATCAAGGCGGCGGCCGCTTCGTCGCGGAAAAGAAGGTGGCAGTAAACGGTTCCGAGCTCCCGGCCGATCAGATTTTCATCAATGTAGGCGCGCGAGCCGCGATTCCACCGATACCCGGACTCGACCAGGTTCCGTACCTGACCAACAGCTCGATGATGGACATCGATTTCCTCCCCGCACATCTCCTGATCCTGGGCGGCAGTTACGTCGGCCTTGAATTTGCTCAGATGTATCGTCGTTTCGGCAGCGAGGTGACCGTGATCGAACTTGGACCGCGTTTGATCTCGCGGGAGGACCAGGACGTCTCGCAAGCTGTTGCCGATTTCCTCAAGGAAGAAGGCATCGACGTGCGCGTCGACAGCAAGATCATCGGCGTGGAGCGACAGGGCAACAAGATCGCGGTGAAAATCGAAGCGGCGGGGAGGATCTCACAAATTGCCGGAACTCATATGCTGGTTGCGACCGGGCGGCGACCGAACACCGACGACCTTGGCCTCGACAAGGCGGGAATCGCGACGGACGCGCGAGGCTATATCAAGGTCGACGACGAATTGCGTACCAACGTTTCCGGTATCTGGGCGATGGGCGACTGCAATGGTCGAGGCGCGTTCACGCACACGTCGTGGAATGATTTCCAGATCGTGGCGGCGAATCTGCTCGACAACGATCACAGACGAGTGAGCGACCGAATCACGGCCTACGCGCTCTACACCGATCCGCCGCTTGGCCGCGCCGGGATGACGGAAGCGGAAGTCCGCAAGACCGGCAAGCCTGCGTTGATCTCGACCATGGCCATGAAGGACGTCATGCGCGCGTATGAGAGGGGTGAGACCAAGGGTTTCATGAAAATCCTAGTGGATCGCGGTAGCAAACGAATACTGGGCGCCTCCTTCCTCGGGCTCGAAGCCGACGAGGTCATCCATTGCGTGCTCGATATCATGTACGCCAAGGCGCCCTACACGGTGATGCAACGCGCGATGCACATCCATCCTACGGTGTCGGAGTTTATTCCGACCATGCTGGACGAGCTCAAGCCGTTGCAATGATCGGGCGGCCTCGGGCCCCGCTATCGCAGATTTGCGGCGAGGCGAGCTCGTAACCGCTCCGATCCCGACGACGGCACGACCAAGAGCGAAAGGCGAGGCCAGGCCATGACGTCAGACTCAAACATTCGCGCCGCTCTAGACCGCCACTGGGCGGCCTCCGATGCCAACGATTTCGATGCCGAACATCAAATTTACCGGCAGGACGCGGTGCTTGAATATCCGCAATCGGGCGAGCGGATTCGCGGCCGAGACAGAATTCAGGCGTCGCGCATGGCGCAGCCGAACTATAAGCGATTTTCAGTACGGCGAATTATCGGCGCTGCCAATCTCTGGGTGACCGAATTCATCCTCACTTACGATGGGCAGCCATCGTATACGGTCAGCATCATGGAATTCAAGGATGAACAGGTTCTCCGTGAGACGCAATATTTCGGCGACCCGTTTCCGCCTGGACCATCTCGTTCGCAATGGGTCGAGCGAATGGAAGTGGCCGGTGCAAGTTGAGGCTTCGATCCGACGTCAGAATAGCCGGTCCGAAGCGAGCCGGGCGCCGTCGCGCAGGCTGGCAAGCTTGGCCCAGGCCACATCCGCCGCAACGCGGCCCCAGCCGGCCGCCGGTATGGATCGTCAATATTCGCGACCTGCTGCGCTGCATCTCTCTTCGCTCGTGTCAGCTCGGCATATTCGCACGCTCGCCCGGCCGGCGCGACAAGACGGCGCCGCCCGGTTATAAACACCGCACCGCCTCGGCGCCCCGGCCTCGATAGGGCGCCGGGACCTCTGACTTTGGGGGGGAGGGCATGGCGCGCAAGGTCATCATCTCGTGCGCGGTCACCGGCTCGGCCGATACGCCGGCACGCAACCCGGCGGTGCCGGTGACGCCGCAACAGATCGCCAGCTCCGCGCTCGACGCCGCCAAGGCCGGGGCGGCGATCGTGCACATCCACGTGCGCGATCCGCAAACCGCCAAGCCCAGCATGGATATCGCGCATTACCGCGAAGTGGTGGAGCGCATCAGGGCAAGCGGCAGCGACGTGCTGATCAACCTGACCACCGGACCCGGCGCGCGCTTCACCCATGACGCGAACGACCCGTCGAAGGCCGGCCCCGGCAGCGTGCTGCGATCGCCGGACGAGCGCGTGCGCCACGTCGTCGAGCTCAAGCCCGACATCTGCAGCCTCGACATGGGCAGCCTCAACATGGGCGACCGCGTCTTCATCAACACGCCCGGTCATCTGCAGACAATGGCAGAGGCGATCAAAGACGCCGGCGTAACGCCGGAGCTCGAAGTGTTCGAGACCGGCCATCTGTTGCTCGCCAAAAATTTCATCGACAAGGGCTACGTCAAGCCGCCGGGCATGTTCCAGATCTGCCTCGGCATTTCGTGGGGCCAGCCGGCGACGCCCGAGGCCATGAGCTATATGCGCAACCTGTTGCCGCCCGAGGCGCCCTGGTTCGCCTTCGGCATTTCGCTGCACCAGTTTCCCATGGTGGCGCAGACCGTGCTGCTGGGCGGCCATCCGCGCGTCGGTCTCGAAGACAATCTTTATCTGGAAAAGGGCAAGCTCGCGCCGAGCAACGCGGCCTTGGTCGAGAAGGCGGCGCACATCGTCGAAATTCTCGGCGATACCGTCGCCACGCCGCGCGAGGCGCGACAGATTCTCGGCCTGGCAGCCACCAACGCGTAACGAGGCTCGACCGCCGCGCACGCGCGTTTACCGAAGGGATGTCCATGACCATTCGCGTCGCCGCCATAGCGGTCAGCCACTGGCACGCGCTCAACGACGCCGCCTATCTGCGCCACCTCGTCGCCATGGCGGACGTGGAGCTGGTCGGCATTCAAGATTCCGATGGCGGCATCGTTGCAAAGCGTGCAGCCGCGGTGGGAAATCCGCCGACCTTCACCGACTACCGCGACATGCTGGCGACGCTGCGGCCCGATTTCGTGATCGCGCTCGGGCGGCATCGGCAGATGGCCGCGATCGCCCACGACCTTGTCGACGCGGGTTATCCGTTCCTGATGGAAAAGCCGATGGGCATCAACGCCGCGGAAGTGGAGGCGGTCGCCGCCAAGGCCAAGGCCCGCAATGCGTTCATCGCGGTGCCGCTGGCGCAGCGCTACGGCGCCTTCGCCGCGCGGGCGCGCGAACTCATCGCTGCCAAAGCTTTTGGCCCGCTGTCGCACATTTACGTGCGCATCAACCGGCCGGGACCGGCGCGCTATCCGGCCTGGGATTGCGCCTGGATGCTCGATCCGGCCGAGGCCGGCGGCGGCGCGTTGCGCAATCTCGGCCCGCACGGCTTCGACATGTTTCTGCATCTGACCGGCGAGGAGGCGGCGGTCACCGGCGCGCAATTGAGCCGCCGCGCCCACGACGTTGCGGTCGAGGATTACGCCTCGGTGATGGTGCGCTCGGCGAGCGGGGTGTTGGGCACCATCGAGGTCGGCAACGGCTTTCCCCGCGACGGCACCGACGGCGAGTGGAAGCTCGCCGGCCGCGACGCCATCCTCACCATGAAGGACGGCGTCGTGAAGCTCGCCACCGCCGAAGGCGACAAGATACTTCCCGGCACCGATATGACCTCGCCCTATTTCGCCGTGCTGCGCGATGCGCTCGACCACTGGCGCAAAGGCGTGGCGCCGCCGATCGGCGTACATGACTGCCTGCGCGCCGTGCGGCTGATCGACCAGGCTTACGCATCGGCAGCACGCAATTCGGACTTGAACAGAGTCAGATGACCCAATAAGCGGCGAATGACTCCGCCTTGAGGGCTGTGCCCGGTTATGTGCCGAGGCTCGGGTTCACAGTGTTGCTCTGGCGCCACACTGCACGCAAAAATAATTGCGGGCCACAGTTTCCGCTCTTGCAAGCATAAGATGACTGAGATTGGATAACAACCGGATCACAAGGGGCTGTGATCTTACAAATAAACAGAGCACCTCTGTGGTGCCGGGGGCAAACCGATGTTGATTAGCGCGCGTGCCGCGGCGCTTTGCGCTGTGTGGCATCTTTCTCGCTGCTATTTTATCGGATGCAGCTTTTTGCAGGCGAACAATAAGAGGGGAGCCTGCGCGGCGGGGAATTTCCGGCGGATGACCGCCTCAAGCTCGTGGGCGGCGTGATGGTTGCGCAGACGCCCGCACGTCGGCAAGGCGGAAGCCGAATTTTTAATATCGCAATATTGTTCGTTGTTGTTTTGACTGTTTGCGCTTGCAGTGTGAGCGGCAAGCCAGAGTTTCAGGCTTTTGGAGGAAGAGATGCATCAGGTCCGACCGTTAATCATCTTATAGAACATATAGCATGTGAAGTCGCAAGGACTATGTATGAGCATTTAGGCCCACCGGAACATCGGAAACCAACACCCATACCTCAGGGATCTCCTGAGGACATTTTGTGGCAGCGACTCATTGAAGACAATTTTGTGGCCAGCGTCACGCTTAACCTGCAGGTGACGAACAACGAAGGAATCAACCCGGCCTTGACCTTCCCAACTCCTTTTAAGCCCATTCCGACACCGGGCCTTACGCCCGCGAACCCCATCGCCTTCTCCGGGAACTTCACGCTCGCAGTTAATGGCCAGCTGAATGGAAGTCAGTACAGAACGTTTACGTTTCAATACCTTATAGACTTGTACGTTCTATATACAAAATTCGCTCCCAGGTACTTAGTGGCCACGGGCGAATTGCCCGACTGCGGAGTGGCCTCCGTGCTATTAGGCGGCGACTTAGGATTAGAGGAGATACTAAGCACGGGACTTCACTCGATCGATCAAACGAGTCGCTACAACCTTTATGCCGCGCCTAAAGCAAACGAAGCAGGTCCACCCACTTCTAGGATAAAAAAGGAACTTGAAGAAGAGATACAGAGGTTCAATGAGATACAAAAGTTCAATAATCAAAAAAAACCCGAGTCGGAGTCCGATATCCTAGCGAAAATAGAGCAAGATCTTAGGACTATCATCCAGCAAAACCAGAAGGCTATCCAGCAAAGCCAGAAGGCTACAACACCGGTAACGGGACCGAGCCAGACTGTATATTTTAGCTCCACTCTGCAGTTTTCCGTGATCGCTGGAATAAGCGGCGGTCCCAGCTGGACGCTGCGTCGTTTCACCGGACCAAACGGCAGCGGCGGCGTGGGAGGCAGCGGGGGCGGTGGAGCCGGCGGGGGCGCAGGCGGCGGAGCCAGCGGAGGCGCCGGAGGAGGCGGAAAGGGCGGCGGTGGCAGCGGCGGCGCCAGCCAAGGCTTCTTGAACTTCAATCGCAACGAAGCAGATCTTATGTTGTTCCAAGTAGCGGCAACGTGCCGACAGAAGCCATCGACGCTTCGAGACGACTATTGGGACCGCGTTCCGGTTTGTAGCACGCCCGCGGGATTGGCATCGCGCAACGCGACTGACGCTCTATTCCAGCTAAGAAGTACATATATTGTGCCATTCTGACGGCTCGCCGCGAGCCACATTTGGCCGACCACAATCGAATCCCCGCGATGGCACCGACGGCGAGTGGAAGCTCGCCGGCCGCGACGCCATCCTCGCCATGAAGGACGGCGTCGTGAAGCTCGCCACCGCCGAAGGCGACAAGATACTTCCCGGCACCGATATGACCTCGCCCTATTTCGCCGTGCTGCGCGATGTGCTCGACCACTGGCGCAAAGGCCTGGCGCCGCCGATCGGCCTACATGACTGCCTGCGCGCCGTGCGGCTGATCGACCAGGCTTACGCATCGGCATCCGCCGCCTAGCCGTCCATCCGGCGCCAGCGCGCCGCTTATTCATGAAGCAGCGTTTGCCAGTTTGACGGCACTGCTCCGGCCGGTCCGGGCACCGGCTGATCCAACGGATGCGAAGACGGCGCGGGAAGCTTCGGGCCGGCGAAGAATTCTTCGGTACGATAGTCGTAGAACCACCGCTCGCCCGGCTCGAAGCTCATGATGATCGGATGACCCGTAGCGGCGTTATGCTTCGATGCATGCTGACTTGGCGAACTATCACAGCAGCCGATGTGGCCGCATTGGGCGCATCTGCGCAGATGAAACCACCATCCGCCCCGAGCCAAGCATTCGGCGCAGCCTGTCCCGCTTGGCTCGGCCGCTGGATCGATACCTTCCCGCAGATGCTTCATGCGTCGTGCCTTTAGCCGTAAGCGACGCCCGGCTTGCTTTGCCCAACCTCTATAATATAGCCGTCGGGATCGCGGATGTAGCAGCGCGTCTCGCCGTACTTGTCCTTCGGCTCGGTGATAAACTCGGCGCCTCGACTTCGCCACAACTCATAGCACGCCTGAATATCGGCGACGCGGATATTCATAAAGCTGCTGACTGAATCGGGGTCGGGGGGAACGCTGAGCGTTACCGTCGGTTTGTCCGGTGTCGGACCGCCTCCGACGTTGACAATCAGCCACGTGTTCGCGATCTGGATGTACACTGGCGCGCCTTTGCTGTCGCCTCTGCTCAAAATGCGACCGCCAAAGACCTTTTCGTAAAATCGAGCCGATCGTTCCATGTCGGCGACGGTGATGAAGTGTGCGATGGTAAACCCATTCCGCGGCGGCATCCGATAGGTTTTCTGTTCGACTTGTACCTGGCTCATGGCGGACTCCAATTCGGACAAGGAGTTTTTTCGATTCCCAGAACAGGCCGGGCAGTGTGCTTCTGCCGCCGGTTCTCTAGCTTTGCTTTCGTAATACTAGCGCCATTTTGTTCGTGTTTGTCCGAATTTGCGCGCCCGATCCGCTTCGGACCAGATCGATCATGAGAAATCCCGAGGAATAGAACGATCCCAGTCGCGATGACATACTTCGTTCGTGCCCTCGAAGGCGCGCAAGCTTCCCTGCAGCCGGAAGGCATTGGCGGTGGATGACAGCCGCATCTGCGTCTCGACCCGGATTTGCCATTCGTTTCGCGTCAGCGTCTGGGTGTGGCGCAGTTCGGCGACGGCGGTGAGCGGATCGTTGTCCTCGATATGATATTCCGTCTTGTCCTGCGTGCCCGATTCCAGACCGATACGGTCGATGCGTTCAATCCGCACGCCATCGCGACGAACGATGGTTGGCTTCTCGGGTGGCGCCGTCTGCGGTTCAGCAAATGGCGCCAGTCTCGCGTCGGCGACGTTGGGCGGGCGTTGCGGCAGATCGAGCGTGCCGGCAAAAATCTGCACCGTCGCCGTCTCCGGACTGGGCCAGATCATCGGCCAGTAAGCCGTCGATATCGCAAGCCGCACCTTGTGGCCGACCGGAAATACCGAACCTGCGTCATTGAGTTGGATGCGTACGCGGTAGCGCTCACCTGCCGCCAGCAGGGCGGGGCGTTCGTGGTCGTCGCGATGGGCGAGGTTGAGCACACCATAGCTGACACGCAGCGATTCACCGGACGGGTGCACATCGCATAACCGAACGACCAGATTGGCAATCGGCCGGTCGGACGCGACATCGAGCGTTGCGATCGGAGCGCCAAGGATCTCGATCGGCTCGGCGAGCGGCGTCGTCTCGAAAACCAGCGAGCGCATGTCGTCTTCTTGCTGGTCGCGTGCCTGATCGCGCCCACGGCCGAATGGAACCCAATCGCCCGCGCACTTGCCGACGGTCTGCGGCGAGCATACGGCGCGAGCCGTCAAAGGCGCCGCGGCGTCTCGCAAGCCCTCGTCGGTCAAGAACAGACGCCGCGGCATCACTCCTGGCGGTGGCCACGACGGTTCTGCGATCCACCGACCCGGCAAAGTGTCGTGGTGGCTCGCCGGTTTGACACTTTCCGTCATCCACGCGCGCAGCATGGGTTCATCCATCACGCCGGTATCGATGCCCTTGAGCCAATAATCCCACCAACGCAGGATGTCCTGGAGGAATCCGATCTGCGGACCGGGGAGTGCAAAGTGGGGATAGGCGTGGGCCCATGGCCCGATGAGGCCTTTGCGAGCTACCTTTAGTCCCGCAAGCAGACGCGGAATTGCATTCTTATAGCCATCGGTCCAACCACCGACGGCATAGACCGGGCATTGGATCGCTGCGTAGTCCTCGCATACCGATCCATGCTTCCAATACGCATCGCGTCGCTGGTGCTGCAGCCAATTTTCCTGAAACAGCGGTATGTTCGCCAAGCGCTCCAACCACATCGCTCGCCAGCTATCGCCGACCAAAGCCGGATCGGGCGGCAGGCACATCAAACTGAAAAAGAAAAAGGCCCATTCGAGTCCAGCCGTGGTCAGAAGCACGCCGCCCATGTAGTGCGCATCGTCGGCGTACCGATCGTCGGTCGAGCAAATGGTTACGATTGCCTTGAGCGCCGGGGGCCGGCGCGCCGCAATTTGCAGTCCATTGAAGCCACCCCAGGAAATTCCCATCATCCCAACCGAGCCGTTGCACCAAGGCTGCGCTGCCAGCCAAGCGATCACCTCGACGCCATCGTCTTGTTCCTGCTTGGCGTACTCGTCGAACAGCAAACCCGTCGATTCGCCGCTGCCGCGAAGGTCGACGCGAACGCAAGCGTAGCCGTGACCCGCCAGATAGGGATGAGTCAGCGCGTCCCGCTCGTACGTGCCGTCGCGCTTGCGATACGGCAGATACTCCAGGATCGCAGGAACCGGGTTCCTTTGCGCATCGTCCGGCAACCAAATGCGGGCGGCGAGCTGCGTCCCGTCTTGCAGCGGTATCAACGTGTGTTCGATAACATGCACAGCGTTTGGAAAATTCGTGACGATCACGGCGGACTACTCACGATGGCGGCGGCTTGCCGGCGTGCTGGGGCATCGCAACAGGATAACCGGTGACAACGCGATGTCACCCGATATCAGGCTTGCCTTGGGTCATCACTTGCACTTGAAAGCAGACGCTGATCCAAGCGATTTATAGGGTACACGCCCAGGACACCGGCACACCACTCCCGCCAAAACGCGAGGACTTCATCGTGGCTGACAAACTGACCGACATCAAGGAAGAGCTGGCGCTCGCCAATCGCATTCTGGCCCATGAGGGCGTGCTCGACGCCTTCGGCCATGTCAGCGTGCGCCATCCCGGCGATCCCGGCCGCTATCTGTTGCCGCGCTCGCGCTCGCCGGCGCTGATCGAGCCGGCCGACATTCTGGAGTTCACGCTCGATTCCGAGCCGGTGCGGCGGCCGGCCGCGCATCTGTACGCCGAGCGCGTCATTCACGGCTGCATCTACCAGGCGCGGCCCGATGTCACCGCGGTCTGCCACCACCATGCGCCGGCGGTCATGCCGTTCGTCATCGCCGGCAAGCCGATCGTGCCGGTGTTTCATCTCGGCGCCGCGATCGGCGAGGAGCCGCCGTTCTGGGATCAGCAGGACGAATTCGGCGACACCAATCTGTTGGTCGTCAAGCCCGAGGAGGGCGCCTCCCTCGCCCGCGCGCTCGGCGATCACTCGGTGGTGCTGATGAACCGCCACGGCGCCACCGTGGTGGGGGCCGACCTGAAGGAGCTGGTGTCGCGCGCGATCTTCATGTGCCAGAACGCCGAGTATCAGCTGCGCGCGCTGCTGTTGCGCGCGTTCATGCTCGGCACCGCGCCGACCTTGCCGCGCGGCGAGATCAAGCTCGCCGGCGCCATCAGCCGCCTGCCCAATGTGGTGACGCGGACCTGGGAATATTGGAGCGCGCGCGTCGACGGCGGCAGCAGCGCTGCTGCGGCGCCCGCGAGCGTGGGCAAACGCGTCAAGCCGGCGCGCCAAAAAGCCCGGCGCAAAAAATAACGCCTTGATATCGTCATTGCGAGCGAAGCGAAGCAATCCAGTGCGGCGGCGGTGTTCTGGATTGCTTCGTCGCGGAGCTTGTCATCGGGCCGGCCACTTCGGGCCGGACCCGTTGGCTCCTCGCAATGACGAGGGATGGCAGCCGGTGCGAGGCTCAGGTTCGTCCGCCGCAAGGCCCGTCGTGCACCCAGGTCGCTTCGGCGTGCATCGCGGCGCACCGGTTCGGGAAGGTCATGCGCACGTGCTCCGCGTTGATCCCGCACATCGGCTCGGAGCGGACGACGCCCGCCCAGCTCCAGCAGGTAATCGTCTGACAGTCGCCCGGGTACACCACTTTGGCGTGGTCGTGCCGGGCCGCGGCAGCGTTGGCGTAGTTTTGCGGGCCATCCGCCCGCAGCCCGCAGACCGGCTGGTTCATGACGACGCGATGGGCTCTGGCCGCGAACGCGCCGTCGCTCGCCGTGAGCGAGATGACGCCAAGCGCCGCCACAGCCGCCAGACACGACGCAGTAATCCGCACAATACCCATTGCTAATCCCCCGTTGGGTTGGCCGAGTGGTTGTTTACGAAAAGAATATACCACACCCGGTCGGCAAAGGCAGTGCCGATCGCGTCTTTATTCCCAGACGGGTCCGCTCAAACCGCGCACCGACTGATGCTTGCCGATCTGGCCCATTTCGCGCTGACGTTTTACCATCGCCATGGTCATGATCGGCTCGACGCTCAGTTCGCGCAGCGTATCGGCGCTTTCCGAGGGATCGGCCGTTTGCAACGGCGTACACGGCCGATAGGATGCGGCAAATTCCAGCGTAAAAGCGCTTATTGGGGAGGATCGCCATGATGCCGCTCGATCGCGCCACGAGCCGCCGCCGCTTCATCCAGTATCTCGCCGCCAGCCCGCTGTTCGCCGGCACCAGCGTTGCGGCGCTTGCCGACGAAAGGAATTTTCCAAAACTGCGGCCCGATCCTTACGTCTGGGCGCCGCGCGATTACGACCACCTCATCGCCGATCCGAAGGAGGCGCTCGACGTGTTCGACTTCGAGCCGGTGATGCACAAGAACGTGCCGGCGGCGCATTTCGGCTACATGGCCTCCGGCGTCGACGACGACGTCACGTTGCGCGCCAATCGCGAGGGATTTTTGAAATTTCAGCTGCGCCCGCGGCGGCTGGTCGACGTCAGCAAAGTCGACATGAGCACCGAAATTCTCGGCCAGAAATACGACACGCCGATCGTCATCGACCCGACCGGCGGCCACAAGGCGTATCATCCCGACGGCGAGGCCGGCGTCGCGCGCGCCGCCAAGACCGGCGACCATTTGATGATCCTGTCGACCCAGGCGACCACCTCGGTCGCCGATGTGATCGCGGCGCGCGGCCGGCCGATCTGGTCGCAGCTCTATGCCACCAACAAATTCGAAGTGGCCAAGCATCACGTGCTCAGCATGGAGCGGCAAGGCGCGATCGCGATCGCCGTCACCGTCGATCGCAGCGGCGCACGTAATCAGGAGACCGCGCTGCGCATGAGCCGCACCGACACGCGGCAATGCGCGGCGTGTCACGATAGATCGAGCCTCGCCGCCGGGATGCGCAACGATCCGATGTACGATGGCGCCGATTTGTCGGGGCTTACGAACATCCAGTCGTCGGCGATGACCTGGGATTACATCAAGCGGCTGCGCGATCTCACCAAGCTGAAAATAGTGATCAAAGGCATTCTGGCCTGGGAGGACGCCAAGATCGCCGCCGAGACCGGCATCGACGCCATCATCGTCTCCAATCACGGCGGCCGCGCCGACGAAGCCGGCCGTTCGACCATCGAGACGCTGCCGGAGATCATGCAGGTCTCGGGCAATATGCCGGTGCTGATCGATTCCGGCTTCCGCCGCGGCACCGACATCGTCAAGGCGCTGTGCATGGGCGCCAAGGGCGTTGCCGTCGGCCGGCCGTATCTGTGGGGTCTTGGCGCGTTCGGCGAGCCGGGCGTCGAGCAGGTGCTGCGCATCCTGCGCTCTGAGCTGAAAGTCGCCATGCAGCAGGTCGGCGCGCCGTCGCTGAAAGACCTCAAGCCCGCAATGGTGCTGCACGTCTGATGAGCGCGCGAAACACCATGCAATCATCCTGCCGCGACCGGCTCGAGCAGGCGCTGGCGCGCATTGCCGATCCGAAAGGCGAGGGGGCGCGCGCCTGCCTCACGGTTTATCAGGATGCGGCGCGCGCCGCGGCCGACGCCGCCGATGCGCGGGCCCGCGCCGGCATCTGCCTCGGCCCGCTCGACGGCGCGCTCGTCAGCATCAAGGATTTGTTCGATGTCGCCGGCGAACCGACGCGCGCCGGCTCGAAAGTCCTTCCCGAGGAGGCGAAGCCTGCGACGGCCGACGCCGCGATCGTGCGCCGGCTGCGCGCGGGCGGGGCCGTGATCGTCGCCAAGACCAACATGACCGAGTTCGCGTTCTCCGGCATCGGCGCCAATCCGCATTTCGGCACGCCCGGCAATCCGCGCGACCGCACGCGGGTGCCCGGCGGCTCGTCAGCCGGCGCGCCGGTCGCGGTGGCCGACGGCTTTTGCGAGATTGCGATCGGCACCGATACCGGCGGCTCGGTGCGGATTCCGGCGGCGTTGTGCGGCCTTGTCGGCTTCAAGCCGAGCCGCCAGCGCGTGCCGACCGGTGGCGCGTTTCCGTTGAGCTACACGCTCGATTCGATCGGGCCGATTGCCAAGAGCGTCGCCGATTGCGCCAAAGCCGACGCGGTGATGGCCGGCGACGAATCTTCGGCCTTCGCGCCGCTTGCGCCCAGCGCGCTCGCGGGCCTGCGCTTCGGCGTCGCCGAGGGTTTGCCGCTCGACCGCTTGGACGATGCGGTTGCCGCCGGCTTTGCCGCTGCCGTCAAAAAGCTCGATGGCGCCGACGTGCGCGTCAGCCACGAGACGCTGGCGCAATTCGACGGCATGAACGAGGTCAACGCCAAGGGCGGCATCTCGCCGCCGGAATCCTGCGCCATCCATCGCGACCGGCTGCGCCGGCGCGCAGCCGACATCGATCCCAACGTGCTCGCGCGCATCGAGCGCGGCTGCGCGGTGTCGGCGGCCGATTACGTCGACATGACGCGCGATCGCGCACGCTTGGTCGAGGAGATGGACGCGCGGCTGGCCGGCCTCGACGCGTTGATCATGCCGACCACGTCGATCGCCGCGCCCACGATCGCCGAGGTCGCCGACCCGAAAGTGTTTGCCGCGCGCAACGCGGCGCTGTTGCGCAACACCGCCATCATCAATTTCTTCGACCTCTGCGCCATCACGCTGCCGCTGACCAGTGCGGTGAGCCCACTGCCGGTCGGGCTGATGCTGGCGGCGCGCAACGGCCAGGACCACCGGCTGCTCGCCATCGCCGCCGCGGTGGCGCAGCTTTTTGGCGCATGATCTAAAGCTTGCTCTTGACGCGCGACTTTCCTAGCATTTAGCCAAATTTGGGAGGATCCGACATGACCAGCCATAAGCTTCCGAGCCGGCGCCGCGTGCTTGCCGGCGCCGCCGCCGCGGCCACCACCACGCTTGCGGCGCCCGCCATCGTGCGTGCCCAGGGCAAGGGCGCGCTCAAGGTCGGCGTGCTGTTGCCGCGCTCCGGCTACGAGGCCGGCATTGGCCAGGACTGCCAGCGCGGCGTCGATGTCGCGGGGCCGGTCTTGAAGTCGCTTGGCTTGCCCGAGCTGACGATCATGAACGGCGACACCGAGTCGAACGTCGACACCGCGCGCGAGCATGCCGAAAAGCTGATCCTGGACGGCGCCCAGCTCCTGATCGGCGCCTTCGATTCCGGCCAGACCACCGCCGTCGCCCAGGTCGCCGAGCAGAAGGGCATTCCGCTGGTCATCAACGTCGGCAGCGATCCACAGATCACCGAACAGGGCTACAAGTTCGTGGTCCGCAACTTCCCGACGGTGCCGATGCTGCTCAACGATGAGCTGGCCGAGCAAACGGAGGTGTTCGAAATTGCCGGCGTCACGCCGAAGACCGCCGTGTTCATGCACGTCAACGACCTGTTCGGCACCGGAATGGCCAAAGGCATCCACGCACGGAAGCTGCCATATACGATCCTCGACGAAATCTCCTACGATCCAGCGGCGCGCGACCTCTCCGTCGAGGTCACCAAGGCCAAGGCGACGAATGCCGAGATCATGCTCGTGGTCGGCCGCCTGAACGACGCGATGCTGCTAACCCGCGAAATGGTCAAGCAGCGCTGGACGCCGCAGGCGATCCTGAGCTGGGGACCGGGATGGTACGAGAACCAGTACACCAAGACGCTGGGCAAGCTCTCGGACGGCCCCATCAGCCTGGTGCCATGGTACGATCCAAACAAGAAGTTGACCCCGGTTCTCCAGGCGGCATTCGCCAAGGCTTTCCCTGATCTCAATATGAACACCAATCATGTGTACACGTTCGAGGCGCTATTGATCGCCGCGGATGCCTACAAGCGCGCCGGTTCGACCGACCCCAAGGCATTGGCCGACGCGCTGCACGCGACCAACATCACCGACAACGTCAGCATCGGGCCCGGCGTCAAGTTCGACGCCAAGGGCCAGAATACCGGGTTGAAGTGCGGCGCCGTGCAGAACCGCGGCGGCAAGCAGGTGACGGTTGCGCCCAAAGAGGCCGCCAACGCCAAGCCGGAATGGCCGATGAAGCCGTATCAGGCCCGCGGCTGAGTTACTGTCATCACCCGCGAAAGGGGGTGATCCAGTAATCGTCGCGGCTTCGAGCATCTGCTCGAGCGTCAATCAATGACTACTGGATGCCCCGCTTTCGCGGGGCATGACACGTCGAGATTTGGCGCCATCGGTGTAATACGGCCGGCGCCGGATGTATTCCTGGTGGAAGTCGAACATCGCCACGAAGAACTCCGACCAGCCGCCCATGCGCACGCGCACCAAGTCGTAGCGCTCGGGGTATTGCATCGCCTGTGCGTAGGTTTCCGGGTCGGCGCAGGTGATGGTGACCATGTTCGAGCCGAGCTTGCTGTGCGAGAAGTCGGCAATCAACGCGGTGAGGCGGTCCAGCGGAAAATCCTCGCCGATGTTCAGGTCGCTCGGCGCCGCATTGGCAAAGCCGTGACTGATCTCCTCCACGTTCCAGTCGCGCAAGGAGGTAAAAGCGTCGCTGGATTGCGCATTCAACGGCAGGTCCGAAGGCCACGGCATGCCGGTGAAGTCGGCGCCGACCGGCTGGCCGTTGCGCCGACCGTTCGCCGAGGCGCCAAAGCCCAGCCCCAGGCCGACATTGTCCTCGAACGTGCCGACGCCCGGCGTCACCGTGAAGGCAAACGGTCGCTCGGCCGTGCCGTATTTCTGCTTCAGCTTCTCGTATGCGGCCTTGATGCCGGGCAGCGGCTCCCGCAAGCTCTCATGCACGATCGCAATGCAGGTGCCGATGACCGCTTTCGCCAGTTCCAACAGGCCGGCGTCGGCATTGACGCCGAACTTCGGCACTGCCAGCGCGTAGTTGCGCAGCTGCTGAAAGAACTTCGCATCCTCGTCGCGCCGCATTGCGCCTTCGATCGTGGTGTAGAATGGCTGCTTCATGTCGTAACCCCAGTCGCATTGCAGGCAGCGCAGCAATTGCGGCAGGGAGCAGCGCGCGGTCGATTCGTCGAACACCAGCTGCTTGATGGCATAGAGGCTGTCCAAGGTGTCGGCTATGCCGCACAGCATCGGCGCCACGATGTGATAGCGGGCGCCGCCGTCGGTGAGGTCGCGGCCGGTCTCCAAGGTGTCGGCAAGGAACGCGGAAAACAGCGGGCTCGGGCAGTAGGCCGCGAGGCTGCCGTAGTTGTTCATCAGCCCGTTGAAGAAACTGCTGATCGCCCACTTCCAATGGGTGTAAAAGATTTTCAGAAACTCATCGAAGCTTTTGATGTCCTCGGGCGGCGGTGAGTTCCAGGACTGTTTCAGTCCGCGCAGATTGATCGGTCCGGCGTTCTGAATGTTGCAGCCCTGGTTCATGGCGTAGTCGACCATGGGCAGCACCGACACATAGCTGAACGCCCATTCGGTCTTGCCGACCAGCACCGGCTCGTAGCAGCCGTCGCAGGTGTAGTCGCGGGCGTCTTCCAGACGCACCGGTCCGCAGGCGTGTAACGCCGGCACCAGCTTGTCGTCGTTGAGCATGATTGGGTGCGCGCCGCCGCTGAGCACGGTCTTGGCCGCCTCCTCGAACAGCTCCGGACTCATTTTCTTGTGGACGCGCAGCGACAGGCACGGCGCGTTGAGCGGCAGCCGGCGCGCCGAGCGCAGGCACATGCGGCTGATCGCGTTGGAGGCGTCTTCCGGCTCGGCCGCGGCGGTGGCCTTGTAGCCGCCGACGGTGACCTGCTGCACCCATTGATTGATCGCCGCTCCTTGGGGGAAATTTCCGGCCGAGTAGAACACCGCGCCGGTGCCGTAAGTCAGGTAGTCGTTGATGTGGCTGTAATTGTAGAGGACGGTCTCGTCCATCTTCAGCCAGAAGGCGTCGATCATCTCCTGGGCCGCCGTTTCGGTCAGCGTACCGCCCGCGATATCCGCTTCGTATAGTCCGATCAGCTGCTGGTCGAGCCGGCCGATGGAGTGCGGCTCGCCGGTCTGATGCAGCGCGCAATTGGTGATGAAGACGAGCTGCAGCGCCTCGATGAAATGCTCCGGTTTCTGGTGCGCGATCTTGCGCATTCGCCGCGCGATCGCCTGCAGATTCGCCTGCTGCGCCCCGTCGTACCGGCTCTCGGCCGCCATTTTCTCGGCCAGCGCCGCATAGGCTTCGATGAAGCGGCTCAAGCCGTCGAGCGCCCAGACCACCGATTGATAAAAGTCCGCGGTTTCCTTCGCGGCACCGATCTTGTCGCGGTACGACTTCGCGATGGCATCGATGCCCTTGGCGATCAGCAGCGGATAATCCGGCGCGTTATGACCGCACGCGGAATATTCGTTCAAGGTGGCGAAGAAGCCGGCGATCTTCTCCTTCTCGTCGAGATACTCCATCACCTGCGCGCCGATGCCGAGCGACAGCTGCGGCATGTTGCCGACCACGATCTCGTCGGGATCGATCCGCATCAGGTTGGCTTTTTCGGCATAGTCCGGGCTGACCAGGACCTTCGCCAGGCTGATCTGGATCGCCTTGCCTTTGCGCAGCGCCACCGAAGCGTTGAGGAGATGTTTTTCTTCCGCCGCCAGGTGGTCGCGCAGATGGCCCAGCGGCGGCGTTTGCCGCGGCTTGTACCAAGTGTCCTGCCACCGCGAAAATTGCCGGTTGAGCAAGGTCAGGATGCGGTCGCTGAGCGGGCAATCCTCGACCAGCTTGGAGCGGCGGATTTTGTGCTGATAATCGCGCGCATTGTAATACATGTAGCCGTTGCGGCTGCGCACGTTGAAATAGTCGTTCATGGTGATCTCGGCGCCGCCGGCGCCGCTCGCCAGGCCGCATTCCTGCAAGCTCGGCACGTACCAGAACGAGCCGGCCTCGCTGCGCGTCACGCTGAACAGCTGATCCTGGATGAATCCTTTCTGATCGCCGGCAATGCCGTCGATGATGCGATCGAACACGGCGGTGGATTGCGCGTAGGCGGCGAAGAATACGCCTGCCTCGTTGGCCCTGTTGTCGGCCTTGCGGCCGTAAGGCAGCGCCTGGCGAACGAGCCGCGCGTTGACACGCTCGCGGTCGAGCTGGCGCACCCGCTTGATGTGGCTCGACTCGTCGTCCATCGGGATGATGCGGTCCTGCCCATCGCGGCCGATCATGTTTTGCTTCTGCTGCTCGGTCATCGCGTTCAGCTTGGTCCAGTCGTGGACGAATTTTTGCGAAATCAGGAACGCGGCGCCGCGGTGCGCCGCGTCGTCGTCGCCGACGATGACGCGGGCCGAAAGGTCCTCGGCGTCGGCGGGGTTCTCCAGCCCGTCGATGAACCTGCCGCCCAGAACTTTGCCGGCGTGCCGCTTTTCCGCCGGCACGATCACAGCGGGCCGCGACGTCGCGCCCTGCAATTTGGCTTCGATCAGGGCGAGCGCGCTTTGCGCGTCGCCGGCGTTATTGGATTTGACGTGAAACCACAAATCGCCGCCGGTGTTGGCGAATACCGCGCTGTATTGATCGAGCTTTGCCTTGCTCCCCATCCCTTTCGGCAGCGTGGTGCCGAACTCCCGCGACCACGCCGCCCACAGCTCGAAGCCGACGCCCAGCAGGACGACGGTCTGGAACTTCTTGCCGGCGCAAAATGCGTCGAGCTCCCCCGCCAGATGCTGCCAGGCTTGGTGGCTGGCCCGGTTGTGCTCGCGCAAGTGAAACGCACTGTAAATCGCGAAATCCGGGAAATAGGCCAAGCCCCTCTGACTGAAGGAAACGTTGAGCTCTTTCATGACGATCTCCAGATTCGCGTTTATTGTGATCGGGCGGAAATGAAGTCGCGGCGCCTCGAACCGCGGCTTTCGGAGCAGTGCGCGCCGTGCAGGCTACTGCGGGTTGTCGTTTATCCTACTGTGAGCTGCGGCTGTTGCACAACCCAAGCCTGTCCGGAGTTCCGACAAGCCTCTTAGCGCGGCAGGCCCGGGGGCGGCACGCAGAGCCTCCGGCCCGGCCAATAGGGTCAAAAGGTCCGCCCGGTTGGCTCGCGCCGCAAGATGAATTATGGACCCATGCAGATCGCTTTGCTCGGGGCAGGAATTTAAGCGGTGCCGTTCGACGTCTATCTGAACGTGGTCGTGGCCGGAATTCTCACCGGTCTGGTGTACGGCCTGATGGCGCTCGGCCTGTCGGTCATTTTCGGCGTCGTGCGCGTCGTCAATTTCGCCCACGGCGAGATGATGTCGATCGCGATGTATCTCGCGGTCGTGCTGTTCGCCTCGTTCGGCCTCGATCCGCTGCTGATGCTGGTGCCGATCGCGGCGGTGATGTTTGCGTTCGGCTACCTGCTCCAGGCGGGCTTGATCAATCCCTTCATCACCCGCCCGGAACACAGCCAGTTTCTCCTGGTCGTGGCGCTGGCGATCATCATCGTCAACGCGCTGCTCCTGATCTTCGGCCCCGATGCGCGCACGGTGCAGACCTCCTACGCCTATGACAGCTTTCAGCTCGGCCCGGTGCTGGTCGACGCCTCCAAGGCCTATGCGGGCGGCGCGGCGATCGCTGTCGCGGCGGCTTTGTTCGCGTTCTTCCGTTACAGCCGCGTCGGCACCGCGATCCGCGCCTGCGCCGACAATTACACCGGCGCGCTGGTGATCGGGCTCGACGTCAAGCGGCTCTACGCGCTGACCTTCGGGCTCGGCGCGGCTTGCGTCGGCGCCGCCGGCTGCATGATGACCTTGATCGTCGACGTGACGCCGATCATCGGGCCGACCTATACGCTGCTCGCCTTCGTCATCGTCATCACCGGCGGGCTCGGCTCGATGGCCGGCGCGCTCCTGGGCGGCATCCTGATCGGACTGACCGAGGCGCTGGCGGGGCTCGTGTTCACGCCGTCGGCGAAAAGCATGTTCGCCTTCGCCATCCTGGTGCTGGTGCTGCTGTTCCGGCCGCAGGGCCTGCTCGGCCAGAGGCTGTCATGAGCGCGGCGTGGCTTCCGCGGCTGAACGGCGGCGCCTCGCGCCGCATTTTTGTTCTGCTCGCTTTGCTCCTCGCCGTGCTGTTGGCCGCGCCGTGGATCGTCAACGATTATCTGCTCACGGTCCTGATCGTCATTCTCTATTCCGCCTTCACCGGGCAGGCCTGGAACATTATGATGGGCTTTGCCGGACAGCTGTCGCTCGGCCATGCGCTCTATGCCGGTTTGGGCGCCTACATGGCGGCGGTGCTGTTCGTCGATTTCGGCATCGGGCCGTGGATCGGGTTTTTAGCTGCCGTGCCGGTGGCGGCGGCGTGCGGGGCGGTCATCGGCTTTCTGGCTTTCCGGTTCGGCGTTGCCGGCGTCTATTTCGCCATTCTGACCATCGCGTTCGCCGAGTTTGTCCGCATCGGCTTCGATCATATCGCCGCGGTCAATGCCTCGGCCGGGCTGTTTCTGCCGGTGCGGCAGGTCGCGCACAACGACGTGTGGCATCTGCGCGGCGATCCGGCCATGTTCTACTATGTCATTCTCGCCGCCACGGTCGTGGCTTTCATTCTGTGCCGGCTGCTCCTTGAAAGCCGCCTCGGCTATTTCTGGCGCGCCATCCGCGAGGACGAAGAAGCGGCGCGCGCCGCCGGCGTGCCGACGTTCCGCTGCAAGATGTATGCGGTGATGATTTCGGCGGCGCTGACCTCGTTTGCCGGCGTGTTCTATGCGTTCTTCTACAACAATCTGTTCCCCGAGCAGGTTTTCAACATCGGCCGCTCGATCGAGATGATCCTCGGCCCGGTGATCGGCGGCACCGGCACCTTGTTCGGCCCGATCCTCGGCGCGTTCGTGCTGACCGGATTGGCGGAAACGCTGAACTCCATCATGGGTGCGTTCGGCCTCGGCATGCCGGGCGCCACGCAGGTGTTTTACGGCGTCTGTTTGTTGGTCGTGATCGTGGTGCTGCCCGAAGGCGTCTGGCCGCCGCTGGCGCGCCGCCTCGGCCTCACCAAGGAATGGCCATGACCGCGCTGTTGTCCCTGCAGCAGCTCAGCAAGCGCTTCCGCGGCCTCGTCGCCGTCGACGGCGTCAGCTTCGAGGTGCAGCAGGGCGAGATTTTCGCGGTGATCGGAGCCAACGGCGCCGGCAAGACCACGCTGTTCAACATGATCGCCGGCGCGCTCAAGCCGGACCACGGCAGCATCGTCTTCGACGGCAAGCCGATCCAAGATCTTTCGCCCGACGTGGTGTGCCGGCGCGGCATCGCCCGCACCTTTCAGCTGGTGCGGCCGTTTCCGGCGCTCAGCGTCGAGGACAATGTCGTGGTCGGCGCGCTGTTGCACCGGCACGGCGTCGGCGAGGCGCGCGCGCGCGCACAGGCGCTCTTACGCCGCTTCGATCTGTTCGACCGCCGCCATCACCCGGCATCGGCGTTGACCTTGCCGGACCGCAAGCGGCTCGAAGTGGTGCGTGCGCTCGCCACCGAGCCGAAACTCCTGCTGCTCGATGAAGTGGTCGCCGGCTTGCGGCCGACCGAGGTCGATCGCCTGGTCGCGGTGTTGCGCGAGCTCAACCGCGACAGCGGCCTGACCATTCTGATGATCGAGCACGTCATGCGCGCCGTCATGGCGCTCGCCGGGCGCGTGCTCGTGCTCGATCATGGCGTCGCCATCGCCGCGGGCACGCCGGACCAAGTGGTGCGCGATCCGGCCGTGGTGCAATCCTATCTCGGCGCCGAGGCGGTGTGATGCTGCGCGTCGAAAACCTCGACGTGTTCTACGGCGACGCCCAGGCGCTCGACGCCGTGTCGCTCGAGGTCGAACAGGGCGCGATCGTCGCCATCGTCGGCGCCAACGGCGCCGGCAAGACGTCGCTCATTCGCGCCATCGCCGGCATGCTCAAGCCGGCGCGCGGGCGCATTCTGTTCGGCGCCACCGATATTGCCGGCTGGCCGAGCCATCGGGTCTGTAATCTCGGCATCGGCCAGGTCGCCGAAGGGCGCCAGATTTTCCCGACCCTTTCGGTCGCCGAAAATTTGGCGATGGGCGCCCTGTTGCCGCGGGCGCGGGCGCGGCGCGAACAGAACCGCGAGCGCGTGCTGGCATTGTTTCCGGTGCTCGCCGAGCGGAGCCGCCAGGCCGCCGGTACGCTCTCGGGCGGCGAGCAGCAGATGCTGGCGATCGGCCGCTGCCTGATGGGCGCGCCGGAACTGATCATGTTCGACGAGCCGTCGCTTGGGCTTGCGCCCGCGGTGGCGCATCAGCTGCTCGCCACCATTCGCGAGCTCAATCGCGACGGGCTGACTTGTCTGCTGGTCGAACAAAACGTGGCGCTGTCGCTGAAACTCGCCAGCCGCGCCTATGTCCTGGAAAACGGTCGCGTCACGCTCGCCGGCACCGGCAGCGAGCTTCTGGCCGACGACCGCGTGCGCAGCGCTTATCTGGGACTGTAACAGTCCGTCTCAGCCGATGCCTCGCCCTCGCGCCGCGGCAAAGCCGCCGCTAGCGGTGGGCGGCACGGCCCGCCGCAGCCGGCGCAGGCGGCGCAGCACGTCGGCTGCGCTCGGCACCTCGTGTTCGGCTGCCGCGGCGGCCATGGCGTGCGCCGCCTCAGCCTCGGCACGGCCGGATAGGGCGGCCGGCACGACGGTGACTTCGCCGAGCGGGATCGGCGCTTGGACGTGGATGATGCGGCGGGCGGCCATGACGAACTCCATTGCGGCAGGATCGCAAGCCAACGCTCGCGACGGCTTTGAGTTCCCTCACCAGCTGCGCGGCCCCGTTGTCCCGATTTTTCGCTCTCTACTATACCCGTCCCGCATTGCATGCGTGTGACGGGCAGCATTGCGCCCGCACGAGGGAGGAAATCCTTGTCATAAAACTTTAGTAGGCGCCCGGTGCCTGGCGCTATGCATGAGCTTTTTTCAGGCTTGCGCTAGTCGCCTCTTGTACGGCCAGATCAACGAATACAGCCCTTGTTTCCTCGGGAATAAAGGCCAACAGGAACTGAAGATATTTGTAAATCCGCTGACGCGTTCCTCGCCAAGATCCGATCAGGAACGCGAAAAATTGCATCGTTTTGTCTTCACCAAACGTTCTTGGTGAGTGGATAGGTAAGTCCGAATACTGCTGCCGCGGCGACGAAACAAAGGCCAATGGAAATCGAAATCGCTCTCATCGGCGCCCCCCAATCCGCGCGATCCGCCGCGGCGGCGATGATCCCATATATGCCGCGGCGCGATCAATCCGCCCTTTGCTTGCGGCCGAAAGCTCGGGACTGACACGCCGTTCCGGTTCGGCCAGCAACTCGTCATCATTCGCGGAGGGGGAAACAGAGCTTGCGCCGACTGTCGCATTTGGGCGGCGAACCGGATATGTTGCAGAATGTCTCGTCCATTCGGTGCATCGACTGCAATTCTCCTCGCGCTGCTGCCAGCCATTGCGCTGGCCGCACCAGCCCACAAGCGCCACATTTATAGGTGGCATGGCTATGGCTTCCTGCCGGGCTATCATCAGCCGCCCAACAACAACGTGCCGGTTTATGGCCGCAAAGGAGCAATCGGTGACACACCCGACTATGCTCCAAGCTACTGGTATGATGGCGGGCACTATTACTTCGGCCGTCCGGGATTTTTTCGAGGCCGCTATAACGGCGGCAGTTTCGGCCCGTGTTGGACGTGGACGCCCATCGGCGTGATGTGGAATTGCGGCTAGCGCAGATCGTAGCCGGCCCGGCATTGATTGCGGCGGCAACGACCGAATGTGGTCGCCTTGTCCGGTTTTTTCGCCCTGTGCTATAGCCGCGCTGCATGCACGCGTATGACGGGCGGTGCAAACGCCCGTCGAGGAAGGAGACCCCTGTCATGAAACTTTATTATGCGCCGGGCGCCTGCTCGCTGTCGCCGCACATCGTGTCGCGCGAAGCCGGCATCGCGCTCGATTTCGAACAGGTCGACAACCGCGAAAAGAAGACCAAAAGCGGCAAGGATTATTGGACCATCAACCCGAAAGGTCAGGTGCCGGTGCTCGAGCTCGACAACGGCGAGCGGCTCACCGAGGGGCCGGTCATCGTGCAGTATCTGGCCGACCAGAAGCCGAACGCCGGCCTGTTGCCGCCGGCCGGCTCGCTCGATCGCTACCGCGTGCAGGAGTGGCTCAACTTCGTCACCTCCGAGCTGCACAAGACCTACGGTCCGATCTTCCGGCCGACCACGCCCGACGAATTCAAGAAAATCTCCAAGGAAAATCTCGGCAAGCGGTTCGACTGGATCGACAAACAGCTCGCCGGCAAGCAGTACCTGCTGGGCGACAAGTTCACCGTCGCCGACGCTTATCTGTTTACGGTGCTGCGCTGGTCGCCGCGCATCGAGATCGACCTTGCCAAGTGGCCCAACATCAAGGCCTACATGGACCGCGTCGCCGCCCGGCCGAAGGTGCAGGAAGCGCTCAAGGCCGAGGGCCTGCAGTAACGCTCATTCCTTGGCGCGGGGCGGCCAAAAAGCGGGCGCTCGCTGCCGAAGAAAAGAACGCCGCGGCGTAAAAGCCGCGGCGTTCCCATTGACGCGTTTCACATCAAGACGATGACAGCATCCAGTCACCGACCGGCAAAAACCGGCGGATCGTCGCGCCCATTCGAATGGAAGATAGCGACGCAGCCGTTCGCAGTTGGGCAGAGCGTGCTGCCGGCGTTGTTGGGAATCGGGAAATAGACGTCGTTGGTTCTCAAGTCGGCGGCGACCGAGTGGGCATGGCCGGTTCCCGGCGGCTTGGCGATGACGACGAACGGGTCTTCCTGATCGGTTCGCGAATCGATCACGGCAAGCTGCTCCTGCGTCGTGTTCGAGCCATCGGCCAGGAAGTAATGGCCGTCACCTGGATTGAACCACACTTCATCCGCGCCGCCCGCATTGGGCAGCACGGCGATCAGCCTGCCGTCGCGCTCGTCCATGACGGCGGCATTCTGGCCGCTGCCGGGCGGTTGCGACACCGCGTTGCAGCCGAGGAGAATCTGCGGCGCGGGGCCGATGGCCATGCCTTGTGGACCGGCACATTTGGTCACGTCGACCGGGAATGCCGTCAGCACTTGCATGCGCCGCGGGTCGATGACGACGACGTTGCCGTCGGTAGTGTCCTTACCGTTGCCGTTCACCTCGGGCAGATTGAGATAAATCAGGCCGTTGCGCGGATTCCATTGGCACTGCTCGATGCCGTTGGTGGCCTGCGGGAACGGTATCTGCCTCACCACCGTGTAGGCATTCGGCCCTTCGGTCGGAATGAAGCTGACGAAGGGTGCGTGGCCCGGGACGTCGGCCTCGGCATCATTGGCGATCTGAACCAGGTGATCGGCCGGGTCGTAGCAGAGCTCGTCCGCCCGCTCCAAACCGTTGGTGGAGATGACGTGGAGGATATTGCCGGTCTTGAAGTCGATGACTTTGACCGTGCTGTTACCGTCACCCGCCCACACTTCGGTGGTGCCGTGATGGTGAATGGTGAGCACGCCGTTGGGTCCGGAGGTGTCGTTATTGCCGGTAAAGCCGACGAAGGCGCCGGCGGCCAATTTGGTCTGGTTCTTGGTGATGGTGTCGATTACGTCGACCGCCTTATTGGAACGGTCGGCCAGAAGGTAGGAATGGACGCCCGGATCGACCCAGCTGATATCGAACGAGTTCAGGGCCGCCCCGGTGATCGTGATCGTTTGCTTCAAGATGAACGTTTCATCGGCGGCGACCGAGCTTGGCAACCCGATAAAGGCGCCGACGACGGCGAGGCAGGCAAGCGAACTCAAGCTTCGCACGGTACTTCGACGAACGACAGACATAGCGCAGACCTCCCTTGATTGCTGAGCTCCACTCGGCTCATTCCGAGTTCGAGCCAGGCACACATCGCCGCTCGAAGGTCCGACGGAATCCCCTCGCTTTGCCTCCTTTCCCGCCCCTTTAGACACCGCGGAACAGCAAGCGCCGCCGCAATCGCCAGCGTTCGCGAGCCGCATTGCGGTTCACGGTCTGACGACTATTCGCTACGCTTTCGGGCAAACCGGCGGTCCCGGTTAGCAAAATCGATGCAGACCGACCGGGTTTCCCGACACCTTTAGAGTCACTCTGCGGTTTGCAGCGTGTGTCGTTGTGTCGCCCACTGCAAGCATCTTTTGCGCGCGAGTATCGCAAAATCTTTTTCGTTCACCGCAGTTCCGAGCAGGAAATAATTTTTCTGAGGGCGGAGCAGAAGAATTGCGCTGTCATTTGAGTAGCGCATGTCTGGCCTGCGAAGTTGTGATGGGTCGGCCCGCAATGTGACATTTTTAACGTCCATCGTCGCCTCTATCGAGATGTCGTCTTTCAGGACATGAATGACGGCGCCGGGAGCGATTTGCCGGCGCTATTGTTGTGGACACGTCGCTTGTCGGGAGGACGAGCAGGATGCAGCGCAATCTCATGATGATTGCCGTCCTTGCAGCGCTGGCTCTCTGTCCGCTCGGAGCGTCGGAAGTCAAAGCGCAGAGCTTCTCGGACACCGGCGCCGTGCGCATCAAAGGCGACGTGACGGCGCTCGAGCTTGATGTGCATCAAGCGACGCTGGCGGATGTGATGACCGCATTGCGCCGTTTCAACATTCGCTGCCAGTCTTCGGTGGCGCTCAATGATGCTGTGAGCGGCACCTATGCGGGATCGCTCGACCACGTATTGTCGCGCGTCCTCGACGGCTACAACTACACGATCAGGCACAACCAAGCCGAACTCGACGTCATTGTGGTTGGCCGGAGCGGAGAACGGGCGTCGCCCGCGCCGCTGATAATTCCGATACGGCAGCGTCCGTCCGATTGACGATTTTCTCCGCTTTTCCGCGCGAGCTTCGGGTTTGTGCCGAGCGTCCAATTTTGACGCCCGGGAGGCCGCGACTGAATTGAGCCCGCTACGAGCGCGCGGCGGTGCGCAGATGCTGTTCGATTGCCGCGACAAGGTGGGCGAATTCGAAGCCCCCCTCGTGCTGACGTCCGTTTACGAAAAACGAGGGCGTGCCGTTCACGCCGCTGCGCACGCCGCCAAGAAAGTCGCCTTTGATCTTGGGCGCGTACTTTTCCGTGGCGATCGCGTCGCGCAATTCGGATTGCGACAGTCCCAAAGCTTCGGCAAGCGCAAACAGAAGCGCCGGACCCAAGCGGTCCTGGTTTTTGTAGAGACCGTCGTGCATTTCCCAAAAGTGCTTGTGCGCGCCCGCGAGTTCGGCGCACTCGGCGGCGGGCTCCGCATCCGGGTGGACCTGGGTCAAGGGAAAGTGGCGAAACACGTAGCGCAGCGTGGGACCGAAACGCTGCAATACCCGGTTCACGATCGGATAGGCGTCGCCGCAGTACGGGCATTCGTAATCGCCGTATTCGACCAACGTCACCGGGGCGTCTGCGGATCCCAAGATGTGGTCATGCTGCGTGACTGGAACCTTTAACGTGCCCATCGGTGGCCCCTTGTTTTGGCAGTTGCTCCAACGCGTCGAGAATGCCGTCAGCGCCGGGATTGACGGCGATCGGGGAGATATAGCTCCAGAAGATCACGCCGTTGCCATCGATCACGAACAAGGCGCGTTCACAGACACCGTCGCTCTCCCGAAACGCGCCGTATTGCTTGGCCACCGCGCCGTGCGGGTGAAAATCAGCCAACAGCGGAAAATGCAGTCGACGGTCCTTGGCAAAGGCCTCGTGACACCAGACACCGTCCACCGAAATCCCGAGCACCGCGGCATTGTGCTTGTTAAATTCGGGCACCAGCTCGTTGTAGAGCGCCATTTGGTCGCCGCACACCGGGCTCCAATCGGCCGGGTAGAAGGCGAGTACGACCGGCCTGCCGGAGAGCTCGCTCAACGAAAGCTTCTGATCGGGAGTGACCGGCAGCGTGAAAGGCGGTGCCACGGTGCCCGCTGCGAGAATTTTCGACATCGCTCTCTCCGTCAGATTGTCATGGCTGAACTTTTGCCTTGGCTGAACTTCGTCGCCTCCGCGCCACACAACGCGCTTTCCGAAACCTGCGCCCACTTTGCGAATTTTGGCGCATTCTGCCGAGTTCGCCTCGCCGGCTCCTTTGGTCGAGGCAATGGCGGAGCGCGCCGACTTAATTCCCGACCGGGGTAGTCCCGCTGACAATGGGTCCAGAGCGCGGCGATGAATTGCTCGGCATAACGGACAAGAACCGCTCAGGTTGCCATGCGACGCGCAGCCAGCGGCCGATTGCGGCGGCTTCGACTATCGCGGCGCGGCGCTGCCCAGGTGAGCGCCGCTCACTCGCCGCATCTGCATTTAGGCTAGGCCGACCTGGTGAAGCCAAGGTCGTCAACGATCACAGTGTTCGGTCCGATCGGTACTTCGCCCGGGTTCGACAGATTGAGCTTGCCAAACACAATCCTGTCGCGCCAGACTTTGCGCAGGAAATCCTCAAAGACATTGATTGTCAGCTGCTCGCCCGGGCAACGCCGGTAGCCAAAACCGAATGGGGCAAAGCCGGCGTAATCACAGACCGGGAGACTCTTGCCATCGACACTGGCGAAGACCGTCCCGAAACCGCTATTCGTGATGCTGGTCGCCCGACCATCCTGCACGGCAAAATTGGCGATGTCGAACGGGCACCGCGCCAGGCCGATCTGCCGACATGTGTCTTCGGTAATCTGGTCGCTGGTAGGTACTCTGAGATACCTTGTCGGATCGAAAGCATCCGGGTCCTGCCAATGCACCGGATCCATGCTGGTACTGGTGTGCGGCGTGCTGATGTAGCTGTGCCGCTCCAGCGGAACACCGAATTTTTCCTGCGGCGATGCTCCATAGGCGCTTCTCCTGGCGTCCTTGATGGCCGAGACGCTGCCGCCGTTCGGAGAGATAACGCGGAACAATTCCATGACGTAGAGTTCGAGCGGCGAGTAGGCAACGCCGTTGGCGGTGTCGAAGACGCCATTCATGGCTTCCGCAAACGACGCCCGCACGACGGGGTCGCCACCGTCTTCGGATAGGCGCGACATAATGCCGAAGATCGAGTTGCCCCATTGGCTGAGCGCCACGAAATTATGGAAGCACTCGAATACGACGTCCTTCTTCGCAAAGTGACTGCCGTCGCCCGCGTTCTTGAGCCAGTACCAGGCAATGGTCTTTTCCGGGTCTTTGGTTTTGCCGCTCTCGAGGTCGGCGAGCCGGTCGTCGATCCATGATTTGAGAAAGTCGAGGCGTTCTCGAACTATCATGTAGTTTTCGTAGGTGATGGGCAGCAGCGGGTTTCTGTAGGCAAGAACCGTGTTGAACGACTCGCCGAGCTGCCGCACTTCGAACGGAATAGCGTCGCCGCTCACGCCGAGATGCAGGTCCCAATAGAGATCGAAATAATAATCGAGGTAATGCCGCATGAACGGCCTGCCGGCAAATTGCTGGTCCATGAGCTTATCAAAGAAAGCGACGACCTTCGGGCTGTACATCGGCTTGTAAAGGTCCGGCGTCACGCCGGAGAAATAAATCCGCTTACGAAGATTATGGGGACCGCGCTTCTCGAGGCCTTGCAAAAACACCGTGACGCCTTCTTCAGGCGTGGGCCGCCAGTCGCGGGTTATGAGACCCCAAAGATCGTAGGGCAGCGTATTTTCCTTGGTGAACTCGACCCCGATCATGGGCAACATCGGCCGCTGGTCTTCGTACACGCTGGTGAGGAAAAACGGGATGACCGCCTTCTCGACGTATTCGCGATCGAAGTTGGGTGGAATGGTCTCGCGGAAGCGCGCAAACGCATTCAGAATTTGATGAGGAAGCTCGGATTGGGGCGCGTCGGCAAAGGCCCGGTCAACGCCCGCTACCATTTCTGATGATGCGCCGCCGCCCAGTAGGCCGACGGCCGCTGCACCGGCCTTGAGCACGGTCCGACGTTCTACGGGGTTGCGTTTCATCGCTCTCTCCGTAAAGCCCAATGGCCCAATGCGGCTCGCCATATCCCGGAGTAAAAGCTTAAAGCTCGTACGTGATGCGGCTCCATCCTTACGTTGGTACAATTCCGATATCCGGAAGAAGCGGAAAGTCTCCAGTCGGCTGCGAAATGGGTGCGGCGAAAGACGCGGTCCCGTCGATGCCCGCTATGGGGTCGGGATCGACCGATTCGGCTGAATGGCTGCACGTCCGCTTTGCTCCCGATAGCGTCGATCGGGACCGTGATCCGTCGCGTCGCGAAGTGCCATTAACAGACATCGGCGCAGACAAAAGACCCGCCTCGCAGTAGTATTACGATCTCCCGCCTAGTGGTTGGGGGTGGCCGTGGCCTGGTAGCCGCGAAGCACATCGTATTTGGCGATCTGTTCCGGCGTTAGAGCTGCCCTGGTCGCGACGTGGGCGGTAAGATGAACCGCACGCAGTGTCCCCTGCAACTCGCCAATCGCGATTGTCTGCGCGGAAACTTGATCCGCTGAGATCGCATCGGCTGCGAAGTCGGCTTCAAGGGCGCGCTCTCGGTCGATCCATTCCTTGCCAAGTGCTTTTGCATCACGGCTCATCCGGTCGAAGATTGCCTGAACCCTCTCTGTTTGATCCGCGGTCAGGCCAAGTTGCTCTTTGAATTGCAAGACGTGCAGCGGACCCGGATAATGATTCAGTTCGGCAGGGCGTGCGAGGCCTACTCCTTTCCCCGCCAAGATATCCGCGATTTCCTGATCCGATAGCGATTTGATCGTGCGCTTCTCTTGGCCGACATAGGGCGACGATTGCGCCGCTCCCGGAGCGGTGATGCCTGGCTGTGCGGCGATGATGCCCGGCTGTGACGACTGTGCGTGACAAGAGTCTACCGGCGTAAAAACTGCAAAGGCTAGGAAAGCGGAGGCCGCCCCAAGGCCCGCTGAGGATGACAGCATCATGACAAATCTCCCAGGTTGTTCACACGCTCAGAACCTTGCGTCCTTCTTCATATTCCTCGCGACTGATCTCACCGCGCGCGAAACGTTGCTTCAAAATTTCCAGCGCGTCCTGCGTTTTATGCTTTCCTCCGTACCACTTATGAACGGCGAACATCACACCCATGGCCGCAACCATAATCGTGCCGGCGAGGAGTTGCGGAGAAATTCCCTCAATAATTGCGTTCCACATAGAACCCTACCTTTACATCACAGGATAGTGCCAATCTTCACAGCCGCCTTGATCTAGCTCAAAACCGATTCGCGCTCATTTCCTGAAATTCGTTGGCTGTTCAAAGGGAGGGAAATGTCTGTTCGGGCCATTAGCGTCGCTCGGAACGTTCACGCGCTACTTCGGCTTTGCACCCGATAGCCGACATTGCGCGGTAGCGTGGCAGTCGCGAAGCGCCAATGGCAGACTTCGGCAAGACGTAGGATGGCGGCAGCGCTTTCATTGCCAAAGCTTAATCATCCCGCCACTCCTCGGTAATGCGGCCTTCCCATTTGGGCCTAAAAGGCGAGACCGCTTTTCTGCGCTCCTACCAGCGCGTCGCGGGTCTCAAATCCGCGCGCAGTGCCGTCGCGGCCTCACGGTGACAACCATGTGTGATCAGAAAGTGCCGAGTTCCGCGGGCACGCCGCCGCGGTGCCCGAGTTGCGCGCAACCCATGCAACTTGCCAGACGAGTTTCGCGGTTCGACGGCTTGCCCGACCTGGCGATCTTCGAGTGCCTTCCCTGCGGCGTGTCGCACTTCGAGACTTTATGAGAATGGCGCTGGAACTCTTTCTCCAGCGGCTGCGGTAATCGTCGTTCCGGGGCATGGGCGAAAGCCCACGTCCTCACGATCGGCCGGGCTGCGGTGATTCACTCGCCGCCGCGATCGTGAGCGTGCGATCGTCTTTTTGATACGATCGCTCGGCAGGAGGCGATGCACCGGTTCATGCATACGCGCTGTGGGCCGGGCTCCGTCATTCGGCAATGATAGGTGCTGCACCATTGCGCGCACGTAAGGGCCGAAGCGGGAAGTACGCCAGCCGCCAGGCTCGCGGCCGCGGTCAGCAGAAATACGCGCATCATTTGGGCGGTCCTTCTTTTGCGAGAGCTTAGTCCGAGCAGCATAAAATAATTGCTTTCGGCCGCCGGCAGTTGCTGACAGGCCGACAAAAATCCCGGCTAGCTTGGCGAGGGCCTGATGGAGCCAAGGCCACTGACGAGTTCCCTTGAAACGTCGCGGACGTTCCCGGCGATTGCCTAAACCAGTCTGCGCTGTTGTAATCGACTTCGAGGGGCCGGGAGTTCGGACGGACGCGCGATGGCGGCGGACGAGCTTCTGATCGACCTTGCGCTGCAAGGCGGCGGCTCCCATGGCGCGTTCACCTGGGGCGTGCTCGACCGGCTGCTCGAAGAGGACTGGCTGCGCATCGCGGCGATCTCCGGCACCTCGGCGGGCGCCATGAACGCCGCGGTCCTGGCGGACGGCTGGACGCAGGCGGGAGCCGACGGCGCGCGTCGCGCGCTGGGCGATTTTTGGCAGCGCGTGTCGCGTGCCGCGGCGTTCAGTCCGCTGCAGCGCTCGCCGCTCGATCGTCTCATGGGCCGTTGGACGCTCGATACGTCGCCCGCTTATGTGTTTATGGATCTGATGTCGCGGGTGCTTTCGCCTTACGCGCTCAATCCGCTCGATTTCAATCCGCTGCGCCGCATCCTGTCGGAAAGCATCGATTGCGCTCGACTTGCGCGCGCGCCCATCAAATTGTTCATCACGGCGACGAGCGTGCGAACCGGCCGCGGCCGCATCTTCCGCAATGCGGAGATCACGGCCGACGTTTTGCTCGCCTCGGCCTGTCTGCCGACCATGTTTCGCGCCGTCGAAATCGACGGCGAGGCCTACTGGGACGGCGGCTATGCCGGCAACCCGACGATAACGCCGCTCATCCGCGAAAGCGACGCCCACGACACGATCCTCATTCAGATCAATCCGCGCGAGCGGGCCGACCTGCCGCGCTCGGCCGCCGACATCCTCAACCGGCTCAATGAGATTTCCTTCAACTCGCCGCTGATGAAGGAGCTGCGGATGATCGCGTTGCTGCGCCAAGTGGCCGATCCCGGAACCGGGGAGGGGGCGCGCTGGGCGCAGATGCGCATGCACCGCATCATGACCGACGCGCTGGCCAAATTCGGCGCCTCGTCGAAGCTCAACGGCGAATGGGAATTCGTGGCGATGTTGCGCGACGAAGGCCGTCATGCCGCGAGCGAATTCCTCAAAGCCCATGCCGACGACCTCGGCCGCCGCTCCACCGCCGACATCGATGTGCTGCTGGCGGAGTGCTGAGCGATGGGGCTAGCGGGCATTCTGGTCGGGCTGGCGATCCTGGTATGGTTTGCGTTTCGCGGTTGGAGCGTCTTGTTGCTCGCGCCCGCCGCGGCGCTCGTTGCCGCCGCTTTTGGCGGCCAGCCGCTGCTCGCCAGCTGGACGCAAATCTTCATGGCGGGCGCCGCACGCTTTCTCGCGCAGTTCTTTCCGTTGTTTTTGCTCGGCGCCGTGTTCGGCAAGCTGATGGACGACAGCGGTTCGGTCTCGACCGTCGCCAATTTCATGACCAAGACATTCGGCGAGCGCCACGTCATGCTTGCGGTCGTGCTCGCCGGCGCGGTCGTCACCTACGGCGGCGTCAGCCTGTTTGTCGCCTTCTTCGTGCTCAGCACGGTGTTGGGCTCGTTCTGAACGTCAAGTGTGAAATGGACGTTTGGCTATGTTGCTTAGACGTAAGGATTGGCAACCGAGCGATTGCCGGGCGGGTTGTTCTAACGCCTTGCTCGAAAAGCATCGGGAGCAACGAACATGTTCAGTCCAAGGTCTGTTTTGGCGGCGGCCGCGATCCTGAGCCTCACCATGATTGGAAGCGCGTCCGCCTTGCCGGTCGACAATCTCAGCGGCGTTACCAAGTCTTCGCCCGCAATACAGCATGTGGCCTGGGGATGGCGGGGTGGCGGATGGCGCGGCGGAGGGTGGCGCGGCGGAGGATGGGGATGGCGGGGCGGAGGATGGCGCGGGGTTGGATGGCGTGGCGTTGGATGGCGCGGTGGCGCTTGGGGATGGCGTCGGCCTGTCGCCTGGGGCGGCTGGGGATGGCGTCGTCGCGTCGCCTGGGGCGGTTGGGGATGGCGTCGGCCGCTCTATGGCTTCTATGGTGCGCGCGTGGGTTGGGGTGGTTGGGGATGGCGGCACGGCTGGGGATGGCGTCGCCCGCTCTACGGCTTCGCCGGCTGGCGAGGTGGCGGTTGGCGAGGTGGCGGTTGGGGCTGGAGAGGTGGCGGATGGCGCGGCGGATGGCGCCGTTAGGTTAGCGCAAGGCGAGAGACTGCCTGCTGCGCGTTTCGTCGGGCCTCGGCCGGCAGAACCGGCCCCGCGCCCGGCAGGGAAACTTCTGAAGACCATCTGCTAAGGTACACGAATTCAGCAGATGGATTTTCAGGAACTCTGCCCGCCCGCATTCATTACGAGCTTTCTTTACGTCAGCGGGCAGATGGCAACGCCGCACGTCGAGCCGCTCCGGGCGCTTTGAGCAAAAAGAGTTGCTTACCTCGGAAACGGCAGGGCGTGCCAACGGGAGGAAGCGTCATGTCCAGTCTATCGCAAGCGCAAATGCCGGATCGCTCGGCTGCCGGGCCGCTGCGAACCAAGAGCGGTTGGATCGTCGCACTCGGCGTCGTCTATGTGATCGCCGGCCTGATCGCGCTCTCCAGCGTCGTCTTCGCCACCAAGGTCACCGTCTTCGTGGTCGGCATCATGATGCTGATCGCAGGCATCGCCGAAGTGATCAATTCCTTTCAGTTCAAGTCGTGGGGCAAGTTCCTGCTCTGGCTGCTGCTTGGCGCTTTGTACATCGTCGCCGGCTTCTTCACCTTCGAAAATCCGCTGCTTGCCGCCGCGGTCCTCACGTTCGTGCTCGGTATCGCGCTGGTCGTCTCCGGCGTGATGCGCATCATCCTGGGCTTTGGCATGCGCGGGGCAATGTCGTGGCCGTCGGTGGTCCTGTCCGGTGTCGTAACGCTCCTGCTCGGCCTGATCATCCTGGCGCATTGGCCGACCTCGAGCCTTTTCGTTCTTGGCGTGCTGCTCGGCGTCGATCTTCTCATCGTCGGGATCGGCTGGATCTTCGTCGGGTTCGGGCTGCGGAGATACGCTTAACGCACGCTAGCGGAGCTGTCTGATCCGCCAAATTGGCGTTCGCCTGATGACGGGCGCGCCAAAATGGAGCTGCGTATTCGCGGGAGCGTGGTCATGAAGGTCAGCGACGTGATGACCCCGAATGTTCTGTCGGTGCCGCCTGACGCATCGGTCGCCACGGCCGCGCAGCTGATGCTGCAAAAACGGATCAGCGGCGTGCCCGTGATCGACGATCGCGGCAACCTCGTCGGCATCATCAGCGAAGGCGATTTCCTGCGGCGCGCGGAAACCGGCACCGGCCGGCGCCGGCCGAGATGGACCGAGTTCTTCGTGGGCCCCGGCCGGCTGGCCGACGAGTACGTTCGGCTCAGCGGCCGCAAGGTCCGCGATGTCATGACCCATGAGGTGCACACCGTGGCGCCGGACGCGCCGCTCGAACAGGTCGTGCGCCTCATGGAGCGCCACAATATCAAGCGCCTTCCGGTCGTCGCCAACGGCAAGGTCGTCGGCATCGTCACGCGCGCCAATCTGCTCCATGCGGTGGCGAGCTTCGCCGATGAGATCGCGCCGCTTTCCGCGGCGGACGCGGCGATACGCGAGCGGCTGCTCGCCACATTGAAAGATCAACCGTGGGCGCCAGTGACCGCGGTCGACGTTACCGTGAGGAACGGCGTCGTTGCGCTCTGCGGCGTCATAACCGATGAGCGGCAGCGGCAAGCATTGCGGGTCGCGGCCGAAAACATTCCCGGGGTCAGAGACGTCGAGGATAACGTCGTCTGGGTCGAGCCTGTCTCGGGAATGTTTGCCGAGCCGCCGGCGCATCGATGAATCAATCGTGGCGTCCGGCTGGAGGGCAATTCCGCCGATCTCACATGACCTGTTGGATCAACACCTGCGCCGGCGCGGCGCGCACCAACGTACGCGCCTGCGCACAAGCAAAGAAGCCAAGCCAACTGCAACAGGCCGCAAGACTGGCGTCAGTACGGGATCACCCATTGCCGTAGGCCGATCGCCTCACGGGCGGCCGCCGCTAGGCCCGCCGCCGCCAGACCCGCCGCCGCCAGACTTTGTCGCCGACCGAGTCCATTACCGATGCGCGCTGGTGCCCCAGATCGCGCGCGCCTCATAGGCTGAGTGGACCGAGGTGCGGCAGCTGATGAGGCGGCAGGTCTTTTGCGCACTAGCTCGATTGCATGCTGCAAGCGCGCCGTACGAGGCGGCGGCTCGGTTCGGAAAGCTCCATGACCGACCTCTCGCTTTTCCATCCGTCGCACCGCAACCCCACGCGGCGCCTGCTCCGGCCCCTGGCGTCCTGCTGAAATCCGGCATGGGGTAGCCGGGTGGACGAAAGTACCACCGGCCGTCGGATCCGTAGTAGCACCGCGATGGCATGACGTCGCAAGGCGTCACGGCCGCCGCATGTGCGGTCGTGACATCCGATACGATCACGGCCAAAGCGGCCATCGCCGCGCTGGTCAAAGCTATGCGTAAGGTCATGTTTCCCATCCCCCCGGTCGATGTCCGACGAGATACCAAGCCGCATCGGTCAACGGCACGTTGCATTCTAGATCAAAGCTGCGGCGGCGCCTATCGGCGCCCGGGCGGCGTCCGAAAACTTGCAGCGGACGGCAGGTCGCCGCTCAAGCGGCGCTCGCCCTCGACCATTCACGATATTTCGAGGTTGGACCGGACGTCGTGAGGCTGGACGGCTACTGGATGAACAGCACTGATCGCATCGCGCCGCGAGCTTTCTCAATGCAGTCGAACAAAGTCTTCTCGTCACATGGCTTGCTCAAATAACCGAGCGCGCCGGCGGCGATGACGCGCCGTTGCGCGTGTTGCTCAGGACGGCCCGTGACGAACACCGTTGGCGGGCAGCACCCTTCGGCAATCAGATGGGCCTGCAGGTCGGGACCGCTCATGCCGGGGAGGTGAACGTCCAAGATCAAACATGCGGTGTTGGCTTTCGCCGCTGAAGCAAGATAATCTTCGGCCGACGCGAACGTCGCGGCGCGCCGTCCCAGCGATCCGATCAAAGCGCTCAGGCCGTCGCGCACGCAATCATCGTCGTCGACGATCGCGATCAGCCCGTCTTGGACGTGCTTTGGGCCGTCGCCGGTTTTACTCGGCGCCGGCAACTCAACCCATGCCGTTGCGGCCGCGGCGCCGTTGGCGTCGACACGCCCGATGCCAAAGTCGTCGCCGGTTTCACGTTTCCTGGTGTCATTGATGGAGCGCGTAAGCCGCCGTTGAAGCTCGTGGCCGCGCGCCAATTCCAACCAGCACCGTTCATGGCGAAGGCAATCGGCGCGCAATGTTTCGGTCGGAGCAGTCTTGGCCATACGGGCGAAGTGTTCGGCCCGTCGATAGCACAGCCGGATCTCTTCACTAAGGCCCTGAAGCATTGCAATCTCCCGACCCAGAATCGATACCAAGGTATTGGAGTTCCAAGCAGATAACAAAAATCCGTAGATTCGACACGTGGTAAAGGTGACTTTTCCAATAAACCAAAAGCCTGGCGGATTATATCAAAGTATAAGTTGCAGGAATCCGGTCAGATGCGACGACAAGATACAGCGCCCTCTTCGCCTTCTCGCGAAATCGGTCAACGTCATCGGTGTGTCGGTGCACGGGACAAAGCTGATCGGCCGCTCCGAGGCTCGGACTTGCGACGTCCGCGCGCTCGATGATTCCACGCAGAACCGCGCTGTCGAGCGTCCGGCCGCCGCTTCCGCCGCTGATTTCCCCCTGGCGATCACCGCCATGCCGATCGACGCGACCCAGCGCCGGGTCGCGCTCGGGGTCATGATCGCGGTTTTGCTCATCGACCTGGCCTCGGCGCCATTCGCACATCAACCGGTCGCTCATATCGATTCCTTCCTGCCGGTGCTGCAAAGCGTGCTGTGCATCCTGCAGCTCATCACGGCCGTCTGGTTGTTCTCGCAATATTCGGTTTGGCCTCGGTTCGCGACGCTCGCTATCGCCAGCGGCTTCGCATTCAGCGGACTTTTCGCTTTCGAGCAAACATTCGCGTTTCCCGGCGCGTATGCCGCCCATGCCCTGATCGGCGACGGGCTCAATACTTCAGTCTGGCTGTTTACCGTCTGGCATACGGGCTTCCCGATGATGGCGATCGTTTATGCGCTGACCAAGGACGCCAAAGACATTCTGCCGTCTGCCAGATCGCCGATGGTCAGTATCTTCATCGCGGTGGCATGCGTCGTCGCAGTCGCAGGGCTATTGACTTGGTTGGTGTTGAACAGTTCTGCGTACTTGCCAGAAATATTGACGACCTCCACGCAATTGACCGCAGCCGCGACCTATCTTGCTATTTACTTGTGGCTGCTAAATAGCGCGGCATTGGCTGTGCTGTTTTTGCGCCGGCGAACGATTCTCGACCTGTGGCTGATCGTGACTTTGTTTGCGTGGTGGCCGATGTTTTTGGTGCCGATGTGCTTTACCGTGGCTCGCTTCAGCATCGGCTGGTATGTGGCGCACTGTCTGGCCGTGCTCGCCAGCTCGGCGCTGCTGGCCGTGCTGATTGCTGAGATCATCCTCCTTTACGCACGCCTTGCCGGTTCCATCGGACTGTTGCGTCGCGAACGCGCCGAGCGGCTCGCCAGCGTCGAAGCGGCTACATCCGCCATGGCGCATGAAGTCAGGCAGCCGCTGGCGGGTATCGCCCATATGGGCAGTGCCGGCCTCAATTGGCTCAAGCGCACGCCGGCCAATATCGAACGCGTGGGCGAGTGCCTCACTGCCATGATCGATGCCAGTCACCGCGCCGACGAGATAATCACCGGTATTGGCGGGCTGTTTCGAAGGGCGCCGGGCGAACGCACGCTGGTTCAGCTCAACGATGTGTGCCGGGAAGTGATAAGATTGGTGCAGCACGATGTCATCGCAAACGGCATATCCGTCAGGCTTCGCTGCAAGGAGGACTTGCCGCTCGTCCGCGCCGATCAAACGCAGCTCCAGCAAGTCATATTGAACCTGGTGCGCAACGGGATCGACGCCATGAGTTGCCGCCCGGCAGGCGAGCGGCGCCTGCGGCTGTGGACCAGTTTCGACGGCAAATCGGGCGTTTCGCTTTGCGTCCGCGATTTCGGCGCGGGCGTATCGGATAACGATCGCGAACGCATATTCGAGCCGTTCTACACAACGAAGGCCAATGGAATGGGATTGGGGCTCGCGATCTGCCGGAAAATTATCGAGGAGCATGGCGGCACGCTGCACCTTGCAGAAACGCACTCGCATGGCTCCATGTTCGAGATTGTGCTGCCGGTCAGCGGACTCGATCAAGGTTACGTGGCGGCGTCGGTTACTTCCCCGCAAGAGGACGTCGGCTACCGCTGGGGATTATGAAGTAAAACGCTGCGGCAGCGGCGGACCGATCGTCACGGCAAGCTTGCCGACGCCCTCGATCTCGCACTCGATGCTGTCGCCGGCGACGGTGGCGGCGACGCCGGACGGCGTGCCCGTCATGATGATGTCGCCCGGCTCGAGCGCCACCATCTCGGACAGTTTCGAGATGATCTCCGGCACGTTCCAGATCATCTGATTGAGGTCGCCGTCCTGGCGCACTTTGCCGTTGACCTTGAGCACGATGCGGCCCTTCGACGGATGGCCGATCGCGGCGGCCGGCGCCAGCGCGCCGCACGGCGCCGAATGGTCGAACGCCTTGCCGATCTCCCACGGCCGCTTGATGTCGCGCGAGGCGATCTGCAGGTCGCGCCGGGTCAGATCGATGCCGACGCCGTAGCCGTAGATGCAGCCGAGCGCGTTACCGGTCGGGATGTTGCGGCCGCCGCTGTGCAGCGCCACCACCAGCTCGACCTCGTGATGCATGTCCTTGGTGAGCGACGGATAGGGCACCGTGCCGCCGTCGGGCACGATGGCATCGGCGGGCTTGGCAAAGAAGAACGGCGGCTCGCGCACGTCCTGGCCCATTTCCTTGATGTGCTCGACGTAATTGCGGCCGACGCACCACAGCCGGCGCACCGGGAACAGCTTAGCGGTGCCGGCGACCGCAAGCGCGGGCTGCGGCGGCGGGGCAATGACGTATTTCTGCGCGTCGGTGTTCATGAGGCCTTGTAGGTTGAGAGGATGGCGGGATTGACGGCGGAAAACCGGAAGTGAAATCGTCGACGATCGTTGCTTACGCTCTGTCGTCTGTCACCCGTCGTCTGTCAACCGACCAGCTCGGGCTCCGAGGCCTGCTGGTGCAGCTGCAGCCGATAGAACGAAGCGTAGCGGCCGCCCTTGCGAAGGAGCTCGTCGTGGCGGCCGGACTCGACGATCAGCCCGTCCTCGACGACGTGGATGCAGTCGGCATGCATGATCGTCGACAGGCGGTGGGCGATGACCAGCGTGGTGCGGCCCTTGCACAACTCGGCGATCGCCTCCTGGATCTGGCGTTCCGATTCCGAATCGAGCGCTGCAGTCGCCTCGTCGAGCAGGATGATCGGGGCGTCCTTGATCAGCGCCCGCGCAATGGCGATGCGCTGGCGCTGCCCGCCCGAGAGTTGCAGGCCGTGCTCGCCGACCGGCGTGTCGTAGCCGGCTGACAGTGCAGTGATGAAATCGTGGGCGTGCGCGGCCTTGGCGGCGGCAACGATCTCGGCGTCGCTGGCGTCGAGGCGGCCGAGCGCGATGTTGTCGCGGACGCTGCCGCGGAACAGATGCACGATCTGGCCGACATGGGCGATGGTGCCGCGCAGCGAGCGGCGCGACACCGCGGCGATGTCCTGGCCGTCGATCAGGATGCGACCGCAATCGACCTCGTAGAAGCGCAGAATGAGATTGAACATGGTCGACTTGCCACCGCCCGAGGGGCCGACCAGCGCGATCAGCTTGCCGCGTTCGGCGACGAAGCTGATGCCGCGCAGCACCGGCGTGTCGGCACGGTAGGCGAAGTGCACGTCGTCGAATTGCAGCCGCGCGTCCGACAGCAGCAGCGCCGGCCGGTCATCGTCGTTCGGCTCGCCCGGCGGGCTGTCGATCACCTCGAACAGGATGCGCACGCCGACCAGCGCATTGTTGAGATCGATGTTGAGCCGCGCCAGCCGCTTGGCCGGCTCGTAGGCGAGCAGAAACGCGGCGAGGAACGAAAAGAACTGGCCGGGCGTGGCGCCCATGTTGATGGTGCGGTAACCGCCATAGATGATCGCCAGCGCCACCGTGACCCCGGCGAGGATATCCATCATCGGCGCGGCGCGGTTGGCGACCCGCGCCATCTTGTTGGACTCGCGCTCGACCGCGACCACGCTGTCGCCAAGCCGGCGGCGCATCTCGTCCTCGAGCCCGAACGCCTTGACCATGCGCAGGCCCTGCAGCGCCTCCTGCATGGTCTCGACGATGCGCGCGGTGCCGGTGAATTGGTTGCGGGCGATGCCGCGCACCCGGCGGATCATCTTGCGCAGCACGTAGAGCGCCGGCGGCGCGATGATGACGCCGGCGATCGACATCACCGGATCCTGCACCACCATCACGACGGTCAATCCGATCAGCGACATCAGATCGCGGCCGACCGCGGTGATGATCAGATTGATGACCTGGGTGACCGCCGCGGCGCCGGTGGCAAGACGGGCAATGAATTCGGAGGAGTGCCGGTCGGCAAAATAGCCGACATTCTCGCTCATCAGCTTGTCGAACAGGCGGCGCTGATTGTCGGCGACGATGCGGTTGCCGATCCACGACATGGTAACCGACGAACCGTAGGTCGCCAGCGCTCGCACCACGAAGATCGCCATGGTGAACAGGCCGAGCGCCACGATCTCGGGATAGTTGCGCGCCACATAGGCGGCGTTGATCATGGTGCCGAGCAGATAGGCGGTGAGCGCCGTCGTTCCGGCGACCACCGCCATCAGCACGACAGCGATGGCGTAACGCAGCCAGTGCTGCAGCGCCTCGTCGACCAGGAGCCGCCGCAACAGCAGGTAAGTCGAATGCTTGTCGGCGAACGCGGCCCGGGAAAGTTTCATGCGCAATCCGTTTTGCCCCGCTGCGGCCAAGAAGGCGGCGAGGCCGGCCAGCATGGGCGTTCCATGCCCGCTGGCGGCGGAATTATCAAGCGATTATCGCCGGCCTTTTTAGAGGCGCTCGAATGCGGCGTGCGGCGCGTTCGCGGCGCGGCGCGCGGCGAGCTTGCGTTCCCAGTCGAGCGCATCGCGCACGATCGTGGCGAGATCGTCGTATTGCGGCTGCCAGGCCAGCGTTTGCCGGATCTGCGTCGTATCGGCCACCACCATGGCGGCATCGCCCTCCCGGCGTGGCGCGTGTTTGACTGTGAAATCGACGCCCGACACGCGCTTGACCGTATCGATCACCTCGCGAACCGAGTAGCCGTGGCCGTAGCCGCAATTGAGCGTCGTCGACGGCGCGCCGGCGCGCAACGCCCGCAACGCCGCGCGATGGGCCAGCACCAGATCGCCGACATGAATATAGTCGCGGATGCAGGTTCCGTCGGGCGTCGGATAATCGGTGCCGAACACGTTGAGTTCCGCGCGCAGCCCGAGCGCGGTTTCCACCGCGACTTTGATCAGGTGCGTGGCGCCGGCGGTCGATTGGCCGGTGCGGCCCTGCGGATCGGCGCCGGCGACGTTGAAGTAGCGCAGGATGACGTGGCTGAGCGCGTGCGCGTGGCTCGCATCACGCAGCATGATCTCGGTCATCAGCTTGGACCAGCCGTAGGGCGAGATCGGCGCTGTCGGCGCATCTTCGCGCACCGGTATCTCGACCGGATTGCCGTACACCGCCGCGGTCGAAGAAAAGATGAAATGGCCCACGCCATGTTCGATCGCGCATTCGATCAGCGCGCGCGAGTTGACGGTGTTGTTGCGGTAATAGCCGAGCGGATCGCGCACCGAATCCGGGACCACGATCGAAGCGGCGAAATGGATGACGGCGTCGACCTCGCGCTCGCGGATGATCTTGCCGACCAGCGTTTGATCGCCGCTGCCGCCGATCACGAGCGGCGCGGCCGCGGCAACCGCCCAGTCGAAGCCGGTCGACAGATTATCGAGCACGACCACGCGCTCGCCGGCGTCGAGCAGCGCGTGCACCATGTGGCTGCCGATGTAGCCGGCCCCGCCGGTGACCAGAACCGTCATGCCTCGTCCTATCGGTTGCGTGCCGGCCTACGCTGGTTTGATGAATACGGCGTTAGGGGCGCGATGCACCGTCATGCCGGGGCGGTGGCGACGAGCGCACGGCACGTTACCGCGAAAACCTGATCGGCCGAAATCGCGGTCATGCAGCGATGATGGCGGAGCCGACAGACCGGCTTATGGCAGGGCCGGCAGTCGAGTTCGATGTCGGCCTGGATGGTTGCGGCGATCGGATTGAGCGGCGCCCAGTGCCAGGGGCTGGTCGGCCCGAATATGCCGATCGCGGGCGTGCTTTGCGCCGCGGCCACGTGAAGCAAGCCGGAATCGTTGGAGACTGCAGCATTTGCCGCCGCCAGCGCCAAGATCGCCTCGCGCAGATCGGTGCCGGTGAGATCGCGCGCCGCGGTGTCGCCGACGATGGTTTGGGCGATCGATTTTTCCGTCGATCCGCCGATGATCCAAACCGCGAAGCCTTCAGCCAGGAGCCGACGGCTGAGCGCCGCGTAGGCGTCTGCCGGCCAGCGTTTGGACGGCCCGACCGCGCCCGGCGCCAATGCAACCGCCGGCCGGCTGTCGTCGGCCAGCCCTTTACGCCGGCGCCATGCGGCGACTTCAGCCGCGGGGACATTCAGTTCCGGCAGCGGCCAGTCGGCCGGCAATTTTGCCTCGCGCGGCAACGCCAGCGCGGCGCAGCGATCGACCATGCGCGGCAGCTTGCGCTCACCCCAGCGCCAGTCGTTGAGCAGCCCAAAACGCACCTCGCCGACAAAGCCGGTGCGTTGCGGAATTCCGGCCAAAAAAGGCGCCAGCGCCGACTTCCAGGTGCGCGGCATGACGAGCGCCGCGCCGTAGCCGCGCTCGCGCAAACGTTTTGCCAACGCCGCCTGCTGGTGCAGCGCCAAGCGGCTGCGCGGCAGGTCGAAAACGATCGCTTCGCGCACGCCCGGCATGTAATCGGCAAGCGGCGCGCACAGGCTGGTCGCCAGCATGTCCACCGGGCGGTCGGGAAAGCGCTGGCGCAGCAGCTTGACGACCGAATGGCAGCGCACGAAGTCGCCGATCCACATGTAAGGAATCAGAAGTATGGGGCTTCCGGCGTCTGCCCCTCCGTGGCCAACTTGCGAATCATAGTTCATACTATTCAATCATGAATTAATATTCACTTCATCGCCACTTGTCTTGCGCCCGGTAGCGCCTTCTGCGGTAGCTGTCCAGTGTTGTCCGGCAGCGCAGAGTCGGGCAAAGGAAGGCTCGAGCCGGCGCAAGCCGAGCCAACTCCGAACGGTTTAGCGGCGTCGATGTTACTGGTTACCGGCGGGGCCGGCTTCATCGGATCGAACCTGGTCGCAAGCCTCAACGAGGCCGGCCGCGCCGATATTGTGGTCAACGACAGCCTCGGCAGCGACGCCAAGTGGCGCAATCTCGGCAGCCGCCAAGTTGCCGACATCGTGCCGCCGGAGAAGCTGATCCACTGGCTCGACGGCCGCAAGCTCGATGCCGTGGTGCACCTCGGCGCCATTTCCTCCACGACCGCGACCGATGCGGACGCCGTCATCGAGAACAATTTTCGGCTCTCGCTGCGCTTGCTCGAGTGGTGCGCGGCGCATCGCACGCCATTCATCTATGCCTCATCGGCCGCCACCTACGGCGACGGCAGCTTCGGGTTTTCCGACCAATGCTCGCTCGCCGCGCTCAAGCGGCTCAAGCCGATGAACCTTTACGGCTGGAGCAAGCATCTGTTCGACCTCGTCGTTCTCGACCGCGCCGCGCGGGCCGACAAGAACCTGCCGCCGCAATGGGCCGGGCTGAAGTTCTTCAACGTGTACGGCCCCAACGAATACCACAAAGCCGAGATGATGAGCCTCGTCGCCAAGCGGTTCGACGATGCCAAGGCCGGCAAGCCGGTGCGGCTGTTCAAGTCGTATCGCTCCGGCATCGGTGACGGCGAGCAGAAGCGCGACTTCATCTATGTGGACGATGCGGTGGCCGTGGTGCGCTGGCTGATCGACACGCCGGCGGTGTCCGGGCTGTTCAACGTCGGCACCGGCAAGGCGCGCAGCTTTCGCGACCTGATCACCGCGATGTTCGCCGCGCTCGGCCGCGCGCCCGCCATCGAATACATCGACATGCCGGACGCGATCCGCGACAGCTATCAGTATTTCACGCAAGCCGAGACGGAAAATCTGCGGCGCGCCGGCTATAATGCCGACTTCACGCCGCTCGAGGACGCGGTGGGCCGCTACGTCACGCACTATCTCGATCGTCCGGATCGCTATCGCTGAGTCAAAAGCCGCACGGGGACCTACGCAACGCATGTTCGATTTCGAGGAAGCGCTCAAGCTCATCGCGCGGCAGAGCGTGCTCTGCGTCGGCGACCTGATGCTCGACGATTTCGTCTATGGCGAAGTCGAGCGCATTTCGCCGGAGGCGCCGACGCCGGTGCTTGCGGTTCGGCACAGCGAAATCGGCATCGGCGGCGCCGGCAACGTGGCGCGCAACATCGCCGCGCTCGGCGCGCGCTGTATCTTCGTGGCGCTGATCGGCAACGACGAGGCCGGGCTGATCTTGACCAATGTGCTGGGCAAGCAAGATGGCGGCATCGTGCCCGATCTCGTCATCGACCGCGCACGGCAGACGACCCGGAAGGTGCGCTTCGTCTCCGAGCATCATTCGACCCACCTGATGCGCGCCGATTGGGAAACCGCGGCGCCGGCCAGCGCGCAAAGCGAGGCGGAGCTGATCGCCTATGCGCAAGCGGCGTTGCCGCAAGTCGGCGCCGTGGTGCTATCGGATTATGCCAAGGGCGTGCTGACGCCGCGGGTCATCCGCGCCGTGATCGACGCCGCGCGGGCGCTCGGCAAGCCGGTCGTGGTCGACCCGAAGGGACACGATTACACGCTCTATCGCGGCGCGAGCCTGATCACGCCGAACCGCAGGGAGCTTGCCGCCGCAGTGCATCGGCCGGTGACGAGCGAAGCGGAGGTTGCGGCGGCGGCTGCCGAGCTCGCAAAGAACCTCGGCTGCGAGGCGGTGCTGGTCACCCGCAGCGAGGCGGGCATGACGCTGCACGTCGAAGGCGAGGCGCCGGTCCACGTGCCGGCCTATCCGGTCAAGGTGCGCGACGTGTCGGGCGCCGGCGATACGGTCGCGGCCGTGATGGCGGTGCTGCTTGCGATGCGGACCCCGTTCGAGGCGGCGATGCGCGCCGCCAACGCGGCGGCCGCCGTGGTGGTCGGCAAGCGCGGCACCGCGACGGTGTCGCTCGCCGAACTGCGCCACCGCATCCTGCCGGCTGCCTCGCTCGCGGTCGAGGACAAGATCGTGTTCGACTGGTCGGTGGTCGGCGAGCGGCTTTCCGAATGGCGCCGGCGCGGCGTGCGCATCGGCTTCACCAACGGCTGCTTCGACCTCCTCCATCGCGGCCATATCCGGCTGTTGGCCGAAGCGCGCGCCACCTGCGACGTCCTGATCGTCGGACTGAACAGTGACGCCTCGACTCGGCGGTTGAAGGGGCAGGGGCGGCCGATCAATCCGGCCGAGGGCCGCGCCGAGGTTTTGGCCGCGCTCGAAGCGGTCGATCTCGTCGTGGTGTTCGAACAGGACACGCCGCTCGAGCTGATCAAGCTCATTTCCCCCAACGTGCTGGTCAAAGGCGCCGATTACGCGCGCGAGGACGTCGTCGGCCACGAGGTGGTCGAAGCCGCGGGCGGCCAGGTCGTGCTGGTCGAACTGGTGCCGGGCCATTCGACCACCAACATCGTGCGCCGCGCCGCGGAACCGGGCCTGCGCGCCGGCAAATCTGCGTCTTAACGCCGGCCGGGATCAAGTCGGCGCATCGCCATGACGAGATTGCGATCGTGACCGATCTCATCTCCGTGATCGTCTCGACCTACAACCGGCCGGATGCGCTCGACGCCGTGCTGCGCTCGCTGGCGCGGCAAAGCGATCGCGATTTCGAAGTGCTGGTGGCCGACGACGGCTCGCGGCCGGATACCGCTGCGGTGGTGCAGCGGTGGGACCGACGCATCGGCCGGCGCGTCGTCCACGTCTGGCATCCGGATAACGGCTTCCGTCTCGCCGAGATTCGCAACCGCGCCATTCTGGTGGCGGACGGCGCCTATTGCGTCTTTCTCGACGGCGACTGTTTGGCGCGCCGCGATTTCGTCGCCGCGCATCGCGCGCTCGCCGAGCGCGGCTGGTTCGTCACCGGCAACCGGGTGCTGCTGTCGCGCGAGCTGACGGAGCGCGTGCTCGGCAAAAATTTAGCTCCGGAATCCTGGACGATGGCGCAGTGGCTGGCAGCGTGGCGTAGCGGCGGCATCAATCGGCTGGCGCCGCTCATTGCGCTGCCGCTCGGTCGCTTGCGCAAAGCGCAGGCGCACGCCTGGCGCGGCGCCCGCGGCGCCAATATCGCCATGTGGCGCTCCGATCTGATCGCGGTCGACGGCTTCGACAGCTTCTTTGCCGGCTGGGGCCGCGAAGACTCCGATCTGTTCGTCCGCCTCATCCGCGCCGGCGTGCGCCGCAAGGACGGCCGTTACGCCACCGGCGTGCTGCACCTGTGGCACCCCGACGCCGACCGCGCGCGCTTGTCGGACAACGAGCAGAGACTTGGCGAAGTTTTGGCCAGCGATCGGATTCTGGCGAGCAGGGGTTTGTCGGCGTTGCGTGATGAAATGGCCAGTCTGGCGCCAGTGCGCTGAGTGCTACGGCGACTGCGTTCGTTCGCCGGGCCTTGGTGTGGTGAATTGTTTGACGGCACTTTGCTCGCCGTCGCTGACGCCGTCGCTCCCCATCGAAGTCACCATGTAATAATAGGTCGTCTGCGGTTTCAGGCCGTCGACGCGGACGCGGAAGATCGTCTGCGCATGGTCCCGGTTGAGGCGGATGTGAGATTTCGCCGTCTGGCTGAGATTCGTGGGCGCCGTGCCGTAATGAATGACGGTGAAATGTTCATCCGATCCACCGGGGTTGTTGGTGGTCCATCGGATGATCGCGAGGTCGTCGTGCGCCAATTCGAGCGCCGGCCCTTGGACGATTTCAACACGCTCGGCTCGCTCTGCAGGAGGAAGAACGCCGCCGGGCTGATATGGAGCGTAGTTCTGGGCGATGGTCGGATCCAGGAGGAGACCGCCGAAGCTGATGGCGATCGCCAGTTGGAGCAGTAGTTTATCCATAGGTTCCCGCCTCCAACTGCTACGCTTACAAACCACCCGGCCTTACAGCATTCTCTGCTATGGAATTTTATTCGGTGACGGCAGCGGCGCGACACCGCAGATCGACGAAGCGCAGGGCGGCAGCGGGTCCGGCGTCGGGATGAGGAGTTCGTTGCCTTGGGTCGATGCCGAGCCGCCCGTTTTGCACACGCCCGTATAGGTGTCGCTGTTGGGATAAGGCGTGGTGAAACCGTCCGTCAGCGTCTGCAAGAACGCCACGATCTGATTCTCCTCCTGATCCGTCAAACCAAGATTGCCGGTCGTCATGTCGATGTTGTTCGGGACTTCGGGCATCGGCCAGCAGTCCACTTTCTCCGTCTTTCCCGGCGGACAGTGCCCTGATGTGACATTGTAAGCATAGACGTCGCGGGTGTTGTAGAAATGGACGAGCTGCTTGAGGCTCTTGATGTAGCCGTTGTGAAAGAACTCCTTCTGGAAATAAGGTCCGGGCGCCTCGGTCGTGGGACACTGCTTGGGCGTCATCGCCACGTTTCGCGCCGTCGACGTCTGCATCTGGCCGTCGGCCTTCGGGGCAAACGATGTCCATTTCGCGTTCGGGTTGGGGGCGGAGCCGAAGCCGCTGCGCAGGAAAGTGCCCAATCCCAAATCTCTGTAGCCAAAGCCCAAGGGATTGGGGGTGAAGCCGAGCGCATCGGGCTTGTTCTCATAGAAGAGAGCGATCCGGGGGTTCAAGGGCAGGCCCTCATTGGCATAGCCGAAGCAGGTAAAGGACGGCGCCTGGCTGGCTGCCGCACTGGTATCGATCCCCGTCGTCGTCGAGGATTTTGAACCCGACCCGGTCCCCGGCGTCTGCGTGCTTCCTCTGCCGTCGAGGTGGCACGTGTTGCAGGCAGCCTTGCCGTCGAACAGCTTGTAACCGGCGATCTCGTCCGGCGTCAGGCTCGCTTTGCCCGCCAGAAACGCATCGAATTTCGACGAGAAGGGGCTGACATCGTCGGTGTGTTCGAGGGCGGAGATCGACTGCCCCCAGTGGTCATAGATGTCATTTGCTTTGGTGCGATCGTTCGGACTGAGCGCGATCGGCGTGGCGGTCGGAAAATTGCCGCCCGGAGTGGAGCAGGTTTGCTCGGCATCGCCCGGCCAATTGATGTCGAAGTCCGCGCCCCAGACCTGCTCGAACAGTGATTTGTACTGCGCCTGGGATATGCGCCACGCGATGCACGCCGTGTCGGGGAAGCCCATTTCCAGAGGGTCGACCGGCGGATGCTGCGCCTGTTCGGCGTCAGCACTCTGCAGCTTGTATCCGGTCGCGCGCGCATCCCAGAATTCGCCGCCGATGAACGCCTGGAGCGTTTCGTTGAAGTGCAATGCGGGGAATTGCGGCGCATAGGTGTAGCGCTGCGCCGTCCGCTTGGCGGCCCGAAAGTGGTACGTTCCGGGATAAGCGACGATCGTCAGATCGACCGACGGGATCGGCCCGCTGAAACCGGCATACGGCATGTGGCAGGAAGCGCAGGCCGCATTTTTCAAGGGCGAAATGTTCTGGTCATAGTTCAAGAGCCCACCGAGAATCCGCATCGCCTCATAGCCGGAGCCCACAATGGTGGGAGGGTTACCGACGCCCTGGGTGTTGCTGTACGTCAGAGGTGGCAGGGCCTGCGCCTGCACGAGGTACCGACCGAAGACGGTGCGCATTTCGGCCCGAACCCGCGCGATCTCCGCATCCAAATCGGACGGCAGAATGCCGGGAGGATACGGGTTGTAGGCTGGTGGGTTTCCAGCTTGTCCGGATTGCGGTACGGCTGGTCGGACGGGGTAGCCGACCGTTGCGACCAGCACCGCGCAACAGGTTAGCGCCAATGTCGCCAGCGAACGCTGCACGATTTGCGCACGCGAGCGCGAAGGCTCGGCCCGCCTGAGTAGTTGTAAAAAATGATGCACCATCAACAACCCCCTCTCTCGATGGGCTGAAGTCGGTCACACCGCAATCTTGCAGCAAGCGCCGCCTAAACGCGCCGCAAAAAGGAAAAGTTCCCTCGATTCGCGAAGACCGAGCCTTTGGTATCGATCTGATGAACGGCGGATCGGCGCGCTCAAATGACCCGGTATCCGCCATCCGCCATCACGATCGCGCCGGTGACATAGGCCGACAGATCGGACGCCAAGAAAATCGCCGGTCCGACCATGTCCTCAGGCTTGCCCGCACGACCGAGCGGCGTGTGATCGAGAAAGATCTTCACCAGCTCCGGATTGTTGGCGCGCACTTGGGCGTTGAGCGGCGTCTCGATCAGTCCGGGCCCGATGGCATTGACGCGCACGCCGTCCTTGCCGAGTTCCGCCGCCAAGGCGCGGGTCAAGCCGAGCACGCCGTGTTTCGACGTGGTGTAAGCGGGCGAATTGGGCGTGCGCACATGCATGAAGGATTGGATCGAGGCGATGTTGATGACGCGCCCTTTGCTGGCGCGCAACGCGCTGAGAAAGGCATGCGTGACGTTGAACACGCCGTTGAGGTTGATCGCCATGATGTCCTGCCAGTCCTTGATCACGGCGTCGGCGTCGCCGGCGAATGGGTTGCGACGGTTGATGCCGGCGTTGTTGACCAGGATCGACACCGCGCCAAGTTCGCTTCCGATCTTGGCAGCGACGTTGCGGCAGGCTTCCGCATCGGTGACATCCAGCCTGAAATCTCGCGCCTTGCCGCCGGCGGCGCGGATGTCGGCCGCCGTCTTCGCAGCCGTTTCGCCGTCGATGTCGAGCACGGCGACCGTGGCGGCCTCGCGCGCAAAGCCAAGCGCGATCGCACGCCCGATCCCCGAGCCGGCGCCGGTCACGGCGGCGATGTGATTTTCAAGAAGGCCGGGCATGTGTCGTCTCCTCGCTTTTAGTTGGCCCCGCGTGTCATACTGACGATACTCGAAGTCCGGCTGGCGCGAAGCAGTTTCAGGCGGGGTTTTCGCATGCGTCTCAGAGACAAGATCGCCATCGTGGTGGGCGCCGGTCAATCGCCGGGCACGGGCTTGGGCAACGGCCGCGCCACGGTTTTGCGTTTCGCGGAGGAGGGCGCCAAGGTGCTGGCGGTCGATAATAATGTGTCCTCGGCCGAGGAAACGGCCGCCATGGCGCGACAATCGGCTGGCGAATGCGTCGCGTTTGCAGCGGACGTTACCAACGAGACGACGCTTGCGGCGATGGTCGAGGCTGCCCGGGTGCGTTGGGGCCGCGTCGACATCCTCCACTACAATGTCGGCGTCAGCATCGCCGGCGGCGACGCCTCGCTCGACGAGATTACCGAGGCTGCGTTCGACCGGATCGCCACCATCAACCTGCGCGGCGCTATCATGGCCTGCAAGCATGTCCTGCCGCTGATGCGCGCCCAGCGCGCCGGCGCCATCGTCACCATTTCGTCGGTCGCCGCCTGGGAGCAATACCCAAATGTGGTCTACAAGGCGACCAAGGCTGGACTGATCGCCTTCACCCAGCAGGTCGCCGTCCAGAATGCCGGATTCGGTGTGCGCGCCAATGTGATTTTGCCCGGCTTGATCGACACGCCGATGGCGGTGGATACGCGCGCGCGCGTCAGCGGCAAGAGCCGGGCCGAGGTGGCGGCCTCGCGCGATGCGCGCGTGCCGCTGCGCCAGAGAATGGGCACCGCCTGGGATGTCGCGAACGCCGCGCTGTTTCTGGCTTCCGACGAGGCAAATTTCATTACCGGCGTTGCGCTTCCGGTCGATGGCGGCGCCCTCGTGCACATCAATTGAGCCGAAGCTCTCGAAGCCCTGAACGAGACCATTAACCGCGAATGACCGGGGCAACCTTCATCGCAAAAAGCTCGATGACGCGCGCCACCTTGGCGAACGGCAGGCCGCCGATATCGATCTGGGCGAGAAAGCGCTGATGACCGAACAGCTCGCGTTCGTAGAGGATCTTGTCGATGATCTGTTGCGGGCTGCCGACACAGATCGGGCCGTGCTGGCCGGCGCGCGCGTCGTAATCGGCCCGCGTTATCGGTTGCGCGCGATATTGCGAGGGCGTGTGCGTGAGAAAATAGGCGGCATAGTACGGATAGAATTCGTCGAGCGCAGCTTGCGAGTTTTCCCGGATGTACATGTGGGTCGCCACACTGACTTTCAGGTCCGCGCCACTGTGTCCGGATTGCAGCCCGGTACGACGGTAAAGCTCGACCACTGGCTCAAGCTTTGCCGGCGGCAGACTGATATTGGCGAGCGCCAACGGCAATCCCGATGCGCCGGGCCCGCTCGACGCTGCCCGGCGTGCCGCCGCTGCCGATCCAAACCGGCAGGCGGCTTTGTGCAGGGCGCGGCGGTATCGGGGCATCGTGCAGCGCCGGGCGAAAGCGGCCCTGCCAGGTGACGCGCTCGGCGCTGTTGAGCTTGAGCAGGAGCTCGAGTTTTTCCTCGAACAGTTCATCGTAGTCGGCAAGATCGTAACCGAACAGCGGAAAGGATTCGGTGAATATGCCGCGCCCGGCGATAATCTCGGCGCGTCCGCCGGAGATGAGGTCAACGGTGGCGAAATCCTCGAACACCGTCACCGGATCGGCCGTGCTCAGGATGGTGACGGCGCTGGCCAGGCGGACGCGTTGCGTTATCGCCGCGATGGCGGCCAGCACCACGGCCGTGGCGGAGACCGCCATATCCAGCCGATGATGTTCGCCGACCGCAAAAACGTCGAGGCCCGACGCGTCGGCTAGCTTGGCTGCGGCGAGTATTTCCTTCATTCGTTGCCGGGCGCTGATGGTCTTGCCGGCCTGCGCGTCCGGCGTGAGATCGCCGAACGTGTAAAGCCCCAACTCGAACGCCTCGGCCATCGGGCCGTTCTCCTTTTGGCGGTGTTGCGCTAAAATGATCGGTGGTGGCGAGATCGTACCACGCTTCAATTATGCCCCGTTGCCAAGCCATGCGCTTATCGCGCGACGCCTGGCAACGGCCAGACGGGAGGTCAGACCATGAAGCTTTATATGCATCCGGTTTCCACTGCTTGCCGTCCGGTGCGGCTGCTCATCGCCGAGAGCGGCATCACGTGCGATGAGGAAACGATCGATTTATTCACAGGTGCCCATTATCAGGAGCCATACGCCTCGCTCAATCCCAACCGCATGGTGCCGATGCTCGAGGACGGCGATTTCCGCCTGACCGAAGGCTCGGCCATCATGAAATATCTGGCCGACAAATACGACTTGCCGGCCTACCCGAAGGATGTGAAGAAGCGCGCCAAGGTCAACGAGATGATGGATTGGCTCAATACCCAATTCTATCGCGATTTCGGCTATGGGCTGGTCTACCCGCAACTGTTTCCGCATCACAAGCGCCGCAGCGACGAGGCGCATGCCGGCGCCGTCGCTTGGGGACAGCAAGGCGCCAAGAATTGGCTGCAGATTCTCAACGATTACTGGATCGGGCCGAACAAGCAGTATCTGTGCGGCAACGACATTACCATTGCCGATTATTTCGGCGCCGCCCTGGTGTCGATCGGCGAACTGATCGACTGCGACTTTTCGGCTTATCCCAACGTCAAGCGCTGGCTCGACAACGTGAAAAAGCTCAAGTCCTGGAACGAGGTCAACGAGGTGTTCAACGGCTTTACCGCGGCCAACAAGGGCAAGGAGTTCGTGCGCGTATAGCTGCGTCGCACGGAGTGATGCCGTCACGCCTCAGCGCGGGCGAGCCACGTAGAGCACCGAATTGTCGGCGATGCCGGCGCGGCGAAAGGTTTCGGCGCCGAAATGGTCGATGCCGAGCTGCTCGATCTGCAGGCCGGCGGCTTGCAAGCGGGCGATGAAGTCGCGTTTGCCGTATTGGCGGACGTGATCGCCCATGCCGAAATATTTCCAGCGCAGCGCCTCGTCGCTGTCGAAGCTCGGATCCTCGTGCGTCTCGTCGACGCCGATGACCAGCGGCACCAGCAGAATGGCAAAGCCGTCCGGCTTGAGCACGCGGCGGATTTCGGCCATCGCCTTGCGGTCCTCGGGGATGTGCTCGAGCACGTGCGAGCATAGAATAATGTCGACCGAGTGATCGGCGTAGCGGTCCATTGCGGTGAGATCGATGCGTTCGTCGACCGTCTTGCGGTTGAGATCGGCGCTCCGATAGGCGATGAAGGCAAAGCGCTTGAGCCATTTCGGCAGCGCTTCGTTCGGCGCGAATTCGATCAGCCGATAGGAGCGTCCCGGATCGAGCGCGGCGAACGCGCGGTCGAGATAGAGCGCGGTCAGCCGCTCGCGGTCGGAGGCGTCGCAGCGCGGGCAATAGAGCGCCGCGACGTTGAAGGTCTCGAGCGCGCTCGCCGGATGAATGGTGCCGAACTTTTCGGTGTCGCGCCAATACGACTTGCCGATCGGCTTGAAGGCGCGCAGGCCGGTGCCGCAGATCGGGCAGCGGTACTCCGACCCACGGTAGCGCGGCAGCCGGATGGCGCGCTTGACCACCTTGCCGTGAGCGCGGACGGTGTCGTAGATCAGGCTCTGCCGATAGATGCGGTAGGCGCGGGTTTTTTTCACCGACTCGAGCATGCGGACCTTTTCTGTGGCGCAACTGCGGACCCATCGTAAGGATTTTGCGCGGGCGTTGGAAGATTGGATTTAAATCGCGATCGCCTATAAACTCGGCTGCGGCAACCTGGCGGTCTTTACGGCTTCGGGTGGCGCGGCAGCCAACGGACGTTTGCCCAATCGGTCGTAACGAGCCTGACCTCGATGATGCGTACCTTGTTGACCGCGGCAGCCGGCATACTCGCGAAGCCGGGAACCGGGCTCGCAATGAACAGCAAAGTCTATTCGCCGAAGTTTTTCGAGCACATCCGCGACGCGTCGTCGGGTTCGGCCGTCGCGACGGTGCCCAAAATCCTCGAGGTTTATCCGGCGCGCTCGGTCATCGATGTCGGCTGCGGTATTGGCGCGTGGCTCAAGGCGTTTGCGGATCTCGGCGTGACACGCATCGCCGGCGTGGATGGCGATTATGTGGATCGGAAGCAGTTGATGGTTCCGGCCGCGTGCTTTGTCGGCTGCGATCTCGATGCGCCGTTTGATTTCGCGGCGCTTCATCGCGCGCTCGGCAGTTCGGAACGCTTCGACTTGGCAATTTCATTGGAGGTTGGCGAGCATCTGCCAGTGGCGCGCGCGGCCAGCCTGGTGTCGGATTTGTGCGCGCTTTCTGACGTGGTGTTGTTCGGAGCGGCCATTCCGTTCCAGGGCTGGCAGCGCGCCCACGTCAACGAGCAGTGGCAGTCTTACTGGGCCGCCAAGTTTGCCGCCAACGGCTACGACGCGTTCGACGCGTTGCGGCCGCTGATCTGGTCGGCGCCGGACATCGCGTATTTCTACAAGCAGAATGCAATTTTCTATGTGAAACGCGGCACGCGCGCCCACCAACACTTCCTGGCGCGCGCGTCGCGGCCCACAATCGCCATGTTTGATATCATTCACCCCGAGCATTACCGCAGCGGCACGGCGCGTCGGAAGAACGGCAATTTCGTGCAAAGGTTTTTCAACAATTTCCGCTTGTCCGGCGGGGTGCGGCGATCGACCGTGCTGACCACGCCGTTGCGCGGCGACGACCATTGGGACTCCCTCGCCATGAGCGCAGCTCTGCGAGCGAAAAGCTTCGACGTCAAAACGCTCGCCGCCATAGCCGATTGGCTCGCCGTCGCCGTCGCAGTGTCGCTGCCGTGGTCGACGTCGGCGACCGGCATTCTCGTTGCGCTTTGGCTCTTGGCCGTGTTGCCGACCTTGAATGTCGCCGCCGTAAGGCGCGAGCTTGCGACCGCGGCGGGCGGCTTGCCGGTGCTGTTGTGTGTGCTGGCGACGCTCGGCCTATTGTGGGCCGACGTGACCTGGAGCGAACGGTTCGGCGGCTACACGCCGTTCCTGCGCTTGTTGTTGATTCCCGTGCTGCTGGCGCAGTTTCGCCGCTCCGAGCACGGCATGCGGGTGATCGTCGGCTTCTTCGCTTCGGTCACCGGGGTGCTGGCCTTGTCGTGGCTGTTGGTGGCATTTCCCGGCCTGCCGTGGCGCAGCAGTCAGTTCGGCGTGCCGGCCAAGGACTACATTCTGCAGAGCGACGAGTTCCTGATGTGCGCAATGGTGCTCTTTGCCGTCGCGTTCGATGCGGCGCGCGGCGGCCGCTGGCGCTCCGTTGCGGGGCTTGCGGCTCTGGGCATCGCTTTCATCGCCAACATTTTGTTTGTCGCCACGGGACGCACGACGCTGCTGGTCGCGCCGGTGTTGATCCTGCTCCTGGGCTGGCGTCAGTTCCGCTGGCAGGGATTGGTCGGCAGCGTCATATTGCTTGGCCTCATCGGCACCGCGGCAGCTTTTGGATCGCCGTATCTGCGCGCGCGCTTGAGCACGTCCGTCGACGAACTGCACGCCTACGAATCGAGCGGCACGCCGAGCTCGACCGCTTTGCACATCGAGCTCATGAAAAAGTCGGTGTTGATTTTGCGGAGCGCCCCGATCATCGGTCACGGCACCGGGTCGATACCGCAGCAGTTTCGCGACGAAGCCGCCGGCAAGAGCGGCATCACCTCGATTGTCGGCGTCAACCCGCACGACCAGATTCTTGCGATCGGGATTCAGCTTGGGCTGGTTGGTGTCGCCGTGCTGTTGGCCATGTGGACCGCGCACCTGCTGCTGTTCCGCGGCGATAGCCTGATCTCCTGGATCGGCGTCGTCATCGTGGCCGATAATATCGTGTCGTCTCTGTTCAATTCGCACTTGTTCGATTTTACCCAGGCGTGGCTGTACATCTTCGGGGTCGGGGCCGCCGGCGGGATGGCATTGCGCAGCAGGAACGCGGCTCTATCTTCTCCCCGTTATGTCGAGAGCATGGGCTGGCACAGCGTGCCTCATGGACCCGATGCGACTTCCGCCTGAGCCCCGCATCCTCGTCGTCGCCATGCGCCGGCTCGGCGACGTGCTGTTGACCACGCCGCTCATCCGCAGCCTCAAGCGGGCGTTTCCTTCGGCGTCGATCGAGGCCTTGGTGTTCGCCGGGACCGAAGGCATTTTGTCGGGCAATCCCGATCTCGCCGGCGTCTTGACCATTCCAGAGCGCGCCAGCATCGGCGAATCGCTGCGCCTGTTGCGCCGGCTCGTGCGCCGCTACGATCTTGCGCTCACGACGCAGACCGGCGACCGGCCGACGGCGCTTGCCGTGATCGCCGGGCGGCAAAGCGCCGGACCGCGCGACGCGAACCGCTTTTCCGCAAGGCTCAAGCGTCTCGTGCTGAGCCGCTCGTATGTCTCGGATCGAACGCAGCACCGCATCGTTGACCTGTTGCGGCTGGCCGACCTTCTCGGCATCGCCGCGAGCCGCGAAGTCGTCTGCCCGCAAGGCGAGGTGCGCGCCGATGTGCTGCCGAACTATCCGTACGCGGTGGTGCATGCGGCGCCGAAATTCATTTACAAGCGCTGGACCATCGACGGCTGGCGCCGGCTCGCCGCCGGCTTGCGCGTGCGCGGTCTGGCGACGATCGTGATCGGCGCCGCAGCGGACCGTGCCTACCTCGATTCGGTTTGGCGTGACGCTGACGTCGTACGCCGCGACGGCGCACTGACCTGGCCGGAACTGGCGGCGCTGATCGGCGCCACTCAGATCTACGTCGGGCCCGATACGGCGGTGACGCATTTGGCCGCCGCGACCGGCACGCAGACCGTGGCGCTCTACGGCCCGACCGATCCGCGCATCTGGGGCCCATGGCCGCGCGGCGGCCTGGAGCGGCCATGGGAGGCAGCCGGCACCATCCAGCATCGCAGCAATGTCTGGTTGGTGCAGAATCCGCTGCCCTGCCTGCCGTGCCAGTTGGAAGGCTGCGAGCGCCGGCTCGACAGCCGCAGCCAGTGTCTCGACGAGTTGACGGCGGCCCAGGTCATGACCGCGGTCGATCATGCGCTTTCCATCCGCCGCGCCGCGTAAGCCCGGGCAATCGTTAGGCAATCGTTGACGGCCGCGCTATAGAAGCGGGACCGGGATGCGGGCATCACAGTCTCGCCATCAAAGCTCGCCATTTCGGCCATTTGCCGTGGCGACAAGATGCGCCCATGTTTGGTTTTGCTGTTGCGTGCGGGATGCGGGGCGGGGCGCCGCATTACCACGAGTGGCGGCTGGGGCCGCTGGGGCGTCGGGCATGATGATCAGGCGATTGATCGCGGCGGCGCTGGTCCTCGGCGGTGCGTCGCTGTTGGGCGCCTGCAGTCCGTTTTCCAGTTCCATGGCCGACATGTGGCCGCATTGGGCAGGCGGCGAGCCGGCCGGCCTGCCGCCGCGTCCCGGCGAGCCGGGCTATGAACAATTCATCGCGCACGGCCAGCCCAATCAAAATCCGCCCGCCGCGCCAAGCGCTGCGCCAGGCGCTGCGCAACCGGCGCCCGCCGGGACCACGGCGAGCATCGCCGCGCAGAAATCGCTCGCCTCGGAGCAAAGGCCGCCTGCTTATGCGGAGCCGCAGGGTCGGGACAAAAACGATGCGGAGCCGTTGCCTGAGCCTGCCGAGCAGCCGGCCAACGATTCGGGCGTGGTGCACGGCGGGCTGTATTAGCCAAGTCTCGCAGAGCTGAAACGTCATTTGCGGCGGCGACCAGCAGGTCGAGAAAAACCTAGGCGGACTTGGCTGCGTGGGCAGTCAGCGACAGGCCGATCAGCGCGGCCCCGCCGTAAACCAGATCGATGCCGACCAAGATACCCAGCACCCAGGCTGCGGTACCGGGAAGCCCAGAGGCAATCACTCCGACCAAGAACAGGTCGATGATGCCGTTGAGCACCAGCCAACCCCAGCGGCCCGACAGCGCGCGCTGGTGCTCGAGCCCAAACATCTAGCCTGCCCGTCACGCCACGCCGGCGCGCAACAGATCGTGGAAATTGACGATGCCGACCGGTTTGTCCGCCTCGACCACGATCAGCGCCTGCTTCTTCTGCGAATTGAGGAGCTGCAGCGCCTCGCCGGCCAGCTGATCGGGCCGCACGATGACCGGCGACGCGGTCATCACGGCATCGACGGTCCGCTGCAGCAGGTCGGGGCTCATATGGCGGCGCAAGTCGCCGTCGGTGACGATGCCGGCGAGCTTGCCGGTGCCATCGATCACCGCGACACAGCCGAACCCCTTGGCGGTCATTTCGACGATCGCCTCGGACATGAGCGAGCCGCGCCGGATCAGGGGCAGCGCGGCGTCGGTGTGCATGATGTCGCGGACGAATTTCAGCGCGGCGCCGAGTTTGCCCCGCGGATGAAACACCCCGAAGTCGACCGCGGTAAAGCCGCGGCTTTCCAGAAGCGCGATGGCGAGCGCGTCGCCGAGCGCGAGCTGCATCAGCGACGATGTGGTGGGCGCCAGATTGTGCGGGCATGCTTCCCGCGCCGGCGGCAGCGCCAGCACCACGTCGGCGGCCTTGCCGAGCGTACTCTCGGCGTTGACCGTCACCGCAATGAGCGCGATACGGAACCGCCGCGAATAGGCGATCAGGTCCTTCAGCTCCTCGGTCTCGCCCGACCACGACAAAACCAGCATGACGTCGTCGGACGTGATCATGCCGAGGTCGCCGTGGCTGGCGTCGGCGGCATGGACGAAAAACGCCGGGCTGCCGGTCGAAGCCAAGGTGGCGGCGATCTTGCGGGCGATGTGGCCGGACTTGCCCATGCCGGTGACGATGACGCGGCCGCGCGCGGTGCGGATTTTTTCGACGGCGGCGATGAAGGAGTCGCCGAGCGTGCCGGACATCGCAGCCGCGAGCGCGGCAATGCCGTCGCCTTCGGCGTCGAGCGTGCGCAGCGCCGAGGCGATGAACGCGCTCACCGGCTTTTTGCCGGCGGCTCGATCGGGCGAACTCGCTGCACGCTGTGATTCCAAAGAACCGCTCCCCTCCGACACGGCGCCTGCGGCCATGGCGCGAAACGTTAGTCTATTGCCCCCAGGCCTTGAAGGCGTCGGCGAAGGCGCGCTCGCCAGGCGGGCCTTTCTCCATGGTCAGGATGGCGCGGCCGTTGTTGTTGTAGACGATGAGAATATCGAACCACGGCCGCTCCTTGAGCAGCTGGATGTTGCGCTGCATTTCGCTGTCGGCGGCGTTGAGCCCGATCAGGAAAAAGCCGTTGGTCACTTTGACGGCGAGACCGGCGAGCGGCATGCCGCGCACTTCCTCGCTGTCCTTCATCAGGATGCCGGGCACGTTGGCAATGCCGCCGCCGGCAAAGTCGGGCGGCAAGTTGAACATGACTTCGATCGTGTGGCTCGCCGGCAGCGCCTTGTCGGTGTTGCGGCGGAGCGACCAGGTCATGGTCATGTGCCGCTCCGGTATGGAGATGTCGGCGCGGACCACGAGTTCGGGCGCGAGGCCTGGGCCGGGCGAGACCGTCTCGGTGCGCCAGACCACCGAGCCGGGAAAGCGCTTGCCCTGCGGGTCGTTCGGGTCGGCCTCATAAAGCACGGCGCGCTGCGCCACCGCCGGGCCGGCTTGCTGGCTGGGCGCACCGGCGACTGCGGGCGCCTGGCCGGCCGCTCCCTCATGCGGCACGCGGTCGTCTAATTTCGGCGCCGTGTCCGTTTGCTGGACGATCTGGTTCGGCTGCGCCTTCGGCTGGGCGAAGTAGTGATAGACGCCGGCGATATTGGACCGGAATTCGAATGCCCCCGCCGCGACGATCGCGACGATCAACAACAGCACGACGGTTCTGATCACCCCGCCGTAAGAGCGCGGAGCATGCGGCTCTTCGTAGGCTTCTTCGGCCATCTCCGCCTGGCGCGGCGAAAGCGGCCGTACTACGCGCGGCAGCGGCCGATCGTCCTGCGCCGGCGCCGGCTCGTCGCCGAATTCGTAGGCCGGTTCGAGACTATGAAGCTCGTGCGGCGCGTCGTCGGCGACGCCCGATCCGTCATCATTGAAATGCGGCTCGGCCGGTTCGTGCTCCGGCGGCGGCGGGCTGAAATCGTCCTCGAGTGCAGCGCGTGGACGCGAGCCGGAAGCGGGCCCATAGGATTCGCGGATGTCCCGCGCGGTCTGCGCGGCCTTGGCAGTGGCAGCGCCAAGGCCGTCGACCTCGTTCACCACATTGCGGAAGCCCTTTAGTCCTTCGCGGGCGATCGAGCCGGTGCGCGCCTCCAGAATCCGGGCGCGCGCGGTCGGTTTTGGTGCCGGCTGCGGAGCGGGCGCTTGCGCCGCGGCGGGCGGCGCAGCGGCATGGTCTTGCTCCGCCGGCGCTGCCGATACTTCGGCCGGGGCCGGGGCCGGCGCCGCCGCCACCGCCGCGGCCGGCGGCCGCGGTTCCGACCGCGGTTCGCTGCGGGTCGCGCTGCGCGGCTCGGACAATGCTTTGCGCGCCGCCTCGGCTTCGACCTTGCGGATGGCTTCTTCGAGCGCCAGGCGCTCCTTGGTGATGTCCGACTCGGAAAGCGCCGGTTCGACCGCGCGCAGCTGCGCCACCAGCGCGGCGCGCGCGCGCTCGTAAAGGCCGCGGCGCGCCTCTCCGGTATTCTTGGCGAGCCCGTCCACGGCCCGCGCGATCAAGGGGTGATAATCGGTCATCAGCTAAAGCTTACGCTGCGCTCCACTGGTTTTCATGTGCTTTCCTCGGCGAATCAGCCTTCGAACGGATTGCGCATCAGAATGGTATCCTCACGTTCCGGGCTGGTCGACAGCAGTGCCGCCGAGCAGCCGATGAGTTCCTCGATGCGCCGCACATACTTGATGGCCTGCGCCGGCAGGTCGGCCCACGAGCGCGCATTGGCCGTCCGCTCCCGCCAGCCGGCGATGGTCTCGTAAATCGGCGACACCCGCGCCTGAACGTGCTCGCCGGCCGGCAGATAATCGATTTCGCCGCCGTCCAGCTTGTAGCCGACGCAGACCTTGATCTCGTCGAAGCCGTCGAGGATGTCGAGCTTGGTCAAAGCGAGGCCGTGAATGCCGCTGGTCCGTACGGTCTGGCGCACCAGCACGGCATCGAACCAGCCGCAGCGCCGCGGCCGCCCGGTGACGACGCCGAATTCCTTGCCGCGCTCGCCCAAGGTGCGGCCGATCTCATTTTTCTGCTCGGTCGGAAACGGGCCTTCGCCGACCCGCGTCGTGTAGGCCTTGCAGATGCCGAGCACGTAATCGATCGCGCCCGGCCCCAGCCCCGACCCGGTCGCGGCCTGCGCCGCCACGGTGTTGGAGGACGTGACGAACGGATAGGTGCCGTGGTCGACGTCGAGCAGCGCGCCCTGGGCGCCTTCGAACAGAATGCGCTTGCCTTCGCGGCGCTTGGCTTCGAGCAGCGACCATACCGAATCCATGAACGGCAGCACGGCCGGCGCGACGCCTTCGAGATATTTGCGTATCCCGCCGGCGTCGATCGCTTCGAGCCCGAGACCTTTGCGCAGCGCGTTATGGTGGGTGAGCAGGCGTTCGATCTTGCGGTCGAGCGTGGCGCCGTCGGCAAGGTCCATCAGGCGGATGGCGCGGCGGCCGACCTTGTCCTCGTAAGCCGGGCCGATGCCGCGCCGGGTCGTGCCGATGCGCAACGCCGCATTGACCGATTCGCGGATGCCATCGAGCTCGCGATGCAGCGGCAGGATCAGCGTGGCGTTTTCGGCGATGCGCAAATTCTCCGGCGTGACCGCCACGTTCTGCGTTTTCAGATGCGCGATCTCGTCCAGCAAAGCCTGCGGATCGAGCACCACGCCGTTGCCGATCACCGACAGCTTGCCCGGCCGCACCACGCCCGACGGCAACAGCGACAGCTTGTAGGTGGTACCGTTGATGACGAGGGTGTGGCCGGCATTGTGGCCGCCCTGAAAGCGGACGACGACGTCGGCTTGCTCGGACAGCCAGTCGACGATTTTGCCCTTGCCCTCGTCGCCCCACTGGGAGCCGACCACGACAACATTTGCCATGAGGGATTGTCCCCAACAGCCCGCGCTAAACGCCCATGGATCGGATACCGGCCGCCGCCGCTGCCCCGGATAGTCGATGATGCCGCCTGAGGCAAGGCGCGGGCGGCCCGGCACGCCGCATCAAGGCGCGGTTTTCGCTGCGAATTGGGGCCGTTTGGTGCCGCCACGGCTAATTCCCCGCCCCGGGGCTTCATGCGCCAGCGTCGGCACGGGTGGTCGCAGGTTCGCGCTCCGGCTGGAAGCAGGCTGGAAGCAGACATGCGGCCGCCGCTCTGGCGGTAGCGCGCCATCCGCGCTAGCTCGTTCGCGGCCAAATTTCGTCCGGGGAACTTTTTTCATGGCATGGGTGCGTGAAGGCGGTACGGCCGGCACCAGCAGGGTCGGGGGCTGGCTGTTCGACCAGCCCTATCTGTTGCTCGCGCTGACCTCGCTGTTCTGGGCCGGCAACACGATTCTGGGCCGCTTCATCGCCGGCCACGTGCCGCCGATCACGCTCGCCTTCATCCGCTGGGGCGGCGCCTGCCTCATCCTGTTGCCGTTCGCGGCGCCGCATCTGCGGCGCGACTGGCCGGCGATCCGGCACAATTTCGGCGTGATGGCGCTGCTCGCCTTCACCGGCTTCGCCGTCTACAACACGCTCGCCTATTACGGCCTGCAATATACCACCGCCATCAACGGGCTGCTGCTGCAATCGGTGGCACCGCTGTTCGTGGCGATGTGGACCTTCGCGCTGTTCGGCGACCGGCTGACCTTGCGGCAGGCTGGCGGCATCTGTGTGTCGCTGACCGGCGTGCTGGTCATCATCTGTCACGGCAGCCTCGCCGTGCTGCTCGCTATCGCGTTCAACCGCGGCGACGTGTGTTTTTTGATCGCGCTGGTGGTCTACGGTTTCTATGCGGCGTTCCTGCGCCGGCGGCCGCCGATGCATCCATTTTCATTTCTGGTCGCCGGCATGGGCGGCGGCGCGCTGATGTTGGTCCCCGCGGTGATCTGGGAAATCGCCGCCGGCCGGACCATGGTGTTCGATGCCGAAAGCGTCGCAAGCTTCGCCTTCGTCTGCATCTTTCCGTCGCTGCTCGGCTATCTGTTCCTCAACCGCGGCATCGAGCTCATCGGCGCCAACCGCGCCGCGCCGTTCATCCATCTGGTGCCGGTATTCGGCTCGGCGATGGCCATCGTCCTCCTTGGCGAGCGCTTCCAGCTGTTTCACGCCATCGGCTACGCGCTGGTGTTCGCCGGGATCACGGTGGCGACCAGAAAGTAGAGTGGGGAGCGGGGACCATCATGATTGCCGCAGGGGGGAGCGCGCTTGCCGCCGCCCCTCATTGCGTGCCGGCCGTGAATGGATTTGCTGGGGATAAGGCCGGGCGAGACGGTTAACCAAGCCTAAATGCGGGAATTGGTGACCCAACGTTAACCGCGTTCTGGCATCAGCGAGTGTCGGGGCGCAATCGCGCAGGAAGGCGCGTATGGGCATAGGAAGCATCGGCAGCGCGCCCTCGTTCTGGCAGCAGGACCAGAGTTACTGGCAGCAGGCCCAGGAGAACGACAACACCACGACGGCCACCGACTCGGTGATCAATGCCATCAGCTCCGCCGAGACGAATTTGGGCAAAGGCCTGGCCGGCATCGCCAATTCGAGCGCCTTGAAACGCGTCAACAGCCAGATTACGGCCCTGGTGCAACAGGCATTGGGGAGCTCGAGCTCTTCTTCATCGAGCGGATCGACCAGCGCCTCCTCCAGTTCGAGCTCATCGGCGACCAACAAGTCAACCGCCTCGCCGGCCACCGGAACCGGCACGGTGGTGCTGACGCCCAGTGCACCCCTTGCCACGCTCGGCATTCTCCCCGGCGGCGCGATCACCGTAGGCGCCGGCCCCAATACGACGACCTATACCTCGACGGGAACGGACACCGTCGCCGATCTCCTCAACGCCATCAATGTCGACCTGCCGACCAACGCCAACGTGACCGCATCACTCAGTGCCAAGGGCCAGCTGGTCATCACCAGCCGGGACGACAAGACCTCGATTTTCATCGGCGGCAGCGGCACCGACGCCGCCGCCATCGGCTTCGGCGCGGGCAACAACACCTTCCTGCCTAAAACCGCGTCCAGCTCTTCCACTGCGTCCGCTGCTGCTTCATCCAGTTCGTCAAGCACATCGAGCAGCTCGACAAGCTCATCTGCAAGCAGCTCGAGCACAAGCTCCGCCAAGAGCACCAAGAGTTACACGACGGTCGCCTCGGAGATCCGCAGCAGCGCAGCATCGGTGTTGTCCGACTCCGGCGCGGGCGGCACCCTGGTGGACATGCTGGCCTGATACCAGCCGATGCGCCAGCCGCGCGCCGAGTATGGTGCGGTAATTCTCGGAGCGTATCAGGCATCGTTAAGCCGCAATGACGAGGGCCGTCGCAGCCAATCTCAAGCCGGCGCCGCGGTGGCGACTAAAGAGTGGAGTGGCGCAACGATGCCCTGCCACGGCAAAAAATCACAAACCAAAAACCAGACGGTGCAGGCGATCTTTTCGAATAGGGCTGGATTGCCCTTCGCGGCCGTGCAACCACTTGCGGTCATTCAACATGTAGCCCTGTCCTCGTTGAAATTTAATGCGGAATTGACGCTCACTCATTGCGGTCTCCAGGGCCGCCACCCATTCGTAATTTCCGTGCAGTAGATCGTAGGTGTTTTCAAATCGGTCGACCCCCGTCTCCTCGTGAAGGAGGCGGATAATTTCGTTGCGCCTGGTAGATGGAAGTTTCGGTGTCCGAGACATAATAGACTTAAGCGTTGAAACGGACAGAAAAACAGATGCGCCGCTATCGTCGGACGGTACGGCGTCGAATACGTTGAACAGCACTTGGGGTATATAGAGGTCGGCATGAAGCGGAAAGCCAAGATTTTTCTTGCCAACGTCGGAAATTAGCGGCGAATAAATTGCCGCCAGCTCATCGCCTGCCGTTTCAACAATGGCTCCGCGCAGGCAAGCAAAAAGACTATGGAGCTGTTGCCCATCAAGATAATCGCAGATTAAATCATCGAAGAACAGCATTTGGCCGGATGGTCGCATCATATACAAGCCGCGCGCAAAGTTAAGAAGCGTGGCGCGCGCATTTGTGCTCAGGCGACTTGTTGTGGACGAAGAGAAGCTCAGATTGTATTTTTTGTTCAATCCAGGGATGCGAATGAGTTTCGGAGCATTCAGTTGCTGCAGGCCGTCGGCGTTTTGCTTGAGAAAATCCCGAAATGACTTTGACCAGGTATACCATGTGGCATGCCTGTTAACCGGTAGGCGGGAGACACCGGCCGGCGGAGCTATTTGGCGAAATATATCGAACACTTTCATCAGCGGCAGATGTAGCAGATTTCGCTATCGGCGACCACGTCCACGCGAGCTTGGCGCACCACTCGATATATATGATGCGGTGAGCGAGGCCTTCGCATGCGAGACCCCGAGATTTGGTCTGCCGAACAGGCCTCAAGCTTGAACTGCCGTGTAAACCATCGCCTCGCCCATGATCCACCTCCCGGTCCCATCAGGCCTAACTCGTTGTCCTCGGAGCCGGGCGCAGGCGGAAGCCGCTTAGGCGAAGCGCGCCATCCCACCAGCAGACCGCCTCTTCTAGTCTGCTTGGAAAACCTAACAGCTGGATATTGAAACTATCGCACAGCAAGAGCATCCTTTGGTAATTGGCGATGAAATCCGAATAAGTGGCGGCGGAAAGTCCGACATTGCTGCACCACTTCCTTGTCGCGCTCGCAGAACAGAGACCTCGAGACCTACGAAAATCATCGGAGAAACGTGTGACACTCCGGGAGGCCGGTGCGACTCCGGCGCGCAATGCCACCAAGTCTATTGCGGCCCACAATCGGGCGGACCAGTCATATGCACGCGGCACCCAACCGAGGCGAGGTGGTCGCCCGCGCTTTGCACAACTTGGATCAAAGATGATCAGGAGATAATGCAGAAAATGCCGAGATCGCCCTTTGCGCCGGCGATTAACGTCCTTTAGAACCCGGTTTAGCCATGCTCTGATGTGCTTGAGGCGTGCATCAAGATCCCTGGCGGGACAGGCCTTTTCGTGTGTCGCCAAGGCGTCGGCCGCAGCTAACAACACCGCTAATCGCTTGAGCAATTCAAAATCACGGGTCGAGGCCGCAAGTGGCAGCTTGCTTTCGCTCGTCGCGCATCTTAGCGGGTCAGGAAGCGGAGAACAGAGGACTTCGCCCTGAAGCTTCCGGATAAATACAGACCTATGAACTCTGATTTGCGACGTTGGTTGCGGGCGCGTCTCGAGGGATAGGCGGTTGATGAGAGCAACAGCGTCTTCGTGCTTTTGATCAACGAAGCCGCCATTCTCAAAGTACCGTTCGAGTCGTTTTATATGATCATGGGAGCGGGTTGATCCCAACACCGTCTGCAAAGAAGAAACAAGATGCCTCTCGGGAAAATGCATTCGTTTATTGTAGGCCAGAAGAGCTTCTGCTTCCTCCCTTTGCAGATGGCCTTCAGTTGTGGCTTGTGCAACGCTAGCGCGAATGTTCACCATCGCATCGGAAGCCGGAGCAAGACCCCAGGGTGTGTCAACGAATTCGAGCGCTACTTCGTCATCATCGACGAGTTCCCCGGTCAAGTACTGATGAAATATGTTGCCCACTCCAACCATCCCAAACGGATACAGCTCGGCTGCGCGCAAGGCGCCGATGCTGGAGCTGCCATAGACGCGAATCCCGCTTTCCATCGCCAAGAGAATCTCTTTGTGCCAAACGGCTGCTCTGTGAAGAAACACGCCGTCGATCAAGGCGATTATTTTTGGCCGCAGGCGCATCGCTGACAAGACGTCACCGCAGCTCGCCGGCGGAAGCAGTGCCGCCTGCAATTGTCTCGCGACCACGTCATCCGGTCGGAGAGACAGGCCCCCGAACACAATGATGCTCGTAGATGCGCGGCCGCTCATTGAGCTTTTGGTCGGCTCCGTAGGCCTGAGAAACCGGGCAGTACGACCCGGACAACCGCAATATCGATATCTCTTAGGTCATGTTCGTATACCGCTAACCTGCAATAGCCATGGGATTTCAATCGATTCAGCAGCCAGTCCAGATCATCTTTGAAGGTTGCGCCGTTGAAGGGCGAACTCCTCCGCTCGAAATCAAGCTTGTTGCTCGACGGATTAATGCGCGCCGTGGTACGCGAACAAGCACGCGGCATGAGGTTTTGGGACTCATAAAGACTTCGGAAGATGTCCTCTCTGGCACCGTGGATCCAAGTGAGCCGTGCCTGCGCCGCTTCTGTCAAAGCCCGGCATAGCGCAACCTCCTTTTCCAAATGGGCACCGGAACCACAAGACTCGGCTGAAGTTCGGTTGTCGATGAGGATGCAATGATAAGCGGGAACACCAAGCTTTCCCGTTATGTCGCAGATTATCGGCACAATGTCGGCGTTGATAATCCGATCAATCATCTCGCGGATGTGCGGGACGAGCACCGTATCTTGGTCGACGATCGTCGCTTCGCGCGCATTCGCAGACAGCCTCTCCCAGTGAGTTTCCGCCATCCGTTCGACGATCTCGAAAATTGCATGACAAACAGCTTCATTGAAGGAATTTCCGGCGGCTAGACCAGTTGTAGACGTACCAATGATGCCGAATTCCGGGTAGCCTTGAGTCGAGTCCATGCTCAATGAAGCGAATGGCGCCCAGATGGCATTATCCGTATTGAGTTCCCTGCATCTCACCCATCTCATCGGCATCTGTTTGCTCCACGCTTTCCAGCGCGGTCCCGCCGGAAGAGTGGACGGGTTTATGACCATGCCATTCGGCCGCATATCATCGAAGGACGCATACTCGGTCGGCGGCGCTATATTCTCCGCGCAATAGCCCTCGATAGCCTCCATTATTGCTGAAATATCGGCGAGCTCCGGCGTCGCTCCCTTTCCTTGTGCGGTCGCCATGTGACGTGAATTGGGACGGACGCACACAGAAGTTGGCACGCCTACGCGATCCAGACCGGTAACGCGAGCAACACGAGTTATTCCGATACTGAGCAGGTGAGGCTTTATGGTCGCCAGTGTCTCGGAGGGATGACGTGCTCTTATTGTACCGGCGAGACTGATTTTACTGCTTGAAACCATCACTGCTCGGTCATGAACTCAAGCGAAACTCCCCCAAGGGGAATCCCGCGGAATCCCCTTGGTAAGAACCAACGAGCGCGAGACTGCTAAATCATTGCTGCAACAAACGCGCTTGCTGACCAAAAAAAGCGGAATATTCGTCGCCGATGTAAGACTTTACTTTTTCCGCGCGCTGGCGCCGTTCGACACCGTCTATGTTGCGAATGCGAACGATTTTCTTCTTTTTCTTTTCTTTTTTCTTCTTCGGCTGTTTCTTCATTTGGCGCTCTCCCTGATACCAAATGGGAAGGAGAAATCTCGGCGAAACCGTCAAACGGTATACAGCGTAGCGCCTGATGTCAAGGCGAGCACAATCTATGAGTGCGTGTCGTAAAGGCGCCTTTGGAAGCCAAGCGTCCTTCAGTATGCCGCTTGCAGGAACTCGACCTCAGACTGCCATCGACGCTCCCATGGCTTTTCGAATTTGCCGCACGCTGCCTAGAACCGCAGCGGCTTGGCTTGCTGCACCTGCGGCAGCGCGCGGACCTTGGCGAGCACGTCGGGCGGCAGCTCGCCGTCGATCTCGATCAGCGCCACGGCATTGCCGCCGGGCGCCTCGCGGCCGACGTGGAACGTGGCGATGTTGATGCCGGCCTCGCCGAGGATGGAGGAAAACTTGCCGATGAAGCCGGGCTTGTCGAGATTGGTGATGTAGATCATCGACGGGCCGAACTCGGCGTCCATGCGGATGCCCTTGATGTTGACGATGCGCGGCCGGCCGTCGGCGAACACCGTGCCGGAGACGTGGCGGGATTGGCGGTCGGTCGTCACCGTCACGGTCATCAGGCTTTCGTAGTCGCCCTCGGCCTCGCGCCGGGTTTCCTCGACGACGATGCCGCGGTCCTTGGCGATCACCGGTGCCGACACGACATTGACGTTCTGCAGCATGGGACGCAGCAGTCCGGCGAGCGCCGCCGACGTCAGCGCCCGCGTGTTCATTCCGGCGACGAGGCCTTCGTACGCGATCTGCACCTGCTTGATGCCGGTTTCGGTGAGCTGGCCGGCGAACGAGCCGAGCTTTTCGGCGAGCGCCACGAACGGCTTGAGCTTCGGCGCCTCCTCGGCGCTGATCGAGGGGAAGTTGATCGCGTTGGAAATAGCGCCGCGCAACAGATACTCCGACATCTGCTCGGCGATCTGCAGCGCGACGTTTTCCTGCGCCTCGATCGTCGAGGCGCCGAGATGCGGCGTGCAGACCACGTTAGGCAGATCGAACAGCGGGCTCGACGTCGCCGGCTCCTGCGCAAACACGTCGATCGCCGCGCCGGCGACATGGCCGGATGTGAGCGCCGCGCTCAAGGCCGCCTCATCGACCAGCTCGCCGCGCGCGCAATTGATCAGCCGCACGCCCTTCTTCATCAGCGCCAAGGTCTCGGTATTGACGATGTTGCGGGTCCGTTCGGTCAGCGGCGTATGCAGGGTGATGAAGTCGGCGCGGCGCCACAGCTCGTCGAGCTCGACCTTTTCGACGCCGAGATCGAGCGCGCGCTCGGCCGACAAATACGGATCGTACGCGATCACCTTCATTTTCAGCCCGATGGCGCGGTCGGCGACAATCGAGCCGACATTGCCGCAGCCGATGACGCCGAGCGTCTTGCCGAAGATTTCCACGCCAAGAAATTTGTTCTTTTCCCATTTGCCGGCGCGCGTCGAAGCGTCGGCTTCGGGGATTTGCCGCGCCAGCGCCAGCATCAGCGTGATGGCGTGCTCGGCGGTGGTGATGGAATTGCCGAACGGCGTGTTCATGACGATGATGCCGCGCGCGGTGGCGGCCGGGATGTCGACATTGTCGACGCCGATGCCGGCGCGGCCGATCACCTTGAGGCCTTTAGCCTGCTCGAGCAGCTTTGCCGTCACTTTGGTCGCCGAGCGAATGGCGAGCCCGTCGAAGCCGTCGACCGCGGCGGCGAGCTTGTCCTTGTCCTTGCCGAGATTGGGCTGGAAATCGACGGCGACGCCGCGGTCCTTGAAAATCTGAACGGCGGCGGGCGACAGCGCATCGGAGATCAGAACGCGGGGAGCCATGGCAAAATCCTTTCCGATCAGCGCAACCAGCGCAGCATGGAGGGAAACGGCGCGACGCCTTTTTCGACAGCGAGCCGCGGCTCGCAGCTCATGCCGTAAAGCTGCAAGAGCGGCACGCCGAAATAGCGTCCGGCGGAAAAGTTCTCGATGATCGCGTCGGAGTCGCCTTTGTAGCCTTCGGGATGGAAGACGATTGCAGGATCGACGCCGAGATAGCGCAGCGCCGCATAGGACCACGCGATCGCCGTCATCTCGTCGCCGGGAGTTGGCGACAGACGCGGCGCATTGCGTTCGGCCGGATCGGCGACGGCGAGATGGCCGGCCTCGTGCAGGATGTCGCCGGGATGGGCGAGCCGCGCCTCATCGACCAGAATCGCGCCGTCGCGGATAGCGAGGCCGGGCAGGAAGGTGTCGGGCGGCAGCGTGGCGGCGCACACCCCGATGCCGATGCCGCGCACAAACGTTGCCAGCCGCTCGGTGAGAGGATCGGCGAACATGGCAATCACGCCGGCTGTAAAAGTTTTTCCTTGGCGTTGGCGTAGGCCCAATCGAGCCACGGCGTGAGCGCCTCGACGTCGCGCTGCTCGACGGTCGAGCCGCACCAGATGCGCAGGCCCGGCGGCGCGTCGCGATAGGCGTCGATGTCGTAGGCGACGCCCTCCTGCTCCAGCGCCGCGGCGATGCCTTTGACGAACGCCGCTTGCGCTTCGGCGGCAAGCCGCGTCACCGCAGGATCGACGATCTTGAGGCACACCGAGGTGTTGGAGCGCAGCGCCGGATCGGCGGCCAAAAAGTCGATCCAGGGGCGGCGCGCCACCCAATCGGCGATCGCGCGCGCATTGCCGTCGGCGCGGGCGCGCAGCGCCGGCAGGCCGCCGATCGCGTTCGCCCATTCGAGCGCATCGAGGTAGTCCTCGACGCACAGCATCGACGGCGTGTTGATGGTCTCGCCGGCAAAAATGCCTTCGATCAGCTTGCCGGCTTTGGTCATGCGGAAGATTTTCGGAATCGGCCACGGCGGCGTGTAGCTCTCGAGCCGCGCTACCGCGCGCGGCGACAGGATCAGCATGCCGTGCGCGGCCTCGCCGCCGAGCGCCTTCTGCCAGGAGAAGGTGACGACGTCGAGCTTCGGCCAGTCGAGCGCTTGGGCAAACGCCGCCGAGGTGGCGTCGCAGATCGCCAAGCCGGTGCGCTCCGCGGCGATGAAGTCCGCGTTCGGCAAACGCACGCCCGAGGTCGTGCCGTTCCAGGTGAACACCACGTCGTGGCTTGGATCGAGGCCGGAGAGATTAGGCAATTGGCCGTATGGCGCGCGGCGCACGGTGGCGTCCTTGAGCTTGAGCTCCTTGGCGACGTCGGTGACCCAGCCCTCGCCGAACGATTCCCACGCCAGCATGGTCACCGGCCGCGCGCCGAGCATTGACCACAGCGCCATTTCGACCGCCCCGGTATCGGACGCCGGCACGATGCCGATGCGATAGGCGGCGGGAACCTGCAAAACCTCGCGCGTCAGATCGATGGCGCGCTTGAGTTTCGCTTTGCCGGCTTTGGAGCGGTGGGAACGGCCGAGGACGGCGCCGCCGAGGGCTTGCGGGTTCCAGCCGGGGCGCTTGGCGCAGGGGCCGGACGAAAAATGCGGCACGAGCGGCCGCACTGCAGGCATGGCATTCGTCATGGTCTATCCTTCCAGATAGGCGCCCCTCGTTGGGGAGGGGTGTCCCACTGGCGGAAATATGAAACTGGGAGGGTTGCGTCAAGCCAGACGTTGCGGGCCGCAGCCGGCAGAACGTTCGCGCGTATCGCGTCGTCCGCTCGAACCTGGTCAGAACCTCAAGCCTACGCCGAGCCGTCCATTGAGTTCGGTGGCAAGGATGTTGGCGATCGCCGCGAATTGCACGAACTCGAACTCGCCGCGCACAAAGATATTTGGCGTCAGCGCATAGTCGACGCCGCCGCCGGCAGAAAATCCGTACAACAAAGCATCGGTCTTCGAGGCGCTGTTGGGGAAGGAAAAGTTGACGCAATTGGGATGCGCCAGCGTGGCACACGATGAAAACGACTGCTGCTGGCCGCATCCCGTCGGCGGGTTGATGCCCGACGGATCCTGCTGGCCGTACACGCAGGAGGTCACCTGATAGTTGCCGTCTCCCAGCACAAAACCGATGAAGCCATACGGCAGGAAGCTGCCCATGACATAGCCGGCCCGCATCCTCAGTTCGCCGACGTCGTTGATGGTCAGCGTGCCGCTGCCTGATAAATTGACGTTGTATGTGAATGAACCGGCGTTGACGAGACGGTTGAGAATCGGCGATTGGGCCGCACTGACAGTCCCGCCTGAATGGGTGTAATTGCCTTCGAAGCCGAGAACCACGTCTTGGAACTGCCAGTTGTAGCCGAAAAACCCGCCGTATCCGGCAGCGTGGGCGCTGCCCGAACCCAGGAACGGGAAGTTGGATACGCCGGCGTCTTCTTCCAACGCCAATTCGATGAGACTGCTGGCTACGAGCGGCCGCGTCGCACCCTGGAAATCGGCATTGATATTGCCGTAGCTGCCCTGTCCGCCGACGTAGAGCCCGCTCCAGTTGGCGAAAAACGCCGGTCCGACCGGCTCGCTGCCGCGCAGAATGTCCAAGTCTGCGGCGAACGCACGCGGCACCAGACCCAGAACGAGCAAAGTACTGATAACCCAACGCATCTCTGTCGGCCTCTCATGCCACGGCGCGCGTCGCGCGGCGATTGGCGCGATCATCGGGCATTAACCTTAATGGACGGTTAGCCGTGGCCGGCGTCCGACGCGGCTTCCGGCGCTTGGCAAAAAGCAAACGGCGCGGTCGCCCGCGCCGTTGCGTCGTCGTGTGAAGAGCCGTTCGGCGATCAGCCGCGGGTGCTGATGGGCGGCGCGGGCAGCACCGCCGGCTGCAGCATCCAGCGGAAGCCGATGCGGAAATCTTCCGACGTGATGTCGTGCAAGTTGAAGACGTTGCAGCTGTTGGTGGAGCCGGTGTTCTGGCAGAAGATGGGCGACGACTGCGGCGAGCCCATGTCGAGGTGCCGCCAGCTGAGGTCGATCTTGAAATTGTCCGACACGTTGTAGGTCAGGCCGGCTTGCACGTTCCAGGCCAGGTTCCAGCTTGACGAATCCTGTTGCGTAAAGCCGAAGCCGATGGTGCCGGGCGGCAGCGGGCCGATGTCGGAAACCTGGCTGATGCGGTCATAGGCGCCGCCGACGCCGGCGCCGATGAACGGCGTCAGGCACCACCAGGTGCCGAGATCCACATAGGCGTTGGCCATGAACACGGCGGCGGAGAAGTTGCCGGTGAAGCTGTCGAAGCAGGTGCCGGTCACGGAGTTCACCGTGCAGGTGTTCTGGTTGTAGCTGCCGATCGCGCTGAATCCCGCTTTGGTGCGGTATTCACCGGTCACATCGAAGCGCAGCCAGTTGTTGAGCACGTAGCCGGCGCCGATGCCGAAGATGCTGGTGTCCTGGATGTCTTTCTGATTGATCACCCAGCTCGCCGGCACCTCGCTCGGCGGGCCGAGATCGAAGCTCTCGAAACTTTGGATGCCGATGCCGACGTCGCCGCGCAAATACCAGCCGCTCTGCTCGAACACCGGAGCGGGCGGTTGATACTGCATCGGCGGCGGCCCGAGGTCGGCGGCATATGCGGCCGTCGAAAGCATCGCTGCTGCAGCGCTGCTGATGAGAATTCTGACGCTGACCATGGTTTCACCCTTTCCTCGAACACGGCCGCGCGCGCGGTGGCTGGCCGTTACTGAAGCAGGGGCAAAGATGGCAGCTAATCCTTAAGCGGCGCTTAACCTTAACGCTTAACCCTAACTATTCGTATGAGAGCGCGGGATCACGGCAGCGGCACAGTACAAACAAACTTCGTTTGCTCACATCATTGTCATGCCCCGCGAAAGCGGGGCATCCAGTAACCTCCTGAAGATTTTGTAATTACTGGATCGCCCGCCTTCGCGGGCGATGACAAGGAAATGCCCACCGAGATATCCGCCACAGTAGAGCCGCGCAGCCGGCGCGGTTTTAAATTTCTGTAAACGATTGTGGCGGGCGATAGCGCAGGCGCCCTCATTCAATCGTGGTCGTCGTGTTCCAGCTTGCCGATGTGGTGCTGGGCGTAGAGCTCTAGTCCGAGCTTGGCGACGAGGTCGAGCTGGGTCTCAAGAAAGTCGATATGATCTTCTTCGTCGTGCATCAGCGCTTCGAACAGGTCGCGCGACACGTAGTCCCGCACGCCGTGGCAATGGGTGGCCGCCTCCTCGTAGAGGGCGCGCGCCGACATTTCCGAGGCGAGGTCGCAGTCGAGCACTTCCTTGACGTTCTGGCCGATATGCAGCGGGTCGAGCACCTGCATGTTGGGAAAGCCGTCGAGGAAAATGATGCGCGCGACGAGCTTGTCGGCGTGCTGCATTTCCTCGATCGACTCCTTGCGCCACTGCTTGGCGAGGTCGCGATAGCCCCAATTGTCGAGCAGCCGATAATGCAGCCAGTATTGATTAATCGCGGTCAGCTCGTGCCGCAGACCTTTATTGAGATAGTCGATGACGCCGGGCTCGCCTCTCATAGTTGGTCTCCCTCACCAGCGCCGCGTCCGCAGCGGAGCGGAAAAGCCGATTATATAGCCGCTTGGCGCGCCGTGCATTAAGGCCGGCCGCCGCGGCACGTATTGTGCACGAAATTCGCTGCGGGCCTAACCGTTCCGGCAGCAGCCCGGTTCGCCGGTGGCCAGCGCCTCGTCCATGATGCGGCGAATGGTGCGCGCGCAGCGGCCGCACTGCGGGCTGCAGCCAAGGCAATGATAGACTTGGCCGGTGGTGCGCGGCGCGCTCTCGCCCGAGGCCAGAGTGGCGCGCACGTCGTGGTCGGAAAGCACGTTGCAGGAACAAACGATCATTGCGGCTGATGGACGGAATAGTAAGGTCTGCAACTATCCCTAGCGCAGCCGAATCTACCGCGCAAAGAATAAAGTCGCTTTTTATACATATTCTAATCCGCCAGTGACGGCGCGTTTTCCGGCCGGACAAAATAGCCAAGTCGCCAGCTGGGAAGCCGTGCTATAGGCGTTGCGGGGGATGGCGAGGGAGCAGGGGGATGCAGCGACGATCGGGTATGGCGGCAGCTGTTGCGGTGTTCGCCGCCGTTCTAGCCGTAGTTTTGAGCGGAGCATCGGCTTCGGCACAGCAGCGGCCGGATTCGAACCTCAATCCGGAGGACCAGCTCTCGCCCTCGCAAATCCAGCAGCCTTTGCCGCCCGCGGTGGCGCAGCCGGACGGGACGGGCGGCGCCAAGGGTGCGCCGAACGGCAGGCCACCGGTGAAGCGCACGGCTGCAGATCCGAAACCCGCGCCCGCCGGTGCCGCGCGGCCGGCGCGCATCGGCGGCGCGCGCACCGTCGTCGAATGCAGCGGCCCGTTCGCCAAGGATTCCGGCATGCTGGCGCTCGCCATGGCGTTCGATTCGCGCAACATGATCTTCACCCATGAGACCGTGCAGGGCACCGAAGTCGGCGTCACCGTGCTGTTTCCCAAGGACCCAAAGCGGCGGCTGGAAGTCTGGTGGTCGAATCCGAACCGCACCGGCACTTATCTGATCGACATTGCCGGCAAATCGATCTGGACCGGGCCGGCAGGATTGCGGCTCGGGCTCACGCTCGAGCAGCTCGAGAAGCTCAACAAAAAGCCGTTCAAGCTGAAGGGCTTCGACAAAGATGGCATTGCCAGTGTTGCAACTTGGGACGATGGCGCACTGGCCAAGCTGCCGGGCGACTGCAAAGCCGGCGTCAATATGCATGCCGCCGCCAAGGGTGCCGAGTTGCCGGAGAAGGACGAGTACACTTCCGACGACCCGGAGCTGCGCGCGCTCAAGCCGACCGTCGCGGAAATTCTGATCGGCTATTAGAGCCTTTCAGAAGACAGCGGACATCGATCGGACCGTTGTAAAGCGCGCGATACGGCGCGGCCCTCCAATTCGGCTGATGGCACAGAGCGCCTGAGGCCTTATCGAAGCGGCAACTGGAGGACCACAAGCAAGAGCAAAAGAGGCCAGGGCAGGGCAGCATGACAAACAATGCGGCGGTGCACTTGAACGTTCTGATATCCGGCGGATTTTCTGCCGCCTACGAGCGGCTGTTGCCGGACTTTACGCACGCCAGCGGCATCGCGGTCGCGACCGGTTCCGGCGCTTCGCAGGGCACGGGGCCGCAAACGATTGCCGCACAGCTCGCCCGCGGCGTGCCTGCCGACGTGGTCATCCTTTCACGGGAAGGCCTCACCGAGCTGTTTGCCGCGCAGCGGATCGTCGCCGGAACGGACGTCGATCTCGCGCAAGTCGGGCTCGGCGTTGCGGTGCGGGCCGGGACGGCGAAGCCCGACGTAAGCACCGTCGAAGCATTCAAACAAATCATTCTCGGCGCCAAAGCCGTGGCGATGCCGGCCAGCACCAGCGGCATCTGGCTTCGGACCGAGCTGTTTCCGCGGCTCGGCATCGCCGAAAAGGTCACCATGAAGATGGCGCCGCGCGGCGCGGACGCGACCCGCATGGTCGCCGCCGGCGAGGTCGATGTCGCGGTCATGCCGGTCAGTGAAATCATGCACGCAACCGGCGTCGCGTTCGCCGGCACCATCGCGCCCGAGATCCAATTCATGCAGACGTTTTCAGCCGCCGTCGTCGCCGGTTCGCAAGCGATCGAAGCCGCGAAACGGCTGATCGCCCATCTCGCCTCCGCGCGCGCCGCCGGGGCCATCAGGAATAGCGGAATGGAGCCCGTCGCGGCGCGGTGACCAGGGCTGGCCGCGTCGCGCGAACCGGGCGCAGATGATCGTGTCTCGGCAATTGCGCAAATTTCCATTCGATCTGCGCAATTTGTCGAAAGTGATTCCTGCGCAAGACCACGTATGAATCCGTTTAGCTCGTTGCCGCTGTGAGCGTCGCGTGTTGCGGCGGGCTGCTTCAGCCCGGAGCACCGCTAACGCCGCGATCCGGCGACCGACGGCGGGCCGATATCAGGCCTATTCGACTCGTTGGGCAGATTGCGCACGTCGCGCGCCATTTCGAGGCAGGTCAGGAGCTCGGTGTAGCTCGAATCGCCGCCCATGGTCGCTTCTCTGATGCAGGCGCTCTTGTCGGCAGCGGGAAAGCTCGACCATTGCTTGACCAGCTCGTCGTGGACTTCCTTCTCGCTCTGCAGGCAGTCCTGCTTTTCCTTGGTGATTTCGGTGTCATGAAACGAGCTGCCGCCCTGTTGGGCGATGCCCTGGCAGACCGGCTCGACATTGAGGACCGGAACGCTGTCGGCGGCGGCGGGCGTGACGAGTTGGTGCGCGGCGAGCAGCAGGACTGATGGCAGCATCATGACCATGATCCGAAATTACCGAGCAAATCCTACCACGAAGCGGCGGCACGGACGAGACGGAAACGTGACGGTCTGCCCAATTTTGCCGCCGTGCGGAAATTGAGTTGATTTGCGCGGCCAGGTCCGGCTATGGGGATTCTCGGGTAAGGGACATCGCATGCTGCTTGCTCCGCTTTTCGGTACGGCGCTGGTCGTCGCGGTCGCCACCGAGCCGCTCAACGGTTCGGGCGACGTAGAGGGTCTGACGATCCAGCAGAAAATGGCGGCCACCGAGCCGCTGGTCCGCTCCGCCACGAGCTGCATCGTGCACGCCGTCACAGGCGACCCGCGTTACGGCAGCAAGGCGGCTGCGCTCGGCGATTTGATCGTCGCCTCGATGCCGTCCTGCGTGGCCTCGGTTCGGGCGATGATCGACGCCTACGATCGCTATTATGGCGACGGCACCGGCGAAGCCTTTTTCATGGGGCCGTATCTCGACGTGCTGCCGAAAGCGGTCGTCGAAGGGGCCAAGAAAGCGCCCTAGCAAGCGCCCCAGCAAACACTTCAAGCGCGGTCGCTGCTACGGCGGGCCGATCACGTCGACCACGCGCATCCGCGTCGGATCGACCAGCACCACCTTGTCCTGAACGAGCGTGTATTCGAAGAATTTGGCCGATTGATTTTCGGCCATGATCTCGTCCGGCAGGGTATAGAGCTCGAGCATGGGCGGCACGTCGGCGCCGATCGTCGGCGCAAAGCCGGTTTTCGCGGTTTTGCTCTTGTCCTTGGTGACGGCCGCATAGATGGCGCGCCGTTGCGCCGGCGTCAGATCGAGCTTCTGCTCGCCGTTCGAGTTCAGGCTTCCGGGCGCTCCGCCGGCATCGAGCCCTTGCGCGTGGGCGTTTTGCGCAACAGCGCCGCTTACGAGCGTCACGACCGTAACGGCGACGGCACGAGCGAATTGCAGCGTCATGGCTACTCGTCCCTCGTTGCTATGCGTATAGGCGCGGCGCGCGCTGCGGCTTTCCACAACGCGCGCTACGCGACGTTGGCCGGCTGCGTCAGCGCGGCAGCGATTGCACCGCTATACCGGTGACCGGATCGATGACGAGAATCCGGTCCCACTGATAAACGTAGCGATAGGCCGGCATCGCCGTGCCAACGGGCACGCCCGGTGGTGGAACGAGCGCCTGATCGACCACGGGCGGGGGCGGGGCGACGTCGGCCACGGGCGCGGGCACAAGCGCCGGCCCGACCACGGCATCATCGTCATCGTAGACGGGCGCCGGAGCGGCGACTGCCGGTACAGGCGTCGCTGCGTCGTAAACGGGTGCAGGAGCGGGGACGACCGGCGGCGGCGCTGCGGCCACCGCAGCACCGGCCCCGACCAGGGCGGCGCGATCGGTGACTGTGGTCCGCCGCGTCTCCACGACGCTGTGGTGACGCGCGGGCCGTATCGTTCGCGTCGTGGTGACAGTGCGCACCGTTTCCACCGGCTGATTGACGATCTGCCGCGTTACGATCGTCTCCGCATGGGCAGCCGGCACGAAAGCCGCCGCTGCCAGCCCCAATGCGGTGCAGGGGATATGGATTCGCATGACCTACTCCCTATGCTTGGTCCGGAACACGACCCGAACGAATACCAAGCAAACGCCGCATGGCGCTTGGCGTTCCTAAGCAATTAAGCTTGTGGCTACAGAGAGTTGTGCCGCGGTTCCGCTGCCGCGAAGTTGGCGCGCTCACGCCGTGTCGGCACCGTAACTGCGCGCGAGCGCCGGCCGCAGCAGCGCCGCCAACGGCAGTGTGCCGATGGCGGCGGCGGCGACCAGGATCAGCGTCGGAGAGATGCCGAGCGCATCGCCGACACGGCCGAACAGCACCGGCGCGATGGCGCCCGAGCCGATCGTGCCGGTATAAAAAATGCTCAGCGCGCGGGTGCGCCGGCCGGCGGCGACCAGATCCGGCACCGAGCCGTACAGCACCGACGACGTGCCGTTGAGCGCAATGCCGATCAGCGGCAACAGCGCCAACGCGGCCGGCAGCGGCAACGGCAGCAGCGCGACGATGCCCGCCGCGGTTGCGCCTTCGGTGAGCCACACGGTGCCGATGGCGCCGATGCGTGCGCCGATAAAGGCGCAGGCCAGCTTGCCGGCGGCGCCGCCGGCAAACACCAAGGTCATGGCGAGGCCGACGTCCTGCAGGCTCGCGCCTTTGCCCTTGAGCACGAACGGCAGGAACAACAAAAAACCCATCCGCACGGCGCTGTCGAGAATGCCGATTGCCAGCAGCGTCGCGAACGCGAGCGAGCGTGGCGGCTCGCCGCCGCCCGCGCGCACGTCGTCGGCCGCCGCGGCACGCGGATAGCGCGGCGTGAACCAAAGGATCACGATCGCCAGCGCCAATCCCAGGCTGCCCAAAATGGCGAGCGCCGGCCGCCACGGCATGGCGAGCAGCATCAGCGACAGCGTCGCCGGCACGGTCATCTTGCCGAGATCGCCGGAGAAATTGTAGGTGCCGAGCGCCTTGAGCGAGCGCGGTCCGGCGAACGCGCGAGCGACGAGCGCGGAGGCGATGGGGTGCTGGGCGGCCGCGCCCATGCCGCCGATGACGAGCGCGCCGAGCAGCATGGCAAAGCCGGCGCTCAAGCCCGCGACGCAATAGCCGATGCCGGCGAGCGCGGTGCCGAGCGCCAGCACCGCGGCGCTGCCAAGCCGCTCCGACAACAATCCGGCCGGAATCTGCAGGCTCGCCATGGCGCCGACGAACATGCTGCGCAACAGACCGAGCGCCGCGTAGCTCAAGCCGAATTCGGCCTGCCACAACGGCAGCATGATGTAGATGAGGTCGGTATAGCCGTCGTGCAGCGCGTGCGCGGTCGCGGCGACGGCGGCGGCGCGCCGCTCTTCGCGCGACAAGGTTGCGGTGCGCGCCGCCAAGCTTCGCCAACCGATCCAGCGCATCGGGACCTTAAACCGTTCGGTTTTCGTCTATGACGCGCGCAAAAAGCCGTCAATTGCCGTGTTTTCTCCATTTTTACCCGCAATTGACCCGGACAATCGCCAAGGGCACTCTGCCGCCGCCGCGGGAATCGCGGCTTTTTTTGCTCGGAGGACCACATGTTCGGGATCGGCGACCTGTTCCAGTGGGACCGGTTCGTGACTCCCACGGTGATCAAGGTTTTTTATTGGCTTGCCGTCGTCATTTGCATCCTGCTCGGCATTGCCGGCGCGGTCACCTCGCTCGACACGATGGCGTTCAATCCGTTCCTCGGCATGATCTTTTTGATCAGTAGCGTGCTCGGCACCTTCATGGGCGTGATCGTGGCGCGCATCGGCGCCGAATTCGTGCTCATCGTGTTTCGCATCAACGAGCACCTCGGCGCCATCCGCAATCGCGGCCAGCAGATGTGAAGCCGAAATAGCCCACTCGACCGATTCGGCTTATTCGCAGCGGCATCGCTTACAGCAATGCGTCGGGCGCTTCATGCTGCCAGCGGGTGATCAGGCCGGCAATGACCGCACCGAGAATGGGCGCAAGCCAAAACAGCCAAAGTTGCGCGATATAGGCGCTGCCGGCAAACAGCGCCGGACCGGTGCTGCGCGCCGGATTGACCGAAGTGTTGGTGACCGGGATCAGGATGAGATGAATGAGCGTCAGGCAAAGTCCGATCGGGATCCCGGCAAATCCAACTGCCGCGCCTTTCGAAGTGGTGCCGATGATGACGTACAGGAAAAAGAAGGTCGCGAGCGTTTCGGCCAGGAAGCATGACGGCAGATTGTATTTGCCGGGGCTGAGATCGCCATAGCCGTTGGCCGCAAAGCCGTCGGGCACCCAGCCTGGTTTGCCGGAAGCGATCACGTAGAGTACCGCAGCCGCCGCGATGGCGCCCACGATCTGCGCGAGGATGTAGGGCAGAACGTCGGCAGCCTTGAAGCGGCCTGCGGCCCAGAGCCCGATGGTGACCGCACAATTGAAATGCCCGCCGGAAATGTGACCGACGGCGTAAGCCATGGTCAGCACCGTCAATCCGAAGGCAAGGCTCACCCCCAAAAATCCGATGCCGAGAGATGGAAAGGCCGCGGCGAGCACCGCGCTGCCGCAACCGGCGAATGTCAACCAGAAGGTGCCGAAGAACTCGGCGCCAAGACGGCGCGTCATGTCACATTAGGTCTGGCGTAGGAGGTGTCGCGCGGAGACACGACGATAACTATCGCTCTGATCATGCTCCCTCCGGGTCGGCGTAATTACCACGGCGGTTTGACCGTATACGGTCCGCTCAGCATGCCGATCGAAAGCACGCCGGTTGAGTCATAAAATTCTCAATCACCGCACGTCCATCACAAGTTGGTACAATTCTCTTATCTGAAAGGAGCGCTGCTTAGTTCCCCTGTGTCCCGACAGGTGGTACAAGCTCGGCAACCAGCGCCTTCGAACGCCAGCCTCATAAGCCGATAAAAAGCCCCGCCGGTGCAGGCGGGGCTAAGTTCGGAGGAGCAGTCGAACGCGCGGAACTTGGGGCTAATGAGCCCACCCGACATTTAGCCGGATTGCAGACGACCGCACTACTCAAACAGCGCAAGTACTCACTCTCGAATCATGCGCGTGTTACGCAACTCTTCACCAGCCGTGCCAGCCGATCAATAGCGTGTGGCTACCGCATTGTTAAAGAACCAGTTGAGCCGATAGTTCACGCCGAACGTAACCATCTGAATATCGCGATCGTGGAGCGTGAACACGTCCCCCCCGATCACCGGAACGCCAAGCGGTACGGTCAGGGTTCGATCGTTCAGCCCGAGAAAATCGTATTCGATCCGCGCCGACCAGTTGTCTGTAAACGCCCACTCAATGCCTCCACCGGCCAGCCAGCCGCTATCGGTATTGCTGTTGCCAGTGGTAAACGAAGCGCCTGTCGTGACATTGGTAACCGTAAGGCCGTTATTGCTGATCCAGCCGCCACCGCCCTTGCCGTAGAGCAGTACGCGATCCCAAGCGTAGCCGATCCGCCCCGCCACTGTCGTTATGAATGTATTGTTGGCGTTGACCCGGAAGGTATCGCCGGCGATCACCACCCCGTTGTTGTCATTATTGTTGTTTGCGGCCCAGTCGAAGTCGGCCTCGACGCCAAAGACGACGTTGTTTATTTGATAGTTGACGCCCACTTGACCACCGCCGATGAACCTCACGTCGTTACCCTCATTCATGAAATCCAGGCCGTACAGAGTGTCGTTCACCGTGCGGTCGCTCCAGCCGGCCCCCAAATTGCCGCCGATGTAGAAGCCGGTCCAACTGAACGGCGGCGGCGCCGGCGGCTGCGCGGCAGGCGGCGCCTTGACCGGCATTTCGGCCGCATTTGCGACGGCGGATATTCCCAACAGCGACGACGTCAGTACGCTGGCACAAAGCACTTTGGTGATTTTTCCACGCATGATTGACCCCCGATTTGTCCGGCACCACTTGTGCGTGGTTCGATGCGTCGATGAAATCCGGAAAAATACCTAGCGGCTAAGTGGTTGAACCGAGGATCTGGGGATAACCGCCCGCTTATCAGCGCGAGCATCGATTTGATTTTCTGGATGTGGTTTTGCGGCAACAGTCATCGTGGTGAGGACGATAGATCGGGAACGGCCCATTCGATGGTGTATCAACTCAATCCAATCTGACTGCTCAAGCACGTTTTGGCACTAGTGCCTCGCCCGTTCCTGTTCCGTAAAGCATTTGTCGCCGACCTTGACGGCCTCGGGCCCGTAAGTCTCCAAGGCGTGCTGCCTGGCGGCGGCGTATCCATATTGAGCCACGGCCGACCTTATCATCTGGCATTGCATTGAAGTCGGGTCTGGAGCGGCCTGAGCGAAGGAGTAATCCGCCACCAGCAGAACAGCGCCGGTCAGAAGCAGGGCTCGAAGTGAAAAGGCAGATGCGCCGAGAAACGTTGCGCCCGCGGCGACGCTTGCAAGAGTACGGTTCTTCATAATTTCCTCCCGATCCAAGAATGCGCCAGGGATGCGCCAAGGATGCGCCAAGGATGCCCACGAATGCGCACCGTCGTGCTGCAAATCAAAATTCGAGCAGCTTCCGCGGGCAAACCGTAGCCGCACCGGCACTAAAGCCGGCTACTCATGCAGCGCGTCTATCGCTCAATGACCGCAAATTTTCGCGCCAGGAGGATAACGACGCGGCTTCGGAGATCGTGTCCCCGAAGCCGCGCGGCCATGAGAGCGGGCGAATGCCCGAGCGATGCAGATCAAATGGACCAGTTAGCCGACGTAACAGCGCGCTTAGCGACGGCACTGGGTTAAGACACTCAATGCCACGGCTGCCACTGGTATCCGACAAATTCATCATATAGTCCCGGTGCCGGACCGTAATACACTCCCGGCTCCCCGTATCCTGCTGCCGCGTAACCGCCGCCGTAATAGCCCGGCGCGTAGTTGTAGAGGCCGCTGTAGCCGTTGCCGTAGCCGTATTGGTCTCCGTAACCGTATTGGTCTCCGTAGCCGTATCCATACGAATTTGCGGCACCGTATAGGGCGGCTCCCGTCAAGGCGGCGGCGCCATAGCCCCAACCCCGGTAGCCATAACCGCGGCCGTAGCCGTAACCCAAGCCACCGCGCCAGCCTCCGACGCCAATACCCGCACGGCCAACGCCGACACCAGGCCGGAAACCGAGACCTGAACCTACACGGCCGACGCCGACACCCGGACGGCCCACCCCGACCCGCGCTTGCGCAGACGTCGTGGCGGCGATGAGAACTCCAAGGCTCGCTGCCGCAAGCAGGGCGGGAATTCTCTTTCCGCTGCATAACCCTGTCAGTCTCTTTAGCATGGTCGTCTCCTTTGATTGCCCACACCCGCTTGCGTCAAACTGGAATTTCCGTCCTGTGTGGGGGCGATCGAAAAGGAAACCGAGACGCGCGATGTTTCAATTGCTCCAATGTCGATTGCGCACGTTATGACGTGTCGGTTGAATACACCTTGGTTAACGCCCATCAAGGTGGTCGAAACGAAGCTGGTCGCATCTGCCGGATGCTTCGCCCCATCGCCGCTCCTGCTTGGAATCTGTTGTTCCGCCAAAAGGACACATGCCGGCGCTCGACGTGGCCCATTAAAAGAGCCGGCAGCTGCCGACGCAGAAAGCCCCGGCAAACTTGACCAATTCGGCGGCAATTATGGAACTTTCGCCGGCGTTGGACGTTATCTGTTGTTCCCAGCAGGCAGGATGTGATGGACGAAAAAGACCGCAAAGTCGCCGAATCCGCATTTACTAAAAACGAGCGTCGCGAAGCCGAAATAACGAGCGCTCTCCGGCAAGAACAAGCCAAGCACGAAGCGGCGGTGCAAAACATGCAGCGTTTGCGCTTGCTTCGGCTGCAGCGCGACGGGCAAAAAGCCGCCAGCGAGGCTGTGTCGGAGTGAGGGGCGCTGGATTCACACGCGAAGGCTGAATTCGCACACAAGTCCTTCGGCACGCCAGTGGAAAACCATGTGCCCTTTTAGCTGAGCGATCATTTGCTCCATGATCCGCCCGCCAAAGCCTTTGCGCATCGGTTCCCGCACGCGCGGCCCCCCGATCTCGGTCCAGCGCAGCTGTAACGGTCCGTTTGCGTCGTGCGACCATCTAAGCTCGACGCGGCCATCGGGAGTGGACAAAGCGCCGTACTTGGCCGCATTGGTCGCCAACTCATGCAGCGTCACCGCAATGGCCTGAGCGGCATCAGGCTCCAATACGATTTGCGCGCCGTCCAGCTGCACACGGCTCCGATCCGCCCCGCGGTACGGAGCAAGTTCCTGCGCAGCAATCGCCGAGAGTTCGGCGCCGATCCACCGCGTCTCGACAAACAGCGAGTGGACGTTTGCGAGCGCTTGTATCCGTCCTGCAATCGCCTTTTTCAGGCCTTCCGGCGTGTCGGACTGAGATAGATTGACGCTAGCTTGTACAGTGGCGAGCAGGTTCTTGCTGCGGTGCTCCGCTTCCCGCGCCAAGGCCGCGATCTGCTCCTGACTTCGTTTTTGCTGGGTAATATCTCGCGCAATCTTCGAGGCGCCGACAACCTTGCCTTCGGGATTTCTGACCGGCGAAACCGTCAGAGAGACGACGATGAGGCTGCCATGCTTGCGCTGGCGCACGGTCTCGAAATGGTCGATCCGTTCGCCACGGCGGATACGCGTCAGAATCATTCGCTCTTCGTCGTGGCGATCCGCCGGTATGACGATCGTGATCGGTCTGCCGACCGCCTCTTCGGCAGTGAAGCCAAAGACCCGCTCCGCGCCCTTGTTCCAGCTTGTGATCACGCCATCGAGGTCTTTGCTGACAATGGCGTCATCGCTGAATTCCACGATGGCGGCCAGGTAGCGCAATCGCTGTTCGTTGATGCGGAGCGCGCTTTCGATCCGCTTATGCTCGGTAATGTCGATCCCGGTCGGATGCAGGAACGTTACGGTTCCTGCCGCGTCGCGAATGGGATGCATCGCAAAGTCAACAACGCGCTCGCTGCCGTCGGCGAGCCAGTACCGAAGCTCCTCGCGGAAAACATGGCCGCAAGCAGCTTGCTGCGTTGCGAAGCGTATTCTTGCCTTGACCTCTTCCGAGCCGCGCCACCATGGCGTTTCCCAGAACGGGCGGTCCAGCGCCTGGTCGCGCGTATAGCCGCACTGCTCGACCGCAAGATTGTTTGCTTCCCGCAGATAGCCGCTCAAATCCACGATCCCGGCGAAGATCGCTGAGTGGTTGAACAGCGCTTCGAATTTGGCTGCGCTCGCCGCCAGTTCGCGCGCCAATGTCGCCTGCTCGGCAACAAGAGCCTTGACCTCGGTAACGTCACGGTTTGCTTCGAGCACGACGTCGTCGAGTAACTGCATCCGGCTGTCGACGATCACTTCGCGGCCATCCTTGCAGATGTGCCGCAGTTCGCCGGACCAGTAGTTTCGGCTTCGCAGCTGCGCGTTCACTGCGCTGAAATCGACGGGAAATCTGGTTTGCAGCAAGGCATGGCTGTTGCGGCCAACCGCCTCTTTCGGCGTAAAGCCGTAAAGTCTTTCAGCCCCGGCGTTCCAGAACTCGATCGGCCCGTTCAGGCGCCATGCAAAAATCGGCTCATAGGACAGGGCCAGTAGATTGGCGAGACGCTCTGCACGTTGCGAAACCGGCTCGGCGCTGAGCCATTCTCGCGCACTCTTCGGCTCGCCTTTACGCTGCACTACGACGCCCTAACCCGACCCTCGGTCGAAAAAGAAATAGTCCGGTAAGTATAGCAGGTTTCCAAGGAGCGGGTCTGTACTGCGTGGGGGCAAGGTTTCAGTCGGAAAGGCGACCTTGAAGGCGGCCCAGCCGTTGGCCCGCTCAACCTCCAATGTCTCCGACGAGCCTGCCGAGAGTCCGTCGCCGGCTAGGTCGCGAAGCGGAAGTGCATGACATCGCCGTCCTGCACGACGTAATCCTTGCCTTCGAGCCGCATCTTGCCGGCATCGCGCGCGCCGGCTTCGCCGCCGTTAGCGACGTAATCGTCATAGGCGATGGTTTCGGCGCGGATGAAGCCGCGCTCGAAATCGGTATGGATGACGCCGGCCGCGGCCGGCGCCTTGGTGCCGCGCGTCACCGTCCAGGCACGCGCCTCCTTCGGCCCGGCGGTGAAGAAAGTGACGAGATCAAGGAGCGCGTAGCCGGCGCGGATCAGCCGGTCGAGGCCGGCTTCTTCAAGGCCGATGGCGGCGAGATAGTCGGCGCGCTCGTCGCGGCCGAGCAGCGCGATCTCCGCCTCGATCTTGGCGGAGATCGCGATCGCCGCTGCGCCCTCGGCTGCGGCTCGCTGCTCGACCTGCCGCGAATAGGCGTTGCCGCGCGCGGCCGAGGCTTCGTCGACGTTGCAGACGTAGAGGACGGGCAGGGCGGTCAACAGGCCGAGCATATGGAACGGCTTTTCCTCTTCGGGCTTGCGCTCCGTCAGCCGCGCCGGCTTGCCGTCGCGAAGCTGCGCGAGTGCGCGATTGATGAGGTCGAGCGTCTCCTTGGCCTCTTTGGCATCTTTGTCGGTGCCGCGCGACTTGCGTTCGAGGCCGTCGACGCGCCGCTCCAGGCTGTCGAGGTCGGCCAGCATCAGTTCGGTCTCCACCGTCTCGATGTCGGCGATCGGGTCGATCCGGCCCTCGACGTGGGTCACCTCGCCGTCCTCGAAGCAGCGCACGACGTGAGCAATGGCGTCGACTTCGCGGATATTGGCCAGGAACTGATTGCCGAGGCCCTCGCCCTGGGAGGCACCGCGCACCAGGCCGGCGATGTCGACGAAGTTCAGCCGCGTCGGCACGATCGCGGCGGATTTGGCGAGCGCGGCAAGCGTCGTCAGCCGCGCGTCGGGCACCGCCACTTCGCCGACATTGGGCTCGATGGTGCAGAACGGATAATTCGCCGCCTGCGCCGCCGCGGTTTCGGTCAGCGCATTGAACAGCGTCGACTTGCCGACGTTCGGCAAGCCGATGATGCCGCATTTGAATCCCATGATGGCTCAGTCGTTGTTTTTTATTGCACTATGCTTTGTTTGTTGAGCTGTCGTCATCGCCGCCGTTGCCAAACCCGCCGGCCACCATGGCGAGATGAACCTTGTTCTGAAAGGTTGCGTCGGCGCCGCGGGCGAGCAGTTCGACATTGTCCGCTACGCTGCCAATGAGCGCTTCGACCCACGGCCGCTCGCTCTTGGCAAAATCGTTCAACACATAGGCCTGGACCAGATCCTTGTTGCCGGGGTGGCCGACGCCGATGCGCACGCGCCTATAATCGTTGCCGATGTGCTCCGAGATGGAGCGCAGGCCGTTATGCCCGGCGATGCCGCCACCGGTTTTCACACGCAGCTTCCCCGGTGGCAGATCGATCTCGTCGTGAAACACGATCACATCGCCGACCGGGATTTTGTAGAAATGCGTGGCCTCGGCGACGGCGCGGCCGGAATCGTTCATGAAAGTCCCGGGCAGCAGCAGGAGTGAGCGCACGCCGCCGATCGCCCCCTCGCAGGCCACGCCCTGGAAACGCCGGCGCCACGGCCCGATGCCGTGGCGCTTGGCGATCGCCTGCACCGCCATGAAGCCGACATTGTGCCGGTTGCCGACATAACGAGCCCCTGGATTGCCCAAGCCCACCAGGAGCAGCATCGGCGTCGTTCCGCGGGCGCGGACCTCACTTCTTCGCTGGCGCAGCCGCAGCCGGCGCAGCTGCAGCGCCAGGCGCAGCCGCAGGCGCGGCGCCGGGCGCCCCGACGGGGGCGCCGCCTTCCGCGGGAGTGCCCGCGGCGGTAGCGGCCGCAGCGGCGGCAGCCGCAGCGGCGGCAGCTTCGGCGGCCGCCTTCATCTCTTCCGCATAGCCGGAGGGCGGCACCACCGTCACCAGCGTGAGATCCCGGCCGGAGACCGCGCGGACACCTTCCGGCAAAGTGATGTCGCTCAAATGCTTCGAATAGTTGATCTCGAGGCCGCTGACGTCGACTTCGATCGCGGCGGGGATGGCATCGGCCCGGCAGCGCACCTCGACCGTATGGGTCACGATGCTCACCGTGCCGCCGCGTTTGACGCCCGGCGATTGATCGGCATTCCTGATGTGGACCGGGATGTTGACGCGGATCGTGGCGCCTTCGCCGAGCCGCATGAAGTCGACATGCAGCGGGCGGTCGCGCACGACATCGAGCTGGAAATCGCGGGGAATGACGCGGTGCTTGACGCCGTCGACTTCGACGTCGTGGACGGTGGTCAGGAAATGCCCGGCAAAGATGCGCCGGTGCAAATCGGCAAAATCGACGGAGATCGGCAGCGGCGGCTTGCCGTCGCCGTAAATAATTCCTGGCACCCGGCCGGTGCGGCGCACCGAGCGCGCCGGCCCTTTGCCCGCCCGCGGCCGCGCCTCGGCCTTGATCAGATTGACGGTCGCCATGACGTGATCCTGCCTTCTCTTAACCCTATCGATGCGAAGGGGAAATTCCGCTGCCCGCATTGCGGGCGAAAGCGGCTTGGCGCGCTTATAGCGGCGCCGCGGGCGAAAAACAAGAAAGGCCGTTTATTTTGCTGTTTTGGGGGCTTCAGGCGGTGCCGGGCCCGGCGGCGGGGTCAGTGGTCCTGGCGAGCGCCTGTTCGAGCGCGGCGACGCGCGCCTTCAGCGCCTCGTTCTCCTCGCGGGCGATGCGGGCCATGTCCTTGACGGCCTCGAAATCCTCGCGCCGCACGATATCGAGCTCGCGCAGGATCCGCTCCGCCTGGTTGCGGAACAGCGTCTCGAATTCGCGCCGCACGCCTTGCGCCGTCCCCGCGGCATCATTCATGAGCCGAGCCACTTCATCGAAGAACCGATTGGTCGTCTGCACCATGGCAGCCTCCGAAAGCGCGTTACCGGCGCCCGCTTGCTATCCGGTGAGACAATGGCGATGGTGCGCCGCGCTCGCAAGAGGGCGATTCCGCCAGGGGGCGATCGACGCAGGCTTGCCTGCCTGCAGGGAAGTCCACTTGATGCTCGTTCTACCCGTCCTGCCGTATCCTGCCATCAATCCGGTTTTGATCCACCTCGGCCCGCTGGCGGTGCGCTGGTACGCGCTCGCCTATATCGCCGGCATTCTGCTCGGCTGGATTTATGCGCGCGCGATCATCCGATCGCCGCGTTTGTGGGGCGGGCAGGCGCCGCTCGCCACCGCAGATCACGATGCTGCCGAGAATTTCGACGACTTCATCATTTGGATCACGTTCGGCATCATTCTGGGCGGCCGCATCGGCTACGTGTTGTTCTACGATCTGCCGCTGTTCGCCGCCCATCCGTTTCAAATCCTGGCGCTGTGGAACGGCGGCATGTCGTTTCACGGCGGCGTCCTGGGCTGCATCGTCGCCATCGTGTGGTTCGCGCGCCACCGCGGCATTGCGGTCTTGTCGCTCGGCGACGTCACCACGGCGGTGGCGCCGATCGGGCTGTTCCTCGGCCGCATCGCCAATTTCATCAACGGCGAATTGTGGGGCCGGCCGAGCAACGTGCCGTGGGCCATGGTGTTTCCCAACGGCGGCCCGGTGCCGCGGCATCCCAGCCAGCTCTATGAGGCGGCGCTCGAGGGCATCGTGCTGTTCGCGGTGCTGAACCTTTTGGTGCGGCTCGGCGCGCTCAAGCGTCCGGGCATCGTCACCGGCTCATTCGCGCTCGGCTACGGCGTGGCGCGCATCACCTGCGAATTCTTTCGTGAGCCCGACGCGCAGCTCGGATTTCTCTGGGGCGGGCTGACCATGGGAATGTTATTATGTATCCCGCTGATGCTGGCCGGCGTCGCGATTCTCGCCTACGCCGTGACCTGCGAGCCCAAGATCTCTGAGCCCAAGCCAAAGTAGAATGGCTGACCAAAAAATCTCGGCGCTCGAAGCCGAAATCCGCAGATTGATCGGCATCGCCGGACCGATGCCGATCGCCGAGTACATGCGGCTGTGCCTCACGCATCCGGAGCACGGCTATTACATGAACCGCGATCCGCTCGGCTCCGGCGGCGATTTTGTCACCGCACCCGAGATCAGCCAGATGTTCGGCGAGATCATCGGGCTATGGCTTGTTGCGGTGTGGAAGGAGCTCGGCGCGCCGGAGAACATCAGATTGGTCGAACTCGGCCCCGGCCGCGGCACCATGCTGATCGATGCGTTGCGCGCGGCCAAGACGGTGCCGGGCTTTCACGACGCCATCGTGCTGCATCTGATCGAGATCAGCCCGGCGTTGCAGAAAATCCAGGAGCGCCGGCTCGAACCGTTGCGCCTGCCGACACTGTGGCACACCGCGCTCGAGCAAGTTCCTGCCGGACCTTGCCTGATCGTCGCCAACGAATTCATCGACGCGCTGCCGATCCATCAGGCGGTCAAGCAAAGCGACGGCTGGCACGAGCGCGGCGTCATTGTCGGCGCCGACGGCGCGCTGGCAATCGGCGCGATGCGCGAGCCGTTGCCGCATTTCGAGGCGACCTTGCCGCGCGGCTTGCGCCAGTCGCCCGCTGGCTCGATCTACGAATGGCGCTCGGATACCGCGATGCTCGAGATCGGCCGCCGCGTGCGCGAAAACGGTGCCGCGCTGATCATCGATTATGGCCACGCCTGGTATGGCTTGGGCGAGACGCTGCAGGCGGTGTCCGGGCACAGCTTCGCCGATCCGCTGCGCGCGCCCGGCGAGGTCGATTTGACCGCGCATGTCGACTTTCAGGCGCTGGCGCAGGCGGCCGAAAGCATCGGCGGCCGCATTCACGGACCGGTGGCGCAACGCGATTGGCTGCGGCGGCTCGGCATCGACCAGCGCGCCGCGGCGCTGAAAGCGCACGCGCCCTACGGCAAGGGCACCGAAATCGACCAGGCGCTCTCCCGCCTCACCGCCAGCGGGCCGCGCGGCATGGGCGAACTGTGCAAGGTCATGGCCATCGCCGATCCAAAACTTCGCGCGCTCCCCGGGTTCGAGACGTCATGATGATGCTCACGGCGCCAGCGCTCGCGCTGCCCGGCATCCGCCACGGCTTCTTTACCCGCCAGGGCGGCGTCTCGACCGGGCTCTATGCCAGTCTCAACGGCGGCATCGGTTCGGCCGACGACACCGCCAACGTCGACAAGAATCGCGCCCGCATGGCAACGGCGCTGGGCGTCGCGCCGCACTGCCTCGTCAGCGCGTTTCAGATTCATTCGCCGCAGGTGATCGTCGCCATAGAGCCGTGGCCGGCCGGGCAGCGGCCACGGGCCGACGGCATCGTCACGCGCGCTCGCGGGCTTGCCATCGGCGTGACCACGGCCGATTGCGGCCCGGTTCTGTTGGCCGAGCCGCGGGCGGGCGTGATCGGCGCGGCCCATGCCGGCTGGCGCGGCGCGCTCGCAGGCGTCGTCGAGGCCACCGTGGCGGCCATGCAGGGGCTCGGCGCCGCCCGCGACCAAATCCGCGCTGCGCTCGGGCCGATGATCCGCCAGCGCCATTACGAAGTCGGGCCCGACCTGATCGAGCGCTTCGCCGCCGAGGACCCCGCGGCAAAGCCGTTCTTCGCGCCGGCGGCGCGGCCTGCTCACGCCATGTTCGACCTGGCCGGTTATATCGCGACGCGGCTGCGGCGCGCCGGGGTCGACCAGGTCGACGACCTCGATGCATGCACCTATGGGGATCCTGAGCTGTTTTTTAGTTATCGCCGCTCAACCCACCGCAGCGAAGCTGATTACGGGCGCCACGTTAATGCCATTGCGTTGGTCGGCGGATGAGGAAACCGGTGGTCGGTTCGAGGCCCCAAAGCCCTGTTTACGGGTCGCCGATCGCCACTTAGGGCTGCTCCGCTGGCCGCTGGCAATCGGTTGAAAACCTTAAGGAAAAAGGCGCGGGGACAAGCCCGGATTCATATTGCCAGCCCGGCGGGCGACTTGTATCAGGGCCGCGTGAAGCCTAAGCGCGCGCGGGAGAAAGCCATGGCCGGCACCAGGCAACATCATGCCGGCAATAACGGCACGATGAAGCTCGTCGCCGGCAATTCCAATCCGGCGCTTGCGGCGGCAATCGGCAAATATCTGGGCATCCCGCTGACCAAGGCGGTGGTGCGCCGTTTTGCCGATATGGAAGTCTTCGTCGAGATTCAGGAAAACGTCCGCGGCGCCGACGTGTTCGTGATCCAGTCGACGTCGTACCCCGCCAACGACCATCTGATGGAATTATTGATCATCATCGACGCGCTGCGGCGCGCCTCGGCGCGGCGCATCACGGCGGTGATCCCGTACTACGGCTACGCCCGGCAGGATCGCAAGGTCGGCCCGCGCACGCCGATTTCCGCCAAGCTCGTCGCCAACCTGATCACCCACGCCGGTGCCGACCGGGTGCTGACGCTCGATCTGCACGCCGGGCAAATCCAGGGCTTCTTCGATATTCCGACCGACAATCTGTTCGCGGCGCCGGTGATGATGCGCGACATCAGGGAGCGCTTCGAGCTCGGCAAGGTCATCGTGGTGTCGCCGGACGTCGGCGGCGTGGTGCGCGCGCGCGGGCTTGCCAAGCGCATCGACGCGCCGCTTGCCATCATCGACAAAAGGCGCGAGCGGCCGGGCGAGTCCGAAGTCGCCAACGTCATCGGCAAGGTCGACGGCGGCATTTGCGTCTTGGTCGACGACATCGTCGATTCCGGCGGTACCTTGATCAACGCCGCCGAAGCGCTGTTGGAGAAGGGCGCCAGCTCGGTCTATGCCTACATCACCCACGGCGTGCTGTCCGGCAACGCGGTGAGCCGCGTCGGCGGTTCGTGTCTGAAGGAACTCGTCATCACCGATTCTATTCAGCCGACCAAGGCGGTCGCCGGCGCTGACAACATCCGCGTGCTGTCGATCGCGACGCTAATCGGCGAAGCGATCAGCCGCACCGCCGCCGAGGAATCGGTGTCGAGCCTGTTCGACTGATCGTTAACCATTCCTTAACCAATGCTTTGTGCGGGCCGCCGCGGAGCGGGTAACCGCCATTCGTCGCAAAGGGCCGAGTCAACTTGTCGCAGGGCTGCTTGTGGGCTGCTTGTGGACGGCGGCGGCGCGCGCATTGTGCGGCATGGGCAAATCACTTCATGAAGCAAACAACGGCTGCGCGGGGCGGACGCGAAAGCCGAATTGGCGGGCGGAATCCGAACGACTATAGTCGGCGGGCCGGCTGATTCGCGGTCTCGGGTCAATCTGCGAGCTGCACTTGTCCCTGCGTCAAATCGCAGCCCGGGGCTCGGCAAAGTCCAGTGGCGTGCGCATTTCCACCCCCTCAAAGTCGTGGAGGCGTCATGTCCATTATCGAACTTGCGCGCGACGAGAGAACGAGCCCCCTCGAAGTGGTCGAGCGCATGGCGTCCGCCAACCACTGGCCGTTCGAGCGCGCCGGCGAGGACGAGATCGCGCTCCACGTCACCGGGCGCTGGACCAACTACCAGATCTCCTTCACTTGGATGAGCGGAATCGAAGCGCTGCACGTGGCCTGCGCCTTCGACATGAAGGTGCCGGAGCCGCGGCTTAACGAGGTGCAATCGTTGATCGCCTTGATCAATGAGCAATTGTGGATCGGGCATTTTGACGTCTGGCTGCAGAACGGCGTGGTGATGTTCCGCCATGCGCTGGTGCTGGCGGGCGGCGTCGCCGCCTCGGACCGGCAATGCGAAGCGGTGCTGGGCAGCGCGCTCGATTCCTGCGAGCGCTACTACCCGGCCTTTCAGTTCGTGGTCTGGGCCGGAAAATCCGCGCGCGAGGCCATGGACGCCGCGCTGTTCGAGACCTCGGGCGAGGCTTGAACCGATTCCCTCCCTGTCATCGCCCGCGAAAGCGGGCGATCCAGTAATCGCGAAAGATTCAAGGAGGTTACTGGATACTCCGCTTTCGCGGGGCATGACAATGATTGATGCAGTAACGGCGCATGCGATTCCACGCGGGCGGAATTTGCTCTAGCATCTCGCATACCTTGTACTGACGGGATCGACGGCGATGCGCCAATCAAATCAGAGCAAAGGCGATCCGGGCTTAAGTGATTTTTCCGGCACGCTCGTCCTGGTCGGCGCCGGTAAAATGGGTTCGGCGCTGCTCGAAGGCTGGCTGCGGCTTGGCCTTGCCGGCCGTCATGTCGCGGTGATCGAGCCGGCGCCGTCGCCCGGTCTCGCGGCGCTCAAGACGTCCGGCCTTGTGCTCAATCCGGATTTGCGCACGCTGCGCGAGCCGGCCGTGGTCGTGCTGGCGATCAAGCCGCAGGTGGCGGCGGAGGCGATCGCGCCGCTTCGCGCGATGGTCGGCGCCGCGACGCTCGTGATCTCGATCATGGCCGGCCGCACGCTGGACTTTCTCTCGAATGCGCTCGGCAGCGACGGCGCCGTGGTGCGCGCCATGCCCAATACGCCGGCTGCCATCGGGCGCGGCATCACGGTCGCCGTGCCGTTGCGGGCGAGCGGCGCGCAACGGCAGTTGGCCGAGCGTCTGCTTTCCGCCACCGGCGCGGTCGAGTGGATCGAAGACGAAACGCTGATGGACGCCGTCACGGCGGTGTCGGGCTCCGGCCCGGCCTATGTGTTCCTGCTGGCCGAAGCTTTGGCGCAGGCCGGCGTCGCGGCGGGATTGCCGAAAGCGCTCGCGCAAAAGCTCGCGCGCGAAACCGTTGCCGGCTCGGGTGAATTGCTGCACCGATCGAAGCTCGATGCCGCGGCCCTGCGCGAGAACGTCACCTCGCCGGGCGGCACCACTGCGGCGGCGCTCGAGATATTAATGGCGGAAAACGGACTAAAAACCCTGTTGGAAAGAGCCGTGGCCGCCGCGACCGCGCGGTCGCAAAAGCTCGCCGGCTGATCTTCGCGGCTTGGAAGGGCCGCCCCGCGCGCCTACATTGAGGTTCGCCACTGCCGCGCTTTGGCGCGGCGCTGTGCAGACCTCGCGCGTAGGAGTTCGGTCATGGCCCGCAAAGCTGCCCGCCCCGCACGACCCGCCCGCCGGCACGCCCGATCCTCGCCACCCCCCGCGGGCGCCGCACCGTCGAGCGACCGCGACAAAATCATCGCCGCCTTGTTTGCGCTGCTTGCCGAAAAGCCGATCGAGCGTATCGGCTTTGCCGAGATCGCCGAGCGCGCCGGCGTGTCGCTCGCCGCGCTGCGCGGCGCCTTCGGCTCGCCGCTCGCGATCGTCGCGGCTCACATCAAGGACATCGATCGCGCCGTGCTCGCCGCCGACTTCGGCGACATGGAAGAGGAGCCGCCGCGCGAGCGGTTGTTCGACGTGCTGATGCGCCGGCTCGAATTGTTGGCGCCGGATCGCGAAGCGATCCGTTCGCTGATGCGCTCGGCGCGGCGCAACCTGCCGCTGGCGCTGGCGCTCAATGCGCTGTCCGCACGCTCGCAGAAATGGATGCTGGCGGCGGCCGGCATCAGCGCGTCGGGACCGCGCGGCATGTTGCGTGCGCAAGGGCTGGCCATGTTGTACAGCTCGGTGCTGCGCACCTGGGTGCGCGACGACGATGCAGGCCTCGCTCGCACCATGGCGGCGCTCGACCGCGCGCTCGGCCGCGGCCAGCGCTTTGCCGGCATCCTCGACGATCTGTGCTTCATCCCCTCGCGGCTATGCCGCCTGCGCGCACGCTGGCGCCGCCGCGGCGAGGATGATGAGACGGAGGAATCGGCGGCGGCCTGACGCAGCGATGACGAAGGCGAATCGTTTGTTCGCGTCAGCTAAAATGTAGCTTTTGCAAGATTTGTGGTAATTCGCTTTTTTCTTTGCACGTTTCCTTGAGAGCTTGCGAACTTAACGCATCACTCGCACCAAAAATGATGTGCGAGAAATCGCGCGTGAAGTTCGGGCATCGAAAATTGATCGCAATAATGTGCGTGGATCGCCCGATTTTTGCCGCCCATTCCTGCCGAATCAAAGAGAGTTACTGGCCGCTGCAATTGGGCGGAGGGAATCATGGCGACAATCGCCAGTCCGGCCGCGTGTGTTGCGGCTGTTGCTGCACTGCTTCTGTCGGGGATCGGTGTCGGCCTGCCGAGCGATGGCGCCAAAGCTGATGACAATTGCGTCAGCGCTCCGGGTGCTGCCGCACCGCAAGGTCAGCATTGGTATTACCGCATCGACCGCGTGAAGCAGCGCAAATGCTGGTATCTTCATGCGATCATGCCGCTGGCGATTCACGCCGCGGCGAAGCACCGTGACGCGCCTGCAGAACCGGTTGATGCGGTCGCGACGCCGCAATTGCCTTTTGCCACACCGCCGCAATTGCTCGTCACCGCAACGCCGCAGGGAGCGAATGCGGCGTCCGCATCGCAACCGGCCGCGGATCCCCCGAGCGAGGCCGCCGGCACTCAAGCTGTGCCGCAAGTCATGATGCTGACCGTCAAACCGGCCGCTGCGCTGGTGGTCGGCGCAGCATCCGCATCCCAGGCGGCCACACTCGAACAAGCAGACGAACCGTTAATGCGGCAAATCGCACCGAACGATGCGAACGTGCCGGTGGACGCGGTCGCCAAGCCGCCGAGCGGAGCCAATCCCGGGTCAGCGCCGGGCGCGGCCGACGTTGCCCATAACGCGACCGCAGCAACCGCGGCAACCGCCGCGGCGCGCATGCAGTTGGCGGACCTGTTCTTTCTGCTGGCGTTGGCGCTCGGAATCGCTGCGGCGCTGCTAGCGCTTTGCAGCAAGATGGCCGGCCGAACGCGCAACCCCCTTCTGTCGGATCATCCCGACGACGCCTGGTACAGAGTCATCGAAGAAGAAGATGCTCCGCTCGTTGCGCCTTCCGAGCCGCACGGACCAAGCGCTTCGAACGCGCACCAAAGGATGCCGCAGTCGCCGCCCGCACGTGCGGATTTTCCGCCGGCGCGGTCCCGAGATGGAGAGCCTCGGCAGTCCGAGCGGGTCGGGCCGACCCTGAAGGACATCGAACTGGCGCTGCGCGCGCTGCAGGAGGCGCGCCAGAGCGTCGCCCGGACTTGATCCTGGCGGGCCGCGCGCTCGGCCGTGGCCAGCGAATTGCACTTCCCAAATTGACGACGCTCTGACGCAGCACTAGCATAACTTGCAGATTTGCAAGTCCAATGACTGTGGTCGCAGTTCGTCCATTGCTTGTTGCCAAGCCGAATTGGTCGTCGACGAGAAGGACGTGCCGATGACCTGTGCCTTCCGGACGTCGGTCACGGCTATTTGTCGGATTTTGTAATCATCAGCGGAGCGGCAAGATGGCAGCAGCTAAAGCATTCCCGCGCACCCAGAGGATCGGGATTTTTGTCTTCGATCAGTTTGAGCCGATCGACGTTTGGGGATTCGTCGAGGCATTCACCATCGCTCGTTTCCTCGATACCACTTATGGCTCGCCGCCGCCCTATCCGTTCGAGGTCATTCTTATCAGCAGGGACGGTAAAAACGTCAGAAGCATGAATGGTCCTGCGGTCGCGCCCGATTGGGATTTCGAACGCGCACGCCGCGAGCCGCTCGACCTCTTGATGATACCGGGTGGGGGAGGGACCTGGACGCTGCTTGATGAAAAAAAGCAAGCGAAAGAGGTTGAAGCGCTGCTCGAGTGGGTCCATGCGATGGATGGCAAAGTGAAGATCATGGCGTCGGTTTGTACCGGTGCGGCGGTGTTGGCTCGTGCCGGGCTGCTCGACGGCCTGCCTGCCGCCACCAATCATTCGACGTTCATGTGGGTGGCGTCGCACGGCCCCAAGGTCCTGTGGGACAGCGTTTCGCGGTGGGTGGACGCCGGAAAATATGTGACCAGTGCCGGTGTTTCCGCCGGCACCGACATGGGTTTCTATCTGGTGTCCCGGTTGGCCGGACCGGCGGTCGCGGAAAATGCCGTGACGTCGGCCGAATATGACTGGCACCGTGATCCCCAGGCGCCGATCTTCTATCCGCAGCAAGCGGACACTTCGCCAGACAAACAAGACAAATAGGGACGGCAGCTTCGTTATGTCGATTGCCGTCCAGGACTTGTCTGGCCTTTATCCGGCGATCATCACGCCGATGGGCCGTAATGGGCAGATCGATTACGGCAAGCTGGACAGACTGATAGAAGATTTCATTGCAGCGGAAGTGTCGGGCATATGCGCGTGTGGAACGACCGGGCAGAGCCCGGCGCTAAGCGAGGATGAACACCGCGAGATTCTGCTGCATGTCAAGAAACGTATCGATGGTCGATGCCAGCTCATCGTCGGAGCCGGCTCTAACGCCACCGCAAAGGCGCTCACCCAGACCACGACCATCGAGCGCGATTTGGGTGCTACGACCTTTCTGCATGTGACGGGTTATTATAACAATCCACCGCAGGCCGGGCTGCGCGCCCATTTCATCGCGCTGGCGGAAGCCTTACGCCATCCGCAAAGCAATATTATTCCATATAACGTCCCTTCGCGCACCGCCAGCAATATCGAACCCGACACCGTCGTCGCGTTGGCGAAGCATCCGCGCATTGTCGGTATAAAAGAATCGTCGGGCAATCTCGACCAAGTCAATGAAATCATCGCCCGCACGGATCCGACGCAGTTTCGAGTCTTGACCGGCGAATGCCACCAGATTGCCGAGGTCATCGCCAGCGGCGGGTTCGGTGCAATATCGGCGGCGGCCAACGTTGCGCCGCGCCTGTTGGCGCGTCTGGTTGCGGTCGGCCTGGCCGGGGACCTCGAGCAGGCGCGCGCACTTCAGGAGCGCGCCAAGCCGGTCATTGGCGCCGTGTTTGCTGCGAAAAATCCGATTCCGCTCGCGATGATGTTTTCGTGCGACGTGCGGCTGCCTCTCGTGCTTCTTGAGGAGATTCGGCAAAGCCTCGTCGCCACAATGGCGAGATATGAGTGCGAGGAACTTGGGATCGACCTGCATTCGTACGCCGGCGGATGACAACCGCGCCGGTCAGGCCGATGACAAACCGCAGCCTCAGCAATGACGACCCGCTCGACGATTTCGCCCGGCGCGAAATCACGCTCGGCGGCGTGACCAAGATCGTGCATGTTGCCGGCTCTGGGCCGGCGGTGGTCGTCATGGCCGAGATGCCGGGCATCAGCCCCCACGTGGCGCGCTTCAGCCGCTGGGTTCGCGATGCGGGTTTCACCGTCTACATGCCCTCGCTGTTCGGCCGGGACGGCGCCCTCGCAAGCGCGGAGGAAGGGCTTGCCGTCTACGAGCGCGCGTGCATCAGCGCCGAATTTTGCGCATTCGCCGCCAATGCATCCAGTCCCGTGACGCAGTGGCTGCGGGCGCTTGCGCGCCAGGCGCATCAAGAATGCGGCGGACCCGGCGTCGGCGCGATCGGAATGTGCTTCACGGGCAACTTTGCGCTGTCGATGATGCTGGAATCGGCGACGTTGGCGCCGGTTCTCTCACAGCCCGCGCTGCCTCTTAAAGATCGCAGTGGTCTGGAGATCAGTCGCGAGGACCTGGCGACCATTCGCCAACGGCTTGAACGAGAGGACCTCACGGTGCTCGCCTATCGCTTCAAAGGCGATAAATTTTGCCGGGCCGAGCGCTTTGCGGCCTACGCAGCAGCGCTCGGCGAGCGCTTCGTCGCTCGCGAGCTGCCGGATAGCGCGGCCAACACCGATGTACCGCCGTTCACTGCCCAGTATGTGCGGTGTCCCCACAGCGTCGTTACCGTTCATTTGATAGACGAAGCGGGTCAGCCCACTTTGGCGGCTCGCGACGAGATACTAGCCTTTTTTAGGCATCGCCTTCGGACGCCGGAGCGAATCGCGCCTGCGACCGGCTCGTGATCGATTCTTTATTATAGCTGTTCGGCGCTGTTGAACGCTGCCACCCTTCAGGGACGGCGCCACGGCGCCGACACTGTGCCGATCGGTGTTATTGCTGTTGCGCTGCAGCCTGCAGCGCTTTCCAGTCGAATTTTTGCGCCAGCGGCAGCGCATCATCCTCGGTCAGTCCGCTATAGGAAACGCTGAACAGCGCGCTGGGGCCGAGTGCGACCATGATGGCGCCGGACTTTTGTTTGATGTTGAACGTCTTGGTGACTGTCAGGCCGTTGATGGTCGACGTGATGATGTGTCCATCGCTGGTCTGGATGTTCATTCCGGCTTGTGTCGCCGCCAGCGCGCCCACCGCAGCCGGTCCGACGATGACCGAGACGTGCAGTTGCGCCGCGGCGCGCTGATATTCGCGGGTCGCCGTGGTCATGCTGGCGTTGGGCATCGCCATCGTCATGCCGTCGGGTTTTTTGCCTTGCCAGCCGTCCAGATCGACAAGCAGCGGAAGAAATCGTTGAAACGCCTGATCGGCGTGGGACGACGACGGCTGCAACAGCCAGGCAATAGCTAACGCGCCAAACGCGAGACCGACAGCGCGACGACGATTGATCATGTGCTCCTCCCGTTCCATGTCACAGATGGCGGTGATCAGTTGCCGTACGAAAAGCCGAGGTGCGGGTCATCGCTGACCGCGCTATGTCTTGTGGATGGAATGTCTTGTGGATGGAATGCCCCATTGGCCGATTGAGCGTCGCCCGGCCTGCCCGGCCCAGTTTAGTGGCATATTCCGCTACGCTGCAACCAGTTCTTGGCGTCGACAAGCCGCGTCCAGATGGTCTGGCCGGCCTGATAACCGCATCCGATGTCTTGGAGGAGATCGATGCCTCACGCGAGCGCCGTCGATGGCTGCTCGTACTAATATAAACGACGTCTAAATTCGGCTCCAGAATGCGCTAGTTTTCAAAGAAACCTGGCGGAGCCAGGGGGAGTCGAACCCCCGACCTCTTGAATGCCATGCGAATGACTCAGACATAGCTGGCCAAATCTTTCTGACGATTCAAGTGCTGTCCCGACCCGTTGAGTTCCTCTCAAAAGCCCCTGCGAGATAATCCACTGCGAAATCGCATTCTTTTAAACTTCGCGCGATTTAGTGCCGATTGGGTGCCAGGGAAAATTGGATCACAGTCGACATTGGGCCGGATCAGCCGAAACCACAAGGTCTGGAATTTGCTGACGAACGTACTGCCCGGCATGCATCGCGATCGGGTGCGGTCGCCATTCTCGACGCGATTGGGGCGGAAAGCGGACATGCGCAAAATGTGACAAAATCTCGCTGATGACCCAAAGCTGACTTATGGCTTTCGATGTTGTCCTTTGTAGCGCTTATGGGCGGCGGCGACGACGCCCGCGTGCGCTGTTAAACGCTCTCCAATCAGCTGACACCGAGGCATCCATACCAACGCTAGTCTGGTGTAAAGTATTGGGTAATCTGGTCTGGCGTGAGCTATTTGTAATTATGAGCCTTTTTGATCACTATCCATGCTTGGGCAGTCAAGCGGTTCAAAGGAGCGGGGGTTAATATGTTCGCCGTTGGCCTTCTTTTGGGTCTCGTAGTCGGCCTTTTCTTGTGGCTTCCGGAAACGATGCTCATCGCAGGCATTATGATCGAGCTTTTACACTTACCTGGGAATATGTCGGCTGGTGCTAATTTAGCATTCTCGCTCGCGCTTTATGGAATTTGGCTTGCTTTGGTCTTGGCGCCTTTGCTTATTCGGCTCGTGAGCGGACTAATGGGGAAGTTAAATCCAGAAGAAAAATACCCACGGCTTGGGTTCTTTCGTGGACTTCTTTGTTCAATGCCCCTGCCGACACTATACATCAATTATGCTTGGCAGACATCGGGAGTTCAGTAGACCCCGAAATGGAACCCGCGCTTGGCGCGCGGTGTGGGGTCAGTAGCGAACATGGGGATAGCCGGCGCGAGGTGGAGGCGCGCCGGGGTATCCTGAAGGCATGAGTATCGAACAGCCGCGAACGGACGCGACCAGTCGCGAACGTTCGCCGGACCACGAATACACCCTTTCAATCGAACAAGCCGCTGAATTTTACGCCCAAGCCGGTCACCCCCGGACGCCGCGGGCGATCCAAAAATACTGTGCTCTCTCAAAGCTCGATTGCCATAAGGTTGAAACCGAGACCGGCGAAAAGTACCTCGTAGCGCTCTACTCCGTGCAGCGCCACATCGCCTACATTAATGAGGTACGAACAGTCGCGACAAATCGCGACCATTCGCGAACGGACGCGAACATTCGCACTATGAAAAATAAGGACGGGGAGCTACCGCGCCCGGCAGCGAACACCCCCGACCAGTCGCGAACGTACGCGACCGTTCGCGCCTCTGACGACCGTTACATCAAGCGTCTTGAGGATGATAACGAGTTCTTGCGCGGGCAGCTTGCGGCCAAGGATGTAACCATAAGCGCTCTGTTAGAGCGCGATAGGGAAACCAACCATCTCATCGCCGGCCTGCAAAAAATGCTCACGCCGTTGCTGGCGCGGCCAGACGAGCCGCCGTCCCATACGTCCTAGTTAGGCCTTCCTTCAGCGCAGCAATGTCGGCAGCTAGAAAGCGGACATGGCGGCCGACGTGGCAAAATCGGCGATTTTGACCCGGAGGGGAAGTCACCGCGTACACGATCAATATTTCGGTTTCGCGATCCGTTGCCCTAGCGCCTGGGGGGCGTTGCTCTAACGCCACTCTTAGCCACGGTCGGAAATCCACTAGAACTGTGTTGCCTTAGACTTTACAACCAGATTTGGCGCGCTTAATTGGTTGTCTGGACGTGGGAGGGAAACATGAAATATCTAATTCTGTTTGCCATTATCGTGGTCGCGATGGTCGGGGTTGAATGCGTTACAGCCTCATCCGTAACGGCTGCGATGCGCAATTGTCCGTATGGCGGATATTGTCCGCCCGGCACCTGCGCAAAGTTCAACGCTGGCAGATATGCCTGCAATGTAAAGAACTGCAGCGCAGCGAATTGCCGTCGCTGAGGAGGGGGACAAATGCGCAGCTTCATTGTCATTCTCATTGGGCTGGCTATTGCGCCCCTCACGGCTCATGCGCAAGCCGCGTGGTGCGAGAAAAACTGTGTGACATTGTGTCGGATGATATACCGGACGCGGAGCCGGCAGCTGCATCGCTCAATATCAATGCTCGCAGTACGCTGGGCGAAGGTGTGCGCCATCGTCCTACGTGAACGCTCGCTACGTCGTTTACTGTGGAAGCCACAATGACTGCGTCCACGGCCGGACACGCTAATTGCTCTGCGCCGTAAACTGCAAAGCTATCGATTGGTTTGATGCTGGCTCGCTGGGCTCCTCGGCGAGTGAGGCAGAACAGCAGGTCGCGAATGGCACCTTACGACGTGACGGATAACCCTCCCAACCGACGCTATTGGGGCTAAAGCCGACCTGGATCCAATCGGTCGGGTCGTGACCCCATCTGCGACATCGGCAGCTGATTTTTGCTCGTGAGGTACGACCGGGCGTGGGTGTGTCGGGTGTTGCCCACCTCGGGCCAATACTGGCACGCGACGATCCGGTTTTGCGGCTCCGACATCACATCCTAGTGAGAATTTTTCTTTTTTGCCGGTGCCAAATCAGTGCCAACGCAATTACGTCACTCAAACTAACCTATTGTTTTATTTGGTGGAGCCAGGGGGAGTCGAACCCCCGACCTCTTGAATGCCATTCAAGCGCTCTCCCAACTGAGCTATGGCCCCTTCAGGGATCAGGTGTGAGGCATCAGTAATCAGCAATCGGAGATCAGAAATCGCATCCGACCTGGACGCTCGCGATATCTTCCTGATCCCTGATTCCCGTTTCCTGAGCCCTGATATCAGGTCTCCTCCTCGTTCTCGATGTCGCCGCCGATGATGTCGGTGACGTCGGCGTCCTCTTCTTCCTGTTCCTCGATGAAGGTGGCGTCGTCGATGCCCTCGTCGATCTCCACCTCGTCCTCGATCTCGGCCTCGGCCGGCTCGGCCGGCTTCTTGGCCGTGGCGCCCTGCTGCTCGGCATCGGCTTCTTCGAGCGAGACGAATTCCGCCGCCTCGGCGGGCTCGGGTGCCGCGACCTCTTCGGCCGGTACGACACGGGCCGCCGCCGGTTCGGGACGCGCGCGGGCAACGGCGGTCTCCACCTGCACGACTTTGCCGGTGTAAGGCGAGATCACCGGGTTCTTGTTGAGGTCGTAGAATTTGCGCCCGGTTTCCGGGCAGATGCGCTTGGTGCCAAGTTCGGGTTTGGCCATGACGGTGTACCTGAATGCGGCGATGTCCGATTTGAGGGCTTCACTTGGCTAGTCGGCATGGCGCTGTCAATAGCGGAAATGGCGCTTGTGAGGGCCCGAACCCGGGCCGGCGGCGGCTACCATTCCTCGCGTTGGGCGTACCGGTCGCCGGCAAAGCTAGCGGCGCCAGGTGACGTCGTGCGCCGGCGCGTGATACAGCGCCGCGTTGGAGCAGCCCATGCAAGCCACAGACCCTCGTCCCTTGACGGCGCGGCGCAATGGGCCGTTGCACGGCCGCGCGCGGGTCCCGGGCGACAAATCGATCTCGATCCGGGCGCTTATCCTCGGCGCGCTCACCGTCGGCGAGACCCAGATCTCCGGCATGCTGGAGGGCGAGGACGTGCTCAACACCGCGCAGACGCTCCGCGCGCTGGGCGGAACGCTGGAGCAATGCGGCGGGCGGCTTTGGCGAGTCCGCGGCGTCGGGGTCGGCGGCTTTGCGACGCCCGCGGCGCCGCTCGATTTTGGCAATTCCGGCACCGGCTGCCGGCTGATGATCGGTGCGGTCGGTGGCTCTCCCATCACGGCGCAATTCGACGGCGATGCTTCGTTGCGGACGCGGCCGATGCGCCGCGTGCTTGATCCCATCGAACGGATCGGGGCGCGGACCTTGGCATCGGCGGACGGCCGGCTGCCGCTGACGCTCGCCGGCGCCCGCGATCCGCTGCCGATCGTGTACGAGCCGCAGGTCGCGTCGGCGCAGCTTAAATCGGCCGTGCTCCTTGCCGGCCTCAACGCGCCCGGCGAAACCGTCGTGATCGAACGCGAGGCGACGCGCGACCACACCGAAAAAATGCTGACGCACTTTGGCGCGCGGGTGCGGGTCGAGGCGGCAGGCGAGCACGGCCGCCGCATTACGCTGACCGGCCAGCCGGAGCTTGCGCCGGCGCCGATCGTGGTGCCGGCCGATCCGTCCTCGGCGGCCTTTCCGCTGGTGGCGGCGCTGCTCACGCCAGGCTCCGAGGTGACCCTCGAGGGCGTCATGCTCAATCCGCTGCGCACTGGGCTCCTCACAACGCTCAAGGAGATGGGCGCCGCGATCGAGGACGTGCAGCGGCGAACCGAGGGCGGCGAGGAGGTGGCCGATCTTTTGGTGCGAGCGTCGGCGCTGCGCAGCGTCGAGGTTCCGGCCTCGCGCGCGCCGTCGATGATCGACGAATATCCGGTCCTGGCAGTTGCCGCCGCCTTTGCCGAGGGCACGACCGTGATGCGCGGGCTTAAAGAGCTGCGGGTCAAAGAATCCGATCGGCTCGCCGCGACCGCCGCGCTGCTTGCCGAGAACGGGGTCGAAGTCGAAATCGCCGGCGACGATATGATGGTGCAGGGGAGGGGCCGCGCCCCGGGCGGCGGCCTCGTCACCACCCATATGGATCATCGCATCGCCATGGCGGCGCTGGTCATGGGGCTGGCCAGCGAGCGGCCGGTCAAGATCGACGACGGCAGCTTCATTGCGACGAGCTTTCCCGGATTCGTGGAGCTGATGAGTTCGCTCGGGGCGGACGTGTCTTGATCATCGCCATCGACGGGCCGGCCGCGTCGGGCAAAGGCACGCTGGCGCGGCGGGTTGCGTCGCATTACGGCCTGCATCACCTCGATACCGGACTGCTGTACCGCGCAGTCGCCAGGGCGGTGCTTGAGGCCGGCTATGCGGCGGACGACGTGGCGCACGCTGCAGCTGCGGCGGCCGCGATCGATCCGGAAAAGTTCGATGAAGACGCGCTGAAAGCGCAGGCCGTGACTGAAGCCGCCTCGGTGGTCGCAGCCATCCCGCGGGTCCGTAAAGCCTTGTTGGATTACCAGCGCGCCTTCGCAGCTCGGGCGCCTGGCGCCGTGCTCGACGGTCGCGACATCGGCACGGTCATCGCGCCTACGGCCGACGTAAAACTGTTCGTCACCGCGAGCCCGCAAGTGCGCGCCGCGCGCCGGGTCGCGGAGCTTAAGGCCCGCGGCGTGCAGGCCGACGAGCAGGACGTCTTGGCCGATTTGCTGCGGCGGGACGAACGCGATTCGCAGCGTGAGGTCGCCCCGCTCAAGCCGGCACCCGATGCGCACTTGCTCGACACCACCCATTTAGATATAGACGCGGCGTTCCGGGCCGCTGTCGCCATCATCGAGGCCGTCCGAACGGGCCGAAAGCGTGGTTAAGACGCTTTCGTCATTGGAGGTAAAGCCCGTTCACCGCCTCGTAGCGACGCACCGGACGCCGAAACTTCGTTCCGAACGTTTGGTAACTCGGCCCCACCGCCGGTCCGTCCGGCGGCTGCCGCACGTTCGGGACCGCATCCATTAAAGAAGGGGGCCCGGAGTATTCATGGCTCAAACTGCTGTTGAAAGCGTTGCCGCGCCGTCGCGCGAGGATTTCGCCAAGCTGATCGATGAATCGTTCGGCGACGGCCATCTGCAGGAAGGCGCCGTCGTCAAGGGCACCGTCGTCGGCATCGAAAAGGACGTCGCCGTCATCGACGTCGGACTGAAGACCGAAGGCCGCGTCGCGCTGCGCGAATTCGCCGGACCCGGCCGCAACGCCGAGATCAAAATCGGCGACACCGTCGAGGTCTATCTCGAACGCGTCGAGAATGCGCTCGGCGAGGCGGTGCTGTCGCGCGACAAGGCGCGCCGCGAAGAAAGCTGGGGCAAGCTCGAAAAGGCGTTCCAGGGCAACGAAAAAGTCCAAGGCATCATTTTCAACCAGGTCAAGGGCGGCTTCACCGTCGATCTCGACGGCGCGGTGGCGTTCCTGCCGCGCTCGCAGGTCGACATCCGGCCGATCCGCGACGTCTCGCCGCTGATGAACAATCCGCAGCCGTTCCAGATCCTGAAAATGGATCGCCGCCGCGGCAACATCGTGGTGTCGCGCCGCACGGTTCTGGAAGAGACCCGCGCCGAGCAGCGCCAGGAGCTGGTGCAGAACCTCGAAGAGGGCCAGGTCATCGACGGCGTGGTCAAGAACATCACCGATTACGGCGCCTTCGTCGATCTCGGCGGCATCGACGGCCTGTTGCACGTCACCGACATCGCCTGGCGGCGCGTCAATCATCCGTCCGAGGTGCTCAATATCGGCCAGCAGGTCAAGGTCAAGATCATCAAGATCAACCACGAGACCCACCGGATCTCGCTCGGCATGAAGCAGCTGCTCGACGATCCGTGGCAGGGCATCGAGGCCAAATATCCGGTCGGCGCCCGCTTCAAGGGCCGCGTCACCAACATCACCGATTACGGCGCCTTCGTCGAACTTGAGCCCGGCATCGAAGGCCTGATCCACGTCTCCGAAATGTCGTGGACCAAGAAGAACGTGCATCCCGGCAAGATCGTCTCGACCTCGCAGGAAGTCGAAGTGCAGGTGCTCGAAGTCGATCCGGTCAAGCGCCGCATCTCGCTCGGCCTGAAGCAGACCATGCGCAATCCGTGGGAGGTGTTCGTCGAGAAGTATCCGCCCGGCTCGGAAGTCGAAGGCGAGGTCAAGAACAAGACCGAATTCGGCCTGTTCCTCGGGCTCGACGGCGACGTCGACGGCATGGTGCACCTGTCGGATCTCGACTGGAAACGCCCCGGCGAGCAGGTCATCGAGGAATACAAGAAGGGCGACAAGGTCAAAGCGCAGGTGCTCGACGTCGACGTCGACAAGGAGCGCATTTCGCTCGGCATCAAGCAGCTCGCCGACGGCGGCACGGTTGCGCCGGCCGAAGCGGGTGCGGGCGAGCTGAAGAAGGGCGCGGTCGTGACTTGCGAAGTGACCGAGGTGAAGGAAGGCGGCATCGACGTGAAGATCGTCGGCACCGATCTCTCCTCCTTCATCAAGCGCTCCGAACTGGCGCGTGACCGTTCCGAGCAGCGGCCCGACCGCTTCGCGGTCGGCCAAAAAGTCGACGCCCGCGTGATCCAGTACGACCGCCGCAGCCACAAGGTCACCGTCTCGATCAAGGCGTTGGAAGTCGCCGAGGAGAAGGAGGCGATCGCGCAGTACGGCTCCTCGGATTCCGGCGCCACCTTGGGCGACATCCTCGGCACCGCGCTCCGCCGCAAGGGCGAGGAAGGCGACAAGGGCGAGGGGAAGGAGTGACGTTCAGCCTGGCCCGCGCGCCGGCGGGGGACCGGCAAGCGGCTGAAAAGGGAGCAACCAAAACATGGCGCTCGATGCCGACCTGCTCGTCGACCGTCGCCGCATGCGGCGCAAGCTCACGTTCTGGCGCGTCCTCGCCATCGCGGTGCTGGTAATCGCGATCGTCGCGGTGGCGGCGGCCTATGGCGGCCGCAACGGCGTGATCGGCGGGCCTTACATCGCGCGCGTCACCATCTCCGGGCTCATTCGCGACGACGACGAGCGGGTGCGCCAGCTCGACCGGCTTGCCGATTCATCGTTGGCGCGCGCGGTGATCCTGCACGTCGATTCGCCCGGCGGCACCACGGCCGGCTCCGAGCAATTGTTCGATGCGCTCAGCCGCGTGCGCGCCAAGAAGCCGGTCGTCACGGTGGTCGACAGCCTGGCGGCTTCCGGCGCCTACATCACCGCGCTTGCCGGCGACCGTATCGTCGCCAAGCAGACCTCGCTGGTCGGCTCCGTCGGCGTGCTGTTCGAGTTTCCGAACTTCGCCGAACTCCTCGACAAGATCGGCGTCAAGGTCGAGTCGATCAAATCGTCGCCGCTCAAGGCGTCGCCGAACGGATTCGAGCCGACCAGCCCGGAGGCGCGCGCCGCCATCCAGTCGATCATCGCGGATTCGTACGCCTGGTTTAAGGGTTTGGTGCAGGACCGCCGCCATCTCACTGACCAGGAGCTCGCCGCGGTCGACGACGGCCGGGTCTTCACCGGGCACCAGGGCCTCGGGCTCAAGCTCATCGACCAGCTCGGCGACGAGCGTACGGCGCGCGATTGGCTCAACAAGGAGAAGAAGATCAGCGCCAGCCTGCCGGTGCGCGATTATCATCTGCACAGCCGGTTCGACGACCTGCCGTTCCTGCATGCGGCGGCCGTCGCTTTGCTCAACGCGGCGGGCTTCGATTCGCTGGCGCGGCGGCTCGAAACCTTCGCCGGGGTCGGCGCGCTCGACCGCATCAATCTTGACGGTCTCTTGGCGCTTTGGCAACCTTCCAGCACGAACTGAAGACTGACGACGCGGCAACAACGTTCGCGGGCGACATCATGATCAAGTCAGAGCTGGTTCAGAAGATAGCCGAACAGAATCCGCATCTTTATCAGCGCGACGTCGAGAACATCGTCAACGCCATCTTGGGTGAGATCATCACCGCGATGGCGCGCGGCGACCGCGTCGAGCTGCGCGGCTTCGGCGCGTTCTCTGTCAAGCAGCGGCCGGCGCGCACCGGCCGCAATCCGCGCACCGGCGCTCACGTCGCGGTCGATCAGAAATACGTGCCGTTCTTCAAGACCGGCAAGGAAATGCGCGAGCGGCTCAACCGCGAGGACGCGGCGGCGACCTGATCCTTTCCTCCCCTGCTTCGCTGCGCTACACGGGGGAGGATAATAGGTCGGAGGCTCGGTTTGCGCAGGATCGTCGTGTTGCTCATCCTGGTGCCGCTCGGCGTCATCATCATTGCATTTGCGGTGGCGAACCGGCAGGGGGTGACGGTTTCGTTCGATCCGTTCGGCGGCAGCACGCCTGCCGCATCGCTCACGCTACCGCTGTTCGCGCTCGTCATCGTCCTGCTCATTATCGGCGTCGTGATCGGCGGGTCGGCATCCTGGCTGCGGCACGGCCGCTGGCGGCGCGCGGCGCGCCGGCTGGAGCGCGAGGTCAAGGAGCTGAACGCGCGGCTCCATGCGCACCATGACGCCGCCGCCGGACCCAGCATTGTTCCGCGTCAACAGGAGCCGCCGCCGCGGCTCAAGTTGCAGCCGCCAGCGCGCAGCTGACGGCCGAACAAGACAAACGCCCGGCCGGCATGTAAAAGGTCGCCAACCCGGAAGGCGAAAGGCCGGCCGGAGGCTATTTCACAAGCAGGCGAACCTGTGTCCGTTACGGTCAAAATTTGCGGCCTGTCCACGATCGAGGCGCTCGACGCCGCGCTCGATGCGGGCGCTGACATGGTGGGCTTCGTGTTTTTCGCGCCGTCGCCACGACACGTGACCTTCGAGACGGCGCGGGCGCTGGGCCGGCGCGTACGCGGCCGCGGCCAAAAGGTCGCGCTCACGGTCGATGCCGACGATGCGTTGCTCGACGGCATCGTCGAGGCTCTGCAGCCGGACCTGCTGCAGCTGCACGGCCACGAGCCGCCGGCGCGCGTCGCGGCGTTGAAAAGACGCTTCAGTCTGCCGGTCATGAAAGCAATCGCGGTCGCGGCCGATCAGGATTTGGCTGCCGTCGCCGATTATGCGGCGGTCGCCGATCGGCTGTTGTTCGATGCGCGGGCGCCGCGCGAGGCGACGCGGCCCGGCGGATTAGGCAACGCGTTCGACTGGCATCTCCTCCAGGATATCCGCCCCGGGCTGCCGTTCATGCTGTCCGGCGGCCTCGATGCCGCCAACGTGGCGGAGGCGTTGCGCATCACGCAGGCGCCGGGCGTCGACATCTCGTCGGGCGTCGAGCGCGCGCCGGGCGAAAAGGACCCGGAGAAAATTCGCGCCTTCGTGCGCGCCGCCCGGCAGGCAGCGGAGCGCTTATACGCGTCGGCGATCACGAGCCTCGCATGACCGTGCAGCAAAATCTCAACTCGTTCCGTACCGGGCCCGATGAGCACGGCCACTTCGGCATCTACGGCGGCCGTTTCGTCGCCGAGACCTTGATGCCGCTCATCCTGGAGCTGGAAAAGGCGTACGGCGAAGCCAAGGCCGATCCGGTGTTCCAACAAGACATGGACGGCTACCTGGCGCATTACGTCGGCCGGCCGTCGCCGCTCTATTTTGCCGAGCGGCTGACCGAGCATTGCAGACAGACGGCCTCCGGCCTTTCGGGCGGAGGCGCCAAGATTTATCTCAAGCGCGAGGAGCTCAACCACACCGGCGCCCACAAGGTCAACAACGTGCTCGGCCAGATTCTCTTGGCGCGCCGCATGGGCAAACAGCGCATCATCGCCGAGACCGGCGCCGGTATGCACGGCGTCGCCACCGCCACCCTGTGCGCGCGGTTCGGGCTCGACTGCATCGTCTACATGGGCGCGGTCGACGTCGAACGGCAGAAGGCCAACGTGTTCCGCATGAAGATGCTGGGCGCCAAGGTGGTGCCGGTCGAGTCCGGCGCGAAGACGCTCAAGGACGCGATGAACGAAGCGCTGCGCGACTGGGTCACCAATGTCGGCTCGACGTTCTACTGCATCGGCACCATCGCCGGCCCGCATCCCTATCCGATGATGGTGCGGGATTTTCAGTCGATCATCGGCCGCGAGACCCGCGAGCAGATGTTGGCGGCCGAAGGCCGCCTGCCGGATTCGCTGATCGCCTGCATCGGCGGCGGCTCCAACGCCATGGGGCTGTTCCATCCGTTCCTCGACGAGCGCGGCATCGAGATCTACGGCGTCGAGGCCGCCGGCCACGGCCTCGACAGCAAGCACGCCGCTTCCATCGCCGGCGGCCGGCCCGGCGTGCTGCACGGCAACCGCACCTATTTGCTGATGAACGAAGACGGCCAGATCGACGAGGCGCACTCGATTTCGGCCGGCCTCGATTACCCGGGCATCGGCCCCGAGCACGCCTGGCTGCACGACGTCGGCCGCATCACATTCCTTTCGGCGACCGACGACGAGGCGCTCAACGCCTTTCAGCTGTTGTCGAAGCTCGAAGGCATCATTCCGGCGCTCGAGCCGGCGCATGCCATCGCCAAGGTGCTGCAGCTCGCGCCCAAAAAGCCGAAGGATCATCTGATGGTGGTCAATCTGTCCGGCCGCGGCGACAAGGACCTCGAAACGGTGGCGCGGCATCTGGAAGGCGGCGCGCGCGAGCCGTGAGCACCACCCGCATCGACCGCCGCTTTGCCGCGCTGAAACAGGAAGGCCGCGCCGCGCTCGTGACCTTCACCATGGCCGGCGATCCGGACCGCGACACCGCGCTCGCGATTCTCAAAGCGCTGCCGGCCGCCGGCGCCGACGTGATCGAGCTCGGCATGCCGTTCACCGATCCGATGGCCGACGGCCCGGCGATCCAGGCCGCGGGCTTGCGTGCGCTCAATGCCGGGCAGGACATGAAGCGCACGCTGGCCTTGGTGCGCGATCTTCGCCGCGGCGACGATGCCACGCCCGTCGTGCTGATGGGCTATTACAATCCGATCTATGTCTACGGCCCCGAGCGGTTTCTCGCCGACGCCAAGGGCGCCGGCGTCGATGGGCTGATCGTCGTCGATCTGCCGCCCGAGGAAGATGCCGAGCTGTGCCTGCCGGCGCTCAAGGCCGGGCTCAATTTCATCCGCCTCGCCACGCCGACCACCGACGACAAGCGGCTGCCGGCGGTGCTGAAAAATACCTCGGGCTTCGTCTATTACGTCTCGATCACAGGTGTCACCGGCTCGGCCGCGCCCGACCCCGGCAAAGTCAAAGATGCGGTGGCGCGGATCAAGCGGCACACCAAGCTGCCGGTCTGCGTCGGCTTCGGCGTGCGCACCGCCGAGCAGGCGCGCGCCATCGCGCAAGCCGGCGACGGCGTCGTGGTCGGCTCGGCGCTGGTCGATGCGGTGCGGCAAAGCCTGGATGCAGACGGCAAAGCGACCAAGGCGACTGTCTCTTCCGTCACCGCTCTAGTCCGCGCGCTCGCCGACGGCGTGCGCGGCGCCGCGAAGGCGAAAGCGCGATAATCACCCCGTCATTGCGAGCGAAGCGAAGCAATCCAGCACGGCACCGCCGCACTGGATTGCTTCGTCGCTCCGCTCCTCGCAATGACGAAAGCCGGACCCTCACGCCGCCGCCACGCGCTCCTTCAGCCGCGCCTTCTTCTCCGGCGACAGGATCGTATCGAGCTTGAACAGCTTGCGCGCGTTCTCGCCCAAGATGTTCTTCTTGGCCTGCAGGCTCAGGAACGGCAGGTCGTAGATGGTCGACGGCAGGTCCATGTCCCAGTGCGGATAGTCCGAGGCGTAGACCAGCTGGGTCTCGGCGTTGACCATCTTGAACGTCTCTTCCAGCATGGTGCGGTTGCCGATCATCTCCATCGGCTGCGAGGTGTAGAACATCTCGCGCATGTAATCGCTCGGCTTGCGCTTGAGCGACGGCGCCTCCGACGAGCGCATCATGTATTCGTTGTCGAGGCGCTGCATCAGGAATGGCACCCAGGCGAGCCCGCTCTCGATCCAGACCGATTTCAGCCCCGGGAAACGCTCCGGAATGCCGTTCACCACCCAGTTGGTCATGTGGACGATGTTGAACCAGGTGAAGCCGAGCGCGTGGCTCGCGATGAAGCGGTTGGTGATGTGCATGCTCTGGTCGCCCCAGTTGGTCGCCGCGTGGAAGGCAAGCGGCAGGCCGCGCTCCTCCAGCGCGCGGTAGAGCTTCATGTAGGCGTTGTCGTGAAGCGGCTTGTAGCGCACCGTGGTGACCAGGAAGCCGACCACGCCTTGGCGGCCGGAAAAATCCTCGACCATCTTCAGCGCTGCGACCGGATCGTTCATCGGCAGGTAGAGCATGGAGACGATGCGCTTCTCTTCCGCCAAAATGTGTTCGGTGAGCCAGCGGTTATAGGCGCGGGCGTACTGCGCCTCGACTTCGATGATGGGATTGAGCCCCAGGCCGAGCATCGGGGTCGGAAACAGGCAGGCGACGTCGACGCCGAGCGCGTCCATCCACTTCAAGGTCACGCCGATGTCGCGGTGCCGCGTTTCGCCGGGCGCCTGCTCGGTGCCGCGATGCTCGTAGCGGGTGATGCGGCCGGCCATCTCCTGAAAGCCGCCGGTGGAACGCAACATCAGGGTCTGGCCCTTGGTGTGGACGAACTGATCGCGGATCACTGGATCCTCGATGTATTGGAAAATGGTCTTGTACGAGCCGGTCTCGTAATGGTGCGAGTCGACGTCGACGATCATGAAGTCTTCGTAACGGCGATCGACCGCCTGCTGCTCGGCGTGTTCGAGCAGGCGCTTGGTATCGAATTTCTCCGCATTCGGGTCGCGGACGATAGGGGTCATCACGTTCATGGCATTTCTCCCAAAAGTGGCTTAGCTGGACGGTGGCGCATCGACGCGCTGATGCGGCGCGATGCTGTTGCCGGTCATCGCCTGCCACATCGACAGCTCGAACAGCTGCACGTTCAACGCATGAAGAAGATCGGTGACCGCGATCATGGTGTCGGTGATGGTGAGCCCGCCGCAATCGGGCGGCAGCAGTGTGCGCATGCCGTTCTCTGCCTTGACCCCGTAAAGCCGCAGCGCGTTGGCGATCAGCGCGCGCAGGTCGGCATCGGCGATGCGGTCGGGATCGTTCAGCGCGGCGGCGAGCGTTTCGGCGGCGCGCGGCAGCAAAAACTCGTCCGCGTGTTCGCGCACCTCAGATGACGACATAAACGCCTCCCTCGCGCTGCACGATCTCGTGGCGCTTAAGCCGCAGCTTCGGGTCGGGCGCGCATTCGCCGGTGGTAAGCTTGTATTCCCAGCCGTGCCAGGGGCAAACGATGTGCGGCTCGTTCTCGTCGTAGGTTTGGCCGAGGAACGATTTGTCGGGGCCGAGCACGTCGAGGACCTTGTTGCGGATGATGCCCTCGCAGGCCGGCCCGCCCTGATGGGCGCAATGATTGCGGTAGGCGTAATACGAACCGGCGTGGCGATAGACGCCGACCTCGATGCGGTCCTGGCGGACGATGCGAACGTCGCCGTCCTTCATCTCAAGCTCGTTGCAGACGAAAACCTGCGCCATCCGTGACTCGCTCCCTCTTATGCAGCCGGCAATTTACCCGATTAGGGCCGCTTTGCCAGCGGCTAAGAGCGTCGAATTTTGCTGGCGGGCATGCGTTCTACGTCATTGCGAGCGAAGCGAAGCAATCCAGAATGGCTTGCACCGCCTCCTGGATTGCTTCGTCGCCCCTTCGGGGCTCCTCGCAATGACGGCTAGCGCAGCAGCTTGTCCAAGGTGATCGGCAGGTCGCGGACGCGCTTGCCGGTGGCGTGATAGACGGCGTTGGCGATGGCCGCGGCGACTCCGACAATGCCGATTTCGCCGAGGCCTTTGATACCGAGCGGATTGATGATCTCGTCCGGCTCGTCGACGAAAATGACCTCGATATCGTGCACGTCGGCGTTCACCGGCACGTGGTACTCGGCGATGTTGGCGTTCATCACCCGGCCCAGCGTGTGATCGACCAGCGTTTCCTCGTGCAGCGCCATGCCGATGCCCCACACCACGCCGCCCAAGATCTGACTGCGCGCGGTCTTGGTGTTGAGGATCCGGCCGGCCGCGACCGCATTGACCACGCGGGTGACGCGGATGACGCCAAGCTCCTCGTCCACTTTCACTTCGGCGAAGACCGCCGAATGGGTGTTGCGGGCGTGCTTATTGTCTTCCGCAAAGCTGTTGGTGGTCTCGCGCTCGAGCCGATCGCGGCTTCCATGGCGCATGGCGTCGGTCAGCGGCACGCCGCGGCCGCTGTCTTTGTTGTCGACGATCTTGCCGTCGGTGAGCGCGATGTCGTCAAGGCGCGAACCGGCGAGCGGCGAATCCGGCATGGCTTTGGCCAATCGCCACAACTCCTCGCGGATCTCACCGGCAGTCTTGGCAATGGCGTGCGAGACCGAGGCGGCGCCCCACGAGCCGCCCTCGACCGGGGCCTGCGGCAGTGTCGAGTCGCCGAGCCGCACGGTGACGGCCTCGAGCGGCAGGCCGAGCAGGTCGGCAGCGACTTGGGCGGCGATCGTGTAGGTCCCGGTGCCGATGTCGGAAAACGCACAGGCCACCTCGGCATGGCCGTTGGCGCTGAGCACGATGCGGGCGGCGGTGTCCATCTGCAAGGCTTCCCACACCCCGGTCGCCATGCCCCAGCCGACCAGCTCGCTGCCGTCGCGCATCGAACGCGGCTCGGGATTGCGCCGGTCCCAGCCGAATGCCGCCGCGCCCTGGCGATAGCATTGGCGCAGCTCCTTGCTGGTGTAAGCAACGTCCTCGTGCTGGTCGCGGTCCGAATAGCAGCGCAGCCGCAGCACGATCGGGTCGAGCTTGAGCGCGACCGCGAGCTCGTCCATGGCGCATTCGAGGCCATAAACGCCGGTGGCGGCACCCGGCGCCCGCATGTCGGACGGCGTCGGCAGATCGACGCGCGCCAGCCGGTGCAGGTATTTGGCGTTCGGGCTCTTGTACAAGAGGCCGGACCAGCCGGAGTCGTTGCGGTAAAAATCTTCGTGTTGCGAGGTGACCGCGATCGTTTCGTGGCTGACCGAGTCCAGCGTGCCGCCTTGCGCCGCGCCGAGCGCGAGACGCTCGATCGAAGCCGGCCGATAGCACAGCGCATACATCTGTTGTCGCGTCAGCACGAGGCGGACCGAGCGTTCGAGCGCAAGCGCCGCCAACACCGCCAGCGGCGCCTCATAGGCCGGGCGCAGTCCCGAACCGAAGCCGCCGCCCATGAACGGCGACATCACGCGCAGCTTGTCCGGCTTGATGTTGAAGACGCCGCACAGGTAGTCGCGCACGTTCTGCACGCCCTGGGTCTTGTCGTAGACGGTGAGCTTGCCGCCGTCCTCCCACAGTACGGTCGAGGCGTACAGCTCGATCGGGTTGTGATGCTCGATGGGAATGAGATATTCGGCCTCGTGGCGCACGGCGGCGGCGGCGTAGGCCTTGTCGGCATTGCCGCGCGGCTTGTGCGCCTGCATGATGGTTTCCGCAACGGCGGCGTCGGGATTGTCGGTATCGCGACGCGGCTCTTGCAGCTGCCCGACCGTGAAGGCGCGCTTGCGCTCGGCCCGCAAGTCGGTGACGAAAGGCTCCGCCTCGTATTCGACGCGTACCAGCGTGGCGGCGAAGCGCGCGATCTCCCACTCCTCGGCGAGCACCAGTGCGATCGGCTGGCCGCTGAACATGATCTTGTCGTCGTAGAGCGGGCGGAATGGCGAGCCTTGCTCGGGCGCCACGAAGTCCTTGTAGGCCGAAAGCCGGCGCGCCATGCGCGGCCGATTTTCATGGGTCAGCACGTCGAGCACGCCGGAGACGCACCGCGCCGCGCCGGTGTCGATCTTGGCGACGCGGCCTTTGGGTATCGTGGACGTGACGACTGCGGCGTAGGCCAGCTCGGATGCAGCGGCGTCGCCGGCATATTTGGCGGCGCCGGTGACCTTGGCGGGACCGTCGACCCGGGACGTGGGCGTGCCGATAAAGGTCATGGCATTCACCGGATTTTCTTGACGGATTGCGACTGCGGCGTGCCGGCGGCAGCCTGGCTCAGCGCGCGCAGGATGGCGCGGCGAGCGAGCTCGATCTTGAACGCGTTGTGGGCAAAGCCTTTGGCATCGCGCAGGATCGCGTCGGCGGCGCGGGCGAAGGTGGCGCGGTTTGCCGGCTCGCCGCGCATCGCCGCTTCGGCAGAGACGTCGCGCCACGGCTTGTGCGCCACGCCGCCCAGCGCCAGCCGCGCCTCCTTGATGGTGTCATGCTCGAGCTCCAGCGCCGCCGCAACGGAGACGAGCGCGAACGCATAGGACAGCCGATCGCGAATTTTCAGGTACGTGTAATGCGCAGCAAAGCCGCGCGCCGGCAGCTCGACCGCGGTGATGATCTCGTCAGCGCCCAAGTTGGTGTCACGCTCGGGCGTGTCGCATGGCAGGCGATGCAAATCGGCGAATTCAAGCGTGCGCCCGCCACTCGGGCCGGCGACGTGCACTCTGGCTTCGAGCGCGGCGAGCGCTACGCACATGTCGGACGGGTGCGTGGCGATGCAGGCGTCGCTGGTGCCGAGGATGGCGTGGATGCGGTTGACGCCATTGCGCGCGGCGCAGCCGCTGCCGGGCGTGCGCTTATTGCAGGGCGTCGCAGTGTCGTAGAAGTAATAGCAGCGGGTGCGCTGCAGGAGATTGCCGCCTGTTGAGGCCATGTTGCGCAGCTGCGCCGAGGCGCCGGCAAGGATCGCGCTCGCCAGCAGCGGATAACGCCGCTCGATGAGCGGGTGATAGGCGAGGTCGGAATTCGGCACCAGCGCGCCGATGCGCAAGCCGCCGTCGCCGGTCTCTTCGATTTGCCGCAGCGGCAAACGCGAAATATCGATCAGCCGCGACGGCCGCTCGACGTCCTCCTTCATCAAATCGATCAGATTGGTACCGCCGGCGATGAATTTGGCTGTCGGCTCGCCGGCGATTTGGCGCACGGCGTCGGCGAGGTCGGCGGCGCGGCTGTATTGGAAATTGATCATGATCGCTCCCGCTCCATCGCCTGCTGGATCGCCGCCACGATGTTCGGATAGGCGCCGCAGCGGCAGAGGTTGCCGCTCATCAGCTCGCGGATTTCCTCGACGGTCTTGGCCCTGCCTTCGGCGATCAACCCGGCGGCCGAGCAGAGTTGCCCCGACGTGCAGGCGCCGCACTGGAAGGCGTCATGGTCGATGAACGCCTGCTGCAGCGGATGCAGCGTGCCGTCGCGCGCCAAACCCTCGACCGTGGTCACCTTGGCGCCGTCCTGCATGACCGCAAAGGTCATGCAGGAAACGATGCGCCGGCCGTCGACCAGCACCGTGCAGGCGCCGCATTGGCCGTGATCGCAGCCCTTCTTGGGACCGGTCAGGCCGAGACGCTCGCGCAGCGCATCGAGCAGCGTCACCCACGGCGCCACGGCGAGCTCGCGCGGCACCCCGTTGACGGTCAGCGATACGGTGATTTTTTCAGGCGCCGGAATGGTTTGCCCATTTGGCCGTTTCCGGCGTGTTCGTGCCATCGGAGCCTCCGGATGATCGAGCTGGCGCGATCGCGCCTCGCGCCATGCGTCGCACGGGGATGCCCATCACCGCGGGATCAATTCCCGCCGCGTCGCGCATGTTCCAAGACCTATACCTGAATATCGGACCGGTCGCCGGGGAGGCGCCGAAGGCGGCGGCGTTGAATTCGGCGCCGCGCCGCCACACATATGGCGCTTGACCTGGAGGGGTTTGTCCATGGCCCGCGACGTGGCTCGGGATTGGATGTGGTCGGAAGCGGTCGAAATGCTCGCCCGCGCCGAGCGGATGCATCGCGAGCTGTTTCGGCCGGCACTGAGCGAGGCGCAGCAGCCCGCTTGGGAGCCGCCGGCCGACATTTTGGAGACCGATGAGGAAGTGCTGGTGCTGGTCGCGTTGCCAGGCGTCGCCATCGACAATGCCCAGGTGGTGATCGAGGACGGCGATCTCGTCATCGCCGGAACACGCGTGCTGCCGCCCGAATTGCGCACCGCGACCATTCATCGGCTCGAACTGCCGCAAGGCCATTTTTACCGGCGGCTGCGGCTGCCGGCCGGACGTTATAGCGGCGTGCGCCGCACCGCCGCCGCCGGTTATTTGGTGATCACGCTGCAGAAAGCGGGGCCGAGTCGTGGCTGACGTGGAAATGCTGTCCTCAACTGAACCTGGAAGAGCCGGCGCACCGCCGCCGGTGCCGCCGTTGCCGTCCGATGCGCTGATCATCGTGCCGGTGCGCGCCACCGTGCTGTTTCCCGGACTCGTGCTGCCGATCACGCTTGGCCGGCCGAAGTCGGTCGCCGCCGCGCAGCAGGCGATCCGCGAGCAGCGCCAAGTCGGCATCCTGATGCAGCGCGACCCCGAAGTCGCCGACCCGACGGCGCTCGACATGCATCGCATGGGCACGGTTGCCAACGTCGTGCGCTATCTCACCGCGCCCGACGGCACCAACCACCTGGTCTGCCAGGGCGAGCAGCGCTTTCAGATCGCCGAATATCTGTCCGGCTGGCCGTTCCTGGTCGCCCGCGTGGTCCGCATTGCCGAGCCGGGCGTGCGCGGCCCCGAGATCGAGGCGCGCTTCGTCAACCTCAAGGCCCAGACGGTCGAGGCCATCGGGCTCCTGCCGCAAGCGCCGCAGGACATGGTCGCCGCGATCCAGTCGATCGATTCACCGCCGCAGCTCGCCGATCTGGCGGCCGCCTACATGGACGTGAAGCCGGAGGAGAAGCAGGAGATCCTCGAGACCGTCGACATTGTCGCGCGCATGGACAAGGTCTCGCGGCTCCTCGCCCAGCGCATCGAGGTGCTGCGGCTGTCGCAGGAACTGAGCCGCCAGACCAAGGCCGCGCTCGACGAGCGGCAGCGCGAAGTTCTGTTGCGCGAGCAGATGGCGGCGATCCAGCGCCAGCTCGGCGAGGGCGAAGAGGGCAAGGCCGCCGAAATGGCCGAGCTCGACAAGGCCATCAGCAATGCCGGCATGCCCAAGGAGATCGAGGAGCAGGCGCGCAAGGAGCTGCGCCGGCTGCAGCGCATGCCCGATGCCGCCGGCGAATACGGCATGATCCGCACGTATCTCGATTGGCTGATCGAGCTGCCGTGGAAACTCCCTGAGGAGAAGCCGATCGATATCGGGCAGGCGCGGCGCATCCTCGACGAGGACCATTACGACCTCGACAAGATCAAGCGGCGCATCATCGAGTATCTCGCCGTGCGCAAGCTGGCGCCGTCCGGCAAGGCGCCGATCCTGTGCTTCGTCGGTCCGCCCGGCGTCGGCAAGACATCGCTCGGCCAATCGATCGCGCGCGCCATGGACCGCAAATTCGTCCGTGTCTCGCTCGGCGGCGTGCATGACGAGGCGGAAATCCGCGGCCACCGCCGCACCTATATCGGCGCGCTGCCCGGCAACATCATCCAGGCCATCCGCAAGGCCGGCGCGCGCAACTGCGTGATGATGCTCGACGAGATCGACAAGCTCGGCGCCGGCTTCCACGGCGATCCCGGCGCGGCGTTGCTCGAAGTGCTCGATCCGGAGCAGAACAACACGTTCCGCGACAATTACCTCGGCGTGCCGTTCGACCTGTCGCGCGTGGTGTTCATCACCACGGCGAACATGCTCGACACCGTTCCGGGCCCGCTGCGCGACCGCATGGAGATCATCAGCCTCGCCGGCTACACCGCCGAGGAGAAGCTGCAGATCGCGCGCCGTTATCTGGTGCGCCGCCAGCTCGAGGCCAACGGGTTGAAAGAAGGCCAGGTCGAGATCGGCGACGACGTCATTGCCGAGATCATCGACAAATACACGCGCGAAGCCGGCGTGCGCAGCCTCGAGCGCCTGATCGGCCAAGCGCTGCGCCACGCCGCGGTGCGCATCGCCGAAGGCGGCAGCGGGCCGATCCGCATCAGCCGCGACGAGCTAGTGCCGATCCTCGGCGCGCCGAAATTCGAGAGCGAAGTCGCCATGCGGGTGAGCATTCCGGGTGTCGCCACCGGGCTCGCCTGGACGCCGGTCGGCGGCGACATTTTGTTCATCGAGGCGACGCGCATTCCCGGCTCCGGCAAGCTTATTTTGACCGGCCAGCTCGGCGACGTGATGAAGGAAAGCGCCACCGCGGCGCTCTCCATCGTCAAGAACCGCGCCACAGCGCTCGGCATCGATCCGAAGCGCTTCGACAAGAGCGACATCCACGTCCACGTGCCGGCCGGCGCCACGCCGAAGGACGGCCCGAGCGCCGGCGTCGCCATGTTCATGGCGCTCGTTTCGCTGATGACCGAGCGCACGGTGCGGAGCGACACCGCGATGACCGGCGAGATCAGCCTGCGCGGGCTCGTTCTGCCGGTCGGCGGCATCAAGGAAAAAGTCGTCGCCGCGCACTCGGCTGGCATCAGGCGCGTCATGCTGCCGGCGCGCAACCGCCGCGACTTCGACGACATCCCCGAAATCGCCCGCCGCGACATGGAGTTCATCTGGCTTGAGCGCGTCGAGGAAGCCGTCGCCGCGGCGCTCGAGCCGGCGAAGCCGGCCGGGGCGTCGCCGACGGTGCCGCAGCTGGCGGATGCGGAGGCGTGATCGTTTGATCGCGGGCTTGTTTTGACGTTCGCGTGAGGCCGCAGGTGCGCTGGACCTCTGCACTGTTCCCGTTAAGATAGACGCTGGGTTGCCGCCGCGGGCGGCACGGGGCGTTTGGTTATGGGCGAGGCTGAGTTGCGCGCGGAAATCGAGGCGCTGCGCCGCGAGATCGCGGGGCTGCTGCGCGCCGCGCCGCCGATCGCGGGCGAATTCGAAAGCACCGAGGCGGAGGATGCCACTGAGGCAGGCGCCGGCGCGTTCACCGATCAATTGCACGCGCTTGCCCGCGAGATTGCGGCGTTTGCCGAGGAGACCGAAAAGGGCGTGGTCAATCATCCGCTGACCAGCCTGCTCGGCGCGCTGGTGCTCGGCATTCTGATCGGCCGCGTTCTGCATCGATAGAGGGTGACGTGCTGCATCGGGTGTTTCGCCACTTGCGCATTCTCTGGCAGGCCGAGGCGACCATCGCCGAGGCGCGCCTGCATCTGACGGTACGCCGCTCGATGCTCTATGCGCTGGCCGGATTGATCGCGGTGTTCGGGCTCGGCATGCTCAACGTCGCGGTGTTCTTCGCCTTCGCGGCGCATTGGGGGCCGATCTGGGCCGCGGTCTTCGCCGCTGGCGGCGATTTTATCCTGGCCATCGCGGTGGCCGGCTTGGCGCTCGGGACCAGGCCGGGCGCGCCTATGAATAATGCGATCGAGCTGCGGCAAGCGGCGCTCGACGGTATCGACGCCGAGTTTTCCGGTTTGCAAGAGCCGCTGGCCTGGCTCGGCCGTGCAGCGCGCAATCCGATTGATACCGCGCTGCCGGCCGTCATGGTCCCGCTGCTGACCGCCATCATCAGGACGTTGCGCAAAACCAAGACCGATCCGGCGCCGTCCTCCGGGAAGGAATAGGGCCCGCTGAGGCGTTATGCTCAGCGACATTCTTCTTTATGTCATCCGCGTAAGCGGATGATCCAGTAACCACCATGTGCGCAGGGAGTACTGGATGCTCCGCTTTCGCGGAGCATGACAAGTCAAGAGTTATGTCGATCGCTGTTATTCCAGCTCTGGCAACTTCAGCGCCCGGTCGACCAGCGCGGTGGCGCGCTTGAAGTCGAAATTGCGAAAAACGTTCTGCTTCACCAGGAACGAGGCGCCGCCGTAGAATTTTTCGTATTGGGCGTGGCGGCTGCCGAATTCGCTGCCGAGAAAATCCCAGATGAGCCGCATCAGGGCGACGCGCGATTTGGCGTCGGTTGTGGCCGAGCGCATGTAGCGCTCGAGGTCGGCGGCGATCTCCGGGTTGTCGAAATCGGCCGCCGAAGATGGCAGCGTGATGAATGCGGAGCCGGCCAGCTCGCGGATGATTTCCAGCATGCGGCCGTTGAACTCGGACTGCAGCGCCATCGCCGAATAGAGAATGACGATCGACGGCCAGGCGACGCCGTCGCGGAGCGGCGCCGCATTCTCGTGGGCGAGCAGCATGGCGTCATAGACGGTGGCGAGCGCGGCGAGTTCGCCCATCATGATCTGCACCGGCGGCGCCGCGATGTTGCCGGTCATTTCGTTCATGCGCTGCGCGAGCCCGGCCATGAAGCGCAGCTTGGTCACGTAGCGCACCTGCGCCTGATGATTGCCGTAGGCGTGCGACGGCGTCTTGAACCATTGGTCGCGCGACAGCTCGACGTTGCGATAGATGAAGACGCGCTCCCACGGCACGAACACGTTGTCGAACACCACGTAGGCGTCGGATTCGTCGAACCGGCTCGACAGCGGATAGTCGAACGCGTTGCCGGCGCGCGCGAACGGCCGGCGCGGATAGAGCTTGACGCCGTCGGCGGCGACCGGCACGGCGAGACAATTGGCGTAATTCTCGTCGCCGGGCTGCAGCGGATGGATGCAGCTCAGATGAATGAAGTCGGACAGCGGCCCGCCGGTGGCGAGCTGCTGCGCGCCGGAAATGACGATGCCGTCGTCGCGCTCCTTGACCACGCCGGCATAGAGCGTCGGATCGCTCTGCTTGTGCGCCGGTTTGGAGCGGTCGATCTGCGGCGGCACGATGGCGTAGCTGGCATAGATATAATTGTCGCGCATGAACTCGTAGAACGCGACCACATTGTCGGCGAATTTTTGGTTGCCGCCGGTGGCGAGCACCTGCGGCGCCGCGGCGTAGCCGGTGAAGAAGCTCGCGACGTGATCCGGGGTGCGCCCCATCAGCCCGAAGGTCGCTTCCGCCCAGGTCTCGCAGAACAGCCGCCGCGCTTTCAGGTCGGCGGCGCTGTTCGGAATCTGAAAGGCGCGCCACACCGGGGCTCCGGTTTTCGGCGAAGCGAAGGTCATGCGCTCGCGTAATCCCGGCTCGGCGGCGATGTCGAACAGGTTGGCGATCGAGCGCGCCGCCTGGCGGAACGCCGGATGTTTGGTGACGTCGGCGACGCGCTCGCCGTCGAGATAGACGCGCCGTCCGTCCTGGAGCGAGCGCAGATAATCGGCCCCCGTGCGCATGGCGGTTATCTCTGCTCCGCCGGAGAGGCGATCAATTGCCGCGCGCGCTGCACGATCTCGCCGGACGCCGAGTAAAGCTTCGTCACCGCTTGCTGCACCTCATCGCCGGAGCTCGGGTTGATGCTCAGCCGCGCAGTCTTGGCGTCGGCGAAGAATTGCGGATCGTGCAGCACGGCGGTGAAGGCATCGCGCAGAATTTTGGTCTGCTCCGCCGGCACGCCGGGCGGCGCCACATAGGGCCGCGAGAACGCCTGCTGGCTGATGACGAGCGACACGGCTTGTTTGTCGAGATCGTTCTTCACGAAATCCTCGACGCGCGGCACTTTCATGGCGTCCAATTCGGCGTTTGGCTTGGTAGCCGCTTGGATGAGAACATGCGCGGTCTTGTCCTGCATCCATTGCGGCCGTTGCGTCTTGAAGCTCGACCAGTCGAGGCCGCAGATGCCGTCGGCCTCGCCGCGCTCGATCGCCACCAGGATGGTGGCGCTGCCGGCATAGCCGTTGACGACGTTGAATTTCACGCCGGTCGCATTCTTGATCATGAACGCGTAGTCGCTGGTCGAGCCGCCGCCCTGGGTGGCGCCGATCACGGTCTTGTCGGTCATGGCCTGGTTGAATGTCGCGATCTTCGACTTTGGGCCGGTGACGCAGATGCGTGCGTCGCTGTCGGCGGTGCCGAGATAAACGAACTTGGTGGCGTCGTACTGGCCGGCCGCCTTTTTCTGCAGCAGCGGGTCGATGATCACGCCGGGAAAAAACGCGCCGATGGTGGTGCCGTCCTTGGGCGCGATCCGGAACACGTACGCCGCCGCCTTGGCGCTGCCGGCGCCCGGCATGTTCTGCGGCACGATGGCCGGATGGCCGGGAATGAAACGCGGCAGATGCCGGGCGATGGCGCGCGCATAAACGTCATAGCCGCCGGCGGCATCGCTGCCGATGATGAGGTTGATGGTCTTGCCGGCATAAAAATCGGCCGCTTGCGCGGCCGGCGCGCCCGCGACAATGCATGCCGCAGCAACGCCGAGCGTGCCCGCAATGGCGCCGGAACCGATGGACAAACGCATGACGAACCTCCGCGAATTGCGCGGCAGCATAGCCAAATCCCGCTCGGGTGAAAGACGCGAATTGCCGGCCCAGTTCCGCGTCGCAGCGCTACGTCGTCTAGCCGAGGGTCCGCTACGCGACAGTCGCCTCGGCGCAGAGCGCCTTCAACGCCTCGGTCTCGTGGCGTCGCGTGAAGGCCAAAAAGCTCTCCTGCGGCGAGCCGCGATGGGCGAGGTAAGCTTGGAGCAGGCGCTCGACCATCGCCGGCGCGTCCGGCGCTTTGACGTCGTGGAAGATTTCGCGGCCGCAAGCCGCATCCGGCCCGAAGCCGCCGCCGACATGGATGTGATAGCCTTCGACCTGATCGCCGTCATCGGAGACTTGCACCTTGACGCCGAGCAGGCCGATGTCGCCGATGTAATGCTGGGCGCAGGAATTGGGGCAGCCGGTGAGGTGAATATTCACCGGCGAGTCGAGTTTTTGCAGCCGGGACTCGCACCATCGCGCAATCTCTTCGGCGTGGCGTTTGGTATCCGACATCGCGAGGCGACAGCCGGCATTGCCGGTACAGGCGACAAGACCGGCGCGGATCGACGTGGCCTTGGTGGACAGACCGAGCGCGGCGATCGCCGCTTCCGCCTCGGCAACGCGCTGTTCGGCAACGCCTGAGATCAACAGATTTTGCCAGACGGTGAGCCGGATATCGCCGTCGCCGTATTCGCCGGCGATCTTGGCGACGCCGCGCATCTGATCGGCGGTCAGCTTGCCGACCGGCAGCACCACGCCGATCCAACACAGCCCGGGCTGCCGCTGCGGATGAACGCCGATGTGGGCGAGGCGATCGAAGGCGGGCCGCGCCGCAATGGCTTCCGCCGGCGCGCGCGCGAGCTTGGTGCCGAGCTTCTCCTCCACGGCGGCGACAAATTTTTCGAAGCCCCAGGCATCGAGCACGTATTTGAGCCGCGCCTTGGCGCGATTGGTGCGATCGCCGTGATCGATGAAGACGCGCACCACGGCGTCCGCGACTTTCGTGGCCTCTTCGGGCTTGAGGAGCACGCCGGCATCGCGGGCGAAATCGCGGTGTCCGGTGATGCCGCCGAGCAGCAGCCGGAACCAGACGCCCGGCGCGACGCCGAAGCTGTCCTGCACGGCGACGGCCTGGAAGCCGATATCGTTGGTGTCCTCCAGCACCGGAATTTTGCCGCCGCCATCGAAGCCGACGTTGAACTTGCGCGGGATGCCGTAGAGCGAGCGGTCGTTGAGGATGTGAAAGTGCCACTCGCGCGCGTACGGCCGCGTGTCGAGCAATTCCTGCGGATCGATGCCGGCCGTCGGCGTGCCGGTGACGTTGCGGATGTTGTCGGCGCCGGAGCCGCGCGAGCACAGGCCGAGGTCCTGGATCGCCTCGACCATGGCGACCGCGTTCTTCGGCTCGACCTCGCGCATTTGCAGGTTGGCGCGCGTGGTCACGTGCGCGTAGCCGCCGGCATAGCGCTCGGCGAGATCGGCAAGCCCGGCGAGCTGGCCGTATTTGAGAATGCCGTTCGGGATGCGCAGCCGGCACATGTAGGCTTTCTGGGTCGGCGCGCAGTAGAACAGGCCGAAGAAGCGCCAGCGGAAATTGTCGTCGGCCTTGGGCGCTTCGTTGTTGGCGGCCTGAGCTTTAAGCCGCTCATAGCCGTCGAGCGGATTGAGCGCGCGCTTGAATTTTTCCGGATCCGACAGCTTGCCGCCGGCCTGCAGCACGCGGTTTTGCGCGGCCAGCGCCGCGGCGTCCGGGCCGGACGCCTCGGCCGCGGCAGCGCCACCGCTGCCATTCGCTGCCGTGGCGGCAGGGGAGGTCTGGGCGCCGGCTCCGCCATTGCCGCTTACAGACCGCGCGCTCCTTGCGATCTGCATGCCGGCCATGAAGCCTTCGAGATAACGCTTTTGTTCAGGTTCAAAATCGCCCGGCATTTTCTTTCTGCTCCGCTTGCGCACACCTCCGCTTGTTGGCGACGCCGACAATGAGATCGCTTGGGACCTATTCGGCCGGCACGCCGGTCGGCACCGGCCCGCGGGCGAGTTCGGCCGTCGGCCGCGGCTTGTAGGTCACGTAGACGGCAAGGCCGGTGAAGATGGAGCCGCCGACCAGATTGCCGAGCGTCACCGGGATCTGATTCCACAGCCACCACTGCGCGACCGTGACCTTGGCGCCCATCATCATGCCGGTCGGGATGATGAACATGTTGACCACGGAGTGCTCGAAGCCTTGCGCGAAGAAGATGAAGACCGGCATCCAGGCGCAGGCGATCTTGCCGATGGTCGAGTTGGTGGTCATCGCCAGCACGATGGCGAGGCAGACCATCCAATTGCACAGCATCGCCTTGACAAACACCGTGACCAGGCCGGCGAAACCCATCGCCGCGTAGCCGGTGGTCTTCAGTTCGGCGATGGCGACAATGCGCGCCGCGACGCCGGCCGGCGCCGTGGTCCCCATATTGGTCAGCGCGATGGCGATCAGCGCGCCGTAGGCGACGCTGCCGATCAGATTGCCGATGAACACCCAGCCCCAGTTTACCAGCACCGAGCCGGCGCTGGCTTCGCGGTTGAGCCATGGCAGCGGCACCAGCGCGAAGCTGCCGGTGACGAGCTCGAGCCCGAGCAGCACGATGGCGATCAGGCCGACGGGAAAGATCAGCGCGCCGACCAGCGGCTGGCCGGTCTGCACCGCGCCGGTGAAGGCGAGGCTGGTGGCCACGCCCAGAATGGCGCCCGACAGGATGCCGCGGATCAACAGATCGCGCGGCGCCAGCGCCAATTTGCGCTTGCCGCTTTCGAGCATCGCCACTGCGACGTCGGCCGGCTTCACGTAATCCATCGTTCGTCTCCCTGCGAATGAGGCGTTTGACGAACTGTTCGGCAAGAGTCATGCCATCCGGCCGATGCTGTTTTTTGCCTGATCTCAGCGGGTTAAAAGGCATCGCAGGCGCTGGAATATTTACCTCCCGCCTGTTTTCCCGGCAGTTCGTCCAAAATTTGTGCGCTGCACAAATCGACGCCGCGTCGCCTCCTAAGCGCGCACGCGACGCGCGCGGCGGCGACGAAACGGACGTTTTTTCAGTGTGGTGCGATTGGCACATCGCTTGCGTGAGCAGAGGTCGAGGGCGCCCGGCCCTGGCAATAAGAACGGATCGGATAGACTGATGGCCATGCGAGACACGTGGATTGCAGATTGGAGACCCGACGATGAAAAATTCTGGCAAGCCAAGGGGAAGTTTGTCGCCAGACGCAATCTGATCTGGTCCATCGTCGCCGAGCACATTGCCTTCTCGGTTTGGCTGATCTGGAGCATCGTCGTCACCAAACTGCCGCAGGCCGGATTCCACTACACGACGGCGCAGTTGTTTCAGCTCGTGGCGCTGCCGGGACTCGTCGGCGCGCTGATGCGGTTTCCTTACACCTTTGCGGTCACCACGTTCGGCGGCCGCAACTGGACGATTTTCAGCACTTCGGTTCTCTTCATCCCGACGATCGCGTTGGCCTATTTTGTCACCAGGCCCGATACGCCCTATTCGATCATGCTGGCGGTCGCGGCGCTCGCCGGACTGGGCGGCGGCAATTTCGCCTCCAGCATGACCAATATTTCGTTTTTCTATCCCGACCGCATAAAGGGCTGGGCGCTTGGCCTCAACGCCGCCGGCGGCAATATCGGCGTGAGCAGCGTCCAATTGTTGACGCCGGTGCTGCTCGGGCTCGGCATCGTCAACCTTTATCAGGGAACGCCCGGCCCCGGCGGCTTCTACGTTCAGAATGCCGGGCTGATGTGGCTCTTGCCGCTCGCCGTCGCGGTGTTCGGCGCCGTCTTCTTCATGAACAACCTCGCCACGGCGCGTTCCACGTTCAAAGATCAGCTCGCGATCGTGGGGCGCAAGCACACCTGGATCATGTCGCTCCTCTATATCGGCACGTTCGGCTCATTCATCGGTTACTCGGCCGCCTTCCCGCTCCTGATAAAGACGCAGTTCCCTGCGGTAACGGTGGGCATCGCCTTCTTGGGGCCGCTGGTCGGCTCGCTGGCGCGTCCGCTGGGCGGACTGCTTGCCGACAAGATCGGCGGCGCCATCGTGACGCTGTGGAACTTCATCGCCATGGGCGCCGCGACCATCGGAGTGCTCTACTTCATCGGCGCCAAGGACTTCACCGGCTTTCTGGCGATGTTTCTCGTCCTCTTCGTCACCACCGGAATCGGCAACGGCTCGACCTATCGGATGATCCCCTCGATCTTCCGCGAGGAGAATTTGCAGAAGGCGGCGGCAGGCGAGGCCGGCCGCGCGGCGGTGCTCAAGACCGCGAGCATCGAAAGCGCCGCCGCACTCGGCTTCATCGGCGCGATCGGGGCGGTCGGCGGATATTTCATTCCCCGCGGTTTCGGCGCTTCGATTGCAGCGACGGGCGGGCCGCAATTGGCGCTCGAAGTCTACCTGGCATTCTACGCCGTGTGCCTGGCGCTGACCTGGTGGTTCTATTTGCGCCGGTCGCCGCTCGCGTCGAGCACGCCGAGCCTCGCCGGAGCACGCGTGTGAGGCGCCCATGACGCCGGACCAGATCGGCGAGGCTTACGGCCGCAGCGCCGCGGCGCAATGAGAGTGGAACCGTGAGCAGCCGGCGCCGCGAACGGCTCGTCGTCATCGGCAATGGCATGGCCGGAATGCGAACGGTCGAGGAGCTGCTGTCGCGCGCTCCCGACCGCTTCGACGTTACGGTCATCGGCGCCGAGCCGCATCCGAATTACAGCCGTATCCTGTTGTCGTCGGTGCTGGCGGGCGAAAAGGCATTCGACGACATCGTCATCACCCCGCGCGGCTGGTACGAGCGCCACCGCATCGGCTTGATTGCCGGCTGTCGCGCCACGGCGATCGAGGCTGTCGCGCGGCGCATAGCGGTCGACGACGGACGTACTCTCGGTTACGACAAGTTATTGTTGGCGACCGGCTCGAAGCCGTTGGCGCCGGCAATTCCAGGCGTCGGCTTGCCCAATGTGCGCGCCTTCCGTGACATCGCCGATGTCGAGGCGATGATCGCCGCGGCGCAGAACAAGCGGCGCGCCGTGGTGATCGGCGGCGGGCTCCTCGGCCTCGAAGCGGCCTGGGGGTTGCAGCGCCGCGGCATGGCGGTCACGGTCGTGCATCTGATGCCAACGCTCATGGAGCGTCAGCTCGATGCCGCTGCCAGCGCGCTGCTGCAGCGCGATCTTGAAGCCCGCGGCATCGTCTTCTTCACCAACAGCCAGACCGAGGAAATCGTCGGCAGCGAGCGCGCTGAGGCGGTCGTGCTCGCAGACGGGCGTTGCATCGCTACGGATTTCGTCGTGCTTGCGGTCGGGATCAGGCCCAACATCGATCTGGCGCGCAGCGCCAGGCTCGACGCCAACCGCGGCATCCTGGTCGGCGACGATATGGCAACCAGCGACCCGAATATTTACGCGGTCGGCGAATGCATCGAGCATAACGGCCAGATTTTCGGCCTGGTCGCGCCAATCTGGGAACAGACAAAGGTGTGCGCGGCGCGGCTCGCCGGCGACCCGAGCGCTGCGTACGTTCCGCCTCCCGCCTTTGCCAGCCTCAAGATCACCGGCATCGACGTCTTCTCGGCCGGCGCTCTTGCTGCCGCCGACGATTGCGATGAGGAGATTACGCTGCATGATGCCAAGGGCGGCCTCTACAAAAAACTGATCCTGCGCGGCGACAGGATCGTCGGCACCGCTCTGTACGGGGAGGTGGCCGATGGCCCGTGGTACGTGCAGCTGATGCACGACAAAGTCGACGTCGCATCGTTCCGCGATCGAATCGTATTTGGTCGCGCTTTTGCCGAGCGAGCGAGTGCCGGCGAGCCGCCGCATGGCGCGGCAACAATCGATGCCAGCGGCATGGATCGGGTGGCGGAGCTGCAGTGGCGCGCGACGTGATTCGCACGACCTGTCCCTATTGCGGCGTCGGTTGTGGGCTGCGCGTCGCCGCCGATGGCACTATCTCCGGCGATCCGGATCATCCGGCCAATTACGGCCGGCTCTGTTCGAAGGGCGCGGCGCTCGCTGATACGCTCGCCACCGGCGGCCGCCTGTTGTATCCGCAGATCGCCGGGCGCAGCGCGACCTGGGACGAGGCGCTCGACCGCATCGCCGCGCAATTTTCCCAGACCATCAACGCGCACGGGCCGGACGCCGTGGCGCTCTATGTCTCCGGCCAATTCCTGACCGAAGACTATTACGTCGCCAACAAGCTGATGAAAGGCTTCATCGGCAGCGCCAATATCGACACCAACTCACGGCTCTGCATGGCGTCTTCGGTCGCCGGCCATGTCCGCGCCTTCGGTGAGGACATTGTGCCTGGCTGCTACGAGGATATCGAGGCGGCCGATCTCGTCGTTCTGGTTGGCAGCAATACGGCGTGGTGTCATCCGGTTCTCTACCAGCGTCTCGTTGCCGCCAAACAAAGCCGCGGAACCAAGATCGTGGCGATCGATCCAAGGCATACGCCGACCTGCGACATCGCCGACATTCATCTGCCGATACGAACCGGCTCCGATGTCGCGGTGTTCGCGGGCCTGCTGGTGCATCTGGCAGAAGCCGACGCGTGCGATAACGCATCGACGCGTGAAGCGGCGGTCGATTTCGCTGCCGCGGTGGCGGCCGCGCGGTGCGCGGCAGCTTCGCTGCGCGACATTGCGGCGATCGCCGATGTGCCGGCAGCCGATCTGGCCAGTTTCTACGATTGGTTTGCCGCCACCGAGCGCACCGTCACGCTCTATTCGCAGGGCGTCAACCAGTCCGCGGCCGGCACCGACAAGGTCAACGCCATCATCAATTGTCATCTCGTGACCGGGCGCCTGGGACGGCCCGGCATGGGGCCGTTCTCGTTGACCGGCCAGCCGAACGCGATGGGCGGCCGTGAAGTCGGCGGCCTTGCCAACCAGCTCGCCGCGCATATGAGCTTCGCTGATCCGGCCGCTATCGATCGCGTGCGCCGGTTCTGGAAATCGCCGCGGATCGCCAGCGCGCCGGGTCTCAAGGCGGTCGATCTGTTCGATGCGGTGCTGGACGGCAAAATCAAAGCGCTGTGGATTCTGTGCACCAATCCGGCCGTGAGCATGCCGCGCGCCGAGCGCGTGCGCGCGGCGCTGAGCCAATGCCCGTTCGTCGCCGTCAGCGATTGCTTCGTCAGCGACACGACGCGCCTTGCCGAGATCGTGCTGCCGGCGGCGACCTGGGGCGAGAAGGACGGCACGGTCACCAACTCCGAGCGCTGCATCTCGCGGCAGCGCGCCTTTCGGCCGCCGCCCGGCGAAGCGCGGCCGGATTGGTGGATGCTGGCCGAAGTGGCGCGGCGCATGGGCTGGCAGGCGGCGTTCGCCTACAGCAAACCGGCCGAGATCTTTCGCGAGCATGCGAGCTTGTCGGCGTTCGAGAACGGCGGAGAGAGCCGTCGCATTTTCGACATCGGCGCGCTCGCCGAACTGAGCGACGAGGACTACGAAAGTCTGCCGCCCACCTATTGGCCGCTGCCGCGCGGCACACGCGCGCCATGGTCGAGCGCCAAGCGCCTGTTCGGCAACGGCCGCGGATTTGCGACGCCCGATGGCCGCGCCCGCCTGATGCCCACGCCATACCGCCCGCCCGCCGTGCCGACCGACGAACGCTGGCCGCTCGTTCTCAATACCGGGCGAGTGCGCGACCAATGGCACACGATGACCCGAACCGGTCAATCGCCGCGGCTGTTGGCGCATCAGAGCGCGCCGCGGCTCGACCTGTGCGCGGCGGATGCGGTGCGGCTTGGCCTTGACGACGGCGATCTCGCCCGCGTCGAAAGCCGCGACGGCGCCACCGTGCTGCCGGTTCGCGTCACGGACGATTTGCGCAAAGGCGAAGCGTTCGCGCCGATGCACTGGACCGATCGCTTTAGCTCCGCCGGCCCGATCGATGCCGTGGTCGGCGCGGCCACCGATCCGGTTTCAGGACAGCCGGAGTTGAAGGCGACGCCGGTTCGCCTGACGGCGCTCAAGCCGCTGTGGCACGGTCTGTTGTTGCGCGGTTCTGAGCACGTGCCGCAAGGCCCGTATTTCTGGGCGCGGGTCCCGCTCGACCGCGGCCATGCCTTCACGCTGATCGGTTGGGAGCTGCTGCCGCGCGACCGCGGCAGCGAATTGTGGATTGCGGCGCTGCTCGACGCGCCCGCTTCGGCGGAGCTGGTGATCTATGCCGATCCGGCGCGCGGTACGTTTCGCTATGCCAGCATCGTCGGCGGACGCCTCGATGCCTGCCTGTTCATCGCCGCCAAGGCGTCGTTGCTGCCGACGCGTGACGCGCTGGCTTCGCTCATCGGCACGCGCATTGAACCGCGGCAGCGCACCGGCTTGTTGACCGGCGAGCCTGCCGGCACAGCGGTGTCGAGCGCCGCGGGCCCGACGGTCTGCGCGTGCTTCGGCATCGGCTTGCCGACGTTGCACCGCGCCATCGTCGAGCACCGCCAGACAAGCGTCGCCGAGATCGGCGCCAATTTGCGGGCCGGCACCAATTGCGGCTCCTGCATTCCGGAGCTTCAGGCGATCTTGCGCGAGGCGCAGCCGGCGCCCGCGGCATGATCATGGCGCGGCGACCGGCGCAATCGCCTTTTCGGCCTGCCAGTCCTTGCCGAGCCCGGCGCTGGTCGGAAAGATCAACGACTTGATGACGACCGGCACCGCGCCCGAGGTGTCCAGAATGGCGCCGATGTCGATGTAGTCGAACTCCTTCAGTTCGAGGCCGTCGATCGAAACGATCGGGCAGTCGAATTTCATCTCTTCGCAATAGTGGATGCCGATCAGCCCGCCGACATCGCCGTCGCCGGCGAGCACGATGGGATGGCCGCGCGCGATCACCGCCTCGAGGCCGTCGGCGACGCCCTTGCAGAAATCATCGAGGCGGCGGTAGGTCGCCGAGCCGCGCCACGGCACGAAGATCGCCACCGGGCTTGCGCCGCCGCCGAGATCGAGCCGCTTGAGTGCGCCTTTGATCGCGGCCGAGACCGCCGCAGAGTCGATCGTCTCGTCGCCGAGCGAAAAATTCGGCGCGATCACCGGCACATTGCGCAGCGGCAAGGTTTGCAGCGGCCAGACGAAGATCGTGCTGCCGGACACTTGCATCGTGTATTGCGACGCGCCGATCACGGTAGCGCGGATGCGCGCCTCCGGCCGCGCCAATTGCGGGCCCCAGCCGGACAGCCGGGCGCGCACCTCGGCGGCGAGCTGCGGACCGATATCGCCGAACGCCTTGGCTTCGCCGCCGTAAATGTATTCCGATACGCCGCCGGAAAAGCTGACATCCGACAGCGTGCCGCGAAAGCTCAACGGATCGAGCCGCAGCAGCGCCGCGTTGTCGGCCTGCGGCGCGCCGCCCTTCATGGCCTCGAACAATTTTTCGGCCATGCGCGCCGCTAGCGCGCGCGCCTGTTGCTCGCTCAGCACGCCGCCGATGTCGAGCTTGAGCCCAAGATCGGCGCCGAAGCGGCGGCCGGCTTCTTCGAGGCGGACTATGCGGTTGTCGGCATCGAGCACGACGAGCCGCGCGCCGACGTCGATTGCGGTGACGTCGAGCACCTTGCCGTCGTCGCACACCGCGATCTTCGAGGTGCCGCCGCCGATATCGACGTTCATCACCGGCGCGCCGTTGCGGATCGAGCGCGCCGCCGCACCCGAGCCGTACGCCGCCATCACGGTTTCGAGCGAGTCGCCGGCGCTCACCGCCACCATTTTCCCGGCTTGCGCCGCGAACAATTCGCCGATGCGCCGCGCATTGCGGCGGCGCACTGCGACGCCGGTCAGGATCAGCGCGCCGGTATCGATCTCGTCGGGATCGACCTTGGCGTCCTTGTATTGGCGCGCGATGAAGGCGCCGAGCGCGTCGGCGTCGATGGTCTCTTCGGCCGAATAGGGCGTGAGCAGAATGTCGGACTGATAAAAGCTTTCGCGCTCGGTGACGACATAGCGGCTGTCGAGCCGCTCCAGCACGATGCGCGAGAACACGAGATGCGAGGTCGACGAGCCGATATCGACGCCGACCGAAAGCACGCACAGCTCGTCCTCCTCGCCGAACGTGCGTCCGGTCGAGGAGAAAAAAATCCGGCCGCCCTGCGCTTCGTCGTTCATGCATCAGTCCTTGTCATCGTCCGCGCAGGCGGACGATCCAGTAATCACGTTGTTTGCGGCAGCGCGCGATCCGCCGCGCTGCGTGTACTGGATGCCCCGCTTTCGCGGGGCATGACAGCACGACAGGTGTGTTTCGCCCCAATCATTCCTGCGGCAACAGCCCGCGGTAATCGCGCTCGTAATATTCGGCGCGCATGCGGTTGTCGGCGCCCTCGCGCTTCATGCGCTCGGCGTATTCGGCGCGCAGGAACGGATCCTCCATGTAGTACGGGATGGCGGTGCCGCCTTCCGGAATGTCCATCGCCGTGTAGTCGGTATGCTTCTCGCCGGGTGGGCCCGGCTCGCGGCCGGGATTGTGCGGGCCGAACCACGCGGTCAGGCGGAACGGCTCCTTGGAGGCGCCGAAATGCTGATGATACCAGCGCGCGCCGCCGGGTGCCGCCGAGACCATGCCGACCGGCTCGTAATCGACGCGCTTGATCTCGTCGGTCTTGCCGTCCTTCCACGGCGTGATGCCGAGCCGCTCCGGCCACGTATAGGTGTAGCCCTTGCCCTTGATGCAGATCAGCACCGCGGCCGAGGTGTGGGCGTGCGCCTTCGAGTAATGGCCGTTCTCGTGCTGGCCGATCCACAGATAGAACTGATTGCCGGTCATGAACGGCTCGACGCGGCGCCAGCCGGGCGAGCGGCGATTGTCGAGCGGCAGGTCGCAATTGACGATGTCGGGAATGAAGTTGGTGCGGCGCATGGCCAGGCCGCGCACCGGATCGGGCTCGATGTCGTCTTTATATTTGTAGAAGTCGTCGGCGCCGGAAAAGCGGTCGCGGAACTGATACGGGCAGTTGAAGATCGCGTCGGTATTGTTGAGGAGGTTGAGAATGTTCGGCGCCGTGGTGCCGCCAAGGAGCAGCGCCGGCGACGAGCTCGCATTGACGATGCGGTGCATGGCGTTGACCGGAATCGAGAACAGCGAGCCCTTCTGCCATTCGAACACGTGGCGCTTGTTGTCGCCGTCGAGCCAGACTTCGGTCGAGCCGCGGCCTTCGACCACCAGATAGACTTCCTCGTACATGTGCTTTTCGGGATGAAGCGCGCCGGCGCCCGGCACCTCGACGACGTAGCAGCCCCATTTGCCTTCGGTGCCGTGCAGCTGGATGTAGGTGCCGCGGCCGCCGAGGCGCCGCCACGGCTTGAGCGGCAGGTTCTGCACCTTGCTCACCCCGATATCCCGGTAGATCGGGATGTCCTCGGACTCCATGAACAGGTCGTAGGGCGTCTTCGGCCGGTTGAACTTGCCGAAGCCGGCGCGCTTGAAGCCCGACGGCTCGTGCCAGTGAACTTGTCCGGTGATCTCGTGCATGGCGGGGCTCCTTGAATTTCTTTGGCGACGAAAAGGTCGCACCCCGCAGCGCTTAAAGCCGGCGCCCGTCGCGATCTTGTTGTCGCGTGTTTGCGCGAATTTTCACTCCATGTACAATGCGCTCCCACCCAATGCAACGGTCTGCGATAGCCGGAGAGTAGCCGTAAACCGGCGTAAATACGCGAGGTAGAGCCGCTGCGGCGCTACACTCGCCTCGAGGTCTCGCGCAGCTTTGCATGTCGGCTTCCGGAGGTATCGTGTCTGCGCGTCTCCTTCCGCTGATTTTGCATGGCAAGGCCGGGCCGGCGGCCGCGAGCGTCCGCATCGATCAGCTCGTGATCGCCGGCTGGACCGGGCGCGACAAGGCGGCGGTCGAAAAGCATATCGCGGAACTTGCGGCGCTCGGCGTCAAGCGCCCGCCGACCACGCCGGTGTTCTATCGCGCCTCCGCGGCGCGGCTGACGCTCGACGACGAGATCGAAGTGCTGGGCGAGACTTCGAGCGGCGAGGTCGAATTCGTCCTGCTGCAGCATGCCGGCCGGCTTTGGGTCGGCACCGGCTCCGACCACACCGACCGGCAGGTCGAGACTTATGTCGTGTCGGTGTCGAAGCAGATGTGCGACAAGCCGATCGCCGCGGAGTTTTGGGCCTACGACGACGTCGCGCCGCACTGGGATCGGCTGGTGTTGCGCGCGCATATTTCCGAGAACGGCGGGCGCACGCTTTACCAGGAAGGCTCGGTCGCGGCGATGCTCGATCCGCAGGAGTTGATCGCGCAGTTCAGCGATAAAGCCGGCCTTGCTGACGGCACGCTGATGTTCTGCGGCACGCTCGCGGCGCACGGCGGCGTGCGGGCCGCGGACGCTTTCGAATACGAGCTCGACGATCCCGTGCTGGGCCGGCGCATCGGCCATCACTACCGCGTGCGCACGCTGCCGGTGCTGTGAACTGCCAACAAGGTCCATGCCGATGAACAAACAAAAAGTAGGGTGGGCAAAATCGTCTGCCACACGGCGCCGCGTGGGCACGGCGCGCGCACGATTTTGCCCACGCGGTGACGCCGCGCATCGCGCCTTTGCCCACCCTACGGAACACTGAATCAACAATTAAGGAAGCCGCCATGCCGATGAACAAGCCGCACCTCGAATTCCACAAGATCGACATGAGCAAGGGCTGGCTGACGCCGCCCGGCTATCCGTCCGGCATCGAGCAGAAGATTCTCGCCAGCGATCTCGACGAAACGCGCAAGATGGGCAGCCGCACCCGGCTCCTGCGCTTCGCGCCCGGCGTCTACACCACGGCGCCGTTCGTGCACGACCATTGGGAAGAAGTTTATCTGGTCACCGGCGATCTCGTGGTCGGCAACGACGAGCACGGCAAGGGCGGCGAGCCGTTCGAGGCGCCGACCTACGCCTGCCGCCCGCCCGGCGTCTATCATGGCCCGTTCCGCTCCGATCGCGGCTGCCTGCTCTATGAGATTCATTATTACGACGAGAGCAAGAAGTGACGCATGTCATCGTCCGCGAAAGCGGACGATCCAGCAATCACCGCAACGAGCGGAAACCACGCATGAACCATTCGCCCGTGAGTACTGGATGCTCCGCTTTCGCGGAGCATGACAGAGAAAGGAAAAACGCGAGGTGGAAATGCTCGCACCAGACCTGAAAAAGCCGGCGATGCGGTCGTATCTCGCGGCCAGCAAGAACTTCGCCTCCGGCGCGCAGACGCCGCGGCAGTTTCTTGAAGATTCGCTGGCGCTGTTCGAGCAATGGGAGCCGAAGATCGGCGCTTTCGTGTGCACCAATCTGCCGGCGGCGCGCGCGGCGGCGGACCATTCGACTGAACGCTGGCGCGCGCAAAAGCCGCTGTCGGCGATCGACGGCATGCCGGTCGGCATCAAGGACATTATCGAGAGCGTCGACATGCCGACCGAGATGGGCTCGGCGCTGTTCGCCGGCTGGCGCTCCGAGAAGGACGCCGCCAGCGTGCGCGCGCTGCGCGACGCCGGCGCCGTGATCGTCGGCAAGACGGTGACCACCGAGTTCGCCGCGTCCGAGCCGCGCGGCACGCGCAATCCGTGGAATCTGGCGCATACGCCGGGCGGGTCGTCGAGCGGCTCGGCCGCGTCGGTCGCGGTCGGCATCGTGTCCGCCGCGCTCGGCACGCAAGTCATCGGCTCGACCATCCGGCCGGCGAGCTTTTGCGGCTGCGTCGGCTTCAAGCCGAGCGTCAACGCGCTCAACCGCGAAGGCAGCCACGATTATCAGAGCCAGAGCTGCACCGGCATTTTGGGGGCGTCGCTCGCCGACGTCTGGCAGGTCGCCTACGAGATCGTCGATCGGGTCGGCGGCGATGCCGGCACGCCCGGCTTGCAGGGACCGTCGCGCGCGCCGGCGCCGCGCAAGCCGCAAGCGCTCGCCGTACTCGAAACCGCAGGCTGGGATGCGGCGACGGCCGAGGCCAAGGAGCAGCTCGCCGAGTGCGTGACGCGGCTCAAATCCGCCGGAATCGCGATCCGCACGCGCCACGACGACAAGGAGGTTGCGGCGCTGGAGCGCGAGCTGGTCAATGCCGCCGAGCTGTCGCATCGCTGCAACGGTTGGGAAGGGCGGTGGTTCTTCCGCGTCATGGTTGACCGCGATGCCGGCAAGCTCGGTCCGATCACGCGCGAGCGCACCCACAAATACGACGGCTTGACCCTTGCGGAGTATCGCGCCGACCTGAAAGAGCGCGCCCGCATTCGTGCCGTGCATGCCGCGCTCGCGTCGCGCTGCGATGCTGCCATTACGCTCGCTGCGCCCGGCGGCGCGCCCGAAGGTTTGGGCTCGACCGGCAATCCGGAATTCGCCGTGCCGTCGTCGCTGCTCGGCGTGCCTTCGCTGTCGCTGCCGCTGTTCGAGGATGACGGCATGCCCCTCGGCCTGCAGGTGATCGGCTATTTCGACCGCGATGCCGACGCGTTCGCCATCGCCAGCTGGTTAGTATCCTGGCTGATGCAGGCGCGCTGAAGGGCCGCAATGGACGCGCCATCGAATTTGCCCGCTGCGCTTAATCGCTACCGCGATCCGGCGAGCGCGGCGCGCGGTTATCCCGATCTGCACCAGCATGTGCTGGCGCTGGCGCGCGCCGGGCTGCTCGTCGTCGTCGACGAGCCGATCAACAAAGACACCGAAATGCATCCGCTGGTGCGCTGGCAGTATCGCGGCGGTATCGCCGAGAGCGAGCGCAAGGCGTTTTTGTTCACGCAGCCGACCGACGGCCATGGCGCGCGCTATGGCGACATCGCGGTGCTGGTCGCCGGACTTGCCGCCAATCGCGATGTCTATCGCATCGGTTTCGGCCGTCCGCTCGACGAGATCGGCGCCGCCTGGGTGAGGGCGTTGGCCGCGCCGGTCGAGCCGCGCGTGGCGACGGACGCGCCGTGCCAGGAGATTTGCATCCTGGGCGATGCGCTCGACAAAGCCGGCAATGGTCTCGACGGCCTGCCGGTACCGATCTCGACGCCCGGCTTCGACAACGCGCCGTATCTGTCCGCCGGCCATTACATCACCAAGGATCCGGACAGCGGCCGGCAGAACGTCGGCAATTATCGCGGCCAGCTCAAGGCGCCGCGCCGGCTCGGCATGAATCCTTCGGTCGAGCTCAACGCCGGCATTTACCGGCACTGGCTCAAATGCAAGGAGCGCGGCGTGCCGCTCCAATGCGCCGTGGTGGTCGGCTGTCCGCCGGTCATTTCCTACGCCGCCGTGCAGAAAATGCCCGAGTATCTCGACGAGCTGGCGGTCGCCGGCGCGCTTGCCGGCGCGCCGATCGACGTGGTGCACGCCAAGACCGTCGATTTGTTGGTGCCGGCCGAGGCCGAGATCGTCATCGAGGGCCTGATCGATACCGAATATTTGGAGCCGGAGGCGCCGTTCGGCGAATCGCACGGCTATGTCAATCTGCAGGAATACAATGCCTTCATGACCGTCACCGCGATCACGCGGCGCCGGCATGCCATCCTCACCTCGTTCATCAGCCAGGTAACGCCGAGCGAGTCGAGCGTGATCCGCCGTGTCGCCATGGAGCCGGTGTTTTTGCATCATCTGCAAACGGTGCTCGGCATCAAAGCGGTCAAGCGCATCGCCATGCACGAGCCGCTGACCAGCCTTTACGCGGTGATCGGTATCCAGTTCGCGCGCGGCGCGCCGGCGACGGAAATCTGGCGTGCGCTCGACGGCGCCGCGACCTTGCATCGCTTCGCCGGCAAATGGGTCATCGCGGTCGACGAAGACATCGACCCGGAGAACGCCGACGCGCTGTTGTGGGCGATGTCGTACCGCTGCCAGCCGCAGCACGATCTTCTGGTGGTGCCGCACAAGCATCCTGGCCACGGCCCGCGCGGGCCGCGCGACGACGGCGAGACCGCGTCCGTGCTGATCGACGCCACGCTCAAGGGCACTTATGCGCCGGTGGCGCTGCCGCGGCGCGAATACATGGAGCGGGCGCGCGCCATCTGGGAGCGCCTCGGCCTGCCGCCGCTCAAGCCGGAAAATCCGTGGCACGGCTACGAGCTTGGCTACTGGCCCGCGGAGCTCGAGCGGCAGGCCCGCATGGCCGCGGCCAGCGACTACTTCGCGCTCGGCCGCGACATGAGCAATCAGCGCCGCAGCGACGTGGCGATGAACGCGCCGGTCGTGCGGGAGGGTGAGCAGGAATAACGAGCATGCGTTACATCGATGCCTTCAATCATTTCTTCCCGAAGCGCTATTACGAGGCGCTGTTGCAGACGCCGGCCGGCGCCAAGGATCTCGGCAAGCGCGTGCGCGGCATTCCGGCACTCTCGGACCTGGATCTGCGGCTGCGCATCGTCGAGTCGTTCGATGATTACGCACAGCTGCTCTCGCACGGGCTGCCGCCGATGGAGCGGCTGTGGGGGCCGGACAAATCGCCCGACATGGCGAAGATCGCCAACGACGGGCTTGCCGAGATCGCGGCGAAGCACCCAAGACATTTCGTCGGCTGGTCGGCGCTGTTGCCGATGAATGCGCCGGACGCGGCGGCCGCCGAAGCCGCACGTGCGCTGAAGAACGGTGCCAACGCCGTGCAGATCGCCAGCAACGCCAACGGCGTTCCGCTCGACGCGCCGCAATTCCTGCCGATCTTCGAAGTCATCGCTAAATCCGGCAAGCCGATCCTGCTGCATCCGGCGCGCACCCGCGACATGCCCGATTATCCGACCGAGAAGGTGTCGAAATACGAAATCTGCAGCGTGCTCGGCTGGCCGTACGAGACCGGCGTGACGCTTGCGCGGCTCATCTTCTCCGGAATCATGGATCGCTTTCCGGAGCTGAAAGTGATCGCGCACCATCTCGGCGGCGTCATTCCTTATCTCGAAGGCCGCGTCGCGCATTCGTTCGATCAGCTCGGCGTGCGCACCTCGGACGAGGATTACGGCGCGCTGCTCAAATCGCTGAAAAAACGGCCGTATGATTATTTCAAAGATTTTTACGGCGACACCGCCGTCGAAGGCGCGCGCGCCGCCACCGTCTGCGGCCTCGATTTCTTCGGCGCCGATCACGTGCTGTTCGCCTCCGACTGCCCGTTCGACAAGGAAAAAGGCCCGGGCTACATCCGCGACACCATCAAGGTTTTGCATTCGTTGCCGCTGTCCAACGCCGAGCGGGAAAAAATCTGCTGGCGCAACGCGGTGAAGCTGTTCGGGCTGACGCCATAGGCATCACCAGCCAATGACCAGCGCGAGCGCTGCCAAGCCGAGCATCATCCACGCGACATAGTCGCTGACAATGCCGCTGTGCACGAATTGCAGGGCGCGGAACGGCAGAAGCTCCGCGTGAAAAAGCCGCCGCGACAAGGCAGTGGTGGCGCGTTGCCGAAACAGCGATAGGACAAACAGACCGATCGTCAGCGCAATCGGCAGGTAGGATACGAGCGCGTTCGGTTGTCGCTCGGGCGGCGGCACGTTCGGCGCCTGAATATCCATCAAACGGAGAGTCGCTTGCGAGAGAAACGTCTCCACTGCCGTGCCTGGCGTGAAAGCGACAGCCAGCAGCAGCGCGCACGACATCAGCATGAGCCAGAACGGGCGGTCGTCTTTTTCGTGGTCGCGTTCGGTGGGCGCGCTGATCTCCGGTCCGGGCGCGCCGCTCCAGCCGGCAAAGATGCGGGCGGCGGCGCGCAGCACCGCCGCGCCGGTCAGCGCGGTCGAGAGCACGATGGCGGCCGTGATCAGCGGTGCGGCCGAAGGATCGATGGTGTCGGTGGCGCGGTGGAGAAGCCCGTAGGGCAGGCCGCCGAGCAACAGCCCGCCGATCGCCATCGCGACGCCCGCGGGCCACAGATCGCGAGCTTTACGGTAGAGCACGATCTCGTCACCGGATGCGCGCAGCGACAACAGAATGCCGGCGACCATGAACAGCGCGCCTTTGATAAGGCCGTGGCCGAACAGATAAAGCACGAAGCCCGCCATGGCGGCGGGCGCGACGGCGGCAACGCCGATCAGCATGATGCCGAGGTGGGCGATGGTCGAGAATGCCAATAGGCGCTTGAGATGCCGCTGCGCCCAGGCCATGAGGCCGCCGACGATCGCGGTGGCGGTGCCGAGCCAGACGAACAGGGTGCGCACCAGCATCATCACCGCGCCGTCATGGATGAAGATCTGCGCCACGATTTTGCCGAGTGCGAACAACGCGACGCTGACCATGATGCCGGAGAAGATCACCGACACCGGGCTCGGCGCCACCGCGTGCGCATCCGACAGCCACATGTGGAACGGCACGATCGCCGCCTTGGTGAGCAACGCCGCGGCGATCAGGCAGAAACCGGCGCCGATTACGGCATCCGCGCCGCTCGCCGTCACGACACGGCCCATCTGGGTGAAGTCGAGCGTGCCGGTGCGCGCGTACAGGAGGCCGACGCCGGTCAGCATCATGAAACTGCCCAGCGCGTTGATGATGGTGAAGTTGAACGCGCCTTCCAGCGAGCTTTTCCCGAGCGGATAGGCGGTGAGCGCAAAGCCGGCGACGCTCATCAGTTCGAACCAGACGAACATGTTGAACAAGTCGTGGGTCAGGCAGAAGCCGACCATCGCCGCGAGAAACAGCAGCATCAGGATCTGAAAGTGCGAGCGCGTCTCGGCATAGCCAAAGGCAAACAGCAGCGCGGCGGCAAACATGAACCCGACGTAGGCGGCGACCGCGGCGCTCGCCGGATCGGCGAGAAAACTGATGCCGAGCACCACGCCGGGCCGCTGCGACGAAGCCGGCGTCCAGCCGCCGAACCATTGCAGGACTTGGCCGTCCAGAGCTTCGCGCGCGAGATAGCCGCACAGCAGCATGACCAACAGCGCCGTGATGATCCCGAGTACGTTGGAGACCGCGGTCGGCAGCCAATGCGCAACGGCGAGCAGCGCGGTGGCGACCGCCAGCGGCAGCAGCACCGGAACCGGCAACAGCGCCTGCGCAATGGTCACGATCGAGCCCCGTGACCCATTCCGCTCATTCCCGCGAAAGCGGGAATCCGGCGTCTCACGAAGCCGGATGCCCGCCTGCGCGGGCATGAGCGGAAGCTGACCAAAACGCGCATCACTGGCTCGGCCGTAATGGCCGCAGCGATTGTGGGTCGAGCGTGCCGCGGCGCTTGTGCACTTGCAGGGCGATCACAAGCAGCAGCGCCGTCACTGCCGCGCCGACGACGATGTCGGTCAGCACCAGCGCCTGCAGCACCGGATCGACCGCGGGCGTGCCCGGCGGATGATCGTAGAAGATCGGCGGACCGGCGCCCCACCAATAGCCGATGCTGAGCAGCAGCAGATAGGTCGCTGACTGGCAGACGGTGAGACAGCCGATCAGGTGCACGTAATGGCGCGAGGTGACGACGCCGTAGACGCCGATGCCGAACAGCCAGGCCGCGGTCAGCCAGGGAAGTATGCTCATCAGTCCTCCTCGTCCGGCATGGACTCGCTGTCGGGCGAGCGAGTCTCTTCCATGAATTCGAGCAGTAACAGACCGAAGCTGCCGGCGACCGAAACGCCGACGGCGAAATTGGCGACCACCATAAGGCCGCCGGAATAAAGGTCCTTCGGCGTGCCGAACGGCAGCACGTTCTGCAGGAGCGCGTAGCCCAGCATCAGCGGCACCGCGGCAGCGCCGACGAACACGAAGGCGCCGCCGCCCTCCAGCACGTCGAGCGCGGGACTGCGCACCATGCGCCGCCAGCTTTCGTAGCCCTCGCCGAGATAGAGCAGCATCAGGCTCGACCCGGCGATGGCGCCGCCCTGAAAGCCGCCGCCGGGCGTCACCGTGCCGTGCAGCGCCATGTAGACGCCGAACAGCAACGTGAGAGTCGCTGCGATACGGCAGACCAGCACGGTCGCATCAGTGCGCGGTGCCACCGCGCGGCCGGGTATTTTGCCGGCGCGGTCCGTCATGCTCTCGCCGCGCGTGCCGCGCAGCAACACCACGGCGCCGGTCACCGCACAGACCAGCATGGACTCTTCGCCGAGCGTGTCGAAGCCGCGCACGTCGAAATTGACCGCAGCCACCATGTTGGTGACGTGCCGCGTCGCGGTCAGGAGCGCATTGACGGCGGCGCCGTATTGTTCGGTCGGCGCGCCGAAAGCCGGCAGCGCCAGCGCGACGTGCCAGACCGCCGGCACGAGCACGATCAGCGCCAGCACGAACAGCGCGAGGCGCCAGGGCGTGGTCATTGTCGCGCCTTGTTGATCCTGGCGGCGGCGAGCGTCACCAGGAACAGGAGCGGGGTGATGACCGTGTTGACCGCCAGTTCCGAGAGCGCTACGTCGGGCGCCTGCAGCACGAAGAACAGCAACGTGAGCACGATGCCGTTGGCGGCCAGTGCGTAAATCTGCCGGCTCGGATCGCGCGACAGCACGACGGCGAGCCCGGCGATCGCCGCAAGCACCATGGCGCCGCCGATCAGCCAGCTCATCGCCGCTCTCCCTCGCGCAAATGCAGCGCGCGACCGGTGACGTGCGAGACCAGCGCGCCGCTCGCCAAGGTCGCCGCCCAGATCAATGCGCATTTCAGCGCGCGCGAGCTGAGGCCGTCGGCGATAAACGCCGCAACCATCAGCGCACCGATGACGGTGACGTTGAGAAACGTAACGACGTGGAGGCGCTCGAACGGCGTGCGCAGTCGAATGAAGGCCGTGGTGCCAAGCCAGGCGATCATTACGGCAAGCGCCAGCAAAGCGTCGATCGCGATGCTCACAGCCAGCGCTCCTGAAACAGCGCCAGCAGCATGGTCCCCGGCATGGTGAGCACCGCCAGCGTCAGCGCCAGATCGATCGAGGAGGCCTGATCGAAAGCGAAGCTCAAGACGATGAGCAGGACGAGCGCCAAGCTTGAGGCGAGCTCGACCGCGATCAGCCGCGTGTGAATTGCTCCGCGCGCGGCAGCGAGGACCGCGATAAGCAGAAGTGGCAGCAGCGCCAAGGCTGCGGCGAGCCAAGCGTTGCTCATTGCAGCCACTCTGGATCGGATTCCCGCTCGGCTCGGTCGATGGCGTGCATGACCGCTTCGCTGCGGCGGTGGTCGAGATGAACCACGAAGCGATCAGGCGTGAGCGATGCGCAGAGCACCGCGAGCGCGCGCCGCGAGCGTGCCCCAGGATCGTCCTCCAGACCAAAGCGCAACGGGCTTCGCAGCGCGCGCCCCGGCGAACCGCCGTGCAAGCCGGCGCGCGTCAATATGGCCGCGGTGCGCAGCGTCGCCGGGCCGAGTCCCGCGACCGCGCGCAACGCCGGAGCGATCTGCTCGCGACGCGCGCCAAAGCGCTGTCGTGAGCGGTCGGAAATCAGGTACGCCCAGGCGGCGGCGAGCGTCGCCGCCACGGCGCCGGTGCTGAGCTCGTTGAAGCTGATGGTGCCGGCGAAAATCAGGTAGCTGCCGAAGGCGACACACCAGATCACAATCGTGGTCATGGGGTATTCCGTGAGCGAAGGCGCATGAGCGAAGGCAAACGCACAAGCGTTTGCCGCATAGCTAACGCTCGGCGCGAGCACCGGTTCACAGGGTCCAGAGGCGGAGAAAAGCGCCGGAAACGCCCGCTGGCGCGACCGTCATAAGGCCGCTCGGATGGAATGCGGCGGCGGCTTAAAAGGTGAAGCGCTTGCCGACCGCCGTCGGCGTCACGACCTGGTCGCCGAACGCGTTGAGCAAAGCCGTGGTGGCGCGCCAGCCGGTGCAATGGCCGGCGGCGATGTAGGTCAGGCCGAATTCGCGCAGCGCCGCGATGGTGTCCGGGATGATGGCTTCGGTCGGCCCGGACAGATGAAATCCGCCGAGCACGCAATACAACGGAACGTCGGCGAATTTTGTTCGCGCGTCTTTGAGGACGTTGACCACGCCGGCGTGCGAGCAGGCGGTGAACACGATGAGGCCCTTGCCGGCGACGTTCACGCCGAGCCAGCGTTCGTCGATGATCCAAGGGTCCGGCTCCCAGCCCTTCTCGGTCCTGGCGCAATGGCCCGGCAGGCCTTTCTCGAACGGCGTCACGCGCGGGATTTCGCCGCTCACGTAAAACATGTGGCCGAGCACGGTTTGCGGCTCACGCGTCGCGACGACGCGCGCGCCGTGGGCCGTGAGGTCGGCGACGCTCGGCACGTTTTCCATCGGCAAAACCCCGCCGTCGGGCAGCATCCGGCCGCGTTCGCGGAACATGCCGGGATGCGCGTAATAGGGCAGATCGCAGTTGCGCCCGTCGGACCGGATCATGTCGATGGCGCGCAGCATGCCGCCGGCATGGTCCCAATGGCCGTGCGACAGCATGACCGCTTCGGCGCCGGTGAGATCGATGCCGAGCTGGCGGGTGTTGCGCTCGAACGTGTCGGGCTCCGGCCCAGTGTCGAACAGCATGGTGTGCGTTTCGCCGCCGCGATGCGCCGTGATCAAGCAAGACAGCCCGTGATTGGCGCAGCAGATGCATTTGCCGGACAGCACGCGCATGCCCTTGCGGTGCAAATAGGCGAACTCCGGTTCGATGTGTTTCGGCACGCTCGACAGGCTGTCGGTGGCGTTATCGACCAGAATGTGAATCTCGAGTTGATCGGCGGGCTTCAGGGCGGGCATGGCGTCACCTTGGCTCATCGACGATGTGCGCGCGCAGCGTGCCGATGCCGGTGATGTCGACTTCGAGCACGTCGCCCGGCTTCATCCAGAGCGGCGGCTTGCGCGAATGGCCGACGCCTTCGGGCGTGCCGGTGGCGATTACGTCGCCGGGATTGAGCTCGGTGAAATCCGAACAGAAGGCGATGATTTGCGGGATCGCATAGATCAACTGATCGGTGGTCGTGTGCTGGACCTGTGCGCCGTTGAGCCGCGTGGTCAGCGTCAGCCGGCTTGGATCGGGAATCTCGTCGGTGGTGACAATCCAAGGTCCGAGCGGGCCGGTGCCAGGAAAATTCTTGCCCGAGGTCACCGAGAACGCCTGATAATCGCGCACGCTGCCGTCGACGAAACAGGTGTAGCCGGCGACGTGATCGAGCGCGCGCTCCGCTGTGATATGACGGCCGCCTTTGCCGATGATGACGGCGAGCTCGCCTTCGAAGTCGAAATTGTCGGAAACGCTTGGCCGGATCATCGCGCCGTCGTGGCCGACCAGCGTGTCGGCAAAGCGGATGAACATGCTCGGCTGCTTCGGCAGCGCGCGCCCGGTCTCCGTCGCGTGCGAGCGATAATTGATGCCGGCGCACAGAATTTTTCCCGGCTGCGCAATGACCGGCAGAAATGCGATGTCGGCGAGCTTACGATCGGGCTTCGCCTCAGCCGCAGCCTTACGCATGGCCGCCATCGCGCCGGCGCCGGCAGCGAGCGCGGCGCACAGGTTCGGTTGCCCGACGCGCTCATTGAGCGCGACCACGCCGTCGCCGCTCACCGCGCCGAAAAACTCCTGACCGCCGACACTGTAGCTCAACAGCTTCATCGCAAACTCGCTTGCCCCCTGAGCGGCAGCATATCAAAACTTGATCATATCGGTTCTGGTCAACGTCGATTTTGCCGAGACCAGAGGCGCGGTGGCAAACGTGTAGGCGGTGGTCAGGTCGGCATACGGCTCGGCCGCCGACATGCCGTCGACCGGCACGATCACCTTCAAGCCGCGCATCGCCGCGCCGGCGCCGGTGAACAGCACCGCGCCGTTCGATGCGGTCCCGGTCACAATCACGGTCTGGATGCCCTTGTCCTTGAGAATTTTCTCGAGATCGGTGCGCAAAAATTTGTCCGGCCCGGCCTGCACGTATGGCTCGCCTTGCTCCGGCGCAACGTCCTTGATTACGTCGGTGGTCGTGGTGTTGGCGATAATGCTGTACACCACGCTCGCCTTGGCAGAACGCGCCTCGCCAAGCAACTTTTTCACCGCCGGGATCGAAGCAATGCAGGCCGGCCGCTTGCCGCAATTCTGGTTCATGAAATCGAGCATCAACAACGCGGTGGTCTTGGGGTCGACCGTCACCGGCTTGAGCGCCGGCGCCGGCGGCGTTTTGACCGTGGCCCATTGATCGATGATGGTTTCCGCGCTTGCCGCCGTGATCGGCGCGAGCGCAATCGGCAAGGTAATCAGCGCGAGCAGCGCCGCGTTTGCGAGCGAAGGCCGCAGCGATTTCGTCGTCACCATCATCAGTACTCCCGGGTCTGTCTCGTTCAAGGTGTCGCGGTGGATCGATATTATTCTGCGTACGGTGCACGGCATTTGTGTCAAACTGCCGCCGCATTCGGAGGCGGCCTGACGGCCGCAGACTCATAGCGAGCAGTGGAAGGGCATGGCAATGGATATCAAGGTCGGCCGGCAGGCGATCGCGGAGGCCACGGAAAAGCTGAGGAATTGGGGGCGCTGGGGCAAGGACGATCAGATCGGTACGCTCAACCACGTGCGGCCGGAGGACATCGTCAAGGCGGCGAGCCTGATCCGCACCGGCAAGGTGTTTGCGCTCGGCATTCCGCTCGACGCCAGCGGCCCGCAGACCGGGCTGTTCGGCGGCCGCTTCAATCCGATCCACCAGATGCTGGCGACCGGCACCGACGCTATCGCCGGCCGGCAGGACTGGAACAAGATCCGCTACGCCGACGACACGCTGACGCTATGCGTGCAGGGCGCCACCCATTGGGACGCGCTCGGCCACATCTTCTACGAGGACAAGACCTATAACGGTTACGATGCCAAGCTGGTCGACGCCAAGGGCTTGAACGTGCTCGGCATCGAGCACTCCAAGAACAAGATGGTCGGCCGCGGCGTGCTGCTCGACATTGCGCGCTTCCGCGGCGTGCCGTGGCTCAAGGACGGCGAGAGCATCGGCAACGACGAGCTCGACACCTGCGCCAAGCAGCAGAACGTGTCGATCGGCCGCGGCGACTTCGTCATCATCCGCACCGGCCAGATGGAGCGCTGCCTGTCCGAGGGCAAATGGGGCGGCTATGCGGGCGGCGATGCGCCGGGCGTCAAATTCGAAAACTGCTACTGGTGCCAGGACAAGGAGATCGCCGCGATCTGTACCGACACCTGGGGCGTCGAAGTGCGGCCGAACGAAACGACCGAAGCCAACCAGCCGTGGCACTGGGTCGTGATCCCGGCGATGGGTCTTTGCATGGGCGAAATCTTTTATCTCAAAGAGCTCGCCGAAGATTGCGACGAAGATGGCATCTACGAGTTCTTCTTCTGCGGTGCGCCGCTCGTCATCACCGGCGCCACCGGCTCGCCGATCAATCCGCAGGCGATAAAATAGTGCCGTCATGCCCCGCGAAAGCGGGGCATCCAGTAACTGCGGCGCCTAGAATAAGCTCCTGCGATAGCGGATACTGGATCGTCCGCTTGCGCGGACGATGACAGCGCGAGTATCGGAGGAGTTTCATGGCTCGTTATCTCAAGCGCGGAATGGATGCGAGCGCGATCAAAGCCGCCGACGCCAAGGTGCGCGAGACCGTCGAGCAAATCCTCGCCCACGTGGAAGCGCGCAGGGACGCCGCGGTGCGCGAGCTGTCGCAAAAATTCGACAATTGGTCGCCGGCCTCGTTCAAGCTGACGCCGAACGAGATCGAGGGCGCCATCGGCCAGGTCAAAAAACGCGATCTCGACGACATCAAATTCGCCCAGGCGCAGGTGCGCAATTTCGCGCAGAAGCAGCGCGACACCCTGCGCGATCTGGAAGTCGAGACGCTGCCCGGAATCGTGCTCGGCCACAGGCACATCCCGGTGAATTCGATCGGCTGCTATGTGCCGGGCGGCCGCTATCCGATGGTGGCCTCCGCGCACATGTCGATTGTCACCGCGCGCGTGGCTGGCGTGAAGAAAATCATCGCCTGCGCGCCGCCGTTTCGCGGCGGTCCGCACCCGGCGATCGTTGCGGCGATGCATTTCGGCGGCGCCGACGAGATTTTCGTGCTCGGCGGCGTGCAGGCGGTCGCCGCCATGGCGCTCGGCACCGAAACCATTACGCCGGTCGACATGCTGGTCGGGCCGGGCAACGCCTACGTCGCCGAGGCCAAGCGGCAATTGTTCGGCCGCGTCGGCATCGATCTGCTCGCCGGACCGACCGAGACGCTGATCATCGCCGACGAGACTGTCGATGCCGAAATGTGCGCCACCGACCTGCTCGGCCAGGCCGAGCACGGCCCGACCTCGCCGGCCGTGCTCATCACCAATTCGGAAAAGCTGGCGCGCCAGACCATGGCCGAGGTGGAGCGGCTTCTGAAAATCCTGCCGAGCGCCGATTTGGCCGGCAAGGCCTGGGCCGATTTCGGCGAGGTCATCGTCTGCGACGACGAGGCCGAGATGGTGCGCGAAGCCGACCGCGTCGCCTCCGAGCACGTCCAGGTGATGACGCGCGATCCCGATTATTTTTTGGCCAACATGAAGAACTACGGCTCGCTGTTTCTGGGTCCGCGCACCAATGTGGCCTATGGCGACAAGGTGATCGGCACCAACCACACCCTGCCGACCAGGAAGGCGGCGCGCTACACCGGTGGGCTGTGGGTCGGCAAGTTTCTCAAGACCTGCACCTATCAGAAGGTGCTCACCGACCAGGCCAGCGCCTCGATCGGCGAAGTCTGCTCGCGGCTGTGCGTGCTGGAAGGTTTTTTGGCCCACGCCGAGCAAGCCAATGTCCGCGTCCGCCGCTATGGCGGCCGCAACGTGCCGTACGCGCAGGCGGCGGAGTGATTTGAAGGCGATATGCCGATCGATCTCGCCAAAACTCCGTCGTTCCGGCTCGATGGCAAGCGGGCGCTGGTCACCGGCGGCGGACGCGGCATCGGGCTGGCGGCGGCCTCGGCGCTGGCCGCGGCCGGCGCCCACGTCACGCTCGCGGCGCGGACTACGAGCGAGATCGACGAAGCCGCTGCCGCCATCCGCGGCCGCGGCCAGCCGGCGGAGGCGTTGCCGCTCGATGTGACCGACATCGAAGCGGTGCGGCGCGCGATTGCCGGCGCCGCGCCGTTTCACGTCCTGGTCAACAATGCCGGCATGAACCGGCCGGCTTTGCTGCCGGACGTCACGATCGAAGATTTTGACGCCATCTTCGCGCTCAACGTGCGCGCCGCGTTTTTCGTGGCGCAGGCGGTGGCGCTCACGTTGATCGAGGCGAAGTTGCCCGGCTCGATCATCAATATTTCCTCGCAGATGGGCCACGTCGGTGCCGCGCGGCGCGCGGTCTATTGCGCCTCCAAGCACGCCATGGAGGGTTTTACCAAGGCGATGGCGATCGAGCTTGCGCCGCATAACATCCGCGTCAATACGCTCGGCCCGACTTTTCTGGAAACTCCGATGACCAAGCCGTTCTTCGAGAACAAGGCGTTCCGCGACGAGGTGCTTTCGAAAATAAAACTCGGCCGGCTCGGCCAGCTCGACGAGCTCACCGGCGCCATCGTGTTTCTCGCCTCCGACGCATCCTCGCTGATGACCGGCGCCGCGCTTATTCTTGACGGCGGCTGGACGGCGGAGTGAACATCAAGGACCAAGCCGTTCCATCTTGATCTTTTGACCAGCCGGGCAGCGCCGCAGGCGGCCCCAATCCAGTTCGGATATTCGGGTCCGAAAACGGCAGCGGCATACCAGTCGCCACCCACGTCGAGTGCGCCCGCGTGGTTTCCTGGGCACAGACCTTCAATTTCGCATAGGCCGCCGAGAATCCCGTCATGGCGAGGCTGACTTCGCCGGACGGGCCTTGCTGACGTCCGAGCTCCTCTCCGGGCAGCACCATGGCGGCCTCGTCGGAAATCGCATCGAGGGTCGTCAACGGAAGCCGGCCGCTCCACAGATAGAGCTTGGCAGACGCTGCGCGAGCAAGACGAATGTCCTGTCCGTTCACGCGGATGCTTACGGCCGGCTGTCCCACGACGGCCTCGGTGTCGGCTGCCGGACGCTGGCGCGCCAGCAGCGCGACAGCTCGGCCGCCAAGCTGCGGCACGCAGGACACGCTCACGAAAGCGTTGACATAGCGGCGCTCGCCATTGTCGGCGCGTACAAAGAACGTCTTTACGATCGCCGGCCGCGGCTTGTCGATGAGCTGCCATACCGTTTCACCGAATTCCCTGCGGTCTATTCCGAAGCGCGCCGCGTCGTCGCGTGTGAGCCGCGCGACCGAGGTGAAGGGAGTGGCGGATGCCTCGGTCAGCAATCCCTCATCGATACCCATACGGCGGATATAACTGTGGAGCCGCGTTTGGGTCACCGACTTCGCCACTGCCATGGCCAACGCACTGGGGTGCCGAATCTTTGCGATCGCCGGGTCAAAGCCTATGTCGTGGATGCCGAGCGTCACCCAAGGCGGAATGAGACGAATGACACCGCCGGCGAGCGCATACACGCATGCTGAATTGCACATGGCGGTGAGCAGTTCGAGTTTTGCCTCGATCGAGTGCCCGGCGCGAATTTCTGCGTCGCATGAATTTTGATTTTTCGGGTCGCGGCCACAAGTCAGCGGAACAGTGTGGCCGACGCTGACGGTCAGCTTTCGCGCGCGAATGACCTCTCCAAGCGAGATTGAACCGATGGCCGAACCGCCGGGGGAGTGGAAAAATAACGGCGGCCGAGCGCCTTTAAGCCGTGCCAGGAGCTGCTGCAGGCGAGCGGCGGTGCCGCTGTCGATCTTGCCCTCCGCCGCGATCCATTCGCTGCAACCCGGTCCGCAGGCATTGGCCTCGCCATGGGCGTCATAAAACACCATCGGATGGATGACGGCCGGGTCTGGCGCAACGGGCGGCTTCGTTGCTGGGCCAGGTTCGGTTTGTGCCAGCGCTGCCGGGGCCGGCGCGGCCCAACAGGCGAGCAGAGCAAGCGCAATGGCAAAGAGATGACGGATTGGCACGGCCGCGTCCTTGCACGGTGCGGGAGGCCGGTCATACAACCAAGCGGCCGGCACTGGGTCAAGCTCGCGCAATTTGCGCGCGTCGGCCCGTTGTGATTCAATGTGAAAAACGCCCGCCAAAAAGACGCGGTCTGGAGGTGACACCCATGAGCATCACCATCTGCCCGGTCACGCAAAACTTCGCCGCCGAAATCGGCGACGTCGACCTGTCGCGGCCGCTCGAACCGTCCGATGTTGCGGCGATCAAGGACGCGTTCGCCGAATTCGCCGTCCTGATTTTTCCCGATCAGCATCTGTCGCAGGACCGGCATCTCGACTTCGCCCGGCATTTCGGTCCGCTGGAGACCACCATCGCGGTGTTTCGCAAGGACGCGAAGTTGCGGGTGCCGAAGGAGTTCGCCGACGTCTCGAACCTCGATCCGGCGAACGAGGTGTGGGGCAAGGATTCGCGGCAGCGCATGTTTCAGCTCGGCAACCGGCTGTGGCACACCGACAGTTCGTTCAAGCGGCTGCCGGCGCGCGCGTCGCTGCTCTATGCGCGATCGATCCCGCCGGTCGGCGGTCATACCGAATTCGCCGACGAACGCGCCGCCTACGACGCGCTGCCCGAAGACATGAAGCGCCGGCTCGAAACGCTGGTGGCAGAGCATTCGATTTTCAATTCGCGGGCGCGGCTCGGCTTCTCCAGCTTCAGCGACGAGGAGCGGCAGGGTCTGCCGCCGGTGCCGCAGGTTTTGGTGCGCACGATCCCGGAATCAGGGCGCAAATCGCTGTACCTTGCGTCCCACGCCGGACGCGTCTTCGGCATGCCTGAGGCCGACGGGCGCGCGCTGATCGACCAGCTCGTCGCCCACGCCACGCAACGGCAATTCGTCTACACCCATCGCTGGCGCGTGCACGATCTCGTCATCTGGGACGATCGCTGCACCATGCACCGCGGCACCGAGTTCGACGATCTGCGCTGGAAGCGTGACATGCAGCGCGCCACCGTGTGCGACGTGGCGAATACTTGCGAGCAGGAAGGCATCGCGGTCGCGGCGGCATAGCCGCGGCCGCGATCCTCACGCCGAGATCGGATAAACCGCTTTCTCGCCAGAGAGCACGCGCGCCACGTCGCTGGCGCATTTGGTCTGCAGCTCCTCGAGCGCTTCGACCGAATAGAACGCGGTATGCGGGGTGAGGATCACGTTGTCGCGGCTGACGAGCGGCGAGTCTTTTGCCAACGGCTCGGTCGTCACCACGTCGAGCGCGGCGCCGCCGAGCTCACCGGAATCGAGCGCGGCGATCAGCGCCGGCTCGTCGACCAGCGGGCCGCGCGCGGTGTTGATCAAATAGGCGCCCTTTTTCATCTTGGCGAACGCGGCGGCGTTCATCAGCCCGTGCGTCGCCGGCAACAGCGGCGCGTGGACCGAGACGAAATCGGAACGCGCCAATAGCTCGTCGAAGCTCACGCCTTCGACGCCGGCGGCATCAAGCGCGTGCTTCGTGACATAGGGATCGTGCGCCAAGACTTTCAGCCCGAACGCCTGGGCCTTGGGCGCCAGCGCGCGCGGAATATTGCCGAATCCGACAAGCCCGAGCACCTGGCCTTCGAGGCGCCGCAGTGGCACCAGCGGCGGCAGCTCCCAGCGGCCGGCCTGTACCAGCTTGTTGGCGAGCGTTATCTTGCGGGCGAGCGCGAGCAGAAGCGCCATGGCGTGATCAGACACCTCGCGCAGGCAATAATCCGGCACGTAATTCACCGCGATACCACATGCCTTCGCGGCCGGCAGATCGATGTTGTCGACGCCGAGCCCGAAGCGGCCGATCGCCTTGCATTTGGTGAGTTGTCGCAACAAGTCGCCGGCGAGCTTTGCGTAGGTGACGAGGATCGCATCAGCGTCGCGCGCCACCGCCAAAATGTCGTCGGCCACCGGGCTTTTCGCCATGCGGTATTCGGGGTCGAGCCGCGCCAGCGCTTTTTTTGCGGGATCGAGTGAAGGGAAGGGGCTATCGGTGATGGCGATCAACGTTCGGGCCATAGGCTTCTCCGGCTGGAACGTCATTGCGAGGAGCGAAGCGACGAAGCAATCCAGAATCGCAGCCGCTGTCGCTTCGCTCGCAATGACGCCTATCACAAAGCAAACACCTGCGGATTGACGCAGTTCGGCAATTTGTGGCCGCCGAGGAAGGCGAGAATATTGTCGACCACGATCGCCGCCATGGCCGCGCGCACCTCCGGCGTGGCACTGCCGAGATGCGGAGTGAGCACGACGTTCGACATTTGGCGCAGCGCCTTGTCGACTTTCGGCTCGTGCTCGAACACGTCGAGGCCGGCGCCAGCGATGTCCTTGCGCTCGAGCGCGCGCACCAGCGCAGCTTCATCGACAATGGCGCCGCGCGCGGTGTTGATCAGAAACGCGCTTCTCTTCATCAGCCGCAGCTCGCGCGCGCCGATCTGATGCCGCGTTTCGGCGTTGAGCGGCGAATGGACCGAGACGAAGTCAGAGCGGCGGAGCAACTCGTCAAGCGGCACGAAAGTAAGGCCGGCGTCGCGCTCCTCTTGCTCGGGCTTGCGCCGCGGCGTCCAGTACAGAACGCGCATCGAAAAGCCGTGAGCGCGGCGCGCCACCGCCTTGCCGATCAGGCCGCCGCCGCCGATCAGGCCGAGCGTTTTGCCCCAGACGTAGCTACCCATCAGGTAGGCCGACTGGCTGCCCGGAAATTTCCCGGCGCGCGCCAGGCGGTCGCCTTCGATCATGCGCCGCGCCACCGCGATCATCAGGCCGAAGGTCATGTCCGCCGTCGCCTCGGTGGTGAGCGGCGCCGTTACGGTCACGGGAATCCGCCGCTCCGTCGCCGCCGCAACGTCGATATTGGACGGCGTGATCGATTGCGCGGCGATCAGGCGTAGGTTCGGGTTGGCGGCGATCACGTCGCGGTCAATCTTGTCGTGCAGCAAACAAAATAAAATGTCGGCCTTGCGGACCTGCGCGATCAGCGTGCGCTTGGGAATGATGCGGCTCGAATCGGCGAACAGCGTCACCCGCGCCACGGCGCGTAGGCGTTTGAGCGCTTGCTCGGGAACCGGCTGCGTCACGAAGATGCGCGGGCGGGCGAGTTGTTTTGTTGCTTTCACCATCAGGGGCGCCACCGCACGATGCCGGCGACGCCGTCGACCGCGACCTGGGCGCCGTCGGGAATATGCTGCGTCGCGTCGAGCACGCCGAGCACCGCCGGTATGCCGCGCTCGCGCGCAAGCGACGCCAGATGCGAGGTCGAGCCGCCGAGCTCGGCGACGACGCCGCCGACGCGCGGCAGGATGTGCGACAGCGCCGGCCCGGCCACGCGCGTGACCAGAATGTCGCCGGGCGCGACGCGCGACAGTTCGCATTCGCAGTTCACCACCACGGCGCGGCCGGAGCCCCAGCCGATGCCGGCCGGATGGCCGTTGAGTCCGGGATGCTTGAGCCAGATTTCGTCCGGCACTGCGGCGGCCTGCACGCGCAACGGCCGCGCCTGCAACAGCTTGAAGCCGTCATCGTCGAGCGCCCATTCGATCTCGACCGGCATGCCGAGCACGGTCTCGGCCTTGCGCATCAACCGGCCGAGCGCGATCGCTTGGCCGCCGGAGAGACACGGCGCGCGCGTAAGCTCGTCGGGCACCGCCTGCACCGCCGTGCCGCTGGTGGCGCCCGCGCTGTGCGCGCAGCTTTCGCGATGATGTTTACGGCCGGCCTGATTGCTGCGAACGAAGCCCTGGCGCGACAGCACGACGCGGTCGGGGACCACCTCGCCTTGGGCGATCGTCGAGCCGAGACCCCAGGTGGCGGAGATGAGCATGTGGCCTTCGGCGGTCTCGCTCAAGCCGCCGCCCGAGGCGTGCGCGTTGACGAGCGGCTGCACCAGAACCGCCATCGCGGTAGCGGAGGGATCGAGGTCGTACTGCGCCATGGAGCGGCGCGCATTGGTGGTCCACAACGCCGCCCAGCAAGCGCGCAACGCCGTGAAAAATTCGCCGTCGTCGGCGAGCCCCAAAAAGCTCTCGAACTGGCCGGCGAAGCTCGAGCCGGCGCGGTCCTCGACCAAGGCGGAGGAGCGCACCGCCGCAGGCTTTCGCTGGCGCGACCACGCCGCCACAATGTCGGCGCGCGGATCTGGCGCAAGCTCGCTCCGATAAAGTGCAAGCCTGATCTCGACCGAAAGCCGGCGCTGCGTTGTTTGATCGGCGTGCGCATAGGCGCGCACCGCGTCGGCGATGCCGAGATGGCGGATTTGCCGATGATAGGCGTCGGCGCTGATGCAAAAGCCGCCCGGCGTCGGCAAGCCGGCGTGCGCCAGCCGCGCCAGGTTCGCTGCCTTCGGGCCGACGCGCTCGGCGTCGGCCGCGGCCGGATCGCTCAGTGGCAGGATGAAATGACTCATGCGACGACCATTGCGATCGTCAGGCCCGGGCTTGACCCGGGCATCCATGCGGCCTCTCCGCTTGCTGAAGCGCCGCATGGATTGCCGGGTCAAGCCCGGCAATGACGAGGAGGGGGCGGCTTTCGCTTATCATTTCACGTGATCGCCGTAGCCGGGCAGCGGATCGACCACGGTGATCTGCTTGACCGGGAAGTTGGAGACGATCTCGATGTCCTTCTTATGCACAATCAGCATTTCCTCGATGCGCACGCCGTAGCGGTATTTCTTGCCGTGCTGCGTCTCGAGCGCGAACGTCATGCCTTCCTGGATCTCGATCGGGTGATCGAGCGACCAGATGCGCGAGATCACCGGCGGATCGTATTGCGCAAGCCCAAGCCCGTGGCCCCACAGATTGGCGGCGGCCTGGTCTTCGTCCTCGTAGCCCCAGGTCTTCATCGCCGACGGCCATTTCTGCGCGATGTCGCGCGTGGTGGCGCCGGCTTTCACGGCGCCGATCGAATCGTAGAGCCATTTGAGCGCGATGTCGTAGGTCTCTTTCTGCTCCTTGGTCGGCTCCTTGCCGACGCAATAGGTGCGGTAATAGCAGGACTTGTAGCCGTTCCAGGTCAGCGCCGCCAAATCCATGAACACGATGTCGCCGGGCTGGATGATGCGGTCGGAAAAATTGCGCCAGTTCGGCCAGGTGTTCGGCCCCGACGACACGATGACGTCCTCGACGTCCTCCATGCCGGGAATGGCATAGAGGTACTGCATCAGATGCGCGGTGACCTGGTTCTCGGTGATGCCGGGGCGGAGGAACTTCATGCATTCCCAGTGCGTGGCGTCGCCGATGGCGCCGACGATGCGGAAGCATTCCTGCTCGTCCGCGCTTTTCACCGCGCGAGCCTCCATCATCGGCGTCATGCCGTCGGTCCAGTTTAATTTTTCTTCCTTGAAAACGTTGAGCATGTTGATGTCGATGAAGTCGCAGCCGAGCTTTTGGCCGGCGACGCCGTTGTCCTTCATCGCCTGCTTCACCGCATTGGCGAATTTTTTGACCTGCTGGGTAGAGGCGGGACCGGCGGCGCCCTTGATCCAGGCGAACGAATGGCGGACGTTCTCTTTCGGAATCCACGGCGAATGCCGCTCGATCTGAAAGCCGATGTCGCCCTGTTCAAACAGCACCGGGCGGCCGTCGCCGCACAGCATGGCGTAGCGCAGGCCGGGCTTCAGCCGGTTCCAGCCGGGGGTCAGTGTGCCGGTGATGTAGCGCACGTTCTCGTCGTACATGCAAAGGAGCGCACCCAGCTTGTGCTTCTTCATCATCGCCCGCGCCCGCTCGATGCGGTATTCGCGCAGCCGTTCCCAGTTGACGCGCTGCTGCCAGTCCAGGCCGACAGTGCCGAAATTGGCCGTTCCCATGAAAGCCTCCCACCCCCCGATTGACGCCTAACCTCTGTCCGAAAACGCACGACCGTGCAAGGTAATCGAATGCCACGCGGGCGGCCGTCGGCGAAGCGATTTTGCAGACGCGCTGCGGCGCTTTAGAATTACGCCGAAGGAGAAGGCACCATGAGCACCATCACGCGCCGCGGTTTTGCCCGCAGCGGTTCAGCGGGTCTCATCGGCGCGTTGGCGACGCCGGCAACGCCGGCCGTGGCGCAGAGCGGCAAGCTGCGCTGGCGCATGGTGACGTCGTGGCCGAAGCGGCTGCCCGGGCCCGGCATGTCGGCGGAGCGTGTCGCCGAGCGCATCGGCAAACTATCGGGCGGTCGGCTCGGAATCGCGGTCTCGGCCGCGGGCGAGATCGTGCCGGCCTTCGAGGTGCTCGACGCGGTGGGCTCCGGCGTCGCCGAGATGGGTCACACCGCCGCGTTCTACTGGCAAGGCAAGGAGCCGGCGGCGGCCTTCTTCACCACGGTGCCGTTCGGCCTGACGCCGAACGAGCACGTCGCCTGGATCGATGCCGGCGGCGGCCAGGCGCTGTGGGACGAGATCTATGCGCCGTTCGGCGTCAAGCCGTTCATGGGCGGCAATACCGGGGTGTGCATGGGCGGCTGGTTTCGCCGCGACCTGCAAGACCTCGCCGACGTGCGCGGCCTCAAAATCCGCTCGCTCGGGCTGGGCGGTGAAATCTACCGGCGGCTCGGTGCCATTCCGCAGACCACCGCGCCCGGCGAAATCCTGGTGGCGCTGCAATCCGGCGTGCTTGATGCCGCCGAATTCGTCGGCCCCGGCTCCGACATCGCGCTCGGCCTGTTCCGCTTCGCGCCGCTCTATTACGGGCCGGGCTTCAACAAGCCGAACGGCACCGGCGAGTGCATCGTGTCGCTCAAGGCCTGGCAGAGCCTCGACGCCGAATTGCAGGCGATCGTGGCGCATGCCTGCGCGGCCGAAGCCGCGTTCGCACTCGCCGAGATGGAGCGGCTCAACATCGAGGCGCTGGCCGCGCTGACCGCGCGCGATCATGTGCAGGTCCACACGTTTCCGGCGGATCTCGTCGCCGCGGCGCGCACGCACGCGGACGGCGTGCTCGCCGATCTTGCCGGCAAGAGCGTCGGCGCCCGCAAGGTGCACGACGCCTACGTCGCGTTCCGCGACAAGATCGCGCCGTGGTCGCGCATCTCGCTGCAGGCGGTGCTGGAAGCCCGGCAGGGGTGAAACTGCTCATTGTTACGCGCTGGTCGGTCTTCATGCTAAATCATGCGGCAATCGACCCCGGTTGCGAGGCGATGCGGTCTGGGCGATCATGATCGCAGCTTTCAAAGGCGAAATTCGCCGCGCGCAAAAAAATCGGATCGATTTCCATGGCCGGCTACATCGAGGGCCGCAATGTCAGCCTCACCTTTCGGCCGCCGAACCGTGCGCCGGTGCGGGCGCTCGGCGGCTTCGACATCGAGGTCGAGGAGGGTGAGTTTCTGTCGATCGTCGGCCCGTCGGGCTGCGGCAAGAGCACGTTCCTCAACGTGGTGCTCGGCCTGACCAAGCCGGATTCCGGCGAGGTGTTGATGCACGGCAAGCCGATCGGCGGGCCCGGCAGCGACCGCGCCATGGTGTTTCAAGAATTTGGCCTGCTGCCCTGGCGCACCGTGCAGCACAACATCGAGCTCGGCCTCGAGCTGAAAAAGGTGCCGGCGGAAAAGCGCCGCGCCACGGCCGAGCGGCTGGTGGTGCTGGTCGGGCTCGCTGGCTTCGAGCAGCATTATCCGCACGAATTGTCCGGCGGCATGAAGCAGCGCGTCGGCCTCGCTCGGGCGCTGGCGACCGATCCCGACGTTTTGCTGATGGACGAGCCGTTCGCCGCGCTCGATGCGCAGACCCGCGACCTGATGCAGGCCGAGCTCCTTCGCATCTGGCGCGAGGCCCGCAAGACCGTACTGTTCGTCACCCACCAGATCGACGAGGCGATCTACCTCTCCGACCGCGTCATGGTGATGAGCAAGCGCCCCGGACGGGCGAAGAGGATATTCGCCATCGATCTGCCGCGGCCGCGCGAATACGAGATGCGGGTGACGCCGGAATTCAACGATCTCAAGCTCGAAATCTGGAACACGCTCAAGGACGAGATCGTGGCTTAGGCCGGACCGAATGATGTTGAGCGTCCATTCATTCTCCATGTCATCATCCGCGAAAGCGGATGATCCAGTAATCACCGGAGCTTCGGTGTTTACTGGATGGTCCGCTTTCGCGGACCATGACAAGTCAGAAGTGACCGCTGGCCGATGAGCGAACAAGCAACCATTCGCCGGCCCTTCGTGGCGCGCTACCGCAATGTTCTGCTCGGCGGCCTCGCCGTGGTGCTGTTCTTCGCCGCCTGGCAAGCGATTTTTCTCTTCGTGCCGTTCAACCCGTTGTTCATGTCCAAGCCGAGCTTGATCGCTGCAGGTCTCGTCGATCTCATCGACAGCGGCGATCTGTTTCACGATCTCGCGGTCTCGGCGGTGCCGTTTTTCATCGGGCTCGTTGCCGCCGTCATCGTCGGCGTGCCGCTCGGCATCGTCATGGGTTGGCGGCCGCGCGTCGGCTATGCGCTCGATCCGCTGATGACGGTGTTTTATGCAAGCCCCCTGGTGGCGCTGGCGCCGCTTCTGGTGATCTTTTTCGGCGTCGGCGTGTCCGGCAAGGCCATCATCGTGTTCGTGCTGTCGGTGTTTCCCTTCATCTTCAACGCCGATGCGGGCGTGCGCGCGGTCGACCGGCTCCTGATCAACGTGGTGCGCTCGCTCGGCGGCGGCGAGTGGGACATGTATCGTAAAGTGATCTTTCCGAGCGTGCTGCCTTACATCGTCGCCGGCGCGCGGATCGCGGTCGGCCGCGCGCTGATCGCGGTTCTGGTCGGCGAGTTCTTCGCCGCCTCGGAAGGCATCGGCTACGCCATCTCGCGGTTCGGCGATCTGTTCGCGATCGACCGCATGTTCGCCTGCATCCTGGTGGTGATGGTGATCGCGGTGGTGCTGACCGAAGGCATCCGCTGGGCCGAGCGCGCCGCGTTCCCGTGGCGGGTCGGGCAATAAGAGCGGAGGACGTTAGAGGTCATGCACTCAAATCGTCATTGCGAGCGAAGCGAAGCAATCCAGTGCGGCGGCGCCGTCCTGGATTGCTTCGTCGCTTCGCTCCTCGCAATGACGAGCCATGATGTAGCGGACCAACGTCATGGCTGAGACGCAAACTCTCGATGCTCACGTCGCCGCGCTCGGCCGCGCCGAGGAGGCGCCGCGGCGCAGCCTGTGGCGGCGCATCGAGCCGACCGCGTTGGGCACCGGTAGCATCGTTGCGCTGCTGCTGGTCTGGCAGTTCGTGCCGTATTTCGTGCCGCTCAAGGCCGGCACGCGGCTGTTCTTCACGGTGCCGAGCCAGATCGCTGTCGCGCTGTGGCAGATGATCGTGTCCGGCTCGCTGTGGGCGCCGCTCGGCGTGAGTGCCACCGCGTTTGCCATCGGGCTTGCGCTCGCCATGGTGGCCGGTCTGCCGCTCGGCATCCTGATCGGCCGCTCCAGTCTGCTCAACGCCATGTTCGATCCGTTCATCACCGCGTTCAACGCCACGCCGCGGCTGGTTTTTCTGCCGCTGTTGATGCTGTGGTTCGGCATCGGGCTGTGGTCGAAGGTCGCCATCGTGTTTCTCGGCGCGTTGTTTCCGCTCCTGATCAATACCTATGAAGGCGTGCGCAACGCCGACAAGCTTTTGATCAACGTGGTGCGCTCGTTTGGCGCCAAGGAATGGGACATCGCGCGGCTCGTCGTGGTGCCGAACGCGCTGCCGTTCATCGTTGTCGGCTTACGCTTGGCCATCGGCCGCGCCGTGCTTGGCGTCGTGGTCTCGGAGTTTTTCGGCTCGCAGGAAGGGCTCGGCGTGGTGATGGTGCGCGCCGCGAGCGGCTTCAAGGTCGACGTCGTGTTCGCCGGCCTGATCGTGTTCGCCGGCCTGTCGCTGATAATGACCGGCCTGGTCAAACTGCTCGAAGAGCGCATGACCCGCTGGCGGCCCGAGCACATCAACGCGCAGTAATCTTCATCCTCCCCCGCTGTCGCGGGGGAGGATGATCAGATCAATCCGCTTTGGCCGGCGCGGCAAGGTTGGTGGGCACGTAGCCCATGTCCTTCAGGGTCGAGTCGAGCAGGTTGCGCGCCAGGAACGATTCCGGATCGGGCAGCGGCTTGTCGGCCGGCCATTGCCGTGCCGCGATCATGGTCTGCCGGCGCGACTCGAGAATCTCGCGGAACAGATCCTTCGGCACCTCGGCGCCGAACGAATCGTGCAGCTGATCCCAGATCAGGCCGGCGTCCTTGTCGCTCTTGATGCTCAGGATGTGGTGCTCCATCACCTTCATCGAGCCGGCTTTGTTGGTGCGGAAATACATGACCGCCTTGGCGATGGCGCGGATGAGCTTCTTCACCGTATCGGGATGCTCATCGACGAAGCTCTTCATGCACCAGATGGTGCCGCCGGCGCGCGGAATGTAATCGCCGGTGCGCAACAAAATTTTCAGTCCGGCCTGCTGCGCGACCACGGCGTGCGGGATTGAAAGGCCGGCGCCCTGGATGTCCTTGTTGCTCAGCGCGGCGATGCGCTCCGGCTCGCCCTGGAACGAGATGACCTTGTAGTCCTTGCCGGAATCCATGTGGAAAAAGCGGTGCAGCACCGCTTGGACCTCGTCGTAATCGGCGCCGCCGGGGCGGCCAAGGCCGATGGTCTTGCCCTTGAGCTCCTCGGGCTTGTTGATGTCCTGGGTGGTGGTGAGCGTCCATTGCGATCGCAGCGACTCGCCGACCACGTATTCGATCTTGGCGCCGCTGAGCGCTGCCTGCGCGCCGCCGGACGGAATCGGCGCGCAGTCGAGATTACCCGACAGCACCGCGGTGACCTGCGCCGGTGCCTGCAGCTCGACCAGGGTCGCGTCGAGCCCCTCCTGTTTGTAAAAGCCCTCGTCGAGCGCCACATAAGTCGGAATGTGGAAACCGTCGCCGCCGATGATCTTGCCGATGGTCAGCTTGGTTTGCGCCTGCGCGCCGGCGGCGAAACAGACGGCCGACGCGATCAAAGCGGCGGCGGCAAATACGAACCGGCGCGGGCGGGGGCGCATTCGCATGGGTTTCCTCCTTCGCGGATGGCAGTCGTGATTTTATTGGCGGTGCAGGCGATCGCAAGCTACGGATGGGACGTTGAATTACACGATGCCGCTGACGTTAGCACAAGAGCGATTTTATCGGGCGCCGGCCGAGGCCGGCGGCGGCCCGGCGCCGAGTGACTCTTCGTCGCATCGCCGCGCGCCGCAGGCGGCCGCCGCCAAGCCGTTTTTCACGATCGGGCATTCGACCCGGCCGCTCCCCGAGTTCGTGGCGCTGTTGCGCGAGGCGCGAGTCCAGCTTGTGGTCGACGTGCGGCTGCTGCCGGGCTCGCGCACCAACCCGCAATACAACCGGGATGTGCTGGCGCGGGAGCTTTCCGCCTATCAGATCGGCTACGAGCATATCGCCGCGCTCGGCGGCCGCCGCCGCAAGAGCGCCGCCGTGCCGCCGTCCGTCAATGCGTTCTGGCAGAACGCAAGCTTCCACAACTTCGCCGACTACGCCATGAACGAGCCTTTTCAGGCGGCATTCGCGAAGCTTCGCGATCTCGGCCATGCGCGCCCTTGCGCCATCATGTGCGCCGAGGCGGTATGGTGGCGCTGCCACCGCCGCATCATCGCCGATTATTTGTTGGCGGAGGGCGAGACGGTGCTGCACATCATGGGCCCAGCTCACATCGTGCCGGCGCAGATGACGGACGCGGCGCGGCGCGACGAATCCGGGTCGCTGACTTATCCGGCGGCGCAGGATGCCTTCGAATTTTAGGTCGAGTAGTTACGCGCGCACGACGCACTAGGAAATCTTTTTCGTCAGCGCCGTCTTCTCGTGCAGTGTGTCGCGCACGTAGATGAGATTGACCCCAGCGAAAATCACCACCGCGATCGGCGCGGCGAAGATGATCGCGACCGGGCCGAACAGATAAGTGATCGCGACGATGCCGAGCAGCATGACCGCCGGCGGAATCGCCACCATGCGGCGCTGGATCAGCGGCGCGACCATGTTGCCCTCGATCTGGTGGATGACGAGATAAGCCAACAACGTCCACAGCGCGGTTTCGGGGCTTTTGGTCAGCGCCACCAGGACCGCGGGTATGGCTGCCAGGATCGGCCCGAGATAGGGGATGAATTCGCCGATGCCGGCAATCAGCCCGAGCGCCAGCGGCGACGGCACGCCGATCAGCCAGACCACGAAGGTCGACAACGCGCCGATCACCAACATTTCGATCAGCTGGCCTAGGAGCCAAAGCCGCAAGGCTTCGCCGACGCCGTCGTAAATTTCCGCGACGCGGGCATGATGGCGCGGCGGGAACAGCCAGATCACCCCGGTTCGGTAGAGGCGCGGTTGCGCCGCCAGATAGGCGCCGCTGATGAGCATGATGATGACGGCTTCGATGAAGGTCGTGCTCACCTTGAGCAGGCTAGGCAGCACCTCGGTCAGCGAAAGATTGCCGCTCGACAGGTGCTGGAGCATGAAGCGGCCGGTTGCCGTGCCGTTCAGGCTTTTTTCGATGTCGGCGCTGGCGGAAGCGGTGCGCTGCATCACGTCCTGAAACTGGGACGAGATATAGCTGCCGAACAGGTACGCGGTGCCGAGGATGACGGCCATGATGATGAGGCCGGACAGAATGAGTGCGGCCCATTGCGGCAGCCGCAGCCAGCGCTCGATCGGGTGGGCGCCGAGGCACAGCAGCATCGCCAGAATGATGGCGCCGAACGCCATCAGCACGACCCCGAACAAATACCAGATGAGGACCGGCGTGACCGCGACCGCAACCAGGATCAGCGTCCGTTTGAAAAAATCGAATAAATTGGTCGTCATGGCGATCCACGGCGGTTTTGCCGGACAGTTTGCCCGCCACAGGGTCAATCGGCGGCGTGCGGTTCCGGTTCCGACGGGCGGACGCGCTTGGCCCAACGGCCGGGTCGACGCGGTCGTCCCATCGAACGAGAATGCCGGCGCCCCTGCGCGCTTTGGTCGAATTCGCCTCGTCGACCGGCCGGTGCTCGGCTGCGCCATCGCGCTCTTTGGCACCCCGGCAGCCTTTCCGCATGAAGCGGTGCTCGGCTTCGACCAACTGGTCGGCGACTCGCGCCGCCCAAGCAGCGATACGCGCGCGCCCGCCTCTATGGAGCCGCCGTGCCGTCATGCTATGCCTGCTCGATCATGTTGAACGAACGCGTACGCACAGTGGGGAGGGACGATGACAAAACCGCGCGAAGTCAAGGTCCGCGTCCATGACGGCGTGGAGATCGCGGTCGCGCTCTACATGCCGGACGGCGACGGCCGCTTTCCGGCGCTGCTCGCGCCCTCGCCGTACCGCTACGACAACAACACGCTGCCGGCGACGCCGCAATTTCTCTGGCGCGAGACCGGGCCGATCGATTTCTATCTCAAGCACGGCTACGTCTACGCCCATATGGACGTGCGCGGCTGCGGCAAGTCGGGCGGCGAATTCCGCCTGCTCGACCGCAACGAGCAGAAAGATCTTTACGACGTCATCGAATGGCTGGCGAAGCAGCCGTGGTCGAACGGCAAGGTCGGCGGCATCGGCCAGTCCTATTTCTGCATGTCGCAATGGTGGATGGCGATCCAGCGGCCGCCGTCGTTGGCCTGCATCGCCGCGTTCGACGGGCTCAACGACCCGTACCGCGCTTCGGTCTATCAGGGCGGCATTCTGGGCGACTTCTTCGGCTCGTACTGGTGGAATCAGAACCGCATCATCAACCGCCATCCGGCCAACGGCGAGCGCCCACGCGAGCAGTTTTGCGACCTCAACCTGCTTCTGCAGCAGCATCCGACCTACGATGATTTCTGGCGCGAGCGCTGCGCCGCCGAACGGCTGCACGAGATCGAGGTGCCGCTCTATTCGATCGGCGTGTGGGGCAAGGTCGACCTGCACACCCGCGGCAACATCGACGGCTTCCGCCGCGCCCGCGGACCGAAGAAGCTGAAGATGGTCGGCCCCGTCAATGCCTTCGTCGCCAACCGCGAGTTCAACAGCGTCGAGCTGCACGAAAACCTGCTGCTGCCGTTCTACGAGCATTATCTCAAAGGCAAGGACACCGAATATTCGAAGCGGCCGAACGTCGAATATTTCGTGCGCGGCGCCGATGCGGTGCTTAGCGCCGAGACCTGGCCGCCGGTCGGCGTCAAATACGTCACGTGGAATTTGAGCGCGGCAAAATCGGGCAGCGTCACTTCGCTCAACGACGGGTCCCTGACGCGCGAAGCGCCGGCCGACGCCGACCAGACCACGTATCGCTATCCCGATCCGGGCTGGATGATGGGCGTGGTCGGCTTCGGGCCAAATAATATGCCTGATCCGGCGCGGCGCGTGCTCACCTTCACCACCGCGCCGCTGCAACGCGATCTCGAAATCGCCGGACCGATCAAGCTCGTGCTGCACGCCTCCTCGACGCGCGACGACATGGACTTTTTCGTCAAGCTGTCGGAGCAGATGCCGCAATCGCCCGAGGACCGCGCCAAGGGTTTTAATCCGGCGTCATACTGGATCACCAAAGGCTGGCTGCGCGCCTCGCATCGCGCGCTCGATGCGGCGAAATCGACCGAGATGGAGCCGTACCACACGCACACCGAGCCGCAGCCGATCGAGCCGGGAAGGATCTACCGCTTCGACATCAGCGTCGAGCCGATGGCGCATCGCTTCAAGGCCGGCAACCGCGTCCGCCTGGAAATCGTCAACGGCGATTCCGCGGTCACCGACATGCTGTGGACGCATTACTATCTGCCCAACAAGATCGGCGCCGACACGATCCATCACTCGGCGCAATATCCGTCGGCGCTGACGTTGCCGGTGATGGAGGGGGCGTAGGTGGCCTCCACACATCGTCATTGCCGGGCTTGACCCGGCAATCCGTGCCGCAGTTGTGCTTGCTCTATTTGGCCGAAAGATATCAAACACCGCGACTCAGCATGGATGCGCGGGACAAGCCCGCGCATGACGCTTTTAGGAGTCCTTCCGCGACGCCAGCAGCGCGCGGGCGGCGATGCTCAAGCCGAGTACCGTCAGGGTCAGAATGAGCGCGCCGGTCCAGGCCAGCGACTGCCATTCCTTGTAAGGACTGAGCGCGAACAGGAAGATCACCACCGGCAGACTCGCCGTCGGGGCGTTGAGATTGGCGTTCCAGAACTGATTATTCAGCGAGGTGAAGAGAAGCGGCGCGGTTTCGCCGCTGATGCGCGCGATGGCGAGCAGCACGCCGGTCATCATGCCGGCGCGTGCCGCGCGATAGCAGATGCGCGTGATGGTCAGCGAGCGCGGCAGTCCGATCGAGGCGGCGGCCTCGCGCAGCGCGTTGGGCACCAGCACCAGCATGTCTTCGGTGGTGCGCACCACCACGGGAATGACCAGCACGGCGAGCGCCACCCCGCCGGCCAGCGCCGAGAAGTGGCCCATCGGCGCGACCACAACCTCATAGATGAACAGCCCGACCACGATCGACGGCGCGCTGAGCAGGATGTCGTTGATGAATCGCACCGTGCTGGTGAGCCGCTCGTAGCGGCCGTATTCGGCCATGTAGGTGCCGGCGAACATGCCGATCGGCGTGCCGATGACGATGGCGAGCGCCGTCATGATCAGGCTGCCGACGATCGGGTTGAGGAGCCCGCCGGCGGCGGCCGGCGGCGGCGTCATCTCGGTGAACACCGAGAGCGACAGGCCGCTGATGCCGTTCCACAATAGCGAGCCCAGGATCAGCACCAGCCAGCCCAGCCCGAAAATCGTCGCCGCATAGGCGAGCCCGGTCGCCACGGTGTTGCGTCGGCGGCGTGCGGCGTAGCGGCCGCGGCCTCCGCCGCTCAGGAAAGTCGTGCTGGCGAGCGCCGCGTCCGACATGGCTTACCCGATGCGCCGCTGCACCCGCGCCAGCAAATAGCGCGCGGCGGCGAGCACGATGAACGAGATGACGAACAGAATGAGGCCGAGCGTGATCAACGCCGAGGTATAGAGCGGGCTGACCGCTTCGGTGAACTCGTTGGCGATCACCGCCGAGATGGTGGTGCCCGGCGCTAACAGCGACGCCGAGATGGACGGAGCATTGCCGATGACGAAGGTCACCGCCATGGTTTCGCCGAGCGCGCGGCCGAGCGCCAGCATGACGCCGCCGATGACGCCCGATCGGGCGTGCGGCAGCACCACGTTGCGCATCACCTCCCAGGTGGTGCAGCCGATGCCGTAAGCGGCTTCCTTGAGCACGATCGGCACCGACTCGAATACGTCGCGCGAGATCGAGCTGACGAACGGCAGCACCATGATGGCAAGGATCAGTCCCGCAGTGAGCATGCCGATGCCGAACGGCGGACCGGCGAACAGGGCGCCGATCCACGGCACGTTGCCGAGCGTGTCGATCAAAAACGGCTGCAGTGTGTGCTGCAGGAAGGGTGCAAACGTGAACAGGCCCCAGATGCCGTAGATGATGCTGGGAATGCCGGCCAACAGCTCGATGGCGATGCCGATCGGCCGCCGCAGCCAGTTCGGGCACAACTCGGTAAGAAAAAAGGCGATCATCAACCCGACCGGCACCGCGATCAGCATGGCGATGAATGAGGTCACCACGGTGCCGTAGATCGCGGGCGCACCGCCGAATTCGTCGGTGACCGGATTCCACTTTTCCGAGATGAGAAAACCGAAGCCGAATTTGCGCATCGCCGGCAGCGCGCCGATCACCAGCGAGAAGATCACAGCGCCGAGCAGCACCAGCACGGCGATCGTGGCGCCGCGCGTCAGATAGCGAAACAACAGGTCGCCAAGGCGCAGCCGGTCGAGAATCCTGGCGCGCGTCGCGGCTTTGGCTGTGGTCATGAACCGTCCGTCTGGCAGCGCGACGTCAGCCACGGCGCGCCTCCACTCGTATGGTTGAACGCGCGCGCGCAACAGACCGTTGCGGTGCCAAGTCAAACGGTTCACCGGCCGCTGCACAAGTCCGACTGCCGGCGCGATGAAGGCGTGGCGCAGCGGCGATGGCCATCGGTCCCGGGCCGCCGCCGTCGCGGCGATGCGGACCACGGCGCAACGTGCCGTCGGCGATGAGCGCGGAAAGCGGCATGGCAGGGTTCACGGGTCCGTTCCTTGTAGAGTCGCTGTATGACAGTGGGATGACATTGCAAGCTATTGATGGATTAGAAGAATTCTTCCAAGCGCTGGCTGATGCGCGGGCTGCGTGATCGGCGCGTTTGGCTATGCACCGTCCTGGCGGCCAGCTCAATATTATCAACCGGGGGGAAGCGGCTTTCTGTCGCTGTGGCCCAAGCGTTCGAAATTGCCGTCGCGGTCGGCGACGAAGTTGTTGATATCGCGACGTTCTCAGTGGACCGCAGATGCGATTGTCCCGTGTCGCACGAAGACGCCGTGTGACTGTCATAAAACTGAAATGATCGACGGCTTACTAGTCCGCGTTGGCCTTGGGCAGGACCTCCGCAACAAACCAATTAGAACGAAAGCCCCGAATTCAGCAGGAGACACCGCATGCGAATGCAGCTTTACGCAGCCATAGCGGCTGCAACCGTCTCGCTCACGGCGAGCGGTTATGCCGCGAACCTGACGGGAGCCGGCGGTACCGCGATTTACCCGGTTCTGTCGAAATGGGCGGCCGAATACGCCAAAAAGACCGGCGACACCATCAACTATCAGCCGATCGGCTCCGGCGGCGGCATCAAACAGATCGAATCCAAGACGGTGCTGTTCGCCAACACCGACATGCCGCTCAAGCCCGAGGACGTCGCCAAGGAAGGGCTGGTGCAGTTTCCGCAGGTGATCATCTCGATCACGCCGGTCGTGCATCTCGCCAACATCAAGGCCGGCGAGCTCGTGTTCGACGGCCCGACGCTGGCTGACGTGTTTCTCGGCAAGGTGAAGTACTGGGACGACGCCGAGATCAAGAAGATCAATCCGGGCGTCACGCTGCCGCACACCGCCATCACCACGGTCCACCGCTCGGACGGTTCGGGCACCACCTTCAACTTCACCGACTATCTGTCGAAGGTCAGCCCGGAATGGAAGAGCAAGGTCGGCGAGGGCACCTCGGTCAGCTGGCCGGGCGGCGTCGGCGGTAAGGGCAACCCGGGCGTCGCGTCCTACGTACAACAGGTGGACGGCTCGATCGGCTACGTCGAGTACGCTTACGTCATCGAGAACAAGCTCACCTACACCAACATGGTGAATGCGGCCGGCAAGAACATCCCGCCGACAATGGATGCGTTCCAGGCCGCGGCGGCCAACGCCGACTTCACCAAGGTGCAGGACTTCTATCTGATCCTCACCGACCAGCCGGGCGACAAGAGCTGGCCCATCACGGCGGCGACCTACATGCTGCTGCGCAAGGACAGCGTGCCCGACCAGAATAACCTGGTCTTGAAGTTCCTCGACTGGGCGCTCAAGGATGGTCAGGCTCAGGCCAAGGCGCTCGACTACGTGCCGCTGCCCGACGCGGTGGTCAAGCAGATCGAGGCGCACTGGGCGAAGGAACTTCCCACCGCCTGGAAAACAGCCTCGAAGTAGCGCTCGTTTTCCGAGAATTACCGAACAACAAGATCGGGGCCGGGTGAAAATCCGGCCTCGATTTTTTTGCTTTTGGCCGACCAGCGTAGTCACTCCGTCGTTTACCTTCGCCCGCAGGCGCACCCAGCGGTAAGCCGTCGCGTCGTGACGCATGGACTCACCCGACGATCCGTATCAAGCTTGCGCAAAACGGTAGGGAGAAACGCCATGTCAGCCAGCACCGACCGATCCTCCGGCCGGCCGATCAATTGGGCGGTTACTGCAACGGTTTTCTTCGTCGGCAGCGTGCTGCTGTGGGCCGACCGCACGAATTTCAGCGTCGCTGCCGCGGCCTGGGCCAAGGAGTACGGCTGGACGCCGTCCACCATCGGCACGATGCTGAGCGCCTTTTCGCTGGGTTACTTGATCCTGCAGCCGGTCGGCGGCTGGATCGCCGACAAAGCGGGCGCGCGGCGCACGCTGGCTGGCGCCATGGCCGGCTGGTCGCTGTGGGTGCTGCTGACGCCGATTGCGCCAAGCGTGCTTTGGCTCACGGCGACGTTTCGCGTGCTGCTTGGCGCCTTCGAAGGCCCGTACATTCCGGCCAGCGTCGCCGCGGTGGCGCGCGCCATACCCGACATCAGCAAGCGCGGCCGCTTCTCGGCTTTCGTGCAGTCCGGCGCGCAGCTCGGCCCTGCCGCCGGAGTGTTTTTCGCCGGCGTCATCTTAAGCGCGACCGGCTCGCCGATGTGGATCTTCATAATCTTCGGCATCATCGGCCTGGTCGGTGCCGCCGCATGGTGGAGCTATGCGCGGAATTTCGACGATCCGGTGCCGCAAGGCGCGCATGCGGAGACCGCGGAGGCTAAGGAGCGCGCCGCGCAAGCGCCGGTCCCTGTAAAGCTGTTGCTGACCAGTCCGGCGCTATGGCCGTTTTACATCGGCTATTTCGCGCTGCCCTACTGCCAATACCTCTTCCTCACCTGGCTACCGCAGTATTTGAGCCACTACCGGCACATCCCGCTCATTCAGGCGAGCGCGCTGTCGGCGCTGCCGTTCCTGGTCGCGTTCGTCGCGGTGAATTTCACCGGTTGGGCGATGGATTGGCTCGCCGCGGCGGGCTGGCAACAGGGCGGCTTCCACCGCAAGCTGTTCGTCGGGCTCGGCGCCATAATCTATGCCGCGACCACGCTGATCGCCGCCACCACCGAATCCAACACGTTGGCGGTGACCATGATCATCATCGCCAATGCCGGCCTGTCGTTCTACGTCATCCCGTACTGGACGACCTGCACCGATATCGCGCCGAATCAGACCGGAACGTTGAGCGGGCTGATGAACTTCTTCGGCATCCTCGGCGCAACGCTGTCGCCTTGGCTGAGCGGCGTCATCGCGCAAGCCACCGGCGCATTCGTGGCGCCGCTCGTGCTCGCCGTCTGCATCATGCTGGTGGGGGCGACAACCATGATCGTGTTCTTCCCCTACCGGCCGCTGCACGAGCTCGTCGACGAGTCGCCGCAGGCCGCGAAGCTCGCGACGTGAGAAGTGACACGCGTTTGCCAATGGCGGCTGGGCAAGCCGGCCGCTATTGACGATGTGGTGCGCGACTACGGCAGCTCGGAGATCAACTTTTGCATCTCGGTCGTCGTCCAGGCGCGCGCGGTGCGCGAGCGCACATTGCCCAGCGCGCCGATCGCCATGGCGAACTTGGCGACGTTGTCGCCGTTTGCCGTCTCGAGAACGGCCACCATGTCGGTGTCGCCTGACGTCAGATAAAGCTCCTTGATTTCGACGCCCACTTTCTTGGCGATGTCGCGCGCCGCCTGCGCGCGCTTGGGCGCCTCTTTCACGTTGCGGATGCCTTGATCCGTCCAATTCAGCGAAGAGATGAACAGCATCTGCGCCTCCTATGGCTGCCAACACGCATCGCCAGTCCGGCGGTGGCCGGCCTGGGATACGCGGCTGTCGATCGAATCGAAAAAGCGATCTTTGCAAGATCGTGCCTGCCGACGGCATTCCGGCTGCCGCGTTAAAAGCAGGAGTCCGGCGCGTCCCGCCGGCAGCCTGGGGAGACGCTACACCCCCGCGCCAAGGCGAGGGAAGGGCCCGCGCGGGCTACTCCCGAAGGGTTGCGGCGCGTCAACCGCAGTCGATCGATTGACCGGCGCAGCGGATCGCATAACCTCGCGCGCGCGGCGCCAGCGCGTCGATCGGAGTCATTCATGAAGCTTGGCTTCTTCATCATGCCGGTGCATCCGCCGGCGCGGAATTATGCGCAGACGCTGCGCGAGGATCGCGAGGCCTTCATGCTTGCCGAACAGCTCGGCTACAGCGAGGCGTTCTGCGGCGAGCATCTGACCGATCTGGCCGAAAACATTCCGAACAGCTTGACGTTCCTTGCCTCGCTCGCCGGCTTCACCTCGCGCATCAAGCTCGGCACTGCGGTCACGAACCTGCCGTTCAGCCATCCTGTGCTGGTGGCGACCCAGGTCGCGCTGGTCGACAATCTCCTGCAGGGGCGTTTGCTGCTCGGGGTGGGCGCCGGCGTCTTGCGCAGCGACGCCGAGGCGCTCGGCCTGCTCGATGCCGACCGCGGCGCGATGTTCGTCGAAGCGCTCGATCAGATTCTGGCGCTGTGGTCAGGCGGGCCGCCTTACGATCTGCCGGGAAAATATTGGACCGTCTCGACCGTCAAAACGGTGTGGCCCGAAATCGGCCTCGGCGGCATCGTCAAGCCCTACCAGAAACCGCATCCACCGATCCTCGGAACCGCGACCGATCCGCGATCAAAGGGTTTGATCGCGCTCGGCCGCCGTGGCTTTTGGCCGATCTCCTCGCATTTTCTGCATCAGGATCATCTGCTCAGCCAATGGGACAATTACGCCAAGGGCTGCGCCGACGGCGGCCACAAGGCGGAGCGCGCCAATTGGCGCATCGCGCGCTCGATCTTCGTCGCCGACGATGACAAGGTGGCGCGCGCCTATGGCGGCGACGATCCGGGAAGCCCGTACCGGTTCTACATGAGCCAGCTCATCGCCAAGCTCCGGCGCGGCAAGCGTTTGGCCGGCTTCAAGGCGCGGCCGGAGATGAGCGACGACGAGGTGACGTTCGATTACATATTCGACAATCTGGTCATCCGCGGCAGCGTCAATCAGGTAGTCGATGCGCTGCTGGCGCTGTGCGAAAAAGTCGGCGATTTCGGCACGCTGCTTTATTGCGGCAAGGACTGGGCCGACCCGGCGTTGTCGCGCCGCTCCATGGAACTGATGGCCGAGAAGGTGATGCCCGCGGTCAATGCCGCGATCGGCAAGCGCGCGGCCGCGGAGTAGCGCGCGGTTTGATCGACCGCGCGACGCAATCAGGGCAATCATTTTCATCGTCATGCCCGGGCTTGACCGGGCATCCATTCGGCGACAACGCTCCATGGGTTGCCGGGTCGAGCCCGGCAATGACGATGCTCAGAGTTCCGTGCCTTTGTTTGAGGCAGTGCGCGCTCTTATATGTCGAGCGAGGGACCTCTGGAGCCGCGATGTCGAAACCACTTACCGTCAGCATTCCGCATCATCTCGGCAAGGACGAAGCGGTGCGCCGGCTGAAGTCCGGCATGGCCGGCGTGCGCACCAATTACGGCCATTTGTTCAACATCCAGGAGGAAACCTGGACCGGCGACCAGCTGGCGTTCCGGGTCGGCGCGCTCGCCCAAACGATCAGTGGCACGATCGACGTCGCCGACGACCACGTGACCTTGCAGGTCGTGTTGCCCTGGCTTCTTGCCAAGCTCGCCGAAGCGATCCAGCCGCTGATCCGCCGCGAAGGCGCGCTGATGCTGGAGAAGAAGTAACGTCGCGGCATCTGGACCGTCATCCCGAGGTGGCCGCGAAGCGGCCCTCGAAGGAAGCGGCCCGAGCGCTCGGGCCGTCGCCCTTCGAGGCTCGCTTTGCTCGCACCTTCAGGGTGACGGATGACGGCTACAGCTTCTCCGCCAGAAAACGCATCAGCCGCGGCGCCAAAAACGCGGGAAAGCCGGTCGGGTCGTCGATCGGGTCGTTCATCCAGTAATGCGGTGCGCCGGTGACGATGCAGGGGCGGACGTAGAAGCCGGCCTGCTTGAGCGCGAGCAGGAACGCCTCGGTCTGTTCCTTCGGCTCGACCAGATCGTCGGCGCTGCCGGTGACGAGCAGCACCGCGAGCGCGTTGTTGGCGAGCGTCGCGTAGCTGATCGGCGAGGCGTCGAAATAGAGCTGGCGGTCGGCCATCGGCGCAGCGCCGAGAAAGCGTTCGACGATGTTGCCGATCGGCCATTGCACCTGACAGCTGGTCCACATCGCGACCATGTCGTAGATGCCGTAGACGCCGACCAGCGCCTTCACGTCGGCGCTGACGGAAGCAAATGCATCCTGCGGATAGAAGCCGGCGAATTTTTTGCCGCCGAGCCCGGCGAGTGCCGTAAGGTGCGCGCCGGCCGAGGCGCCGAGGAGCCCGATGCGCGCCGCATCGATGCCGAACTCGCCCGATTTGCCGCGCACGAATTGCACGGCCGCCAGCACGTCCTGAACGGCTTGCGGAAACATTTTGCTCTTGGTCGCGAGCCGATAGCTGATGGCGAACAACGCTGTGCCGCGCGCCGCCAGATACGGGCCCCAGTATTGGAAGGCGCTGCGCGCGCCCTGCATCCAGGCGCCGCCGTGCACGGCAACGAGCGCCGGCGCGGCTTTGGCGCCTTTGGGCAAATACAGGTCACCCAACAACTCGACGCCGTCGTGGTTGGCGTAAGCGATGCCCGCTTTGATCTGTACCGAATCGTCGGTCATGTTGCTGAAACCTCTTTGTCTTGCCGCGCGAAGAAATCGAGCAGCAACCGGTTGGCGTCGTCGGCGCGCTCGATGTTGGGGCAATGGCCGCAATTCTCGAGCACGTGCAGCTCGGCGTTGCGGAATTTCGGCGCCAGCTCGTTGGCGTAGCCCGGCAGGCGGAGCTTGTCGTTGGCGCCGGCGATGATCAACGCCGGCACCTTGATGTTGCCATAGGGCGTGTTGTCCGGCTGGCCGAAACGTTCGCGCTGTTCTGCTTGCGGATTTTTGAAGCGCACTGCGGCGGTGCATTCCCAGGCGCCGGGCAGCATGCTCATCTGATAACGGCGCTCCACGTAAGCCTCGTCCGCGGGCCAGCGCGGCGCAAAGAACATCGCGCGCACGATGGCGCGCATCGCCTCGCGCGTGCAATCGTAATTGAGCAGCACGCGGCGATGCTCGTTGTCGGGCGAAAAACCGCCGGCGGAGATCAGGGCCAGCGCGCGGATCGGCCAGCCGTCCGGTTCGGTCGAGAGCCCGCGCGCGAACAGGCTGCCGCCCATGGAATTGCCGACGAAATACGCGTCGTTGATGCACATGAGGTCGACAAAGCGGCGCAGATGAGTGAGCCGGCGCGCCTGGCCTTGCTGAAAGTCGTGGACCTTGTCGGTGCGACCGAAGCCGAGCCAATCCGGCGCCAGCACGTGGTAGCGCTCGGCGAGTTTGGGCAGCACGAATTCCCAGCTGATCTCGGCGCAGCCGCCGAACTCGCCCGAGTGCAACAGCACCACCGGACGGCCGTCGCCGGCTTCGAGATAATGGGTGTGGATGCCGTCAACCGACACGTAACGGCTGTGAACTTGCAAGCGCTGCTCCTCCTGCCGAAGCCTGTGTCATAGCAATGGCGCGCCGGGCCGTCACGACGGCTGCGGCGCGTCCGCTCGGCGTGCACGGAAGGCATTCGCGCGCGGGGGGCATGCAGCAGCGCATGGAGCAAGCTTGCTGCCGGAATTGACAGGTTATGCCACCCGTTGAATAAGACGAAATGCCTTTGGTCTGGCCAAAAACACGCGTGACGGGGGTGAAAATCGCCCGACGGAATGGGGGAGGGCGATGTCGCTGACGATGGAAGCCGCAGCGCCGTCGCTCGTCGTCAACGGCACGCGGATCGACATGATCGAGCGCGGCAACGGCCGGCCGCTTGTCTTCCTGCACGCCGAGAACGGCATCGAGCCAGCGCTGGCCTCGATCGAGGCGCTGGCCAAGGGCGCGCGCGTCATCGCACCGACTCATCCGGGCTATGGCCGCTCCGAATTGCCCAAGGGCATGCGCACGGTCGATGATCTGTCCTATTTTTATCTCGATCTGCTCGACCAGCTCGATCTGCGCGACGTGGCCGTGGTCGGCGTGTCGCTTGGCGCCTGGCTCGCCGCCGAGATCGCGGTGAAGTCGACGCAACGCCTGTCGAAGCTCGTCATGGCCAATGCCGTCGGCATCAAGGTCGGCGACCGCGAGACGCGCGACATCGTCGATATCTTCGCGCTGACCGAGAAGGAGTTCATCGAGATCGCCTATTGCGATCCTGCGGCCGGCACGCGCGATTACAAAGCACTGCCCGACGCCGAAGTGTTGGCCGCGGCGCGGGCGCGCGAAGCGACCGCGCGCTTTGCCTGGAATCCGTATTTCCACAACCCGCGACTGAAAAGCCGGCTGCACCGCATCCGCATCCCGACGCTGTTTCTGTGGGGCACCCACGACCGCATGCTCAGCGAAGCCTATGGCCGCGCCTATGCGGCGATGATCCCGGGCGCGAAGTTCGAGTCGATCGAGCGCGCCGGCCATTTCCCGCACCAGGAGCAGCCGAAAGTGTTTGCCGAGAAGGTGCTGAGTTTCGTTGGGGGCAAATGAAGGTGTTTCGGCAAAACCGAAACTGTCATGCTCCGCGTAAGCAGAGCATCCAGTAGTGGGTGATTACTGGATCGTCCGCTTGCGCGGACGATGACAAGGGAGAGCGCAGGAGTGACGATGAGAGTCTACCAGTTCACCGAGCAGCCCTATTACCCGACCTGGAACGACCATGGCGGCTCGCTGCGCGTCAATCTCCTCAACCGCAAGTGCGATCCGCACATCGCCGCCGATCTGTTCCACCGCTACTACGACGAATGGCAGCTCGCCGACGAGCTCGGCCTCGACATTATGTTGAACGAGCATCATCAGACGGCGACCTGCATGTCGTCGACGGTAGTGGTCGGCCTGTCGGTGCTCTCGCGCATCACCAAAAACGCGCGGCTTCTGGTGCTCGGCTATCCGATCGGCCATCGGCCGGATCCGCTGCGGGTCGCCGAGGAGCTTTCCACCATCGACGTGATCTCGCGCGGCCGGCTCGACATGGGCTTCATCAAGGGCGTGCCGTACGAGTTTCCGGCCTCCAATCAGAATCCGGTCGCGGTGATGGACCGGTTCTGGGAGGCGCTCGATTTCATCATCAAGGCGATGACCACCCACGACGAGATCTTCAACTGGGAGGGCGAGTATTTTCACTACCGCCAGGTCAACGTCTGGCCGCGCGTCTGGCAACAGCCGCATCCGCCGATCTGGACCACGACCGGCTCGACCACGCAGGCGCGCATTCTGGGCGAGCGCGGCTATGTGATGGCGACGCTCGGCTCCGGCTACAACACGCGCCCGCTCTACGATTCGTACCGCTGCGGCCACCTGGCCAAATGGGGCCGCGCGCCCGGCCCCGACCGCTTCGCCTATCTGGGCCTCGTTGCCGTCGCCAACGACAAGGACGAGGCACGCAAGCGCGGCGATCTGGTCGCCGGCTATTTGCGCTCCTCATCGATCGTGCACGTGCCGTTCCGCAATCCGCCCGGCTTCCTGTCGCCCGAAGACAATGCGCGGCTGTTGCGCGGCATGACGCCGCCGCGCAGCTACACCAAGGACCGTCGCGTCATCGACATGCGCTCGGCGAGCGTCGAGGATTTGGTCGCCGTCGGCATCCTGTTCTGCGGCACGCCTGACGAAGTCTACGCGCAGATCGTCGACTTCTGCGATTACTGCGGCGGCATGGGCAACCTGCTGATGATGGGGCATGCCGGCTTCCTCACCCACGAGCAGACCGTCGATAACCTTTCGCTGTTCGCCCGCGAGGTCTATCCGCGGCTCAAGGCGTGGCAGCAGCCGGACGCCGAGCGCATCGCGGCCGAAGCCGTCGCCGCCGAAAAGCCCGCGGCGGCGCGCGCCAGCGTCCGCGCCGGCGACCTTGTGGACGCCACGATTTCGGCGCGTTGATTGACGCTGTCATGCTCCGCGAAAGCGGAGCATCCAGTACACGCAGATTGCTTGTTGATGCGCCAATGCATCCGAATACACTGTTCGTGATTACTGGATCGTCCGCTTTCGCGGACGATGACAGCAAAAGATGTCTGCCGGGAGCGAGGGCGCTATGCGGGTCTATCACTTCAGCGAACAGGCCTATTTCCCGGCCTGGAACGAGCACTCAGGCACGCTGAGGGTGACGTTTCCGAACCGCAAATGCGATCCGCGCATCGCCGCCGACCTGTTCCACCGCTACTACGATGAATGGCAGCTCGCCGACGAGCTCGGCCTCGACATTATGTTGAACGAGCATCACCAGACCGCAACCTGCATGTCGTCGTCGGTCGCGGTCGGGCTCGCCGTGCTCGCGCGCATCACCAAGCGGGCGCGGCTCCTGGTGCTCGGCTATCCGATCGGCCACCGGCCCGATCCGCTGCGCGTCGCCGAAGAGCTCTCGACCATCGACGTGATTTCGCGCGGCCGGCTCGACATGGGCTTCATCAAGGGCATCCCGTACGAGATCGCCGCCTCCAACCGCAATCCGACCGAGCTGATGGACCGCTTCTGGGAGGCGCACGATTTCATCCTCAAGGCGATGTCGACCCACGACGAAGTGTTCAACTGGGAGGGCGAGTTCTTTCAGTACCGGCAGGTCAACGTCTGGCCGCGGGTCTGGCAGGAGCCGCATCCTCCCATCTGGTCGACCACCGGCAGCGCGACCCAGGCGCGCGTCCTCGGCGAGCGCGGCTACGTCATGGCGACGCTCGGCACCGGCTACGGCACGCGGCGCATGTACGATGCCTATCGCAAGGCCTATCTGGCCAAGCACGGCAAGGCGCCGGGCGCCGACCGCTTCGCCTATCTGGGCCTGGTTGCGGTGTCCCACGACCGCGAGGAGGCGCGCCGGCGCGGCGATCTCATCGCCGGCTATCTGCGCACGAGCCCGATCGTGGCACTGCCGTTCCGCAATCCGCCCGGCTATCTGCCGCCGGAAGACCAGGCGCGCGTTTTACGCGGCGAGACGCCGCCGCGCACCTACACCAAAGCCGGCAAGGTCATCTCCATGCAGCACGCCAGCGTCGACGATCTGATCGATTCCGGCGTGCTGTTCGCCGGCACGCCGGACGAAGTCTACGAGCAGATCGTCGACTTCTGCGGCCATTGCGGCGGCATGGGCAACCTCTTGATGATGGGGCAGGGCGGCGAACTCACGCACGCGCAGACCGTCGATAATCTGACGCTGTTCGCCCGCGAAGTTTATCCGCGGCTGCAGGCGTTCAAGCAGCCGGATGCGGAGGAGGCGGCGAAGGCGGTGGCGGCTTAACGCAGCACAGTGTCATTGCGAGGAGCGAAGCGACGAAGCAATCCAGAACGGCACCGCAGCACTGGATTGCTTCGCTTCGCTCGCAATGACGAATTGATGTTGCCGCTCGACTGCCTCAAACCCCCGCAGACGCGGCAACGAGCGTATCGGTTTCCATGTCCTGGTCGCGCACGGCGCCGATCAGCTCGGTGACCTTCTTGATGCCGCGGGCGTCGCACCAGGCCGCGAGATCGTCGATGATGGTGATGAGCGCGGTCGGGTTGCGGAAGCCGGCGTAGCCGATGCCGACGGCGGACGCGCCGGCCAGCATGTATTCGACCACGTCCTCGGCCTTGGTGACGCCGCCAATGCCGATGATCGGGATCTTCACCTGCTTGGCGACCTGATAGACCATGCGCAGCACGATCGGCTTTAGCGCCGGCGACACCAGGCCGCCGAACTTATTGCCGAGCGCCGGGCGGAAATTATCGGTCCTGATCTTGAGCGACAGAAACGTGTTGGCGATCACCAGCGCGTCGGCGCCGGCGTCCTCCGCGGCGCGCGCGATCGAGACGATGTCGCCGGCGTTCGGTGACAGCTTCACCCACAGCGGCTTCTTGGTTTTGGCGCGCATCGCCGTGATGCAGTCACGCGTGTAGGTTTCGTGCATGGCGAAATTGCCGCCGCTGGCGTTGCGCGTCGGGCACGAGATATTGGCCTCGATCACGTCGACGTCCGGCACGCTCAATTCCGCAGCGAGCGCAGCAAAATCCTCGATGCTCTCCGACGAAACGCTGACCACCAGCGGCGGCGTGAACTTGGCGTATTCGGGGACGATGTGGGCGATGAAATAGTCGATGCCCTTGCCGGGGAGCCCGATCGACTGAATGATGCCGGCTTCGGTCTCGGCCATGCGCGGCGTCGGGTTGCCGAGCCGCGGCTCGCGGCAGATGGTTTTGGCCACCAGCGCGCCGAGCCGGTTGAGATCGATGACGTCGTTGTACTCCCAGGAGAACGCGCCGGAGGCCGGCTGCACCGGGTTCTGCAGCGTGATCGCGCCGATCTTGACGGAAAGATCTACCATCCCACCGCCTCCTGCATGTTGAATACCGGCCCCTCGCGGCAGACGCGGCGCAGTATGCGCTTGCCGTCGACTTCAAAGGTGCGCACGCAAACGTAACAGGCGCCGAAACCGCAGACCATGATCTGCTCCATCGCGACCTGGCCTGGAATATCGTGCTTCCTGCCGAGCCGCTGCATCAGCTTGAGCAGGCGGTTCGAGCCGCAAGTGAAGAACGCGTCGGCTTTGTTTTCCGCGATCAAGCTATCGAGAATTTTTTCGACGTTCTCGACCGCGCTCGATCCGTCGGAATCGAGCACCGTAATGGTGCTGGCGCTGAGCCCTTCGAACAGCTCGCGCGACATCACGACGCCGGGGTTTCGCGCCGACAGGATCGCCGTGATGCCGACCTCGTGTTCGGCGGCGAGCTGCGACAGCGGCGCCAAGGTCGCGAGGCCAACGCCGCGGCCGAGCACCACGATGTTCCGCCACGACGGGTCGAGCGTAAAGCCGCGGCCCAGCGGGCCGGCGAGGTTGAAGTCGTCGCCGGGGTTCAGCGTCGCCATGCCGCGCGTGCCGCGGCCCTCGGTCTTGTAGAGGAACTCGATCTGGCCGTTGGCCTTGTCGACCCGATAAACGCTCATCGGCCGGCGCATCCACACTTCGGCGCCGTCGGGCGAGGGGCAGAGCAGGTGAAACATCTGCCCGGCGTAAGCCTTCAGCGCCTGCGGGTGCACCTTGAGGACGACGTGCTTGTACTCGTCGTTGACGGCCGTGTTGGCGACCACCGTGGCGATGAACTCACCGACCAGCCGCTGCGGATAGGGATCGACGTCGCCGATGCGCAGCGCGGAGTTGGTGTAGTTCGTGTTCGGGTCGACGGGCATTCTCCATCTTCTATAGGTATTGAAGCCTGTTGTGTCAATTTTGGAACGGTACGGAACTCACCGAATTCTGCGCGATTTACACCGCTCACGCGCCATAAAGCAGGGTCAAGTTTATCCTCCGATTCGCATATCCTAACGCAAATTCCGGGAGGTCCGCGTGGTGGAACAGGCGCGAGCGGAAGAGTACCGCCCGGTTCTGGCGATAGGGCACAACGAGGCTATTTCCGGCGTTTTGTTCCAAAAATGTGACAATTCGCGCTTGGTCGGCGTCGTAATCCATGATTTCCCAACCGTCGGGCGGCGGCGCGAGGCAGACAACGAGGCCGCCGCGGTCGGGATTGAGGTTGGCTTGCGTCGGCGTGACCCAGAAATTGACGCTCACGGCGGCATCGTCGGCGTGCACGTCCACGGCGGCCTGCGGCTTGAGGCCTTTGAAGGCCCAGGCTTGGCTCAGCGGATAGGCGCCGAGAATTGACGGAAACGTGCGGCGCAGTTCGTCGGCGATTTGCAGGACGAGCGGACAGGCAAGACCGTCTTCGAGATAGGACGCGACGAAGCTCTCGATGTGGGAGAAGTCGTGCCAGATCGTGCTCTCCAGCAGGAACCGTCGCAATGAATCCAGCGCCTGGGGCGTGAGCAGATCGTCGACGAAGAGCGCGCCTTGCGCCTCGAATTGCGCTGTCAGCGCCGCTTCATCCGCCCGCTCCTTGACGGCGCGGCCGCCGATCTCGGGCGCCTCGCGCAAACGGATCGCCGTGTTGTAGCCCTCACCCAAGGCATCGAGTTGCTCTTCTGCCAGCGTCGCCACTTCGTCCGAGAATTGCTCGGCAACGGCGCGGTAGTTACGCGCCAGCGACTCGAAGCGGACGCGGTCCCGCGTTCGCTGTGCCAGATAGAGAAACTGCTCGGCATCGTGCTCGAGTTTATCGCGCGTCGCCGTGGTCAGCGATTTGAGTGCGATGCCGGTGCGGTCATCGCCACGCCGCAGTTCGTAGGTGCGCGCCAGATGATCGAGCGCGCGCCCGCGTTCGCCTTGGGCCAGCCACAGGAAACCAAGGGCGCGATGCGCTTCGTAATGCTGCGGCTCGAGTTGGGCGGCGCGGCCGAACGCCTTGATCGCCTCCTTGGCGTCGCCGAGCTGCAACAGCGCGACGCCGCGATTGAAATGCGCGGAGATGAAGCCGGGATCGGCCTTGAGTGCGTCGTCGAAGCAGCCCATCGCCTCGCGCTGACGGCCCTGCGCGGCAATGGCGACGCCGAGGTTGTGCGTGACCGCAGGATCGGCCGGCGCGATCGCCAGTGCTGCCCGATAGGCGCGCTCGGCCGCCGCTGGCCGCCCGGCTTGAAAGTCGCTCACGGCAGCGGCGACGAGCGCCTGAAATTCGTCCGATGGGTGATTCGCCACGCGTTGCTTCGCCAAGGGTTTCCGTCCGCGACGCAATCTTACCAATCTGCCAAACTGGGCACGTGCAGAAATTGGCGAAAATTTTGATTTTGGTACATCCGGTCGCTAGAGTGCCGCAACTTCGCAGCGAGGGTTGCCCTCGCTCCCAGCGCAGGCGTTAGATTGCTGGATCGTCGGGCCACGCCCCGGCGATTCTGGCGCCAAGGAAAAGCCCCATGACTGCCTTCCCGGACAAAGCCGTGATGGCCGAACTGACGGCGAAGATGCTGCTCGAGGTCGATGCGGTACGCTTCATGAGCGACAAGCCGTTCATCTACACCTCGGGCTGGGCCAGTCCGGTCTACACCGATTGCCGGCGGCTGATCTCGTTTCCGCGGGTGCGGCAGACGCTGGTCGATTTCGGCGTCGCCACGGTTCTGCGCGACGTCGGCTTCGAGCAATTCGACGCGGTGGCCGGCGGCGAAACCGCCGGCATTCCGTTCGCCGCTTGGATGGCCGACCGGCTGATGCTGCCGATGCAATACGTGCGCAAGAAGCCGAAAGGATTCGGCCGCAACGCCCAGATCGAGGGCCATATCGAGGACGGCGACCGCGTGCTGCTGGTCGAAGACATGACCACCGACGGCCGCAGCAAGGTCAATTTCTGCCGCGCGCTGCGCGGCGCCGGCGCCATCGTCGACCACGTCTTCGTATTCTTCTTCTACGACATCTTTCCGGAGAGCAAAAAGGTCCTCGGCGATCTCGGCGTCACCTTGCATGCGCTCGCCACTTGGTGGGACGTGCTGGAAGTGGCGAAGCAAAGCGGCAAGTTCGACAAGGGCAAGCTCAAGGAAGTGGAAAAGTTCATGAAGGATCCGGCCGGCTGGTCGAAGGCGCACGGCGGCGTCGCCGTCGCGGCGGAGTAATTGCCGATGGGCATTTACTCTGCATTGTCATGCCCCGCGCAGGCGGGGCATCCAGTAATCGGATGCGCCGCGGAAATGTGAGAACGGTTGGTGATTACTGGATCATCCGCTTTCGCGGATGATGACAAGACAAGGAAATGTTGTTGGTCTGAAAGGCTCAAAAGAAAATGCCAAATGAAGTTGCGGACGTGATTGTGGTGGGCGCCGGCAATGCGGCGTTCTGTGCGGCGCTGGCGGCGCAGGAAAGCGGCGCCAAGGTGCTGATGTGCGAAGCGGCGCCCGAAGACGAATCCGGCGGCAACAGCCGCTTCACCGCCGGCTCGATCCGCGTCGTCTACAACGGCGTCGATGACATCAAGGCGCTGGTGCCCGATCTCACGCCCGCTGAAATCGAGACCACGGACTTCGGCACCTACACGGCCGACCAATTCTTCGACGACCTGGCGCGGGTGACACAAAACCGCGCCGATCCGGACCTCGTCGAGCTTCTGGTCACCAAGAGCTTTTCCTCGCTCAACTGGATGCGCGAGAAGGGCGTGCGGCTCATTCCGATCTACGGCAGGCAGGCGTTCAAGATCGAAGGCAAATTCAAATTCTGGGGCGGGCTGACGGTGGAGTCGGTCGGCGGCGGGCCGGGGCTGATCAACATGCTCACCGCCGCGGCCAAGAAACGCGGCATCGAGATCCGCTACGGCACGCGCGGCCTCGATCTGTTGTTCGACGGCAATCGGGTCGAGGGCGTGCGCGTGCGGCAGAACGGCGAGGTGCGCGAACTGCGCGCCAAATCCGTGGTGCTCGCCTGCGGCGGCTTCGAGGCCAATCCGGAATGGCGCACGCGCTATCTCGGGCCGGGCTGGGACCTCGCCAAGGTGCGCGGCTCCCGCTACAACACCGGCGACGGCATTCGCATGGCGCTCGACATTGGCGCCGCGCCCCGCGGCAACTGGTCCGGCTGTCACGCCGTACAGTGGGAAATGAACGCGCCGGAGTTCGGCGACCTCGCGGTCGGCGATCAGTTCCAGAAGCACTCCTATCCGTTCTGCATCCTGATCAACGCCACCGGCAAGCGCTTCGTCGACGAAGGCGCCGATTTCCGCAATTACACCTATGCCAAATACGGCCGCGTGGTGCTGGAGCAGCCCGGCCAGTTCGCCTGGCAGGTGTTCGATCAGAAGACCAAGCATTTGCAGCGCGACGAATACAAAATTCGCCAGATCACCAAGGTCACGGCGAACACCATCGAGGAGTTCGCCAAAAAGCTCGAAGGCGTCAACGCCGCCGAGTTTCTCAAGACTATCAAGGAATATAATGCCGCGGTGCGCACCGACGTGCCGTTCAACCCGAACGTCAAGGACGGCCGCGGCACCGCCGGCCTCGCCGTCAACAAGAGCAACTGGGCCAACACCATCGACACGCCGCCGTTCGAGGGCTACGCGGTGACCTGCGGCGTGACGTTCACGTTCGGCGGCTTGCGCATCAATACCGACGGCGAAGTGCTCAACACCGATTATCAGCCGATCCGCGGCCTGCATGCGGCGGGCGAATTGGTCGGCGGTCTGTTCTACTTCAATTATCCGGGCGGCTCCGGTCTGATGTCCGGCACCGTGTTCGGCAAGATCGCCGGCACGTCGGCGGCGTGCGCCGGCAGGAATTAAGATGGACGTCAAACTCAAGCGGCCGCTCAACGAGCTCGGCGCGGTCGAGATCGCGGAAAAAATAGCCGCCGGCGAGACCACGTGCGAGGCGGCGGTACGCGATTGCGTGGCGCGCATTGCCGCGCGCGAGGGCGTCGTGAAAGCTTGGGTTAATTTCGATCCTGAGATTGCGCTTGCGCAAGCGCGGGCGCTCGATCGCGGCCCGCGGCGCGGTCCGTTGCACGGCGTGCCGATCGGTCTGAAAGATACGATCGACACGTTCGACATGCCGACCGAGATGGGCTCGCCGATCTATCGCGGCCATCGGCCGAAGGCCGACGCCGCCTGCGTGGCGCTGCTGCGCCGCGCCGGCGCCATCATCCTCGGTAAGACCGCGACCTGCGAATTCGCCGGCAGCGCGCCGCCGCCAACCACCAATCCGCACAACGCGGCGCATACGCCGGGCGGCTCGTCAAGCGGTTCGGCTGCGGCGGTCGCCGACTGCATGGTGCCGGCCGCGCTCGGCACCCAGACCGGCGGCTCGGTGCTGCGTCCGGCGTCGTTCTGCGGCGTGTTCGGCTACAAGCCGACCTACAACACCATCAACAAGGCGGGTACCTGGCCGGCGGCGGATTCGATCGACACCATCGGCTGGCTGGCGCGCTCGATCGACGACATCGAAATGTTGACGGCGGTGTTGCGCATGCAGACGCCAAAAGCGCTGGCGCCATTGAGCGCGCCGCCGCGCATCGGCGTATGGCGCACCGATTTGTGGGACACCGTGCAGGACGAGAGCAAAGCCGCGGTGGAGCAGGCTGCGACAGCGCTCGGCAAAGCCGGCGCTAACGTGCGCGACATCGCGTTGCCGGCGGCGTTCACCGGCTTGCATGCCATCGCCCGCTCGACCGTGGCCTTCTACGAGCGCGCCGCCTGCATGGCCTTCGCCTGGGACCGGCATCGCGATCAGCTGTCGCCGCAAATCCGCAGCTACATCGAGAACGGGCACAAAATTTCGCGCGACGAGTACGTGGCCGGCATGAAGAAACTCGATGAATGCCGCGTGCTGCTTGGTCCGGTGTTCGATCAATTCGACGTGCTCCTGGTGCCGTGCGTCTCCGGCGAGGCGCCGCGAGGCCTCGACGCCACCGGCGATCCGAAGCTGCAGGCGATCTGGACCGCGCTGCATACGCCGAGCATGACGTTGCCGACCCACCGCGGCCCCAACAACCTGCCGGTCGGCATCCAGCTCGTCGGCCAGCGCTACGAGGACGATCATCTGTTCGCCTGCGCGCGCTGGATTTGGGGCGCGATTGGCGATGAGGAGATGGTGGGAGTGCGGCCGTGAAAAAGCGTCATTGCGAGCGAAGCGAAGCAATCCAGTGCGGGTGCAAAGGTTCTGGATTGCTTCGTCGCCCTTCGGGCTCCTCGCAATGACGGCGTTGGGTGAGACGTAGCAATGGAATTCGATAACTCATTCGACGTGCCGCTGCCGCCCGAGCGGGCGTGGGCCGTGCTGATGGACATTCCGCGCATCGCGCCCTGCATGCCGGGCGCGGAGCTGAGCGAAGTCGTCGACGCGCAAAACTATAAAGGCAAGATTGCGGTGCGGCTCGGGCCGGTGGCGCTGGCGTTTGCTGGGCGTGTGCAGATCGACGCGATCGACGACACCAATCGCAGCGCGCGCGTCAAAGCGCAGGGCAGCGACGCCAAGGGCCGTGGCGCCGCCAATGCCACTGCGACGTTCCACATCGAGCCCGCCGGCGGCGGCTCCCGGGTTTTGATCCACACCGAACTCATGCTGTCGGGCGCGGTGGCGCAATATGGCCGCGGCGTCGGCATGATCCAGACCACCGCGGCGCAAATCATTGGCCAATTCGCCGGCAATCTGCGCGCCCAGTTGGCGCGCGAAGGCGCGTCGCCAATTACCCATGCGCCGGTTGCAGCCGCGCCGCCACTCCAGCCGGAGCAAAATCCACGGCCACCAGTCCCGCCGCCAATGCCGGCGGCGAGGCCGATCTCCGGCCTGTCCCTGCTCGCGCGCGTCGTCTGGCAGCAGATCGTCGCCCTTTTCACCAGACGGCGAACTTGACTGCCGCGCGCGGAAGCGCGACCACCACGCCATCGCTATCGACGAGCAGAAAACGTGAGCGAACTGATCGGCGCGCGCATTCGGCGCATTGAGGACGAGCCGCTGTTGCGCGGCTCGGCGCGTTTCGTCGACGATCTGAATTCGCCCGGCGCGCTGGCGGCCGCATTCGTGCGCAGTCCGCATCCGCATGCGCTCGTCCGCGGCATCGATGCCGATGCGGCGCGCGCATTGCCGGGCGTAGCCGCGGTGCTCACGCTCGATGATCTTGCGCCGGTCCTGAAGAACCGGCGCATGACGCGCGTCTCCAATTCCGGCACGCGGCTCGACCAGAGCTGGGCCTTCGCGCTCGCCGATGGCGAAGTGTCGTTCGTCGGCGAGCCGGTCGCGATTGTCATCGCCGCCGATCGCTATATCGCGGAGGACGCCGCCTCCCTTGTCGCCGTCGACTACGACGTGCTGCCGGCGGCGACCGACTGCCGCGATGCCGCGCAGTCGCCGCCGGTGCGTCGCGAGCTCAAATCGAACCAGGTCATGTCCTATCGGGTCGGCTTCGGCGACATCGATACAGCGTTCTCCGGCGCCGCGCGCGTGCTGCACGAAGACCTCTGGATCCATCGCGGCTCCGGTCACTCGATCGAGTGCCGCGGCATCCTCGCCGAAATCTCCGACCGCGGCACCAACGTCTGGGCGTCGACGCAAAAGGCTCACGACCTGATGAGTGCGTTCGCCGATTATGTTGCGCTCGACGAGAGTCGCTTACGGGTGGCGACGCCGGCGGTCGGCGGCGGGTTCGGGCCGAAGCTTTGCGTTTATCCAGAGGATGTGGCGGTGGTCGCCGCGGCGACCTTGTTGCGCCGTTCGGTCAAATGGACCGAGGACCGGCGCGAGTATTTCACCAATGCGGTGCAGGAGCGCGATCAATATTGGTCGATCGAGATTGCCGCCGACGGCGACGGCCGCGTGCGCGGCGTGCGCGGCCGGCTTCTTCATGATCTCGGCGCCTACGCGCTGCAGGACGTGAACCTGCCGTACAATTCGGCGACCACGCTGACCGGGCCATACGTGGTGCCCGCGCTGGCAATCGACGTTGCGGTGATGCATACCAACAAGACGCCGGTTTCTTCGGTGCGCGGCGCCGGTTATCCGCAGGCGGCATTCGCTATGGAGCGCCTGCTCGATCGCCTCGCCCGCGAGCTGAAAGTCGATCGCGCCGCGTTGCGCCGCCGCAATCTGATCCCCGCTGAGAAAATGCCCTATGAAAAGCCGCTGAAGACGCGGGCGGGCGAGACAGTGCAGTACGACAGCGGCGATTATCCCGGCTGTCAGGCCGAGCTGTTGCGGCACGCCGGCTGGGACGATTTCCCGCGGCGGCAGCGCGAAGCGCGCGCGCAGGGCCGCTATCTCGGCATCGGGCTTGGTCACGGCGTCAAAGGCACCGGCCGCGGCCCGTTCGAGTTCGCCGGCGTGCGGGTGTCGCCGACCGGACATATTTTCGTTTCGACTGGCGCCGCGGCAATGGGGCAAGGCCTTGCCACGGCGCTGGCGCAAATCTGTGCGCAAACGTTTGGCGTCCGCGCCGAAGATGTCACCGTGGTCGCCGGCGACACCGCGGCTGCGGCGCTCGGCCTCGGCGGCTTCGCCAGCCGGCAAACCGTCACCGCCGGCTCGTCGGTGCATATCGCCGCGCAAAATGTCGCCGCCAAGGCGCGCAAGCTGGCGAGCCATATGCTGGAAGCCGCCGAGGACGATCTGGAATTCGCCGACGGCGAAGTGCGCGTGGTCGGCGCGCCGCAATTGTCGGTCAAGCTCGGCGAGCTGGCGCGCATTCTCAAAGGCGCGCCAGGCTACGGCTTCCCGCCCGGCATCGATCCAGGCTTGCACGCTGACGCGACGTTCCGCATCGACCGCCTCGCTTATGCCAATTCGTGCCACTGCGTCGAGGTCGAGGTCGATATCGAAACCGGCGCGGTGCGCATCGTGCGCTACGTCGCGCTTCAGGATTCCGGGCGCCGCGTCAATCCGGTCATCGTCGAGGGCCAGCTGCATGGCGGCATCGCCCACGGCGTCGGCAACGCGCTGTTCGAGTGGATGGGCTACGACGCGTCCGGCCAGCCGGTGACCACGACGTTCGCCGATTATCTGCTGCCGACCGCGACCGAGCTGCCGCGCCTTGAAGCGCTCTATAAGGAGACGCCGTCGCCGCACAATCCGCTCGGCGTCAAGGGCGTCGGCGAGCTCGGTGTCATTCCGGCCGCCGCGGCCTTGATCTCGGCGATCGAGGACGCGCTGTCGCCGTTCGGCGTGCATCTCGCGCAGATGCCGATTACCCCCGACAAGATCGTCGCGCTGATCGCGCAAGCGCGGGACGGCGGAGAGAAGGCTTAGGTTTTGACGCCTGCGCGCAGCCGGCGCACACTGGGTCATCGACAGGGAGAGGCGACATGAAAGACTTCGCATTCGGCGCCCGCATCGCGCTCGGCGCGGCGCTCACGATGAGCGCGGCGATTTCAGCGGCGCCGGCGCGGGCCACCGATTTCCCGACACGGCCCATTCATTTCATCCTGCCGTTTCAGCCCGGCGGCATTGTCGATTTCGCCGGCCGCGTGCTCGGCCAAAAACTCGGCGAGGTTTTGGGCCAGCCGGTCATTCCGGAGAACCGGCCCGGCGCCGGCGGCATTGTCGGGGTCGATTACGTCGCGCACGCGGCGCCCGACGGCTACAACATCGTGCTGATCGATCCCGGCATCGTTGCCAATCCGACGCTGCAAAAGTCGATGCCGTACGACGTGTTCAAGGATTTGGTCACGGTCTCGATCATCAACTCCTCGCCCGAAGTTCTTGTGGTCACGCCGCAGCTCGGCATCAAGACCTATGCCGAGCTCGTCGCTTACGGCAAAGCCAATCCGGGCAAGCTCAATTACGGCTCCGCTGGCGTCGGCACCACGCCGAATCTTGCCGGCGAGATGTGGAAGGCGCGCACCGGCATCGACGCGACGCATGTTCCCTACAAGGGCATCGGCCCGTCCTACGTCGATCTGATGAGCGGCAAGATCCAGATGGAATTTTCCAGCATTGCCGGCGCGCTGCCGTTCACCTCGAAAGGCAGCGTCATTGCGGTCGCCACGACGGGCGCCAAGCGGCCGGACGTTTATCCCGATATTCCCACCATGGAGGAAGCGGGGCTGCCGGGCTTCGAGATCGATCTCTGGCTCGGCGTTTACGGTCCGGCAAAGCTGCCGCCGGACGTGCTGGAAAAGCTCAACCGCGGCATCGCCAAGGCGCTGCAGGACGAGGATTTGAAAAAGTCGTTCGCCAAGTTCGGCCTCACGCCGCGCGGCACTGGTGTGCCCGAGGGTGCGGCATTCACCCGCTCCGAATACGAGAAGTGGAAAAAGGTCATTCTCGACGCCCACATCTCGCTCGATTGACTGGCTGCCGCGCGGCCGATTGCTGCAGCATGAGAAGGCAAGTTCGCGATGGCCCAAACACCCTGGCCGACCGAGTTGCGGCTGCACAAGGATCGCAAGGCTCTCACCGTGACCTTCGACGACGGCGAGAGTTTCGAGCTTGCCGCCGAGTATTTGCGCGTGCGCAGCCCGAGCGCCGAGGTTCAGGGTCATTCGCCGAGCGAGCGGCGCACCGTAGCCGGCAAACAGGACGTGCACATTCTCGAACTGCATCCGATCGGCAATTACGCGGTGCGGCTCGTATTCGACGACCTGCACTCGACCGGCATTTTCAGCTGGGATTATCTCCATGAGCTTGGCAGTAATCGCGAACGATACTGGCGCGATTATCTCGCCGACCTGGCCGAGAAGAATCTGTCGCGCGCGCCGGCGCGGTAATTGTCTTCGATTGAATAGGTGGTACGTCGCGCTGGCGCGCTCCGGTTGTTTTCGGCTAGGATCGCCGCAGCGGCTGAACCTGCCGCGAACGAGGGAGGAAATGCGATGACGTTGCGTATATTTGCCGCCGTGTTGCTGGCAGCCGGTACGCTCCTGGTCGGCCAGGCTTCGGCCCAGGCGCCGGACCTCAATGCCATTCCGGACAAGATGCCGTTCGCCACGCCGTATGGCCCGCCGATCTCGATGGATCGCGCGCAGGAGGTGATCCAGGCCGGCGTCGCCGAGGCCAAGAAGCGCGGCTGGGACATGAACATCGCGGTCGTCGATCCCCACGGCGACCTGAAAGCCTTTGGCCGCATGGATAACGCACAGTTCGCTTCGATCTCGATTGCCCAGCACAAGGCCCGCGTCGCGGCGCGCTATCGCCGGCCGAGCAGGGCGTTCGAGGACGGGGTGCAGAAAGCCGGCTTGAACTACCTCCTGACGCTCGACGACGTCATCGCCTCGCGCGGCGGCATTCCGCTGGTCGACAACGGCAAGATCATCGGCGCGGTCGGTTGCTCGGGCGGTACCGGCTCGCAGGACGAGGCGGTGTGCACGGCGGCCGCCGCGCTTATCAACAAATAAGAGGCGAGCCAGCGCGCGACTTCGCGCACCGAAGCGACGCGAGGGCGGCAGTTTGCCGCCCTCAATCACGACTGTCATCACCCGCGCATGCGGGTGATCCAGTAATCACCGGCTTAAGAGGTATATACTGGATGCTCCGCTTTCGCGGAGCATGACATGCCTGAGATTCGCGAACGCATATCACCGCGGACCGATTGCTATCATCAAAGAGGATAAGGACATGCGAGCTTACCAATTGCCCAAGGGCGGCGCCGGCATCGAGGCGTTGGCGCGCGTCGAGCGGCCCGATCCGCCCAAGCCGGCGCACCGCCAGGTGCTGGTCAGGGTGCGCGCCTGCTCGCTCAATTTCCGCGACCTCGGCATCGTGCGTGGCAGCTACCGCATGCCGGTGCGCGACAACGTCATTCCGTTGTCCGACGGCGCCGGCGAGGTGGTCGAAGTCGGGCCGGGCGTCACCCATTTCAAGGCGAGCGACCGCGTCGCCGGCAACTTCTTTCAGCGCTGGCCCGGCGGCGAGCCGGCGCCTGACGCGCATGCGAGCGCGCTCGGCGGCGGCATCGACGGCATGCTCGCGGAATTTGCGCTGCTCGAAGAGGACGGCGTGGTGAAAATTCCGGCGCACCTGTCGCTCGAGGAAGGCGCGACCTTGCCATGCGCCGCCGTCACCGTGTGGCACGCGATGATCGAGCACGCCAAGCTCAAGGCGGGCGACACCGTACTGTTGCAGGGCACCGGTGGCGTGTCGATCTTCGGACTGCAATTCGCCCACGCCATGGGCATCGCCGCCATCATCACCTCGTCGAGCGATGAGAAGCTCAAGCGCGCCAAGTCGCTCGGCGCCGCGCACGGCATCAACTACAAGACCGACCCGGACTGGGAGAAGGCGGCGGTCGAATTCACCGGCGGCCGCGGCGTCGATCACGTCGTCGAAGTCGGCGGCGCGGCGACCTTGACGCGCTCGTTCGGCGCCATCCGGGTCGGCGGCAAGATCACGTTGATCGGCGGTTTGAGCGGCGGCGCCAGCGAGCTCAATCCCGGCCTGATCTTCTCCCGCCGCGCCAATGTCCAGGGCATCTCGGTCGGCTCGACGCAAATGTTCATGGCGATGAACCGCGCCATCGAAGTCAGCGCCATCAAGCCGGTGATCGACAAGGTGTTCGGCTTCGACGAAGCGCAAGCCGCCTACCGCCACATGGCCTCGGGCGCGCACTTCGGCAAGATCGTGATCAGGGTGGGATGAGGGGCCCGTCGAGCCTCAAATGATCGTTCTCTGGATCTGCTCATACTAGCGATACAGTGCACGCGATGGCATTAACTCACTGAGCGCTCTGTATTCAAATTTTGTAATTCACGCCGAGCTTGAACAGATCGAGGGATTGTTTGACGCCGACTGCAGTGTTGTTGGGGCAGATGGCGGTATTGACACACCTGATGGTCGGGAAGGTCAGGCTCGCGCTGGCCATGCCGATGTGATCGTATTCGGCAAAGCTGCTCCAGTGGTTGGTGAGCGCGTATTCGAGGCCGCCGCCGACTGTCCATCCCCAAATATCCGCACCGGCGCTAGCAGCGCCATGGACAGGACCACCAGTATCGTCGTTATTGCCGACCAGATTATGGCTGGTTGCGGTCCACGCCGCGCCGCCTCTCCCATACGCGAGCAAGCGGTCCCAGGCATAGCCGGTGCGGCCGGTTATGCTGCCGATCGAATTGACGATGCGCTGGCAATTGACGCCGCCGAGGCCGGAAAAGCAGGTGTTGTCGCCGCGCAAGTTGGCCATGCCGGCATCGAGCTGCGCCCCCAGGACCCATTTGTCCGTCTGCCAATTGACGCCGATCTGGCCGCCGCCAACCGGACCCGTGGCGTGGATAGTGTCGCCGAACCCGGCAATGTTGGTTGCCCCGAATCCGGAGGGCATGGAGCCGAACGGATCAGACCAGCTGTCATTGCTGAACCCGCCGCCGAAACTTCCACCGATGTAGAATCCGGTCCAATTCACCGGTCCCGCCGCGTGGGATGGTGCTTTGCTGAATATGATATCGGAGTCCGTAGGCAATGCTGAAGCGCCCCAGTGGTAACTCGTCTGTGCGAACATACCATAGCGTTCAGCATTGAAGCGTCCTGCCACAGGGCCAGACTGACCCGTTGTTAGATCAACAACGTTGAACCCGCTGGTGTCCATGTTCCACGTCCAGTAACGTGCGCCTATACCGACGCTCCAGGCGTCTGTGACGTCATAGCCGAGCATGGCCTCGAGCATTACGCCTGAGCCGCTGTTTGAAGATTCGAAATAGAACTTTTGGGATGGAAGGTGATAGTCCAGTCCGCGAAACGCGACCAAAGGTAGGTAGGCTGCCTCGGTCGTCAGTTTCAGTCGGTTTGCCAATGTAACTTCGCTCGACAGGCCGATGCGCAAAGAATTGTAATTATCGTTTTCGGCTTGCCCCAGAAGGCCCGAGGGAAATGACGGCACCACGCAAGCGATGGAGCCAGCCAGTTGGGAACATCCATGTGGAAGAAGCGATTGAGCATAGTAATTGTAACCAGCGAATATACCCAACTTCACATTCGCCGCCCTGAAGAAATTATAGCCTGCATCGATGGTGGCATAGTCGATGTGGCCACTGGCGTCCGACAGTGTATTCGAATATGCTTCAATTGCTTTATCTCTAGGGTCGGAGTCCTCATCGTTAAGCTTTGCATTCGATATTCCAGCGGCTCCCAAGTAGCCTTTGATGAAGAATCCGCTGCTGTGGTCTGCGCGGACAAATGTTTCGCCGCTGAGGCCATGTAGATCGCTGAAAGTGAGCCGAGAGCCAAAAGTAGCCGGGGCCGGCGGGCTCAAAAACGGATTAGGCGCGCCGGTGACGCCAGTGCTGAACCACAAGCGGGCCCCGGCTTCGAGCTTCCAGTTTGCAAAGATCGGTGGCTGCGCCTTCAAAGGCAGCATCTTAAGGGGAAGAATTGAGCCATTGCTTGGGGGAGCAGCCGGATTGCCCAAATGATAATTCAAGCCGACACGAACCATGTCGGCATTGAGCGCGCTGGAATGGTTGAAGACCTGGCCTGAAAATGTTGGCGTTAGAATGCTGGCCGTCGAGACTCCGGCTGTATTGCCGAAGCCGACGTGGAGATAATCGGCCTTCACAGTCAGGCTGTTCGTCAGCGGCATCTCGAATCCAGCGCCGGCTGCGTAGCCCGATTTGAGGGTATCGAGCTTGCCGGATTCTGCGGCGGCTTGTCCTAACCCTTGGGGCGTGTTGATAAACGAAACGAATGAGAAGTCCGTCTGCAATCGAGTGAGCGCGAGGCCGCCAGTGGCATAGAACAGCCAGCCGTTCGTCGCTATCAATCCAATGCGTGGCCGCGCCGTAAACAGCCAATCGGTGTCCCCGTATGATGTGACGAAGAACCTGCCAGACGCCGCCGTGGGATCGCCCAGCGCGCCGCTGGCGACCGCGCCGTCGAGGCTCACTGCTTGGAGATCGGCTTCAACACCGAGCAACACATAGGCAATCTGCCAATTGTAACCGCCTTCAATGCCGGTTACGAAACCATTGGCCTTGATGGTTTGGGCGCCGGCCGCATCGATTACACCCGCAGCCAGCGGAGCGGTCGATGTGTTCGGATGGTATTGTCCCCAGGACGCGCCGGCTGTAGCGCCGACGTACCAACCGGTCCAATTATACGGCGTTGCTGCGCTGGGAATTTGCATCTCGCCGGCATCGGCCGAGCGGGCGCCAATCAGCGCTGCGATCACAGCGCTTCCCAGCAGATACTTTTTCATGTCGAGCCCCCAGGCAATCATGGCGCGCATAGCGGCACATGAAAACCCTAGCGAGAGGATGGCGGTCAACTTCCAAACTGTCAATGATCAGGTTCTTTGCCTACCACTTCGTGGTGGCCTATAGGGCATTCGTTGAGGAACATGAGAACTGGGCTATCAGGAATTCGCAGCTAATAACGAAGGTGGGCCCGCGCCTGAACCGTTGTGGCGCGTGCAAGCAATTTCTTCGCCGGCTCAGCTGGCGGCCTTGATGGTGCGCTTGGTCGTCATGCCGCAGGACGGGCAGGTGTAGGTGATTTCCTGCAAGTTCGATATCCGCGGCAGCTTTTTCGGATGCGACGCGACCATCGCGGTCTTGCAGCCGGGGCAGCGCACGATCGGCTGCGGCCTATTGTTCTTCGCGCGGTGCAGATGAGCTGGAACGAAGCGGTTCAAAGCGGTTCCCGTCCGTGACGCGACGTCTCTGCATGTAGAGATAACCGCCGCGTCGGCAAGGGGGTTCCGCAGCGCAGGCCAAAGCGCGCGTGGCTTCGGAGTTTTTGCAATTGCAAGTGTGCCATGCTCGACGGCACACGTTATTATTTGATGGATAGATTCAGCGCCTTCACCATGCCGCCCCATTTTTTGACTTCGGCGTCGAACATGGCGTCGGCGGCCGGCTGCGAGGACACGATCGGATCGAAGCCGAGTGCGATCAGCTTGGCCTGAACGTCGTGGCTCTTCACGGTATCGCTGATCGCGCTGTTGAGCGCCGCAAGGATCTGCGGCGGGGTCTTGGCGGGCGCGAAAATGCCGACCCATGACGAAGCGGTGAAGTTCGTAAAGCCCTGCTCGGCATAAGTCGGCACGTTCGGGACCACGGCGGCGCGCGTGGCGGCGGCAATGCCGAGACCCTTGATCGTGCCGGCGTTCATCTGTGCCGCTACGCCGCCGCCGAGCGTCGCCGCCAACAGGTCGATCTGGCCGGCGATGGCCGCATTGACGGCCGGCGCGCCGCCCTGGAACGGAATGTGCTGCGCCGGCACCTTGGCCAAAAACTTGAAAAAGTATTCGGCCTCGATGTGCGATCCGGTGCCCACTCCCGCGGAGCCAAAGTTGATCACCTTGCCGTGCAGGGCCTTGATGAACTCGGGCAGGGTGTTGGCCGGATTGTGCGCGCTGGTCGCCAGCGCTTCCGGGCTCGACGCCACCATCGCCACCGTCTTCAGATCGCTCGCCGAGAACGGCTTGTTTTGGAACAGCGTGTCGTTGATGGCGAGCGCCGTGGTCGTAGCGAGCAGCGTGTAGCCGTCAGCCGGCGCGCGCGCGACCAGCTCCGCCGCGATGTTGCCGCCGGCGCCGGGCCGGTTCTCCACCACCACGCTCTGGTGCAAACGGTCGCTCAGGCCTTGGGCGACGAGCCGCGCCATGGTGTCGGCAAAGCCGCCGGCGGCGAAGGCGACGATGATCGTGATCTTTCGTGCCGGATAAGTCTGGGCACTGGCGGGCCTCGGGCCGACGCAGACGGCCAACAGCGCCAGAACCAGCATCGCGTATCGCACCGTCCCTCGCAGCGCGCGCCGCTCTTCGGCGCCCATCCAGTCCCACGGCGTTCTTCTGTTTTCCGCTTCGGATTTGTCAGTCAATGGACAACGAGCCTCGCATGATCGTGCAGCTATGCTGTTATTGCGCCGTTATTGCGCAGTCAAAATGGCCTCACTAGGGTAGGGATAGCGTGTGCAAGCAGGGTCGAGCAACCGTAAAGGCCGAGCTGGCCGCGTGCAATGATCGTGGAGCGCAGCAATGAGCATGTGGCGGGCGAGCGGGCGCGGCATCCAAACGGCGATGTACCTCAGCCGCTGGCTGATGACGCCCTTCCTTGTCGGACTGATTTGCAGCGTCGTTCTGATCGTCATCCGCTTCTTTATCAATCTGGTTACCTTGGCAATCCGCCTGCCGGTCGAGCCCTGGCAGGATCTGGTGGTCGACGTGCTCAATCTGATCGACCTTACACTCATGGCCAATCTGGTGCTCATCGTCACCTTCTCGGCCTACGGCAATTACATCCACAAGATCGATGCCGCCGATCATGCCGGTTGGCCTCCCGGTCTGATCGATATCGACTTCTCGATGATGAAGCAGAGGTTGCTTGGTTCGATTGCCGGTATAGCGGCAGTGGACTCGCTGGCGTGGTATCTCGATCTCGAAAATCATGCGGATGCGAGCAAGCTCATCTGGGCGATCGGCTTTCCGCTCATGTTTGTGGTGGCCATGGCAATTTTGGCCTTGGCCGATTGGTTGGGGCGGCGTTAGGGCAGCGGATGCCGGTCCTGCTGCATGTGCGTTCATCCGCGCCTTTTGCACGTCGGCCGGACCACCAATCGGTCGACATTCCGATGCCGGATAGCCGGCGGCCGTTCATAGCGCTTCGTCATGGGCCGCGCGGCTGTCGAAGGGGGCCTGCTCTCGCCGCTCGGTCATGCCGTAATCTCGCATGACGGTGGCGACGCGCAGCCGATAGTCCTGGAATATACCTTTGCGGCCGGCCGCTTGGGTGGCGCGGTGGCCGGCGTGGCGGCGCCAATCCGCGACCGCGGTTTCATCCCGCCAGAACGACAGCGACAACAGCTTGTCGGGATTGGTCAGGCTCTGAAAGCGCTCGACGGAGATAAAGCCGTCGACCATCTCGAGCTCGCTCCTTAGCCGCGCAGCATGATCCAGGTAGTCGCCTTTGCGACCGTCGGCAGGGGTTAGTTCGAAGATAACTGCGATCATGGTTTCACCTGGGACGCGCGCGGCGCGAACGCTGGTCAATCGCGGGCGGCCAAACCCTGTCGATGACGAAAGTCGCGGCGGCAAAAGAGCCAACCGCGACAAGGCCGGATAAGATGATCGTGCCAACGCGCATGGCGAGCGTTCCGGCCGTGGAATCAAATTGGATATAGCAAACTTATCACTTTGCGTCCCGGGTGTGGGAAGGCCGGCCGTATCGACGATGTCGTTGTCGGGTCGGCGGAGCAAAGCGAGGCCGACGCGGGATGCAAAGCGAATTTACAGCGGGCACGGCGCTTTGCGCCTTTTCCGGCTCTGCTTGCTGTTGCTGAATGTCGGCGATCCGACGATGCACGAACGATGCGGTGCGTTCGAGTTTTCGTTATGCCGGCATGTCTGAGCTGGAACCAAATCAACTGAAGCGCGTTTGCCCGTCGATTAAGTCATTTGCACGCCAATTCAATCGTCGGGGGTTTTAACATGCACGGTCGGGCAATCGCCCTTTTGGCGGCGGTCAGCGCCGTCGCGCCGCTCCATGCGCAGGCCGGACAGGCCGGTGCTCATACGTTCTTCGGCATGGCCGCCTACTATCCCGGTCGCGGCGGCGGGCTCACGGCGGCGCACAAGACTTTGCCGTTCGGGACCCACGTTCGCGTCACGAACGTGAAAACCGGCCGCAGCGTCGTCGTGACAATCAACGATCGCGGCCCGTTCAATCGCGGCCGCGTGCTCGATCTCTGCACCAAAGCCGCGCGCGCCTTGGGCATGATGGACAGTGGTATCGTCTACGTCCGCGCCGACGTGCTGTAGCGACTCGCAAAATGGTGAGCGCTGTAGGGATTGAACCTACGACCTCTCCCGTGTGAAGGGAGGCTGCCCGCGTGGCGGATCAGTGACTTAGCCATGTTCGCTCTACTTTTCCACGGGTTTTCCACGAGCACTGTGCCGGTGCGGCAGTCATTGGAGCAGAAGCGGACTCCGAAGGTGAGGAGTGGGAAATCAAAAGGCCACGTCGGGTCTCGATGTCGGCTCTCACTGCAGTTTTGAAGGACAAACCGCCAGTCGAATCTCGGTACTCAAGGTCGTTTGTGCCGCGCCTCGGATATTGTCGTGTTGATGTTGAAACGTCCGGTCAAATCATACGCAAGCCGCTGTGCGGAGAGCAGTGAGGGCAGGCGATTGTTAGCTGTAGGCCGCGCGCCCCGGGCGCAGCGAGGCACGGGCGCAGCGAGGCACTTGCAATTGAAAGGATTGAGGCTACACTACCATTGTTTGCCAGTGGCTTTCCGATTTGCATGGATCGCAAGCCGTGCGGCTGTGCTGCATAACGACAGCAATTATTGCAGCAGCGCTTGGCTTCTTTGTCGAGCGGCCGCGGGCCATCATTGCAGTTCCCAAGGTCGAGGAAGTAGATGCCCTTATTTCCTATTACCAGGGGAAGCTACTTCCTCGCGGTGAACATATGGGCCGCACCGAGAGCTTTGTGCTGAAGCGCGATTCGCTCAGATGGATCAGTGACGTTTTCAAGCACGTCTCATCTAGCGTACCCCATCCTGACGTCATTTCATATGTCAGCGAGCGGATCCTCGACCCATCGTTTAGATCCGTATTCATCGGTGCGATCGGGGCGGAGACAACGCTTGCTGCGTCGGCAACAGAACTCGTGCGCATCGCGACCGAAACAAAGACGGTGTGGGATGCTGCTGAGACGCTCGGGCACTCAAGGTTGTCGAGCGAGGAAACAAAACTGCTGCGGAATGCCGCCTTACCTGAAAGAATCGAAGACCTGCGAGGATTGTTGAAAGATATCTTTATCAAGCTTTCGGAGTTAGAGCAAAAGGGAAGTGCGACGCGCGGTAAGGTGTACAAACTTATCAACGACGACCTGGCAAGGCAGTACGATAGAGCAACTCGTGCCTTGGTAGATCAGATTGATCTTCTTCAGTCGATGCACGATGCCTACCTGAAGTCGCCGCTTATTGACGAAGATACGAAAGCGAATTCAACACTCGCTGCACAGATTGAACGAGTTGAGGCATCGCGTCGAAAGCTCCTGGGAAAGAGAGCGAACGTCCCTTATTCTGCGCTCCAATTCGAACAGACGCCGATGGAATGGCTGGCCCACGATATACGCTTGAGTGAATTGCTCGATGCGGACATCAGTTTTGACCGCGATTTGTTTCAGCTGGCTTCGACGCCAGCCGTGAAACAAGGCGAATTTGTGACCCACGATCTCGATGGCCTATATGACTTCCGCGGCAGCTTCGAAAGAATGCATCTGCTTGCGGTCGCCGGCAGGCCCGCGCTCGCGTTTCAGATCATGATTGATCTCGCTGAGAACACACTCTCCGCCCATCGGTATGCGGATGACTTGCTTGGTTTAAGGCAGGATGGCACTTGGAGTCAGATTTCTTGGACTGCATACAGTTCTCTGCAGCTTGCGACGCTCAAGAGAACTATTGAACGGCTCAAGCAATACCGGGACACTTGGCTTCACGATCGCAGGCGGTCGCCGCTCTATGCGGCGATCGAGGTGGATGATACCGGCAAAAGGATCTGGCATCTTGGAGGGTGGCTACTATGGGATTGGCTGACCTCCGCGGATATCCAATATTTTCAGGCTCAACAACGAGTCGTTTTTGTGGGAGGAAAAAGTTGGCTACTTCCAGAGGGTCAAAAGGCGGGTCAGTTTGAGAGCATTTCAAAGCTTCTTGAAGCAATCAAAAACGTCAAGGAGATCTCGCCTGCGGTTGATTTGAACGGCGACTGGGGGCAAGCGCAGGACGCGTGGGCAAAACTTAGTCCTGCTGAAAAGGCCTACGCAGCCGGCAACTGGGCGTTCGAGCATGACGAGATCGCCGACGCTGAACAGTCCTATTCGATGGCCATCGCTCTGGAGCCCGTTGCAAACTATTATCTCTCGCGCGGCAATGCGCGCCTCGCATTGATGCATTATAACGATGCGTCGCAGGACTATGATCGGGCAATCCAACTGCAACCGAGCTACGCCCCGTCCTATCTGGCGCGGGGCACCCTATTTGCGCTTCTGGGCAGGCTATCGGCAGCAGAGAATGATCTTAGGGTCGCGGTGCGATTGCAGCCGAATAACGAATTTTATCACTCTCGGTTGGCCGAGGTTCTGAGCGACGAAGACAAACAGCATGAGGTAACAGAGCTCTATCGGAAAGCATTTGAGCAAGACAATTCGCGGACATGGGCGCTCGAAGGTCTGTTAAGCGGACTTTTTGTTGAAAAAAAGTTTAATGAGATAGGGAATCTATTTTCCGCTAACTTGAGACGCGATGTCTATGTGAGTTGGCTATACTACTACGCTGCTCGGGTCGACGATGCCCGGAAAGATTCGAATGCCGCACTACAATCCTACCGAGAGGCCGTAAATCACGATAGCGACGACCTGATCCCCATCGAAGCTCGATTTAGGCTGGCTTCCATCGAACGGGACATGCACTTAGCGAACGATTGCGACACTGATCTGCGGGAGTACCAGCGCCGTATGGGACAGCCTGAATACGACAAAAACTGGTGCCGCAAATGAAAGCGCTAAAAATTAAGGTCGAATTTCGGAAATTGGCATCGCTTGCAGTTGCCATGTGTGTCTTGCTGAGTTCGCCCGCGTCTGCGGTGGATATGAGCTGCAACGGACTTCAGCATACGCAGTTATTAAGTCTAATCAACAGATCGACGATCCTTTCTGGTGGCGATCGGGCGCGTTATCAGGCGCAGGCAGACTATTTCTTGTCTGAAATGGGCGCAATTCGTAATGCAGCGAAAGGCGTTGATGGAAGGATTGAAAGTGCAGAACAGAAAAAACTCAAGGAACTATTTGGCAACGTTTCGCGCGAGACCATTATAAAAATGCTGGATGCCGATAAAACCTTGATGCAAAAATACGAGTCGCAGTTGTACCACAGCGCGTCGTACTTGGAAGATCTGAGCCGAGATCAAAATAGCCAGATCGAGGCACATCGGCTGGAGAACTTGCAGATGATGGTCCGGTCATCAATTCCGATGGAGGTCGCAGAGCGCGACCTGGAGCAAATGCGTCTGAGCAACCGCTACGTGCAGGTTGTGGCACACGACCGTAACCAGCAGGAGGCACTTCAGCGGGCCGCTACCGACATGCCGGCATTGCGAACCCTGTTCGCGGCTGCCGCCCTGGCCGATCGTATTTCGCAGGGCGACACCAGCTTTCGACGGTTGCAGTCGATATCGGGACAGAGTCAAGGCGTGTTTGACGACAAAGTGGTGGCCGAAGGGTTTGAACAGTTCGGCCGGGCGGCAAGTCGAATTGCCAGTGTGAGATTGCAAGCAACCTTGGATTTCGAGCAGGCGGTTAAAGTCCCGCAGAACCCGGACTTGCGACAGGAGATCATGACTGACGTAGATTCGCCGATTGCGCCCGGCAATGCCAAAGTTACCGGGCGGGTCCTCCAGGTTTTCCATGAGACTCAATTAGCGGTCGATACGTTGGTGAAGGCGGTCCCGGAGCCACTAAAGGTGACCTCCTCTTCGCAACCTTCGCAATCTCAGCAAGAAGCGCGAGTGTGGATGCACAAGGCCGGGGAGCAGATCAAACAGGCCGTGCGCAAGATGGACGAACAGTGGACACACGAGTGAAGGAATCGAAGCGGAGGCGCTCGATTGGCTCGCGCGCTGATCGCCTTAGAAACCTAGGCATACTGCGAACGATGAATCGCCGATTGGCGGCCGCGTTGACCTCGGCGTCAATCATCACGCTGACAGCGGCCTTTGGGCAAGAAGGCTGCGGCCGTCATGAGTATCATCACCACGATGAATACTCAGGCGAACACACGGTCATTCATGTCTGCAAATGCGAACCAGGTTTTGATCGAGTGAATGACGGCGCGTGCATTGCAACCCTGTGCGCGCAGGCGTTCATGCGGCTCAACGCAGCCCAAGAGGGGGTGCGTCACTCGTTGCAGACTTTACGCGCGACTTACACGAGCGAGTTTTTCGGCCGCTTGCTCCAGAACACGCAAAAGCTGTTTGAAACAGTCCGTCTCGGGGAACTCTGGCGACTGGATGAATACTATGCCGCGATGCTGGATCCCAATTCCGGACTCGACAAGGTCCTGGCCGACCTCTCGGCCCGGCCGGTAAAAGACGATGCAACGTGGGAGGCGATCAAGAATTTGAATACCTTCCGGCGCTTGGTGAATGAGACACGGACTCTCATTCGCAACCGGGCGTGCGACCATTAGAAGGGAAACTGGTGGGCGGTGTAGGGATCGAACCTACGACCTCTCGCGTGTGAAGCGAACGCTCTCCCGCTGAGCTAACCGCCCTGAGGCGCTCATTCGATGGAGAGGGTTCCGTGTGAAGGGAACGCTCTCCCGCTGAGCTAAGCGCCCGCGCCGTCGAAGCGCCGATGACGGCGACGGCTGGATTTAGGGACCGCGTCGACGGGGTGTCAAGCGCAGGCCTAATTCGAGCGCGCCAAGCGCGAGGCGCTCGATTGCAGAGCGCGGATGCGGTCGGCAAGCGTGCTCTTCTGCTCCGCGTCGGCAGTGGCTGGGGTGGCCGGCGCTCCTTCGCCGCGAGCGCCGTTGCCGCCGTTGCCATTGATCGCGTTGCCGCCATTGCCCGACGGCGCGGCGCGGCTGAGCACCGGTACGCCGGAGGCGAGCATGGCCTCGATCGGCGAGCCGGGGCCTTCGAGCGCAGCGGTGAGCCGCGCGACTTCGGCAGCCACGTCGTTGATGCGCTCGCGCAGCAGCGCATTCTCGACCCGCTCGGACGCCCAGGTGGATTCGGCTTCGCGCTTCATGGTGGCGAGTTCGGTCTGCAGCTTGTCGCGTTCCGCGAACGCGGCGGCGAGCTGGGCTTCGAATTGCGCGACTTCGGCTTTGTATTTTTCCACCGCCGCGGCGGTGCGGCCGTCGGCATTTTTCAATTCGCTGCGCAGATCGCTTTCTTGCTTACGCGCGCCTTCGGCGTCGGCGCGCAGCCGCTCGATCTGGTAATCGCGTTCGGCGGCGGCCCGTCCCTGATCGGCGAGCCGGCCTTCCAGTTCCTGGACGCGCTTGTTCAGGAGCTCCGCTTCGGCGGTCTGCGCTACGAGCTGCCGCTCGAGCTCCGCGGTGCGCGCGCCCAAGCCTTCGACATTGCCGCGCGCCTGACTGAGATCGTTGGCGACGGCTGCAGCCTCGCTGCGCTCCCGGGTAAGGCGTTCCTCGGCCTCTTTGACCAGGCGCTCGTAGTCGGCGACGCCGACCTTGAGCGCCTCCACCTGCGTGCGCAAGGCGGCGATCTCGATGCGCTGGCTGTCGGCATCGACCGATTTTTCGCCAAGCGCGCCGGTGAGCTTGACCAGGTCCGCCTCCTTGTCGGAGAGCGTGCGCTCCAGCTCGCGCAGCGAACTTGTCTTGACTTCGAGCTCTTCTTCGCTCGAGCGGATTTGTTCGACCAGCGTCTTGTCGCGCGCTTCCATCGCGAACAGAGCGGCGGTCTTTTCGCCGAGTTCTTTCTTGAGCTGATTGATGGCGTCGCTCTTCTTGCCGAGCTCGGCGAGCTGCGCGGTAGTCTTGGTCTTGAGCTGTTCGACGCTCATTTCCAGGCGCCGGGTCGACATCGCGAACTCGGCGCGCAGCTGATCCTTGTCGGCGCGGATTTCGGCAATGGTCAGTGGCGTCGCCGCTTCCAGCCGCCGCATGGTGAGGCGGACGGCGCGGTTATGCACCAGCGGGACGAACAACAGCGCGAACAGGGCCGCGACCAGAAAGCCGATGCCGAAATACATCGCCGGTTCGACCATGATACTGACGCCCTCCACGCTGGCGTTACCCTGACACGCGCACCCTGTAGCCTACCACAATGTCAGCTCGTTAACCTAAGCGTTAACGTCTGACCGCCGCCGCGGCGCGACTTGGCGGACTGAGGGCAACCGGCAGCTGCGTTTTAGAGTTCCGACGTCCTCAGAACGGATTCCAGGTCGGCCGCGAAGTGAACTTGAGATAACCGAGGTTGGCACCTAACCGCAGCCCGACGCCGGCGCGGATCGGCACCAGCACGATATTGTTGGCGGTCAGCGCCGTCATGCCGAGCCCGCCGACGAAATAGGCCGAGCCGTCGATACCGCCGAACCGGTCGAAAATCGCCTCGGTGCGCGGCAGATTGTAGACCAGCATCATGGTCCGTGCGCCGTCGGCGCCGGCGTCGAAGCCGATGGTCGGCCCCTCCCAGAACACCCGCCGGTCGCCGGCGTTCTTGGTGTAGAGCGTACCGTCGCCATAGCGCAGGCCGCCGACGATGGCGCCGCCGGCCTCTTGACCCAAAACATAGCCGTTCGGCTGACCCCACTGGCTGCCGGCCCTTTGCACGATCAGGGCGAGTTCCCGTGATACGCCGCCGAAAAAGCGATGCCCGGCCGCGATCAGTTCGTCGGCTGAGTACTCGTCGCGCGGCGCCGGTGGCGGTGGTGTCGGTCCCGGCGCGGCCGCCGGCGGCTGGGCTGGGACCGGAGCCGGCTGCGCGCTCGCCGGCGCGGCGGCCAATGCGAGCAGCGACAAGACGGCGGCGAGCCTCACGACGAAGATCATCGGCAGCTCCAGATTAACGCTCCCAATTAACGCCTTTGTCACGCGCTCACGCTTAAACGTTGCGGTCTCGCTCTCAGCAAAGCCGATTTGCGAATCAGTGAAGCGTTAGCCACAACTATGACCGCAGCACGGCAAAAACGAAAGCATCGCGCTGGTTTGGCCCTATCCGTCACAGTCGCTGCGGCGCTGTCGCTGTTTGCCGCGGCGGCGCGGGCCAGCCTGACTGCACGGATCGTGGTGGACTGGCATACTGGCCTTGCGATCGACGGTTACGATCCGGTGGCGTTCTTCACTGACGGCGCGGCGCTGCCTGGAACCAGCGCGTTCGAGCTTCGTCACGCCGGAGCGGTGTGGCGCTTTCGCAACATCGGCAATCGCGCGGCGTTCGCCGAGCGGCCCGACATTTATATGCCGCGCTATGGCGGCTACGATCCGGTCGCCGTTGCGCGCGGCGTTGCGGTCGCCGGCAAGCCCAACGTCTGGATCATCGTCGGCCAGCACTTATTTCTGTTCTACGATCCGGCAGAGCGCCAAAAATTTATCGGCGATTCGGTCCAGGTGATAGGTACGGCCGACCGCAAATGGCCGCAGGTTCAGCGCGCGCTTGGTCCATAGCGGCGCGCGCCGGCGGACCATCACGCCGGCAGATTCGCTGGCGGCTCGGCCCGGTCTCCCGACGCGATGAAACCGTCGATCACGCGCTCCGTCGTGCCGTAACGAAGCGGCTGTCCTTGCGGGGTAACGACCCGGCCTCCCGCCGCCTCGACCAGGGCATGACCTGCCGCCGCGTCCCAGTCGCGAACCGGCGCAAGACGCGGATAGAGATCGGCCGCCCCTTCGGCGACGCGGCCGAATTTGATGGCGGAGCCGGAAGCCATCATGCGCGCCTGCGGCAACTCGGCGATATAGGCTCGCGTGCGCGCGTCGAGGTGCGACCGGCTGACGACCACCACCAGATCACCGGACGCGGGCTTGCGGCTGTGGATCGGCTGCGGCGGCGACATTTCGCCATCAGCAGCGAACGTGATCCGCTCCGCACCGCGGCCGACGATGCCGCGCCAGACCAGTCCCAGCGCCGGTGCGGCGACGATGCCCAGGATCGGCCTGCCATCCGTCATGATCGCGATATTGATCGCGTATTCGTCATAGCCTGCAATGAATTCGCGCGTGCCGTCGAGCGGATCGACCAGGGCGTAGCTGCCGTCGCGGGCGCCGATGCGCGGCGCCTCGTCTTCAGCCTGTTCTTCCGAAACGAAAGGCAATGCGGGAGCAAGGCGCGCGAGGTCCTTGCGAATCGCTGCTTCCGCCGCGAGATCCGCCTCCGTCACCGGCGACCCGTCGGGCTTGCGGTGAACGTCGCCTTTCCCGGCGAGGCCGCGAACCAAGAGCGCGGTCCGCACCGCGGTTGCCGTGAGTGCCGGCAGCAATGTGGCGCAGCTTGCGGCATCCATTGTGCTCACGGCACGCTCCTCGCGGCCGCCGAGGGCCGACGACCCATGCGGCCCGGCGCCGGGCGGGAGGTGTCGTGCGGGGCGCAGACGGTTGCCGAATCGCGTAGGCTGTGACACCCAAAAGGCCACATAGCCGTTTGCGCGGAGTCGCTCATGTCCGGTCCCATTGCCTCCGGCCCCTTGGCGCTTGGCGCCCTCGACCTCGCCGCGCTGTTGTGCTCGCGCGTCTGCCACGACCTGATCAGCCCAGTTGGGGCGATCGTCAATGGCGTCGAAGTCTTGGAGGAGGACAAAGACGAGGAAACCCAGACCTTTGCGCTCGACCTCATCAAGAAGAGCGCCGGCCAAGCGTCGGCGCGGCTGCAATTTTGCCGGCTCGCTTTTGGGGCGGCGGGATCGGCCGGCGCGCAGGTCGATACCGGCGACGCCGAGACCGTCGCCCGCGGCCTCCTCGAGGACGACAAGACCAAGATCAGCTGGAACCTGCCGCGGGAGCTCAAGCCTAAGAACCAGGTTAAGCTTTTATTGAACATGCTGATCGTCGCCTGCGGCGGCATCCCGCGCGGCGGCAGGTTGACTGTCGATCCGGTCCAGGATGGCGCGGGCTACCGCATCACCGCATCGGGGCTCAATGCCCGGGTCACCGCGGTGGTCGCCGAACTGCTCAGCGGCAACCCGACCCAGCCAGTCGATGCCCACGGCATCCAGCCGTTCTATACGGGTATTTTGGCCCGCGACTGCGGCTTGGCGGTCACGGCGGTCGCCGAAGGCGAAACCGTAGTCGTTGCCGCCTGCTGACTCTTCTTCGCAAAGCGCGGCTGAAATCAGCTCGTAAGCGCCGCCCGCAACCGAAATTAAACGGTTTGGCAACAGACTGAAGGCGTCCGATCAGGCGCATCGCGCTTGGCGACCGTGGCGCTCGCGCTCGACGCGCGCGCCATGAATGCCGGTTTTGCGTACGCCGTCGGCGGGTTCTGGACGGCGACAGGGGCGCGTTGGTATGGACGACCTGTTGCGCGAGTTCTTGACCGAGACCAACGAGAGTCTCGACCACGTCGATGCCGAACTGGTGCGTTTCGAGCGCGAGCCGAACAACCGCGATATTCTCGGTCATATCTTCCGCCTGGTGCACACCATCAAGGGCACCTGCGGCTTCCTGGCGTTGCCGCGGCTCGAAGCGCTGACCCATGCGGCCGAAACGCTGATGGGCAAATTTCGCGACGGCATGCCGGTCACTGCCGACGCCGTCACGCTCATCCTGTCGACCATCGACCGCGTCAAGCTCATTCTCGACGAGCTCGAAACCAACCAGCGCGAGCCCGACGGCAGTGACGACGATTTGATCGGCAGGCTCGGGCACCTGACCCAGGAGCCCGCGGGCGCAGCGGCGCCAATGCCGGTGCCTGAGATGGAAAAATCCGAAGCTGAGGAGCCAGCCGAAGTCTTGGATAGGGCGTCGCCGCAACCGGCCGAAGCCTCGGACGGAGCCGCACCGCCGCAGGCCGAGGATGAGCGCGCCGAGCGCGTCGCCAATCATTCGATCCGTGTCAACGTCGATACCCTCGACCACCTGATGACCACGGTGTCCGAGCTGGTGCTCACCCGCAATCAGCTCCTTGAAATCGTGCGCCGTCACGAGGACTCCGACTTCAAGGTGCCGCTGCAGCGGCTCTCCAATGTCACCGCCGAGCTGCAGGAAGGCGTGATGAAGACGCGCATGCAGCCGATCGGCAATGCGTGGCAGAAGCTGCCGCGCATCGTGCGCGACTTGTGCGCCGAGCTCGGCAAGGACATCGAGCTGAAAATGGTCGGCGCCGAGACCGAGCTCGATCGCCAGGTGCTGGAACTGGTCAAGGATCCGCTCACCCACCTGGTGCGCAACTGCGCCGATCATGGCATCGAAAGAGCCGCCGAGCGCCTCGCCGCCGGCAAGCCCGCCAAGGGCACCATCCGGCTCACCGCCTGTCACCAGGGCGGCCACATCATCATCGAGATCGCCGACGACGGCCGCGGCCTCGACGTCGCCCGCATCCGCGCCAAGGCGGTCGAGCAGGGCCGCGCCAGCGAGGCCGAGATCGCAGCCAAATCCGACGCTGAAATCTGCAATTTCATCTTCGCTCCCGGTTTTTCCACCGCCACTCGCGTCACCAATGTTTCCGGCCGCGGCGTCGGCATGGACGTGGTGCGCAGCAATATCGAGCAGATCGGCGGTACCGTGGATCTGCAGTCGGTCGCCGGCGCCGGCGCCAAGTTCACCATCAAGATTCCGCTCACGCTTGCCATCGTCTCGGCGCTGATCGTGGAATCCGGTGGCGAGCGCTTCGCCGTCCCGCAGCTCGCGGTGCTCGAACTGGTGCGGGCGAGCCACGGCGAGCACCGCATCGAGCGCATCAAGGACACGCCGGTCTTGCGGCTGCGCAACAAGCTCCTGCCGCTCATTTATCTCAAAAGCGTACTGCGGCTTTCGGACGGCGAGGGTGACAGCGGCTTTGTCGTCGTCAGCCAGGTTGGCAGCCAAGTGTTCGGCATCGTCGTCGACGGCGTGTTCCACACCGAGGAAATCGTCATCAAGCCGATGTCGTCGAAGCTGCGCGACATCGCGGCGTTTTCCGGCACCACGATCCTCGGCGACGGCTCGGTGATCATGATCGTCGACCCGAACGGCATTGCGCAAACGCTCGGCCGCGCCGCCCAGCTCGGCCGCGACGACAAGCCGGAGCTGAAAGACCGTGAAGAGAACGCCGCCAACGATCTCGTCTCGCTGCTGGTGTTTCGCGCCGGGTCGCACCAGCCCAAGGCCGTACCGTTGTCGCTGGTCACCCGCCTCGAGGAGATCGACTGCCGCAAGATTGAAGTGTCCGACGGCCGCTATCTCGTGCAGTACCGCGACCAGCTCATGCCGTTGTTGCGCATCGACACCCAATCCGACCTCAAGCAGGCCGGTGCGCAGCCGATTTTGGTGTTTTCCGACCGCGGCCGCTCGATGGGGCTGGTCGTCGACGAGATCGTCGACATCGTCGAGGATCGCCTCAACATCGAAATATCGAGCGAGCGGCCCGGCGTGCTCGGCTATGCGGTAGTGAAGGGCAACGCCACCGAGATTCTCGACGTCGGCCATTTCCTGCCGCAGGCTTTCGCCGACTGGTTCCGCCGTCGCGACAGCGGCACGGCGCGGCCGCTGCGCACCGTGCTTCTGGTCGACGATTCCGCATTCTTCCGCGACATGCTCACACCGTTGATCAAGGCCGCCGGCTATGAAGTGGTCGCTGCCGGGTCGGCAGCCGACGCGCTCGAGGCGCTGGAAACCGGCAGGCGCCCCGATCTCGTCGTCACCGACATCGACATGCCCGATATGGACGGCTTTGCGCTCGCGCAGGCGATCCGCGCGCTACCCGGCGTTCCCGGCATGCCGATCATCGGCATCACCGCGATGGTGTCGGCCGATGCGATCGCGCGCGGCCGCGCGGCCGGCTTCCACGATTTCGTCGCCAAGTTCGACCGGCCCGGGCTGATTGCGGCGATCAAGGAACAGGACACCGGCTTCGAACGGGCGGCGTGAGCGCGATGAACGACAACCCGCAATTCACCGAATACGTCACCTTCACGACCGGCGGGCAGCTGTTCGGCCTGCCGATCGGGCGGGTGCAGGAGGTGTTTCGGCCGGGCCGCATCACCCGCGTGCCGCTTGCCGGCGCGCAGATCGCCGGCGTGCTCAACCTGCGCGGCCGCATCGTCACGGCGATCGACATGCGGTGCCGGCTCAGCCTCGAGGCGAGCGACGGCGGCCAGCCGGGGATGGCCATCGGCATCGAATCGCGCGGCGAATCGTTCGGGCTTCTGGTCGATTCGCTGGGCGAGGTTCTCAAGCTCGCCGACGGCGAGCGCGAGGCCAATCCGGTCAATCTCGACCGCAAGCTCGCGCGCGTCGCTGCCGGCGTCTACCGGCTGGAAGGCCAGCTCATGGTCGTGCTCGACGTCGAGCGCGTGCTCGATTTCGCCGCCGACCAGATCGGCATCGCAGCGTGATGGAGCGAGCGGCCCATGAAGAGACGTGGTGCAAGATGGTGCGTCGAAGGGCAAGCGGGCGGGCCCGCACAGCGTGAATGAGGACGTCATGAAAACATGCTTGGTGGTTGATGATTCCAGCGTGATCCGCAAGGTGGCGCGGCGCATTCTCGAAGGTCTCGATTTCCAGATCGTGGAGGCCGAGAACGGCGAGGAGGCGATCGAATCGTGCCGCAATCGATTGCCGGATGCGATCCTGCTCGACTGGAACATGCCGAAGATGGACGGCTACGATTTCTTGCGCGCGTTGCGCCGGCTGCCGGGCGGCGACCGTCCCAAGGTGGTGTTCTGCACTACCGAGAACGATGTCGCCCACATCGCCCGCGCGCTGCACGCCGGCGCCAACGAATACATCATGAAGCCGTTCGACAAGGACATCGTGGAAGCGAAATTCCAGGAAGTCGGACTGATCTGACGCGGCCGGCTTTTGCGTCGCCTTCATCGTCGCTCCGAAAATGGCAGTGGTACGGAAAGTTCGAGTGACATGAATCCCGCCCTTGCAGCCGCGCGAGCCGCGCCCGCAGCAGAGCGCCAGATTCGCGTCATGATCGTCGACGACGCCGTCGTCGCGCGCAGCATGATGACGCGCTGGATCGAGGCCGAGCCGGACATGATGATCGCTGCGGCGCTGCGCAGCGGCCGCGAGGCCTTGGACCGGCTCGAGGCGACCGACCCCGACGTGGTGCTGCTCGACGTCGACATGCCGGAGCTTGACGGCATCGCTGCGCTGCCGCTGTTGTTGCGGCAGAAGCGCGACCTCGTCGTGATCATGGTGTCGACGCTGACGCGGCGCAGCGCCGAACTCAGCCTGCGCGCGCTTGCGCTCGGCGCCACCGATTACATCCCGAAGCCGGAAACCACCTACGAGGCGATGACGTCGGCGGAGTTCCGCCGCGAGCTGATCGACAAGGTCCGCAATCTCGGCCGCAAGCGGCTGGTGATGCGTGAACCGGCGCCGCCGCTGGTGCCGGATGAACCGGCCAGGCAAAAGCCGGCGGCGCCGCAACGCGCCGATGAACGCGCGGTGCGCCGTCCCGAGCGCGGCCAGATCAGGCTGCGGCCGTTTACCGCCGCCATGCCGCGAGCGTTGTTGATCGGCTCATCGACCGGCGGGCCGCAGGCGCTTTCCACCGTTATCCAAAAATTGCCGGCCGCGATCGATCGCGCGCCGCTGTTGATCACGCAGCACATGCCGCCGATGTTCACCACGGTTCTGGCCGAGCATTTGAGCCGGGTCAGCGGCCGCGGCGCCCACGAAGCCGAACACGACGAGCCGGTGCTTGCCGGCGGCATTTACGTGGCGCCGGGCGGCCGCCACATGCGCGTGGTGCGCGACGGTGAGCGCGTCAAGATCGCGCTCGGCGACGATCCGCCGATCAATTTCTGCAAGCCGTCGGTCGATCCGCTGTTCACTTCGGCCGCGCAGATTTGGGGGCCCGGCACGCTGGCGCTCATTCTCACCGGAATGGGTTCCGACGGCACCGGGGGCGCTGCCGCGATCGTCGAGGCCGGCGGCAGTGTCATCGCCCAGGACGAAGCGACCAGCGTGGTGTGGGGCATGCCGCGTTCGGTGGCGCAAGCCGGATTGTGCTCGGCTGTGCTGCCCGTCGATCAGATTGCCGGAAAAATACTTAGCCTATTTGCGGGGAGCCGTTCATGACGCCGCTTGATTACGATTTCCTGCGCAGATGCCTCAAGCAGCGCTCCGGCTTGGTGCTCACCGCCGACAAGCAATATCTGGTCGAGAGCCGGCTGCTCCCCGTCGCCCGCAAGGCCGGCCATGCCGCGCTGGGCGACCTGGTCGAGGCGCTCAAGCGCGGCGGCGACGAGGCGCTGACGGCAGCCGTCGTCGAGGCCATGGCGACCAACGAATCGTTCTTCTTCCGCGACAAGATCCCGTTCGAGCACTTCCGTTCGATCGTCATGCCGGCGCTCCTGGCCGCGCGCCGCAACACGCGCACCATCCGCATCTGGTGCGCCGCGGCCTCGACCGGTCAGGAGCCGTATTCGCTCGCCATGTGTCTGAAGGACATGGCGCACGACATCGCCGGCTGGCGTATCGAGATGCTCGCCACCGATCTGTGCGGCGATGTCCTGGAAAAAGCGCGGTTGGGCCTCTACAGCCAGTTCGAGGTGCAGCGCGGACTGCCGATCCAGCTGCTCATCAAGCACTTTACCCAGGTCGGCGAGCTGTGGCAGATCGCGCCGGACATCCGCGCCATGGTCAAATTCCGGCAACTCAACCTGCTTGCCGATTTTTCCCAGCTTGGCATTTTCGATCTGATCTTCTGTCGCAACGTGCTGATCTATTTCGGCCAGGAGACTAAAATCGACGTGCTCGATCGCCTGTCGCGCGTCATCGCTGCCGATGGCTTCCTGGTGCTCGGCGCCGCCGAGACCGTGGTGGGCCTGACCGACAGCTTCAAGGTGATCGGCGACAGGCACGGCCTCTACGCGCCGAATCTGCGCTCGCCAAAACCCTGGGCGCCGCGGCCGGCCAAAAGGCCGGCGCCGCGCCTCGTCGCCGTCAACGGCGGACGGTAGAAGTTCTCCGGCAAACACTCATTCGTCATTGCGAGCGAAGCGAAGCAATCCAGCTCGGGTGCACTGGTTCCTGGATTGCTTCGCTTCGCTCGCAATGACGGTTTGAACACCAACAAAAACCCCGGCCGCGTGCGGCCGGGGTTTTGCGCTGAGACAGCCCCTCAGGTAAATCAGGCGGAAATCTTGGCCTCTTCGTCGCTCGGCTCGCGCAGCACGTAACCGCGGCCCCACACGGTCTCGATGTAGTTCTTGCCGCTCGAGGCGTTGGCGAGTTTTTTGCGCAGCTTGCAGATGAAGACGTCGATGATTTTCAGCTCCGGCTCGTCCATGCCGCCGTAGAGATGATTGAGGAACATTTCCTTGGTCAGCGTCGTGCCTTTGCGCAGCGAAAGCAGCTCGAGCATCTGATATTCCTTGCCGGTCAGATGCACGCGCGCCTGGCTCACCTCGACGGTCTTGGTGTCGAGATTGACGACGAGATCGCCGGTCTGGATGACCGATTGGGCGTGGCCCTTGGAGCGGCGGACGATGGCGTGAATGCGCGCCACCAGTTCGTCCTTGTGGAACGGCTTGGTCATGTAGTCGTCGGCGCCGAAGCCGAGACCTTTGACCTTGTCCTCGATGCCGGCCAATCCGGAGAGAATGAGGATCGGCGTCTTCACCTTCGAGACGCGCAACGAGCGCAGCACTTCGAAGCCCGACATGTCGGGCAAATTGAGGTCGAGCAGAATGATGTCGTAGTCGTAGATTTTGCCGAGATCGACGCCTTCTTCGCCGAGGTCCGTCGTGTAAACGTTGAAGCTCTCGGATTTGAGCATCAGCTCGATCGATTGCGCGGTGGCGCTATCGTCTTCAATCAGCAGTACGCGCATGCCAGTCCCCTTCCTCGCCGCGCGGGCTCAAGCTCGGCACGCCGCAGCGGCGGCCCCAAGAAGCGCCCTCGGAGAAACGCCCTCGAAGAAACTGATTCGGCACACTACCGACGCTATGGTTAACAAAACCTGATTCTTTCGCGCAAGCAAGCCCTAGGCAAATCGGCTCGAATCGCCTTAAGATGCTGCGCAATAGTGGTTTTTTAGCCACGCGAGGGTTCATGTCGGAGGTTAACTTTCGCCGCTAACCGATTCATACGACTCGCCTCCTCTTTTGAGGCGGCGAGGTCCTTAGGCCGCAAGGGCGACAGCGCAATGATTAACGGCCCGGGTAAACAAGCGATTAATAAGACGGCCCGTCGAGTAACCATTTGTGCGGGGCTGCGGCAGCGGGAAGGCGCCCCGTGAAGGCGCTTGCCGAACAGATCAACGAACTCGACGGGGTCGAAATCTACGGCCGGGTGGTCGGCGTGCGCGGGCTGATGGTCGAAGTGGCAGGGCCGCTCTACGCCATGTCGGTTGGCGCGCGGGTGATCGTCGAGACGGCGGCCAAGACGATTCCCTGCGAAGTCGTCGGCTTTTCCGGCGAGCATGCGCTCCTGATGCCGTTTGCGCCGCTCGAAGGCGTGCGGCGCGGCTGCCGCGCGCTGGTCACTTCGGTGCCCGGTGCGGTGCGGCCATCGGCCGGCTGGCTCGGGCGCGTGGTCAACGCCTTGGGCGAGCCGATCGACGGCAAAGGGCCGCTTTTGCAAGGCCCGTCGCCCTATCCGTTCCGTAACCTGCCACCGCTGGCGCACGCGCGCCGCCGGGTCGGCGCGCCGCTCGATCTCGGCGTGCGCGCGCTCAACACCTTCATGACCTGCTGCCGCGGCCAGCGCCTCGGCATTTTCTCCGGCTCCGGCGTCGGCAAATCGGTGCTGCTCGCCATGCTGGCGCGCAACGTCGTTGCCGACGTGACGGTGATCGGGCTCGTTGGCGAGCGCGGCCGCGAGGTGCAGGAATTCTTGCAGGACGATCTGGGCGAGGCGGGTCTCGCCCGCGCGGTGGTGGTGGTGTCGACCTCCGACGAGCCGGCCTTGATGCGGCGGCAGGCGGCGCACCTCACTTTGGCGGTCGCCGAGTATTTCCGCGACGACGGCAAGGACGTGCTGGTGCTGATGGATTCGGTGACCCGATTTGCCATGGCGCAGCGCGAAATCGGGTTGTCCGCCGGCGAGCCGCCCACCGCCAAAGGCTATACGCCCACAGTATTCACCGAGCTGCCGCGGCTACTCGAGCGCGCCGGACCCGGTACCGAGCAGGGCACCATCACCGGCATATTCACCGTCCTGGTCGACGGCGACGATTACAACGAGCCGATCGCCGATGCCGTGCGCGGCATTCTCGACGGCCACATCGTGATGGAGCGCGCGATCGCCGAGCGCGGGCGCTATCCGGCCATCAACGTGCTCAAATCGGTGTCGCGCACCATGCCGCGGGCTGCAGACCCCGATTATCTGCCTGCCATCACCCGGGCGCGACAGGTTATGGCGACCTATGCGGACATGGAGGAGTTGATCCGGCTCGGTGCCTACCGGCCCGGGACCAGCGCCGAGGTCGATGAGGCAATCCGGCTGCACACCCCGCTCGAGGCTTTTTTGGCCCAATGTAAGGAAGAAGCAACCAGCTTGGCCGAAGGATATCGGCGATTGGCCGAAATCGTGGCCGCGCCGGAAACCGAACGCTAACGTTATCCGTGGCAGAATTGTCCATTGTGGCGCTGCGCGGCAGTGTTGCGGCCGCGGCGGCCAGCGGCCCACCGGCTCGCGGCGCATAGTCCAGCGGCTTCGGGGAGTAGCAGTCGATGAAGTCTCGTGAAACGCTGATCCGCTTGAAGAAATTTCAGGTCGACGAGAGGCGCCGCAAGGTTGCGCAGATCGAAGCCATGATTGCGGAGTTCGACCGCATGGCAGCCGACCTGGAGCGCGAAATCAAGGTCGAACAGGATCGCGCCGGCATCCACGATCCGGCGCACTTCGCCTATCCGACCTATGCCAAGGCGGCGATCACACGCCGCGAAAACTTAAAGCGCTCCGCCGACGAATTGCGCATCCAGCTCGAGGACGCCAAGCTCGCGCTGGCCGAGGCGTTCGACGAGCTCAAAAAGGTCGAACTGCTCGACGAGCGCGATCAGATGCGCGAGCGCGAGGCGGCAAATGCCGCCGAGCAAGCCGAACTCGACGGCATCGCGCTGATGCGCGCTCGCGGCGCGCCAGCGTAAGGTTTCCAGACCCAGCCCGTCATTCGCGGGCGCCGCGTCGCGGCGAACCCGGAATCCATAACCCCTGCGCTCGGACTATGGATTGCGGGCTCGCGGCCTTTGGGCCGCGCCCCGCAATGAAGCTGAGACTCGACGAGGGGTGGTTTTCGCGGCGATAATCAGGCCGGGAGTTGTCTCCCTGGGGCAGGGACCGCGATGTTGACGCAGGCCGAACTCGTCTGGCTGCTCGCCGCCGTGGCCAAAGGCGACAGGGCTGCGTTCGAGCGCCTCTATGGCGCTACCCGCGCGAAACTCTATGGCGTTTTGCTCCGTATCTTGGGCAGGCCGGAATTGGCTGACGACGTCATGCAGGAAACCTACCTCAAGGTTTGGCAGATGGCCGGCAAGTTCGATCCGACCGTAGCGAGCCCCATCACCTGGCTGGTGGCGATCGCGCGCAACCGCGCGATCGACATCGTGCGCAAGAAGGGCGACGTTTCCATCGATGACGCGCCTGAGGCGCTCGGCGTCGCCGCCGAGACGCCGCCGCCACTGGCGCGCCGCGAAATGACCGAGGAGTTGCGGCGGCTGCTCACCTGCCTCGGCAAGCTTGATCCGGAAAAGCAGCGCATTGTGCTGCTCGCCTATTACAGCGGCTGGAGCCGCGAACAGCTCGCCAACAAGCTCGACATTCCGGTGAACACAATCAAGACATGGCTGCGCCGCAGCCTGCTCGAAATTCGGGAGTGTATGGGGCACTGATGGCCACGACGGACGACGATCTCGACGCGCTTGCCGCCGAATACGTACTCGGCACGCTCGCCTCCGACGAGCGCGCCCATGCCGAGGCGCTGATCGCCATCGATCCGGGCTTCACCGAGATCGTGCGGCAATGGGAGCGCCGCCTCGGCGAGCTCAACGTCATGGTCGAGGCGGTCGAGCCGCCCGCCGAAGTTTGGGACAAGATCAAAGCCGACATCGACACGGTCGCGCCCGCCGACGAGGTCCATCTCGCGCCCGGCGGCGAGGCGATCGAGCCCGCGGGCGAGTCGGAGCCCGCCGCAAACGCCGAGTCGACGCAGGTCACATCCGACGACAAGCCGCGAGCCAAGCTTGGCAGCGACGAAGCCCCGCTGCTTGCGGCACTCGCGTCCACGTTGATGGGATCTGAAGACGATGTGGAGAACGCGGATCAGGCGAAAGCCAAAACGGACCACAAGCCGGACGACAAGCCGGCGGCCGATTGGACGCTCAAGCCGCCGCAACCGTCGCCGGCAGCAGCTTTCGGTGCGGCGAAGCCCGAGCGCAGCGCCGAGGTTTTTTATCTGGCCCGTCGGGTGCGGCGCTGGCGCATCACCGCGGCCGGGGCAGCGGCCATCGCCGCCGTGCTCGCCGCCTTCATCGTGGTGTCGCAGGTCGCGCCTGGCATCTTCCCGGCCGGCGGATTTTTTCACGTCCCGCAAATTTTTGCGCGCGCGCCGGTGCCGGCGCCCGCAGCGCAGGAGACCAATGCCAACCGCCTGGTCGCCGTCCTGCAGCAGGATCCGACCGCGCCGGCCTTTCTGCTCACCATCGATCCGGCGAGCCTGAAGCTCACGGTGCGTCGGGTCTCGGCCGCGGCCGACGCCGATCACAGCTACGAGCTTTGGCTGATCTCGCCGCGCTACCCAAAACCGCGATCGCTCGGCGTGGTCGGGACGAGCGAATTCACCCAGCGTGCGCTGGCGTCGGACTACGACCTCGATACGGTACGGGGCGCGACTTACAAGATTTCGTTCGAGCCGGCCGGCGGCTCAAAAACCGGCGAGCCGACCGGGCCTATTTTGTTTGGCGGCAAATTGGTCGAGGCAGTGCCGGTAACGCCGCCGCCACAGCCTAAGACGTGACGGTCAGCCAGGCTAACTCATCGATTGGGGGCTGAACCGGCCTAGCGAATAGCCGGCAGCTTGCCGCTGACGATGGCCGGCTGCCCGGCTTTGACGAGCGGCGCCGTGCCCAGGTCGAACTGGCTGACATTGGCGAAGATGCCCACAACCGCGACCATGGTCGCACACAACAGGCCGAGCACCACGATCTTGAGGTGGGTACGGCGATCGGCGTTGTACATCGAATGGCTCATGACGGCCTCCCGGCTCTTTAGCCATAGGTCGCGGCAACCGGGCTGAAGGTTCAATTCAGCCGTGGGTACTTGGGGACGCCACTGCAGCGATGGAACTCGCCTTCACCGAGCGGTGATGGCTCGTGATAACGATTGATCGGCCGCCCGGTTCCGGTAAGGGAGGTGTTTCGGCCGCCAAACGGCCGCGCAAAGGGTTTTGGAGGGCACAGATGGACCGGCAAATCGTGGCCGAGCTGGCGCCGAAGGGGGTACTGCGCGCCGGCATCAACATGGGCAACTTCCTTCTGGTCACGGGCAAGACCGCGGCGGGCGACCCCCAGGGCGTCGCCCCCGACATGGCGGCCGAGATCGCGCGGCGGCTCGGCGTGCCGGTCGCCTACGTGCCGTTCGAGCGGCCCTCCAAGCTTGCCGACGCCGCCGGCACCGACGCCTGGGACATCGGGCTGATCGGGGCCGAGCCGCAGCGTGCGGAGAAGATCACCTTCACCCCGGCCTATTGCGAGATCGAGGCCACCTACCTGGTGCCGCCGAATTCGCCCTATCAAAGCGTCGCCGACGTCGACCGCGCCGGCGCCCGCATCGCCGTGCGCCGCGGCGCCGCCTACGACCTGTGGCTCACCGCCAATCTCAAGCACGCCACGCTGTTGCGCTCGGATTCGGCCGACGGACCGCTCAACCAATTCATCGCCGAAAAGCTCGACGCCTACGCGGCGCTGCGCCCGCAATTGCTCGAGGACGTGAAGAAGGTCCCCGGCGCGCGCATCCTGCCCGGTAATTTCACCTCCGTGCAGCAGGCGATTGGCACCGAAAAGAAAAACACCGCCGGCGCCGCGTTCCTGCGCGACTTCGTCGCCGAAGCAAAAACCTCCGGCCTGGTGGCGCGGCTGATCGAAAAGCACCGCGTGCAAGGCCTGTCGGTGGCGCCGTAATATCATTCCTCGTCTTTCTCTTCATCCTCGCCCGCGAAGCGGGGGAGGGGGACCGCGCTGCGAAGCAGCGCGGTGGAGGGGGCGCAGGACTCGGCGAAACTCTTGCGACGAAAACGAAGCGTCGAGTCCGGCGCCCCTTCCACCATCTTGCTTTGCAAGATGGTCCCCCTTCCCCGCTTGCGCGGGGAAGGATGCACACAAGCGTTCTCGTTCTCGCGATGCGGTTTTTTGCATCCGAGGTCTGCGGCACGGCACGGAAACAAAGACGCCCAGCGTTTTTGATCGCGTCACGCCGAAGTTTTTTTAAGACCGGGCGGTAGGACCGGCTTCGGCTCGATCACGCTCTGCGCAAGTAGCCCGGATTGAGCGCGAGCGAAATCCGGGATCGATATTGCGGCTTCTCTGCCGCTCCCCGGGGTTCGCTTTTCGCTCAACCCGGGCTACGAAGAAAGAAAAGAAAAAATAGAACAAGGGAAGCGGAACGCCGGCAGACGCAGACGAACCGCCGCACCCAGCGGGGTGCGGCGCCGCCCCAGCGGGGGCGGCACGCCTACCAGCGTTCCACTGCGGCACTTGCGGCAGCGACCGAACGCCACCGCTCAGCTCCAGCACGCGCTTCCTGGGACCAGGCGTCATCGGGTGTTACCCGCATCTGACCCGTCCCAGTCCAGCCGATTGCCCGGCAGACCGGTCATAGTGCCGGCCGGACCTTTACGCCGGAGCCGCCCGGGAGCGGAGGTGACGAACCCCTGCCCGCGGGAACCGCTCTCGCTCCACCGCCCGGAGTGACCGGCCGGCGTCCTTGTACCAAGCGAGACGGCGCCGCCTTTTAGTGGGCGCGCGGACGTTGTCAAGATTTTTCATCACGAGCAAAACGGCCGTTGATTCCACGGCGTTTTTTTCTTTTCGTTTTGGCCGTTGGCGCCGAGCATCGCGACGCACTCGCGGCATGATTCGCAACGGCCTCATGCGAGAGGTCGCGATGGCGTTTTCCCGAATCAAAGAATCATGGCTGGGCCGGAATGGGTAGTCATTTCTTGGTTTTGGCTCCTCGGGCCTTAGCCTTATTTGCCCGTCGTTGCTTTCGGTTTAGTGAGGGCAACGTTCTTCCGATTCCTGTAGATCGCAGTTCGGGATACTCATTTCCACGAAAACGCCGTTCTCTTGCTCGCGTTAGAATTCCTGTGCGGGCCTGAAGCTCGCGCGTTGTTCGCTCGTCTTCCTCTGTCCAATGCCGGGCGTTCAGGTACACAAGGTCTTCTGAACGCGGGCTCACATTCGGTGGTTCAGTCGCAATGCCGACAATGTCCAGCAACTCTGGTCTGTGCACTTTGGCAACGTGACAATAGGCGGCTAAGAGAGCTTTCCTGCGCTCTCTGTAGGTCCCGTAGGCTTCATTGGGCCATTGAGGACACACAATAAACTGAAAAGCTCGTTCCGGGTCTTGTAGAGATAAAACAAGTCGAGTTGATGGGTGACGTTCATCAGCGTGGCTTAAGAGGTCGAATAGAGAATGTGTCAGGATACGGCGAGACAGCCGTCCCTCTCCGGCCAGCATACGAACACCTTGTTCATGATGTGATAAGGGATGCTCATTACCGGTTTCCAGTGTTCCAGACGTTATGTGCTTGATAAATTGTTCGATTAGCTCATCCCAAGCATAGCTCTGCTTGTCGGCTTTCTTTTTTGTGACGTAACGCGGGTGTTTAGCTATTGATGCCCAGCTGCCTTCAGTAAAATACACGCCTTCAGCGTCACCTGGTAGTATAACATCATGCTTCTCTTCAGAATTAAGCTCAGTCAAATAGTGCGCTAGTATTTCCTCCTCGCCCGCCGCCACCACAAGGCGGCCAGATTGGAGCGCAGCTTCCTTGCGTGTTAGATAATCAGTGAAATCAGTAATGGTATCTAATTCTCGCAATATGATGTTTAGCGTTACGTCATCCAGAACATGGATGTAGCCTCGATCTTGCGCGATCTGGCCAATCGTGAATGGATTAAAATAGTGGGCCTCCCCGCTAATGTCTGTGCGAAGCATAAGGCTTCCAGAGCCTGTGTTGCCAAAATACTCCTTGCATCGTTGGGCGGCGTTTAATGCAACAACTATCCTGTGAAAGCGCGCGCTTTGGATGGGTGGCAGAGCAAGCGGGAACGGCTGAGTACATTTAGCGTCAATGAAGAGACGTTCAGGGTGCTTTCGCATCCATCGTTCGGCGCCATATATTTGGCGGGCTGATTGGTCGACGGCTCTTTTGTACCAGCGTATCCAATCGCGAAAAATATCGTTCGATTGCGGGAATTGGCAAGACTTGTCCGAGAAGATGATCACGTGCTCACGGAACACGATCAAGTTGTCGCACAGTTCCTTTCCTGGCTCGCGGTAGACGTTCGGGTAGCTCCACAGGCTAAGGAAAGAATGCTCGCAGAGTTCTGCAAGATAACGTTCCGAGGCTGTTAGTCCCTTGGATTTTATGAAGCGGTGCACGGAGCGTAGCCACTGGCCGAGATCTAACCAGGAAACGTGAGTCAACGACGTAGTTTAAGGCATAAATGAAAAAGCAAGTAGAGTGGGCAAAGGCGCGAAACGCGTGCCCACGTACGGTCGCTCCGAAAGACCGCGTGGGCTTCGCGTCGCTCTGCCTACCTACAAACTGCTCTCTATTGTCGCGCGACCGTGATCCTTCAGCCCGTGGGAAATAGCTCAGGCGGGTATGTGCTCGATCGTATCCGAAAGCGGCCAGCCAACCTGCTTCGCTACCTTGTCATAGAGCCACATGACCTTCCGGAAATCCTTCCAGGTCATCGGCTCCTTCATCTGTTCTCGTAAAGCATCCGCCACCTGCGATAGGATCAGTTCGTTGCTGAGCTGCGCGTAGACACCTTTCGGCTGCGGCAGGCCAGCTTTCCTGAACTCTTCGGGTGGCGCGGACGTTGCGCCTCGCAAATGCTCGCAGAAAGCCAGCCTGAAGGGATTAATGAAACACACGCTGTCTTCGGTCGTGCAAAGGCTTCCCAGTTCGCCAAACCCCTCCATATACAACGGGTCGAGGACGATGCGCGGGTACATCGCGATCTTGCTTTCCAGGTAGTACGCGCGATTGAGCGCCGGACCAAAGACCGCCTCATCCTCATGTACGAGGTCTCCAATTGTGACGCCCCCGCGCATCAGGAAGCCATTGATTGCGGCGCCGAGCTGCCAGATAGCGAGCTGCTGGAGCAGTTGCGGCGTGTTCGCTCCCGGCAGTTGGCTAATCACAACGTTGTCTGAGAACGTGCTGACCCGAAGATCCAGACCCTTTTCTATGCGTGTCGCTCGCGCTGTCTTGAGGATTAGCCGCCGGAGCAGGCTGATGTCCGAAGCGTTGTTTCCGGCGCGCCTAATATGGCTCCTCCAGCCGAGCACGTCGTAGAAGGCGACCACCCGCCTCTCATAGGTGACCTCTCGCATAAGGTCGCGGACCTTATCGACCCCATGGGAGGGTGTCCTTGCATCTCGCAAGTTACTCATGTCGAGCTCCACATCACGCCGCTTCCAAAATCATCACCGAGACGCTCTCTATCACATAAAGAGTGCTGCGACATTTTGGTTTGCCAAGAGAAATCCAGTTGCTCCTGCGAATGTTGCGCTCGTTTTGTTTAGTCGAATAAGAGATCGGCACCGTGCCGATCTACGCGCTGACTCCTAATAGGCGCGCAATATTTATCGTCTCTAGAGTCATCACGCCTGATTTTCCCAAGGAGATTTCTTGAATACTTTGGTCTGTAGACCTTCAGCATTCAATACCATCACATCTCACGCGACAGGCCGTTGTCGCGGACCAAACCGCCGAGAGCCGAATCCGGTACGCCGTGCCCACACGTGTTCATTCGCAGCTCACGAAACCGCGCGGGCTTCGCCGCGCCCAGCCCTTTAAGCTTGCTGCCGGCTACCGGCGGAGCCGCAGCGGGCCGTGGTCGAGGCGTTCGCCGCTGGCGGCGAATTCGTTTTCGAGGCGGCGCCGCACGGCGGCGATGGCTTCGGTTTCGATCCAATTGGCCGTGGTGCGGTTGTCCTGCCCGGCGAGGAACGCGATCGCCTCCTTGAGGTCGGTGTGCAGCCTGATCGTCACTCGCGCGGTGCGCCACCGCGACTCCAAGGTCCGCTGCCGCTCGGGCTGCCGTTCGCGCTTCCGTTTCCCAGCCATTTACCGCGCTCAATGGTTGTGCTTTAATCGATGGCAGCCCATGGACACACATGGGCAGCCCATCGGATATCCCTGGGGATTCGACCTGAATCGCGCCGCCATGTCTACGCCATCGAAGCTGGTTTTTGCCGTCAGGAGCTGGCGATGACGGCCGCCAAAGCCCGCCACTACGCCAAGCACATGCGCGCGTTGCGGGAGGCCATCCTGTGGGAAATCGGGCTCGCGCTCGAAGCGCAAAACATAACGGACGAAGCCGGCGGCGCGGTCATCGGGGAGCCGGTCGAAACGCTGAAAAACCCGCTCCGCGGCCGGCAAGCGGGCTACGACATCCTCCGCCTGATGCGGGCGCTGGCGCGGCTCGGCGTACCCGTCAGCCTGTCGGTGACGCCGGCGTCGACCATGCTGCGCGCCGGCGAGCGCAAGAGGATCATCCGGTACCGCGAACCGGCCGAGGGGGGCCGATGAAGGGCCGAGGCGCACCCGAAATCGGGTTTGCCCGATTTCGGCGTATTTATTGTCCGGATTGGCTACAGCGGATCTGGATGCCTGCATCCTTCGAGGGCCGCTTCGCGGCCGCCTCAGGATAGGGTCAACGATAAATTGCGGCTCGTATGAAAAATCCGCGCACAATGGCGCGGATGTCGGTTGTTGTTCTTGAATGCGCTTATTTCTCCACCTTCGCGCCCTTGGCGGGGTTTTGCGTATAATTGCCGACGGTCTCGCCCTGCGCCAGGATTTTACCTTTCATCGCGTCGAGCGCGGCGGCGGCGTCGAAGTCTTTTGGCAGATCGAGCGATTTCACGCTGAGCGCATAGACGGTGAAATGATAGTCGTGCACGAGGTCGTCGTTCCAGGGCGGGCAGGGGCCGTCATAGCCGTAATACTGCCCCTTCATCGCGTCGTTGGCGGCCATGACCTTGGTGTACTCGTTGAGCCCCTTGACGCCGGCGGCCGACGGTGTGGCCGGCTTGCCGTGCACCACGCGGGCGTTGGAGTCGGCGCCTTCCTTGATCGACCGCACATTCGGCGGAATATCGACCAGGACCCAGTGACAGAAGTCGTGGCGCTTGACGTCCGCCGTCATCGTCACGCCTTCCTTGTTCATCATGTCCCGATGTTCGGCGGGCGATTTCGGGTCGAACAGAATAATGGCGTAGCACTTGGTGCCGCGCGGCCCTTTCGACCACGAAATGCTCGGGTTGATATTTTGGCCGGCGGTCGTGTGGCCCTGGGCGGCCGGCGCGCAGAACGCGTATTTGTTCGCCAGCGTGCCGCCGTTCTTGAGCGAATCGACCTTGACCTTCAACGCGCGGGCGGAGGCCGGCGTTGTCGCCAGGGCGCCCCACACGCTCGCGGCAGTGTGTCCCACATCGTGGCGATCGGATTTTGCCGGTGCGGTATCTTGCAATAAGAAGCCCCGCCCGAACCGATGGTCCGGGCGGGCCTTGCTGGGCTACGCGGTACCGGAGCGCCGGCGGCGACTGCGCCTTACTCGTCGAGCGACGCCAGCAGGTCGTTGGCCTGGTCGATCAGGTTTTTGGCCTGCCGCTCGTCGATCGCCTGGTTGTCGAACGCCGCGGCCTCCAACATGGCGATCATCTGCGCGGCAAGTCCGTTGCGTTGTTGGGTGAGGTCGCTGAGCTTGCTCTCAAGATTGCTGTACACGTTGGGATCGCCCGATGAGAGCGCGCGGGTCGACATTCCGATCAGCGTCCGGCGGCCAAGCTCGCCGCGCGGCGCGTTGATCTGCTTATAGGCTTCGGCCAGCTTGGACAGCGTGTCGTTGTGGGCCTTCAACGATTGCGGCAGCACGCCTTTGGCGAGCACCTCGAACAGCACGCGTCCGTCGTGGGCATAGTCGTCCTTGAGCCCGGTCAGCGTCAGGATGGTCGGCCGGATGTCGGTATGATCGGAGAAGATGGCGTTGAATTCGCCATTCTGCTGCACGCCCGGACCGACCATGCCGAGCCAGGTGTGCGTGATCTGATTCTGGAAATCGCCGTGGTTCCAGACGAAACTGGGCCCGGGAAACGCGAAGCAACCGCCCGGCTCGTTGGTCACCGGTGAGCAGGGCGTCGTGTGCTTCGAGGACGCCGACAGGAAGTAGTCGGGATTGCCGAACAGCGTGAAATCCGGCGACCGCGCCGGGTCATGCGAGAGCATGTGGAGGAGCTGCTCTTCGGTTTTGTCCGCCAACGCCTGTGCGACGTTATTGGTCTCGCCGTTCGATCCGGCATCGTCATCGAAACCGAGCATTTGCGCGGCTTGCTGCTCGAGCGTACGCACGGAGGTGCTGGTCTGCGCCAGATTGCCGTTGACGTAGAAGTTCGCGGCGTCGTCGCTGTGGACGCTGAACGGCGTCGCGTTGCTGAACTCGGTGAAGTAGACCTCGCTCAGATCGGCGTCGATCTCGCCTTTTCGCGTGTAGGTGCACGGCACGTTGATGCCGTCGCAGTTGGCCGGCGAGGGCGGCAGCCCGAGCGCCGGATGATCGTTCTCGTCGGCGGTGATCACGAACAGGGTGTTGTCCTTGGTGATGCCGTTCTTGGCGAGGCGAGCGAAGAACGCGGCGAAGGCCTGATCGTAGACGTGGAGCTGGTACACGTAGTCGGCTTCGCCCGGGCCGAACGCGCCATCGGGATCGTTCGGCAGCGGTGCGCCGGCGAAGTTATGATTGTCGTGGGCGTCTTCGATGTAGAAGTACACGACCTGCACGCCGGCCTCGAGCATCTGCGCGACATAGCCGAGCGACTGTTGCGGCGCCGGATCGAAGCCAGCCGGGAAACCACAGGTGCCATTCGGCACGTTCATTATGGGATTGCCGAACAGATCGCTGACGCACGAGTTGCCGTTATTGATCGCGGGCGCGACGTACTTGTTGCCGAACAGCGCCTTGTAGCCGACGTAGCCGCCGGTGCCCTGACCGTTCGGTTGCGGCTCGTCGTTGAGGACATCGGCGACGGCATGGGGCGAAGCGGCGCAGAGCTTGCTGTTCTGCGCGCAGTGGATGGCGATGCCTTCGAAATCCGCCGCCGCCAAAGTCGAATTTGTCGCGCCCTCGGTGAACTCGGGCGACCCATTGCCGAACACAGTCGCAAGATCGCCGGTCGGACTGCCGTTGGCGTTTTCCAGTTCGATGTTGGCGATCGAGAACGCTCCGACATCGCAGCCGGCGCGGGTGAACGGCACCCACGGCGCCGGAGAAACCAGGCCGCGCTGATCGACGAATTCGGGCACAGGGCTTGCCTGTCCCTCGTTGACGACGTCGGTCCAATACGCAAACGAACTCTGGAAGTGTGGATTTCCGGCGGGATCAAGATAGCCGAAGCTGTTGCCGACGCCGTAGCCGAAATGCTCGCCATACACGCCGGTCAGCGAGGTCGTGATATCGACGGAGGTGTGCGAGATGAGCGGCGTATGATGATTGGTCAGCAACGTGCCCTGACCGCGGAGGAAATTCAAAAGGCTTGGTATCTGCTCGAGATCCGACGGTACGTTCGGAATGTCCCGGCGCAGATGCACGTTGTCGAACTGCAGATAGACGACGTGCTTGATGCCGTTGCCGAGATTGCAGCTGGCGGCAGCGAGTGACGGTGCCGTGCCGGCAAGAATCAGCGCGGCCGCGCCGATGACGCATCGGCTCATCCTGTTCATCTGTCTCCCCCGTGTTTGTGAATGCGGGAATGCAGCGCCGATGCGCGAGACGCGCAATCAGCGCTGAACGCGCGTAAGCTAGGTGAGAAATGTTACTGCCGAACGGCAGCTTGTTTGCGAAGCAATGACGCTTCTATGACTGCGAGGCGTATTCGTTGAGCTAGAAGCGATTTCGGCACGGACGTATCGCGACGCGCGGCGTATCGAGCATCTCATGAGCTGTGAATTGCGAGGATAAGGCGCCGTCACTCGACGAATAGCGGCAGCAGGCGCAGCGCTTCAGCGCTGACGCCGATCGAGTCTGGTCTCGTCCGCCAGCGCCGGCGCGGCTGTCGCCGGAGCGGCGGGAGACAGCGGCAAGTAAACGATGGCATGGTCCTTCTGCAGGACCACCTCTCGCTTGCGCACCGCGCCGAGCATCCAACCGTACTGGCTTTGTCCCAAGCGGAGGTGAACCGTGCGGTTAGTTTTTTGATCCAGAAGTACAGCGATCGCTGTGGTCGTGCCGGCTGCCGTGCCGATGAGGACAAGCGGAGGTCGCTCGGGCTCGATGGGTGGCCGGGCTCGGGGCGGCTCGGCAGAAGCCAGGTTGAAGACGGGCGGCGCGGGCGGGCGCCGCGTCGGCGCAAATAATGGACGATCCCGCGTTGCGGCCAAAAGCTTGATCGGTATCGCCCAGAGCGGATTTCCAGTGGCCGTTCCATGGGCGGTATCGGGTTTGTTCGGTTGGATTCGCTTTGTGGAATTCGTCATTGCCGGCGCCGGTTCGGCATCGGTTTTCCCGATTGCCGCCGCCGCGACGGCCGCGGCGCTGCCGAAAATTGCCAGACACAGAAAAGTCGTCACGAACCTGGCAGCCGACCTTCGGCGCCCCGAAGAAGCCGGAAGCCAGCGGCGGATGATCTGGATACAGTTCCACATCGCGTTCCGATCGCGTCAAATATTGCCTTGCCGGAAGCGACAATTGTTGCGACTCGCGCCGGGCGAGCCGGTGTGCCGCCAGTCTGGAGACGTTCTGTGAAGTCTGCGCGACAGTGTTGCGACCGCAACAGCGCGATCCCGACTTTTTCCAATCTCGCACTTGAATTGCGAAAGCCGCTTGGGCGCAACCGCGGCACAGCGTCAAATGCTCGCCACCGTCTTCAGCCGCACCCGCGGATGGATCTCGGTCTGCGCCAGGACGCTGGTTTGGGCGCGGAAGCGCTCGACGATGCCGCGCACGAACGGGCGGATGCCGGCCGAGGTCACCAGCACCGGGGCTTCGCCGTCGCGGCCGGCCTGGTCGAATTTCTCGCGCACCGCGTTGATGAACTCGGTGAGCTTCGACGGCTGCATGGCGAGCGTCCGCTCGTCGCCCTGACCGACCAGCGATTCGGCGAACGTTTGCTCCCATTTGGCGGTGAGCGCGATGATCGGCAGATAGCCGGCGGCGCCGGTGTGATGGGCGCAGAGCTGCCGCGACAGCCGCGCCCGCACATGCTCGGCGAGGTTCTGCGGGTTGCGCGTCGCCGCAAGCCCATCGGCAATGCCTTCGAGGATGGTCGGCAGATCGCGGATCGAGACGCGCTCGGCCAGCAGAATCTGCAGCACGCGCTGGATACCGGAGACGGTGATCTGCGACGGTACGATGTCCTTGACCAGCTCGCTCTGCTCCTTGGGCAGTTCTTTGAGAAGCTTCTGCACCTCGCCGTAGGACAGGAGCTCGGACATGTTGGCTTTGATGAGTTCGGTCAGGTGCGTGGCCAGCACGGTCGCGGCATCGACCACGGTGTAGCCTTTGACCGACGCTTCTTCCTTGAGCGAGGCATCGATCCAGGTCGCGGGCAGGCCGAAAGTCGGCTCGGTGGTGTGCATGCCTGGCAAGGTCACCTGCTTGCCGGCCGGATCCATCACCATGTACTGGCCGTGCCAGACCTTGCCGCTGCCGGCCTCGACCTCCTTGATCTTGATCACATAGGCGTTGGCGTCGAGCTGGACGTTGTCGAGGATGCGCACCGCCGGCATGACGAAGCCCATCTCGATGGCGAGCGAACGGCGCAACGCCTTGATCTGCTCGGTCAGGCGCTCCGAGCCGTCGGGCGCGTTGACCAGCGGCAGCAGCGCGTAGCCGAGCTCGACTTTCAGATCGTCCATCTTCAGCGCCGCGGCGACCGGCTCCTCGGCCGCCGGAGTTTTGGCAGCTTCCGTTTTTGTGGCTTCGGCCGCGGCGGCCTGCTTGCTGCGCTTGTCGATCAGGTAAGCGAGTGCGCCGGCGCCGCCGCCGAGCGCGAAGAACGGCAGCATCGGAATGCCGGGCAGAAGCCCCATCGCCAGCATGACGGCCGACGACATGCCGAGCGCCTTCGGGTAGCCGGACAATTGCGACAGCAGCGCCTTGTCGGCAGCGCCGCTGACGCCGGCCTTGGAGACGAGCAGGCCGGCGGCGGTGGAGACGATTAATGCTGGCACTTGCGTGACAAGACCGTCGCCCACCGTGAGCAGCGTGTAGGTGTGCGCCGCGTCGGTGAAGCTTAAGCCCTGCTGCACGATGCCGATCACCATGCCGCCGATGATGTTGATCAGCACCACCAAAAGGCCGGCGATGGCGTCGCCGCGGACGAATTTCGAGGCGCCGTCCATGGCGCCGAAGAAGCCCGATTCGTCCTCCAAGGCCTTGCGCCGCCGCCGCGCTTCCTTCTCGTCGATCAGGCCGGCGGACAGGTCGGCGTCGATCGCCATCTGCTTGCCCGGCATGGCGTCGAGGTGAAAGCGCGCCGCCACCTCGGCGATGCGCCCGGAGCCCTTGGTGATGACCACGAAATTGACGATCACCAGGATGGTGAAGACGATCATGCCGATGACGAAATTGCCGCCCATCACGAAATTGCCGAACGCCTGGATGACATGGCCGGCGGCGGCGGTGCCTTCGTGGCCGTGCGCCAGGATGAGCCGCGCCGAGGCGAGGTTGAGCGAAAGGCGCAGCATGGTGGAGATCAGCAGCACGGTGGGAAAGGCGGAGAATTCGAGCGGCGCCTGGATGAACAGCGAGGTCATCAGGATCAGGACCGAGAACGTGATCGAGATGGCGAGCGAAAAGTCGAGCAGCAGCGCCGGCAGCGGCAGGATCAGCACCAGCAGGATCGCCATCATGCCGACCGCGAGCGCGATGTCGCTGCGCCGAAGCATGGTGCCGAGATCGACGAGCCGGGACAGTGCGGTGTCGCCGCGCTCCGCCGAAGCTGCGTTGCTCATGCCGTCCGATCCGCCGCGACGGTTGCGGTCGCGTGGTTCAAAGCTTTGCGCTGCGGCTGGCGGGCCGCCGGCACGGAAGAGCGGTGCCGCGCTGGCGTCCAAGGTTTTTGGCCCCCAGGTGGGTTAGACGATCTGCAATGCAACCGTTACGCCTCCCCGGCAAAATGTGCCGGGTTTATGGTTACCAGCGGGTTAACGGCGGGCGGCGGGCCTGACGAGGGCGCGAATAGCGAATGGCGATTGGAGACGGGCAAATGCGGATGGCAAATCGAGATGCGGCGGCGGGATCGTTACTCTATTGGCCATTCGCTAGTCGCCATTCGCTGACACGTCGCTCGGCTTTGGCCGCCGTTGTCGCCGCGACAATGGTGGCGCTGCCGGCCGCCGGCGCCTTGGCGGACGGGATCGAAGCCGGGCTGTGGAAGGTGACGACCACCTCGGTGACGGGTGACATGGCCGGCCCGCCGCGGCAGTCGTCCAAGTGTCTCACCGCCGGGCAGGTCAAGGATTTGCCGGCGACGTTTTCGCCGATCGCGAGCACGATCAATTCGACCTGCGAGCCGGTGCAACGCAGCTTCGACGGCAAGAAGCTGACGTGGCATCTCGTCTGCAAGGGCGAGCTCGACATGGAGCTCCGCGGAGAATTCGACTTCGACAGCCCGCATCATTATACCGGCACGGTGCAGAGTGCGGCGTCGATGGCGGGGCAGCCGATGCCGGGATCCAAAAATACCGTCGAAGGCGAATGGGTGTCGGCGTGCCCGCAATAGGCTGGATGTGTGTCTCCGCGCGGCGTCGCGCGGCACGGTTCTCACGGGCGACGAAAAGAACTTGCTGCGCGTTATTCGCGCTTCTCGCATTTGCGGCGCATGCCGCCGCCCAACAGCCAGCCGCTACGCAAGTCTCCGCCCAACAGCGCCCCGCCGCCTTCGTCGACGTGGCGACTGTGGTGCCGGGGCTGATCGTCGACATGCGCTATGCCGGCTCGCACAATTTCGTCGGCCGGCCGATCGACGGCTATGCGGCGCCGCACTGTCTGTTGACGCGCGCCGCCGCGACCGCGCTGGCGGCGGTCGCGGCCGACCTCAAGCCCCGCGGCCTCGTGCTCAAAGCGTTCGACTGCTATCGCCCGGTCCGCGCCGTCGCCGATTTCGTGCGCTGGGGCCACGACTTGACGGATCAAAAGATGAAGGCGGAGTTTTATCCGGACGTCGACAAGCGCACGCTGTTCCGCAACGGCTACATCGCCTCGCGCTCCGCCCATTCGCGCGGCTCGACGCTCGACGTGACGCTCGCCAGAGCTGACGGACAGGAGCTCGACATGGGCACGCCGTTCGATTTCTTCAGCTTAAAATCATGGCCCGGCAATCCCAACGTGGGACCGGCCGCCTACGCCAATCGCGACATGCTGGCCGGCGTGATGGCCGAGCACGGCTTTCGCCCTTACAATCGCGAATGGTGGCATTTCACCTTGCGGCACGAGCCGTTCCCGCAGACCTATTTCGATTTTCCGGTGCGCTGAGCCTTGAGTTACCCGCCGGGACGACGGTCATCTCTTCAGCAGGTCGCGTAACGTCGGATAGAATTGCACCCAAACATTGTCTTTGAGCCCGTGCGACTTGTGACAATCATTGCACATGCTCTTCGTTTCGGCGGCTGCCGAGGCCACCGGTTGCGTCGGATGCGCCGGATCTGACTTGAAAACGTAATAGGCCCAAATCGTCATATCCCCATCGGGGCCCGGAGGACGCGCCGAATTCTTGACTGCGACCAGGTTGCCCATCCAGTCGCCGTCGTAGCTGCCTTTGGTGACGACGTGCTGCGGTTCCGACGTCGCTGAAGCGAACATATCCATGACGAATATCGTTGGATCGGGGAATTCGTTGGTGTCGCGGAAGCGCGCGTAGGATTCGGGATTGACGTAGATGTTGTGGAACAGCGGCTTATCGGCCTGTTTCGCGGCCTTGAGCGCCAACTTCTGCATTTCCTCGCTATAGGCCAGCCCGACATTGGACCCGACAAATACCCAGGTGCGAAAGCCGTTTGGGAAAAGCAAATTTTTGCCGTCGTATTTCGGAACGACCGACTGCGCCGAGGCCTGCTCGGCCACGCCAAACAAAAGGGAAACGACGAGTGCCGTGAGAAAAAAGCGCCGCAACACCGCATTCGCCCCTTGATTTATCGCTCGCATTGATTCGACTATAAAAATAAAATCGCGTGAACGAAAGCATTTTTCGGAGCAGCTCTACGGGAGACCGTTCATGTCTCGCACTGCATTCTTGTCAGCCGCTGCGGCTATGTTGTTCGCCGCGCCGCTTCTGGCTCAGACGGCCACGTCCGGGTCTAAGTCCTATGGCTCGGTCCTCGCCGGCAAATGGACATATCGCAGCTTTCACAATCGGCCCGCGCTGGTGGGCGACAATGCGCAGGCCGCGCTCGATTTGATCTTCGCCGAAGCCGTCTTCACGTTCGAGGTCAGCGGCACGAGCCTCAAGGGCGCTATCGACTGGGACGGCGGCGGGCTCGACCTGAAAGGACAAGTCCGGCCGGCCAGCGGGCAAGCACCGGAGTCGGTGGCGATCGTCGGCACCGGGCGGCCGCAAACCAGCACGGCAGGATGGGAATACGATTACCGCGGCAGCCTCGCCTACCGATGGCCGAACGGAATCGACCAAGTGCCGGCGCTGGTGGGGACCGTCATCCGCGCCAAGCCGCACGGCAGCTCACCTGCCGGCTATGTGGCGTCGTTTATTGCCGTCAAGCAGCCCTAGCTCGCGGCGGCGCCAAAGCAGCTCAGACAAAGTTTCTTGATGGAACCGCAGGATACTCATTCGCTCACGGCTACCTGATAATGGCGAAAGCCGCGAAAGCGGGCGCGGCCGCCGCGAACGAAATCGCCGACCCGCTCGATGCGGCGAAAACGGCTGGCAAGCTTTTGCAGCGCCACTTGCGCTTCCATGCGGGCCAGCGAATTTCCGGCGCAGGTGTGAATGCCGCCGCCGAACGCCAGGTGACGGTTGGGATGGCGGCGGATATCGAGCCGATCCGGGTCGGCAAACTGCGCCGGATCGCGATTTGCGGCGCCGATGCACAGATGCACGTAGGTGTGCGCGGCTATCTTCGTGCCGCCGATTTCGTTGTCGCGGGTCGCCCGCCGATTGCCCAGCTGATTGGAGCTTTCCAGGCGCAAAAATTCCTCGACCGCGGCGCCGATCAGCTCCGGATGCTGCACCAGATCGCGCCAGGCGTCGGGGTGCTCGATCAGCAAGTGAATGCTGTTGCCGATCAGATTGGTCGTGGTCTCGTGCCCGGCATTGAGCAGGAAAATGCAATTGTGCAGAAGCTCGAGCTCGGAGAGGCGATCGCGCGCTTCGTTGTCCGTCGCAAGCTCGCTGGCGCCGACCAGCGTCGATAGGATCTCCCGTCCGTCGGTGGCGCCGCCGCCGCGCTGGCGCCGCGCCACGAGGTTCTTCAGGTAGGCTTTGAACTCCGCCACCGCCGTGGCGCCGGCGGCAAATTGCTCCGCGGAGAGAACCGGCTCGAGTCCGCCCAAAATGGCCAGCGACCAGCCGCGCAGCGGTCCGCGCTCGCTGTCCGGAATGCCCAACAGGTCGCCGATCAGCTGCACCGGGATCGCTGCCGCGAACTCGTCGATCATGTCGATGGTACCGCGCGCCGCAGCGGCGTCGAGCAGGCGGTCGACCAACGCTTCGATGCGAGGCTGCAGCGCCTTGAGCGAACGCGGCGAGAAGGTCGGCGCCAGCAGTTTGCGCACGCGCGTGTGCACCGGCGGGTCGTTGAACACGAGACTGGTGGTGTGATGCTCGTACAGCAGGCTGTCGCCGAAATTGGGCTTGAAATCGACCTTCTTGTCCGAGCTCCAGGCCGCCGCGTCGCGATACACTTCGACGAGGTCGTCGTAGCGGGTGAGAAAATACGAGCCGTCCGGCATGCGGTGAACCGGGTCGTGCTCGCGCAGCGCCCGATAGGTCGGGTAGGGATCGTCGAGGAAAGCTTGATCGAGACGCTTGATGTCGAAAGCCGCCGCGATATGCGGATCGGTGACATGCTGCGGAGGATTTTGACTCACTGCCGGCGCTGGCTTCGTTGTCGGACCTGCCGCCGCGCAGAGCCTTAGGGGCTCTCTCGATAGCGGCGGGCAAGTCCGATAGCGCACACGATGCCACAAGGTGGTGCTCGCAGCCAAACTTCTTGATCAAATCGTTATTTGTTGAACTCCTCGGCGGAGCGACCTTCGAAGGCGATTTTGCCATGCAGCGGGCGATTTGGCTCAACTAAAGCTTGCAAAGGGGCTGCATGTGGGCGCATGCTTGTAATAAGGGCTGTCGGGGAGAGTGATGGCAAATCGTCTTGCATATCCCGATTCGAAAGCCATCCGGGCAATCGCGGTCGAGCATTATTTCGACCTGCTTTGATCGCGGATATTTCAGGAAGCGACAGAGGGCGAGGGGGGAATCGAGATGAGCGCAATTCTTGAACGGCTGTCGCGTCGCCACTTCATGCACGCAGGAATATTGAGTTGTGTTTTAGTGCTGCTGACGACTCCGCTATTCGCGCAGGGAACTCAGCCCATCTCAGCTCCCGGATGCGCCGCGATCGGACAGTCTTGGACTCTACCATTGAGCACGACATCAAATTCCGCTGTGAGTATTGATCCTCACTGGACGGTAAGTTTCAGCGCGACTAACCCTCAAAGCTCAGGGACTGGAACTGCGTACCATCTGACTTCGGCAGAAGTTACGAACATGGCGACACCTCAAAATGCGCCGTGGGCGATTCTTCAGAACTGGATCACGTTCTACGCAGGGCCGCTCGTCACGAATAACAATGCCGCGAAGGGATGGTACACGTATCAAATCCAATTCGATCTTCCTCAGTGCGACAATATGGGTGATCTCGCAATCAACGGAACATTCTGGGCCGACAACTATGTCAATGGGCTGCTGCTGAACAACAACGCACTAAATGTTAGCTACGCGTGTCTTCCTCACTGTTATTCCGGGACCGGAACCAGTTTTTCCGCGCCGGCCGGCTCCACCTTCTTTAAGCAGGGCGTCAATACGTTGACGTTCATCGTATGGAACGAAGGAGGAGACACGAACGACAATTGGACGGGTTTGGCCGTGAACGCGACGCTTTCCGGCACATGCGGCGCCGTATGCGTGCCGCCAGGTTATGGGATTCTCAAGGTTTGCAAAGCCGCCGGCCCCGGTGTCGCCTTCGGTACGAAATTCACGTTCGCATACTCCAGCACTGTCGCCTCAGGCACCCTCACCGTTCCCGCTGGTCCGGCCCCCGGCGGTAATTGCGTGCTCGGCCCTGCCGTCCCCGCGGGCACGGTGATGACCGTGGTCGAGACTAATTCGTCAGGAACAGGCATCCCAGTGGCGGGCATCGTCATCAACGGCTACCCTGGCGGGCCCCCTTATCAGAAAGCCATTTACGTAAATATCAACACGGGCGTCGCCGAGTTCCCGATCAGCGGCGTCACCGAGGTGACGTATACCGATAATGCGCCGTTCGGCTTTCTCGAGATTTGTAAGCAGCCATACCAGCCGGACCAGGCGCCCGCGCTGGTCGGCAACTTCACTTTCACCGTCAGCCCGGGAAATTCAGGACCCATCGTCGTTCCGGCGGGCGCTTGTTCGCCGGCCATCCAAGTCCCGGTCGGTAACATGACCATTCAGGAAAATCCGCAAACCGGTTCCACCTTGGTCACTTGCAGCGCTAACCCGCCGAGCCAACAGGTGGGCGCTTGCAATCTGACCACTAGAAGCTTGACGGTGAACGTTGCCCAAGGCGCCATCTCCACGCAGACCATTGCGACTTTCTACAATCAAGCGACGCCCAATACTGGCGGGGGTGGGAGCACCAGCAATAACCAATAGACGACAAAGGCCTACGGGCCCTGCTGCACCGTCAATCAAGACGCCGACGCTAATTCCCGGAGTTTGAACAAGGCGAAGTGTGATTCCCCTTCCCGCAGAGGGAAGGGGACCGCCGCCGTTCACAGTCCCAGATAAAACTTCTTGATCAGGTCGTTGTTGTTGAGCTCGTCGGTGGAGCGGCCTTCGAAGGCGATCTTGCCGTGGACGATGACGTAGCCACGGTCGGCGATGCGGATCGCCTGGGCGAAGTTCTGCTCGGCCATCAGCACGGTGAGCGCGTAGCGCTGCTTCATCTCGCTGATGGCGTCGATGGTGCGGCGCACCAGGATCGGCGCCAGCCCGACCGACGGCTCGTCGACCAACAGAATCTTCGGCGCCAGCATCAGCGCACGGCCGAGCGCCAGCATTTGCTGCTCGCCGCCCGACATGCTGCCGGCGAGCTGGCTGCGGCGTTCGGCCAGCCGCGGAAAGGTCTCGAGGCAGATTTCGAGATTGCGCTTGAGCTCGCGGCGGGCGGTGCGGCGGAATGCGCCAAGGAGCAGGTTCTCCTCGACCGTGAGCCGCGGAAACAGCCGCCGCCCCTCGGGCACCAGCGCAATGCCGAGGTCGACGATTTCCTCGGTGGTGTGGCCGGCGAGGTCGTGATGAATGCCGTCGATCTCGGCGACGATCGAGCCCGCGCTCGGCCGCACGATGCCCATGATGCACTTCATCAAGGTCGACTTGCCGTTGCCGTTGGTGCCGAGCAGCACCACGGTCTCGCCGCCGCCGACCTTGAGCGACACGTCCTCGAGCACGCGCACGGCGCCGTAGGCGGCATTGATGCCGGTAAGGTTCAGGCTATTGGCCAAGGTAGGCCCTTTCCACTTCCGGGTCGCGCATCACCTCCTCGGGGTTGCCGTCGGCGATCTTGCGGCCGGAGACCAGCACGACGAGGCGGCGCGAAAAGCTCATCACTGCGCGCATGATGTGTTCGATCAGTATGACGGTGACGCCCTGCTCGTTGAGGCGCACGAGCAGCGTCAGAATGTCCTCGATCTCGGAATGGGTGAGCCCCGCCATCGCCTCGTCGGCAATCAACAGCTTCGGCTCCGCCGCCATGGCGCGCGCGAGTTCGAGCTTGCGCATCTCGACCTGGGTGAGATCGCGCGGCAAGTGGCGCGCCTTGGCCTCGAGCCCGACTTCGCGCAGCAGCCGATGGCAGTGATCGTCGACCGCGGCGGCGGCGTGATGGGCGCCGCGTGCCGCCACGGTGTAGAGCAGCGGAATGCGCACGTTGTCCATCAGGTTGAGGCTGACGAACGGCCGCGGCAGCTGAAAGCTGCGCGCAAGCCCGAGCCGCGTGCGCGCATGCGCGGGCAGGCCGTCGATGACGCGGCCATCGAACCGCACCGAGCCCTGTTCGTTGCGCAACGTGCCGCAAATGCAATTGACCAGCGTGCTCTTGCCCGAGCCGTTCGGGCCGATCAGGCCGAGCCGCTCGCCGGCGCGCACCGACAGCGCGATATTCTCCAACGCGACGAAGCCGCCGAAACGCTTGCCGAGATTATCGACTTCGAGCAGATCACTCATGGCGGCGTTCCAGGCGCGGCGTCGGGAGCCGCCGCGGCCGCGGGCGTTTCGAGATCGGTGCGGCGGCGGCCGACGAAATCATCGGGCTTGCGCTGCAGGTATTTATGCACGAGGCCGAGAATGCCGTTCGGCGCCACCACGACGAAGAAGACGAGCAGTCCCCCGACGATCAACAGGTTGACGGCTGAGGATATCGTCACCGTGATGATTTGCTGCAGGGAGCCGAGCAGAATCGCGCCGATCAACGGTCCGACCCAGCTCGTGGTGCCGCCGATCAGCGGCATGGCGATGGAGTTGACCGCGTAGTCCAGCCCGAACGTCGAATCCGGCTGCAGGTAGCCGATGTAATAGGGAAAGGGCGCGCCCGCCATGCCCATCAACGCCCCCGATATCGTGGTGGCGATCAGCTTGAGCCGCAGCGTCGGCACGCCGGCGGCCTCCGCTGCCAGCTCGTCGTCGCGGATCGTGGCGAAGCCGTAGCCGAGCCGCGAGCGTTCGATCAGCCGAGCGACATTGAGCGCGGCCACTGCGAGCAGCAGCATCAAGAGCGCCAGATATTTGACGTAGCTGCCGAAGGGGCCGATCGTTTCCGGACGAATGATGTAGGCGCCGCGCGAGCCGCCGACGAAATCCCAGTTCACCACCAGCGTCTCCAGCACGACGGCGAGCGCCAGCGTCGCAATGGCAAAGAACGCGCCACGCAGCCGCAGCGTCAGATAGCCCATGCCGAAGCCGACCACCCCCGAGATTGCGCCGCCGATCAGGATCAAAACCGGGAGCGGCACGAGGTGCGGGAACTCGTTGGCCTCGATCAATTGGTAGATGGCGACGGTCGAGTAGGCGCCGAGCGCGAAAAAGCCCGCCGTGCCGAAATTCACATAGCCGCAATAGCCGCCGAGGATGTTCCACGCCGTCGACAGCACGATGTACTGCAGCACCACGTAGCCGGCGAAGAAGATGTAATCGTTGCCGAGCTGCATCGCGCCGGCGAATGCTGCGGCGCCGACGACCAGCGAGAGCAGCAGAAAGGGGATCGAGCGCACGCTCACCGTCCCAATAAGCCGGCCGGCCGCACCGCCAGCGTCAAAAGCAGAACGCCGAACGACACGGCGGGTGCCCAGGACGGGCCGTAGAAGGTCGCGGTCAGGCTCTCGACGATGCCGATCAGCATGGCGGCGATCACGGTGCCGGGCAGGCTGCCCATGCCGCCGAGCACGCAGATGGCGAAGACGCGGCCGATATATTGGCGGCCGACCGACGGCTCGACCGGCTGGATAATGATTAGAAAGGCGCCGGCGAGCGACGCCGTTGCGATCGAGATGCCGAAGGCGATGCGCTTGATGCGCACCGGGTCGACCGCCATCAGGCGCAGCGCCAGCTGGTCCTGCGCCACAGCCATGATGGCGCGGCCGACGAAACTGCGCGTCAGCAGGAGCTGCAGCACCGCGATCAGGAGCAGCGAAACCAGGCACGGCACCAGGATGCGCAGCGGCACGTCGACAAAGCCGAAGTGCCAGGTCGGCCCGATGTAGCTCGCCTGCACGTAGCGGTAATCGACGCCGAAATAGAGCACCAGCGTCACTTCGGTGATGAACAGGAGCCCGAAGAAGAAGGCGAGCCCGCGCAGCGACTCCTGGCCGCGCCGTTCGAACGCAAGATAGTAGATCTGGTAGATGACGGCGCCCAGCAGGTAGAACGCCGGCAGCACGATGATGCTGATCAGAATCGGATCGATGCCCAAGCTGTTGTTGAGCATGTAGGCGATGTAGGAGCCGAGAATGATGAAGGCCGGCTGGGCGATATTGACGATGTCGAGAATGCCGAACGACAGCGACACGCCGCAGGTCACCGCCGCGTAAAAGCCGCCGATCAGGATGCCGGAAACGATGGCGTTGATGAGAAGATCGAACGAGAAGATCATTACGCACCCCAGTCCCCGCTTTCAGTGTGCAGGAAGGCCGCCAGCTTGGCTAGGCCAAAATCCTCCTAGCCCGGGCATGGGCTTGAGTTTGCGCAAGAATCGGCGCCAATCATGGGGCGTGTTGCCGCACCGGGATCGCCCAGGATGAGCCAGCCGAGAGACGATGCGCTGGCGAGGATCGCGCATCTGGAGGCGCTGGCCGAGAAGGCTTACGATGAGATGTACGAGACGCGCTCGCCGTTCGGCTCATTTTCCGAGCTGAAGGACTATTTTGCCGAGGCTATCGGCGTTGCCGAGCGAGCCGGATTGGAGGCCGAAGCCAAGCGGCTCACCGCCAGGCTCGAACATTGCCGCGCCGTGTATCGCAGCCAGTTTTCTTAATCCTGAGCGCGGCTCACGCGGATCGTGCGCTCGGGCTGTTAGAGCGCCTCGACGAACTGCACCATGCGGCGACGCTGCTCGGGATCGGGCAGGGTGCCGCGCATGGCGCCGAGGTTGTCGAGCATGTGCGCGGGATCGGCGGTGCCGGGAATGACCGCGGTGACTCTCGGATCGGCCAGCAGAAATTTGAGAAAGAATTGCGCCCAACTGCCGGCGAAGCTTTGCGCCCAATCCGGTACCGCTTTGCCGCGCACGGCGCGAAACAGCCGGCCGCGGCCGAACGGCAGCGCGGTCAAGACGGCGGCTTTGACCTCGGCGGCGAGCGGCAGGATGCGCTTTTCCACTTCGCGATTGTCGAGCGAATAATCAACCTGCACGAAGTCAGGCTTTTCGCGGCCCAGCACCGCTTCGACGGCGCCGAAATCGCCGTGAAAGGTCGAGGTGATGCCGACGTAGCGGCATAGGCCTTGCGCCTTCCATACGTTGAATTGCCTGAGCGATTGCCGCCGATTGCTGACGTTGTGGAGTTGCAGCAGATCGACCTTTTGCGTCTTCAATCGCGCCAGCGATTGGCGCAGCTCGGCCGCGTTGGGTGACTCGAGCTTGGTGGCGATGAAAAAATTCTGCCGGCCGCCGGCGGCTCCGAGCACGGCGCCGATGACGGTCTCGGCGTCGCCGTAGGTCGAAGCGGTGTCGATCAGGCGGCCGCCGTTTGCGGCCAATGCCTTGATCACCGCTTCCGCTTTGCTGCGCGTTGGCGCGTCATCGTCGTCGAACACTTCCGCGGTGCCGAGGCCGACCGCCGGCAGTTGTTCGCCGGTTTTCGGAATCGCACGGGTGATGAGCGGCGCGGCACTTTGGGCCATCGCCTGCGGTGCGAATGCCGCGGCGGCGCCGGTTGCAGACAGCACGGCGAATTGGCGACGGGTCAGTCGAGCCATGGTCTCACTCCGCCGCCGCTGGCGCGGCATTCAGCTTGGCGCGTTTTTCCTGCGCTCGGCCGAGCACGACCGACACCAAGAACCAAACCGCCGCAACCGGGCAGGCGACCAGCGCGATGCCGCCGAGCTTCAGTCCGAGCGCCTGCATACTATCGTAGACCCAGCCATAGAGTGCGTCGGAGCCGCGGTAGATGACGACGTCGATCAAGTTCTTGGCCTTGTACTTCTCGGCGCGGCCGAGCACCGTATAGAACACTTGGCGGGCCGGCTGGGCGAGCGCGAAATGCAGCCAGCGCTGCGCCACCTGCACGGTCATCACCACGGCAAGCGTGGGCACGAAAAAAATCGCCAAAAAGCCGACAACGTAGATCGCCGGCAGCGCTGCGGCCGTGGCGCCGGTGCCGAAGCGCTTGAGCACTTGCCCGGTGGCGACAAGCTGCGTCGCCAGCGTGAGGATGTTCACCGCGAGATCGATGCTGGCAAAGATGCGGGTCTGCGCGCCGGCGCCGTGCACGCCGGCCGCGACCAGATGAATTTGCTGGAAATAGAGGATGGTGGCGCAAAACGACTGCAGGCTGATCCAAAGGGCGATGCCGAGCAGATAGGGCGAGCGGACGAGCTCGGGCAGCGCCGCGAAAGCACCGCCGCCGATCCGCGCTTGCGGCTCGGCGCGGCGGGCTTCGTGCGGGATTGCCGCGCGTTCCAGGCGATAGACGCAGAATACCGCCGCTTCCAACAACACCATCGCGGCGAGCAATAGATTGACGGGACCGATAGGCACCGAGAGTCCGATCGTGATCACTGGGCCGAGCAGCGCGCCGGCGGTGCCGCCGGCGCCGATGAAGCCGAACAGCCGCTTGCCCTGGTCGGCGGTGAACAGGTCGGCCATGAACGACCAGAACACCGCCACCGCGAACAGATTGAACACGCTGACCCAGACATAGAACACCTGCGCGACCAGCGTGGTGGCGATGTGGAGCGTCAGCAGAATCCAGAACAGCAAGAGATTGACGACGAAGAAGTGATAGACGATCGGGATGAAGCGCGAGCGCGGCAGCCGCGCCACCAGCGCGCCGTAGAGCGGCTGTGCGACGAGCAGCGTCAGAAACGTCGCGGTGAACAGCCACGGCAGGTTACGCACGCCGCCGGCAATGCCCATCTGATCGCGCAATGGGCGCAGCACGTAATAGCCTGCCAGCAGCATGAAGAAATAGGCAAACGACCACAGCGCCGCGGCGCGCTCCTGCGGCGTCGCCGGCACCGCGCGCGCCGTCCAGCGCTGCAGCGACGCGATGACGCCGGCGCCATGACCGCCGGCGCCATGGCCGCCGGACGCTTCCGTCATGGCTTGAGCGAAAGCTTCTGCCGCAGCTCCGCGGCGCTGACGCGTTGGCCGTAGCCTGGCCCGCCGCGCTGAAACAGCCGCGCATCGCTGAGCTTGCCGACCACGACCGGTTCGAAACCGGCGTCGCGAACGAGGCCGGCGGCAACACGCACCGCGTCCTGGTCGTCGCCGGCGATCGGCACCGCGAGCTTCGGGTCGGGACGGTTCGCCTGCTCGGCGAAGTACATGTAGCTCATGGTGTTGAACGCGCGCACCACGCGCGCGCCCGGAAAATATTTCTGCGTGGTGACGCCGATGCCGTTCTGCTCGACCTCCTGGGCGATGTCGCCGTCGCGCGCCGGCACCGCGTTGCAGGTGTCGAGCACGATCTTGCCCTTGAGCGCCGCGCCGTAATCGCGGCCGATCTGGGGGATAGCGCTGTACGGCACGGTGAGCAGGATGGCGTCGCCGAACGCGATCGCCTGGGGGACGGTGCCGGCCTGCGCCAGCGGGCCAAGGCTCGCCACCAGACCTTTCAGGTCGTCGGGATGGCGGTCGGAGAAAAACACCTTGTGGCCGTTCTTGACCCATAGCCCGCCGATGGTGCTGCCGATATGGCCGGCGCCGATGGTGCCGATCGGAATCTTGGCGCTGCTTGCACCCTGGGCGGCGGCGCCGGCGGGCGACAACGCGGCGCCGAAAAGCAAGGCGCCGGCCGCTTTGAGTACATCGCGTCGGTCGCGGTCGGCATGGGCGGGCATGGCCACCTCCTCGGTCGGGTTGCGCACCAGCGCGATATGGGCAAAGCGCCGTCCGGGATCAACACCGCGGCCGACCGAGCTATTCAGATGCGCAGCGCATGGTCGGCATGCGTGAAGGGCAGATTCAGCGCATCGGCCACGGCGCGGTGGGTGACGTGGCCGTCGTGCACGTTGAGCCCGTTGCGCAAATTCGCGTCCGCCGACAGCGCAAGCCGCCAGCCTTTGTCAGCAAGCGCCAACACGAACGACGTGGTGACGTTGCTCAGCGCGAAGGTCGAGGTGCGCGCCACCGCGCCCGGCATGTTGGTGACGCAATAGTGAACGACGCCGTCGACCACATAGGTCGGATGCGAATGGGTGGTCGGCCTTGAGGTCTCGGCGCAGCCGCCTTGATCGATGGCGACATCGACAATCACCGAGCCCGGCTTCATCGCCTTGACGGTCTGCGCCGAGATCAATTTCGGCGCGGTGGCGCCGGGGATCAGCACGGTGGCGATGACGAGATCGGCGCGGCGGCACAACAGCTCGATGACGTCGCGGGTCGAGAACACGGTGCGGACGCGGCCGCCGAGTTGCGTGGCGACGCGGCGCAGCGCCTCGGGATTGCGGTCGAGCACGGTGACGTCGGCGCCCATGCCGGCGGCGATCAGCGCGGCGTTGGTGCCGGCAACGCCGCCGCCGAGAATGAGCACGCTCGCCGCCGAGACGCCCGGCACGCCGCCGAGCAGCACGCCGCGCCCGCCGTTCGCTTTTTCGAGGCAGTGCGCGCCGACATGGGGCGCCATGCGGCCGGCGACTTCCGACATCGGGGTGAGCAGCGGCAAGGTGTGCTCCGGACCGGTCACGGTCTCATAGGCGATCGCGGTGACGCCGGAGGCGAGCAAATCCTCGGTCTGGGCGCGGTCGGGCGCGAGATGCAGATACGTGAACAGCACCTGGCCGCGATGAAGTTTTTTGCGTTCGGCGGCGAGCGGCTCCTTCACTTTCACGATCAGTTCGGCGCGGCCGAACACCGCATCCGCGTCGCCCACGATCTCGGCGCCCGCGGCGCGGTAATCGGCGTCAGCCAAACCGGCGCCCACGCCGGCGTTGGTCTCAACGATGACCGCATGACCCTTCTCGGTCAGCTCGCGCACGGTCGATGGCACGACGCCAACGCGATACTCGTTGTCCTTTATTTCTTTTGGTACGCCGACCAGCATCGCGATCTACACTTCGACCGGCTCCATGCCGACGATCTCGATGCCGAAGCCCGACAGGCCCACATAGGTCATCGGCCGCGACGACAACAACCGGATCGAATTGACGCCGAGGTCTTTGAGAATCTGCGCGCCGAGGCCGACCTCGCGCCATTGCCGGCTGCGCGCCTCGCCCGAGCGCGACTCGTCGGATTTCGGAATGCCGACCACCGGCACGCCGGCGGTGCCGTCGCGCAACAGCACCAGGACGCCGCGGCCCTCGGCCTTGAAACGCGCCAGCGCCTGGTTGATCCCCTTGGCCTTGCCGAACACGTCGGCGATGATGTCGGCGCGGTGCAGGCGGGTGAGCACGTTCTTGCCGTCGCCGATGCGGCCATAGACGAACGCCATGTGATGGACCGGATCGAACGGCGTCAGGAAGGCGTAGCCGGTAAGCGTGCCGATCTCGGACTCGACCGGAAACTCGCCGACCCGCTCGATCAGCTTGTCGCGCGCCTGGCGGTAGGCGATCAGCTCGGCGATGGTGATGCGCACAAGGCCGTGGCGCTCGGCGAGCTTGGCCATATCGGGCCCGCGCATCACGGTGCCGTCATCGTTCATCAGTTCGGACAGGACGCCGACCGGCGGCAAGCCGGCGAGCCGGCACAGATCGACGCAGGCTTCGGTGTGGCCGGAGCGCATCAGCACGCCGCCGTTGCGCGCGATCAGCGGAAACACGTGGCCGGGGCGGACGAAGTCCGACGGGCCGCTGTTGTGGTTGGCGAGCGCGCGCACCGTGTTGGTGCGCTCTTCGGCGGAAATGCCGGTGGTCAGGCCGTGGCGCACGTCGACCGAGACGGTGAACGCGGTGCCGAGCGGCGCGTCGTTGAGCGCCACCATCGGATCGAGGTGCAGGCGGCGCGCCTCCTCGGGCGCCAGCGGCGTGCAGACGATGCCGGAGGTGTGGCGGATGATGAACGCCATCTTCTCCGGCGTGCACAGGCTCGCGGCGACGAACAGATCGCCCTCGTTCTCGCGGTCGTCGTCGTCGGCGACGATCACGATCTCGCCGCGCGCGAAAGCGGCGATGGCGGCGGTGACGTGCTGGTGGTTATCGTCCATGCGGTCCTTTCGCCACGTCATTGCGAGCGCAGCGAAGCAATCCAGCGTCGCTCGATAAGCGAGGCTTCCTGGATTGCTTCGTCGCTTCGCTCCTCGCAATGACGGTTCTTTAGGCGCATTTGTCCGCCACGGCCATCTTGATTAGCCCACTGGCCGCACGAACGGCCATGCCGGCGGCTCGCCGGCCTGGCCGCGCTGGCGCAGATAATGGTCGGCGATGACGCAGGCGACCATGGCCTCGCCGATCGGCACGGCGCGAATGCCGACGCAGGGGTCGTGGCGGCCTTTGGTGGAAATTTCGGTGTCGTTGCCGTAGCGGTCCACGGTGCGGCGCGGATTGAGGATCGACGAGGTCGGCTTGACCGCAAAGCGGGCCACCACGGGCTGGCCGGTGGAAATGCCGCCCAAAATGCCGCCCGCATTGTTGGAGAGAAACACCGGCTTGGCGTCGTTGCCCACGCGCATCTCGTCGGCGTTTCCCTCGCCGGATAGTGCGGCGGCGTTAAAACCGGCGCCGATCTCGACGCCCTTGACGGCGTTGATGCCCATCAGTGCCGCGGCGAGGTCGCCGTCGAGCTTGCCGTAGATCGGCGCGCCGAGGCCGGCCGGCACGCCTTCGGCGACGACTTCGATCACCGCGCCGACCGACGAGCCGGCCTTGCGCACCTCGTCCAAATAGTCGGCGAAAAACTTCGCCTTCTCGGCGTCAGGACAGAAGAACGGATTGCGCTCGACCTCGGCCCAATCCCAGCGCGCGCGATCGATGCGGTGCGGGCCCATTTGAATGAGCGCGCCGCGCACATTCAGTCCCGGCACGATCTTGCGCGCGATGGCGCCGGCCGCGACCCGCATCGCGGTTTCACGCGCCGACTGGCGGCCGCCGCCGCGATAATCGCGCAGCCCATATTTGATGTCGTAGGTGTAATCGGCGTGGCCCGGCCGGTATTTGTCCTTGATGTCGGAATAATCCTTGGAGCGCTGATCGACGTTGTCGATGAGGAGCGCGATCGGCGTGCCGGTCGTCACCTGCCGGCCGGTCGCTTCGTCGACGAACACGCCGGACAGAATGCGCACCGTGTCCGGCTCCTGGCGCTGGGTGGTAAAGCGCGACTGGCCGGGGCGGCGGCGGTCGAGATAGGGCTGGATGTCGGCCTCGGTCAGCGCGATGCGCGGCGGACAGCCGTCGACCACGCAGCCGATCGCCGGCCCGTGGCTTTCGCCAAAGGTCGTGACCCGAAACATGTGGCCGAACGTGTTGAAGGACATGACTGAAATCAGATGTTGCTCAGACCGAGCCCCTTGCTCGTCATGCGCGGGCTTGACCCGCGCATCCATGCAGCCCCACCGCAGCATGGATTGCCGGGTCAAGCCCGGCAATGACGAATGGGGTACCGCTTGAGTTCCAGCCGGTCAAATCGGCCTGGCCGAAGCCTTAATTTTTCGATGAGCCGCCGGTTGACGGCGCGCTGGCTTAGCTCAAACAAGCTCGGTCGAGCGGCCCGGCGCCGGTGTTTTCCGCAAAATCTGCTCGAACGGCGCGATGCTGGTGCGCCGCACCGGGCGGAAGTTTTTGCTGTTGAACGCCGGCTCGACATAGCCTTCGGAGAAACGCGCGGGCGGGCTGACGATCTCGAAGAAGCACAGCCCGATGAGGCCGTGCGCCTCGCGGATATGCCTGATCGTGTAGACCATGCTGAGCTTGGGCAATGCGCTGACCGCCCGCCGCCAATATGGACACGGCGAGAACGCGTCGCTGACGCACACCACCTGCTGGCCGACATGCAGGCTCATTGCCGTGACCTTAATTCGCTTGCGGCCGCCCATTCGGCCCGCAGCGGGCGCGGGGCTATAGCACAAGTGCGGCTACAACACGGCCAATTCTGGCCATTTCGCAGCAATCAACTGTTCGCGGAGCGCCACGAGGCTTGATGCGTGACGCGCGGTCACGCGTAGCGCGCCACGGTGCCGTCTGCGAACACGTAGACGGCGCCGTGCATCACCTCCGCATAGGTCGCTTCTTCTTCGGGCAGAATGCCGAAATTCGCCAACAGCGCGCGGGCGATGCCGCCATGCGCGGCGATCACCGTGTCGCGGCTCACGGTGGCGTACCAGGAGGCGACGCGCGCTGCCACGTCGCGATAGGACTCGCCGCCGGGCGGCCGAAAGTCCCATTTGTCCTGCTCGCGCCGCGCCAGAAGTTCTGGGTCTCGCGCGCTGATCTCGGGCAAGGTCGAGCCCTCCCATTCGCCGTACGAGATTTCCTGCAGCCGGTCGTCGACCGCATAGCCCGCCGTATCGAGACCAAGCGAGACGCGCAGGACATCCATGGTTTCGCGCGCCCGCTTGAGCGGACTGCAGGCGTAGGCGTAATCCGCAGGCCTGCGCTCTTCGCGCGCGAATAAATCAAGCAGCACGCCGGCGCAATGTTTCGCTTGGTCCCGGCCGCGGGCGTTGATGGCGGTCTCGAAGCGGCCTTGCAGCCGATGGGCGATGTTGAAATCGGTCTCGCCGTGGCGCACGAAATAGAGGACGGGCATGGGATTCAGGAGTCAGAAATCAAGTATCAGGAATCAGAAGCTAGACCGGAAATCAAAATCAGAGTCGAAATCGAGAAATTTCACCTGGTTCCTGATTTCTGATCCCTGTCTTCTGATACGCCGACGACGATATCCGGCGCGTCGGGATGCTTCATGCCGACGATGTGATAGCCGGCGTCGACGTGATGCACTTCGCCGGTCACGCCGCGCGACATGTCGGAGAGGAGATACGCGCCGGCCTCGCCGACATCCTCGATCCTGACATTGCGGCGCAACGGCGCATTGCCCTCGTTCCATTGCAAAATGTAGCGGAAATCGGCAACGCCGGCGGCGGCCAGCGTCTTGATCGGTCCCGACGAGATGGCGTTGACGCGGATGTTCTTGGTGCCGAGATCGGCGGCGAGGTAGCGCACCGAGGCTTCCAGCGCCGCCTTGGCGACGCCCATGACGTTGTAATGCGGCATCCATTTCTCGGCGCCGTAATAGGTCAGCGTCAACAGCGCGCCGCCGTTCGGCATCATCTTCTCGGCGCGCTGCGCCACCGCCGTGAACGAGTAGCAGCTGATCAGCATGGTCTTGGTGAAATTGTCGGCGGTGGTGTCGACATAGCGGCCGTCGAGCTGCTCGCGGTCGGAGAACGCGATGGCGTGGACCAGAAAATCGATGCCGCCCCAGGCCGATTGCAGCGCCGCGAACGCGGCGTCGATCATCGCCGGCTCGGCGACGTCGCAGTCGCCGACCACGATGCCGCCGACCTCCTGGGCCAGCGGTTCGACGCGCTTTCGCAGCGCGTCGCCCTGATAGGTGAAGGCGAGCTCGGCGCCGTGGCAGCGGCACGCCTTGGCGATGCCCCAGGCCAGCGAGCGCTGGTTCGCCAAACCCATGATCAGGCCGCGCTTGCCGCGCATCAGACCCGAAGCAACTTCCGGCATTGCGCTGATCCCGCTCGACGCTACCCAGACGGCCCCTTGCTTCCTATGGCATGGCCGGTTTGGCCCAGCAAGCATGCGGCGCCCGCCGGCTTTACGTCGCGGCACGCTTGCGGAATAGTCGGGTTTTCAAGGTGTTGTTGGGTGCAGGCGGGCAGATTTGCTTGACAGCGTGCGGTTGAGGTAGCGCATGTCGTCGACGTTGCCTTTAACGGCGGAGCGGGTGATTTGGGCGAATTCCGGCAGCAGATAGAGAGCGCCATTCCGGCGTTGCGGCGCTACGCGCGCGCGCTGACGCGCGACGTCGAGGCGGCCGACGACATCGTCCAGGATACGCTGGTCCGGGCGCTGCGGTCCGAGCATCTGTTTCACGGCGGCGACGTACGGGCATGGCTTTACACGATCCTCACCAACCTCAATCGCAACCGGCTGCGCGGCTTGTCGCGCCGTCCGGTGCTGGCGCCGATCAAGGACAGCGACGCCGTGAGCGGCGCGCCGGAATCGGGCGGCCGCGACATCGGCCGCGCGTTGGACGAGCTCGCCGAAGAACCGCGGACGGCGTTGCTTCTCGTGGTGCTCGAGGGCCTCACCTATCGGGAGGTTGCAGAAATTCAGGGCGTGCCGATCGGCACGGTGATGTCGCGGCTGGCGCGCGCCCGCATGCAGATCAGGTCTTACCTCGACGGCGAGCGCCCGGCGCTGCGCCGCGTGAAATGATGAAAGAGCGAAACGATGACTGAGCGAGACCCAATCGTGAGCGAAGACGAGCTCCACGCCTATGTGGACGGCGAACTGCCCGCCGAGCGGCGCGGCGCAGTCGAGGCGTGGCTCGCGACGCATCCGGACGATGCGGCCCGTGTCGCCGCCTGGCGCAGCCAGGCCGAATTGATCCGCGCCCGCTACGGCGGCGCGGCCGACGAGAAGCTGCCGCGGCGGCTCGAACTGGCGCGCCTGGCGCGGCGGCGGCAGTGGCGCCTGACCGCGATGGTGGCGGCGGCGGTGCTCGCCGCGTTCGTCGCCGGCGGCGCGGCCGGCTGGTTCGCCCGCGACGCAGAGGGCGCCTCGTCGTCCGATCTGCGCAAGTTTACCGCCGACGCGCTCGACGCCTACCGGCTCTATGTCGTCGAAGTCCGTCACCCGGTCGAAGTCGCGGGCGACGAGCGTCCGCATCTCGTGCAATGGCTCTCGAAGCGAGTCGGCTCGCCGGTACGGATTCCCGAGCTCGACAAGATGGGGCTGAAACTCGTCGGCGGCCGGCTGTTGCCCGGCCCGACCGGCGCGACCGCGTTCTTCATGTACGAGAACGGCTCGGGCGAGCGCTTCACGCTCTATTGCGGGCAAACCGACGACCGCGAGACGGCGCTGCGCTACACCACCGGCGATCACAACGCGGCCTATTACTGGGTCGATCACAACATGGCCTGCGTGCTCTCAGGACCCGCCGAGCGCGACAAGCTGCACGCCATCGCGCAGGCCGCCTACGACCAGATCGATACGCGTTCGTCCCCGCGCGGGGGGTGAGCGGCGCGTAAGGTGAAGCGCCGCGTCTTTTCGGTTAAAGTGACCGGGAACGATAACCTGGCCGAACCGAGAGACGCACCATGAGCCTCACGTCGCCGATCGAAGCCGGCACGCGCGCCCCGCCGCATCCGCAAGGCGCGCTGCGCTTCGCGCCGCTGACAAAGCATATCGGGTGCGAGGTCAAGGGCATCGATTTGCGCCAGCCGGTGCCCGCGGACGCGGCGTCCGCGATCTACCGCGCCTGGCTCGATCATGCGGTGCTGGTGTTTCGCGACCAGGATCTGAGCCAGGAGGATTTGGTCCGCGTCACCGGAATTTTCGGCGAGTTTGCGCCGCTCGGCCGGCCGGCGCACACGCTGCCCAAGGGTTTTGCGAAAATCCTGCCGAACATCATGCTGATCTCCAACGTTCGTGAAAACGGCGAGACCATCGGCGCGCTGCCCGACGGCGAGATGATGTTTCATCACGACACCATCCATCGCGACGACCCGCATAAGGCGACGCTGCTCTATTCGGTCGAGGTGCCGACCTACGGCGGCGACACGCTGTTCGCCAGCGGCACCGCCGCCTATGACGCGCTCGATCCGGCGATGAAAGCAAAGCTGGCCGGCCTGCGCGCGGTGAATTTCTACGTCTACAATTCGGTCAAGCGCAACGACAAGCAGGCGGTGGACGCCACGAGCCAGGCGGTGCATCCGGTGGTGCGCACCCATGACGAGACCGGGCGCAAGGCGCTGTACGTGAACCGGCTGATGTCGGTGCAGATCGAGGGCGTCGCCGAAGTCGAAAGCGACGCACTGCTCGACTTCCTGTTCGATCATTCGGAGAAGCCGGAATTCGTCTACACCCACGTCTGGCGCAAGGGCGATCTCATCGTCTGGGACAATCGCTGCTCGAGCCACGCGCGCACCGATTTTCCCGCAGATCAGCGCCGGCTGTTGCTGCGCACCACCGTCAAGGGCACCTGCCGGCCGTATTGACAGGCGTCATTGCGAGGAGCGCAGCGACGAAGCAATCCAGGAATCGGTGCACACCGCCCCTGGATTGCTTCGCTTCGCTCGCAATGACGAGTGAGATGGCGCGCCGATCAGCGAAAGCCGTTGCGATCGACGGACCAACAAATAAGTTTGTAGCGGAGCGTCAAAGGACGTGCGCCGCCGCACGCCCTCACATGTCCTTGCGCGGATCGAACGACTTCTCGCCGCGCCATTTTTTCATCAGTGCTTCGAGCTCGGGGTCGCCGCCTTCGGGCAGCATGATGCGCACGGTGGCTAACAGGTCGCCGTGGCCGCCCTTCATCGGAAAGCCCTTGCCGCGCAGCCGGAACGTGCGGCCGCTGTTGGTCCAGGGCGGGATGGTCAGCTCGACGTGGCCTTCGAGCGTCGGCGCGCGCACTCTGCCGCCGAGCACCGCCTCGTAGAGCGTGATCGGCAGGTCGAGTTTGACGTCGTTGCCGTCCAGCGTGAAGAACGGATGCGGCAGGATCTGCACGGTGATCAGCACGTCGCCTGAGCCGCTTTGGCCGGCCATGCCCTGGCCGCGCAGGCGGACCTGCTGCCCGCTCAAAATCCCGGCGGGGATTTTTACGTCGAGGTCTTTGCCGGTCGGCAGCCGCAGCCGCCGGGTGACGCCGCGCGCCGCCTCCGGCAAGGTCACGCTCACTTCAGCATGGACATCGGCGCCAGGCGCGCCGAAATCCTCGGTCTCGAACTGCGCGCGGCCGCCGCGACGGCCAGCGCCGCCGCCGCGGCCGAACGCCTCGCGCAAAATGTCTTCGAAGCCGCCGAAACCGCCGCCGCCTCCGCCCCCGCGCGTAGAGCGGGTAAAGCCTTCCGGCCCGAAGTTGAAAGTTTCGAAATGCGCGTCGCCGCCGCCGAAACCGCCGCGCGGACCGGCGCCGGCGCCGGCGCCAAAGCCCTCAAAACCCTGGAAGCGCGGCTTGCCCTCGGCGTCGATCTCGCCGCGGTCGAACGCCTTGCGCTTGTCCTCGTCGCCGACGATTTCGTGCGCGGCGTTCAGCTCGGCAAAGCGCGACGCCGCCTTCGGATCGTTCTTGTTGGCGTCGGGATGCAGTTTCTTCGCGAGCTTCCGGTAGGCGCTCTTGATCTCCGCTGCACTCGCTTTGCGATTGACGCCCAGGACCTCATAGGGGTCGCGCATCCCGAAGGGACTCCGCTGTTCGCTTATCGGGCCGGCCCCGCCCGCCCAGTTGGCTCGTATTGGCGCTCAATGTGGGCGCAAAGGGGCCGCTGCGCAATGCGCGGCCTCGTGCACCGACGCCACAGCAGCTTGGGAATCACCCCGATTTCAGCGGCTTGAGGCTCTTGACCTCCCAGTCGCCGCGGGCGGTGCGGCAGGCCGAGCCCTGCAGCCAGGCTGGCGCCCCGGCGCGAACGTAGCTTGCCAGGAAATCGCGGCAGGGCAGGCCGTCTTCGCTGTGCGTCGCGGCAAGCGGCGTGATGTTGCCGCCGACGCCGGTGTCCGGATTGCGCCAGGGCACGCTGTTGCCCTTGGTGTCGCGCGCTAAGGCGTCCGCGGCGGCGGCGCGCGCGTAAGCCAGGTCGGTCGGCGACGGCTCTGCGACCACGGCGCCGCTGCTGCCGCCAGCCGTTGAACGCGTGATCGAGCCGGTCTGCTCAACGTTGGCATCCGGCTTGGAGAACATCGAGTCGAGTTGGTAGGAGCAGCCGCCGCAGGCCAGCGCGACGATGATCGCCGCCGCCGCGGCGCGCCGTGGCGCACATAGGCGCGGCGTCGCGGTTCCACTATATACAGAGCGGCGGGCCCGCGGATCGCCCCGCATGAGCACGTTGCGGCACTCCGATGAACGACACGGCGCCTATTGAGCACCCGACTAGGTTAACGGGCGGTGACTTCACCGAAGCCGCCGAGCCATGGCGGCTGTTCGCGGCCTGGTTCGAGGAGGCCAAGCGCGCCGAGCCGGTCAATCCGGACGCCATGGCGGTCGCCACCGTCGACGGCTCCGGGCTGCCCAATGTGCGGATGGTGCTGCTCAAAGGCTTCGACGAGCGCGGCTTTGTGTTCTACACCAATCTCGGCAGCGTGAAGGCCGCCGAGCTCGACGGCGCGCCGAAGGCGGCGCTGACGTTTTATTGGAAGGCGCTGCAGCGCCAGGTGCGCGCGCGCGGCACCGTCGAGCCGGTCGCGGCCGAGGAGGCCGATGCCTATTTCGCCACGCGCTCGCGCATGGCGCAGATCGGCGCCTGGGCGTCGAAGCAATCGGCGGCGCTGGAGAGCCGGATGGCGTTCGAGAAGGCGATCGCGCAATACACCGCGAAGTTCGCGCTCGGCACCGTGCCGCGGCCGCCGTTCTGGTCCGGCTACCGGATCGTGCCGGCGGAGATCGAGTTCTGGCAGGAGCGGCTGTTCCGCTTGCACGACCGCATCGTATTCCGGCGCAGCGACGCCGGGGCCTGGAGCAGGACGCGGCTTTACCCATGAGCGTGACCAGCAAACGTCATTGCGAGGAGCCAACGGGTCCGGCCCGAAGTGGCCGGCCCGACGACAAGCTCCGCGACGAAGCAATCCAGCGAGCTGCACCGCCGCGCTGGATTGCTTCGCTTCGCTCGCAATGACGAGTAGGATGTTGTGATGGCGACCACTAATCAGCCGCGCCGCACCTTGCTGTTGACCGGGGCCAGTCGCGGCATCGGCCATGCCACGGTGAAGCGGTTTTCCGCCGCCGGCTGGCGCGTCATCACCTGCTCGCGCCATCCTTTCCCGGAGAATTGTCCGTGGGAAGCTGGACCTGAGGATCACATCCAGGTCGATCTCGCCGATCCGGCCAATACCGACGAGGCGATCGCCGAGACCAAACGCCGGCTGCACGGCGAGCTGCACGCGCTGGTCAACAACGCGGCGATTTCGCCGAAGGCCGAAGGGGGTACGCGGCTCGGCTCGATCGAGACGTCACGCGAGGATTGGCACCATATCTTTCAGGTCAATTTCTTCGCGCCGATCATGCTGGCGCGCGGGCTCCTTGACGAGCTGCAGGCGGCGAAGGGCTCGGTGGTCAACGTCACCTCGATCGCCGGCTCGCGCGTGCATCCGTTCGCCGGTGCTGCCTACGCGACCTCGAAGGCGGCGCTGGCGGCGCTCACGCGCGAGATGGCGGCCGATTTCGGCGCGCGCGGCGTGCGCGTCAACGCCATCGCGCCCGGCGAAATCGACACCGCCATGCTGTCGCCGGGCACCGAAAAGATCGTCGCCAACATCCCCATGCACCGCCTCGGCACGCCCGACGAAGTGGCGAAGATCATCTACGTGCTGTGCACCGACACCGCCTCCTACGTGAACGGCGCCGAAATCCACATCAACGGCGGCCAGCACGTGTGAGGCAGAATCCGCTTGATGATTCCGCACATTGCCGCGACGCAGATACCCCGTTTATTCCGCCGGCGTTGACGCCATCGCGCCGCCCGGCATCGCCAGCGCCGGCGCCAGGGCCGGATAGCGGCTGAGCGCGAACAAGAACGCCGCGACGATTAGATACGCGGCGGCGACCGTCGGCGATACTGCGATGCCGACTGCCTGGCCGTGCATGAAGCCGAAGAATGTCAGCACCGCGCCGGCGAGCGCGAACGCCGCGGCATCGACGAATTTCTTGTCGATCACGTTGGCGCCGACGGCGGCCAGCACCAGGCCGGTGAGGATGGCGCCGCCGCCCATGGTCTGCAGCCCCGGATAGAGCACGCCGACCTTGGCGAGGTTGTCGAAGCCGAGCTTGCCCGCATCGGTCCCGGCAATTTGCAGCGCGCCGTCCATCAGGGTTTTGGCCCAGGCCGCAAGATGCGGCGCCAGCGCCAGCACGATGGCGGGCGCGTGGCCCTTTGGCGTGGTCTGGAACGCCTGCGCGCCGATCAGCATGCCGATGTAGAGCAGGATCGGCGAGATCGCCACCACCGGCACCACGGCCAAGAGCAGCGCAATGAGGCCGAACCAGGACAGCACGATGACCATCAGGCCGGTGGCGGCCGAATAGCCGATGCGGCCGCCCATGCCCTTCCAACCCGGATGGCCGATATAGACCGCGTTGATGTAGGGATTGCCCATCAGGCAGCCGATGAGACTCACGACGCCGTCCGCGGTGAGCACGCGCGTCGTCGGATACGCATCGCCGGCGGCTTCGGCGCTTTCCACGTTGTCCATGGCCTCGACCAGGTCGTAGATGCCGAACGGCACCGCGGTGACCAGGATGATGCCGAGATATTTGAAGCCGGCGAACACGTGACCGACGGCGGGCAGCGGTACGTTGAAGCCGAAGTTCGAAAACGCGTCGAGCACGCCTTTGCTGCTCAGTCCGCCGTAATCGAGGCCGAACAGATTGGAGGTCCAGGCGATCAGCATGCCGGCCGCGATGGCGACCAGCCCGGCCGGAACGCCGCCCGGATATTTGAAGCCGCCGAGCCAATTCACCAAGATGATCGCGAGGCAGGTGAAGCCGATCACCGGCGTCATGAAGATCTGCAGCGCCGGAGTCATGGAGATGAAAGTGATCGACACGCCGGCCAGCGTTCCGAGCAGCGCCGCGCGCGGTGTGATCCTGCGGATCAACGGCGCGATGAAGCCGCCGATCATCAGGATGAAGCTCTGGAAGAACACCCACACCAGCCCCGCCTCCCAGCCCTGCACCGGATCGTTGGTGGCGAGCTTGATCGGCAGCATGATCACCAAGGTGACGATGAACATGTGCGGCACGCTGATGCCCGAAGGGAGCGCGCAGACATCGTCGCGCCCGGTTTTCTTGGCCAGCCGGTAGGCCAGATAGGCGTAGTACATCGTCGACAGGCACATCATCAGGCCCATCGCCGGCAGAATGCGGCCGAACACGATCGCGTCGGGCATTTGCAGCACGAACCGCAACAGGATGGTCAAGGTCAGCATGTTGACTAAAATGTTGGTGCCGAAGCCGAAGAAGGCATTCCAGTCGCCGGGCGCCCACAAGCGTGGTCGAAACGCAACGCCGGCCGTGGTGGTGCTCATGGTGCGCTCCTGGTCTTAGGCAGATACCGCGCGCAACGGCGTTGCGCCGCGCGCGGCGAGCTCGGTAAGCGCCGCGACAAGCGGCGTCGACGGCGCGACCGAGCCGAAAATGCCGCCTTGCGTCTTGATCATGGCGAGGCCGGCCTGGTGAAATTCCGGAAAATAAGAGGCGCAACAGTCGGCCAGCACGATGCAGCGAAAGCCGCGATCGTTGGCCTCGCGGACCGTGGTGTTGACGCAGACTTCCGTCGTCACCCCGGCGACGAACAGGGTATCGATGCCGCGATTGCGCAGCATGGGTTCGAGATCGGTCTGGTAGAATGCGCCCTTGCCGGGCTTGTCGATCACCGGTTCGCCGGGGAGCGGATAGAGTTCGGGGATGATGTCATGACCCGGCTCGCCGCGGATCAGGATGCGGCCCATCGGCCCGCGCGCGCCGATGCGGTATCGCGGATCGCCGCGCTCGACTTTGAGCGGCGGTGCGTCGGACAGATCCGGCCGGTGCCCCTCGCGGGTGTGAATGACGATCATGCCGAGGCGGCGCGCGGCGTCGAGCATCGCCCGGCAGGGCGCTACCGCAGGCCGCAGCAGCGACACGTCATTGCCGAGCGCTTCGCCGAAGCCGCCGGGCTCGAGAAAGTCGCGCTGCATGTCGATGATAAGCAGCGCGGCGGCCGCACTATCCACCCATAGCGGCGCCGGCTCGGCTTCGACGCTCAGGCGCGGCATCCCGATCTCCATGCGTGCAACATCGTGCAAGCTGCAAGATCGGGGCCAGATTGGAAGCGGCGACGTTGCGGCGAAGCGGCGGGCGATGCCTAATTCTTAAGCTTCCCGCCGCCCAAAAGCTCAAAACACCCATTCGCGCTTGCGCCCAGGCCCCGTGACGGCCATCGAGTCAAAGCCTTAAGCTCCGGCACAGCGACCGCAGGCACTGGCACGCGGTTTGCGGCAGAGTTCGCAGCATGGACCGTGCGGGAGCGGGAGGTGTCGATGAAGCAACAAGATGAATTCCTCGAAGCGCTCGTCGCGGCGAGTGCGCAGGCATTGCGGTTGGCCATCGATCCGGCTTGGCGCGATGGGGTGAATTTTCACCTGCGATTGCTGCTCGAGCACGCGGCGCGGGTCGACGATTTTCCGCTCGCCGACGATGCCGAGCCGGGGCCAGTGTTCTATGCTTGACGCGGCAGCGACGGATTTCTCGTCGAGCAGCGTGGCTGATATCGCCTGCGCCGTGGCGAGCGGTCAAACCAGCGCGCTGCAAGTGATCGAAGCGACGCTCGGCCGCATCCGCGGCCGCGACCATTTGCTCAACGCATTCACCGCGATCACCGCGGAGCGCGCACTTTTGCGCGCACATGCGCTCGATGCGGCGCGCGCCGGCGGCCGACCGATCGGCCCGCTTGCCGGCGTTCCGTTCGCGGTCAAGAATTTGTTCGATGTCGAAGGCCTGCCGACGCTTGCGGGATCGAAGATCAATCGCGATGCGCCGCCGGCAAAACGCGACGCCGCCCTGATCGAGCGGCTCGAAGGCGCTGGCGCCGTGCTGGTCGGCGCGCTCAACATGGGCGAATACGCCTACGATTTCACCGGCGATAACATCCACGACGGCGCCTGCCGCAATCCGCACGACCTTGAGCGTATGAGCGGCGGCTCGTCGAGCGGGTCGGCCGCCGCGGTCGCCGGCGGCCTCGTTCCGCTCGCGCTCGGCTCCGACACCAACGGCTCGATCCGCGTGCCGGCGTCGCTGTGCGGCCTGTTCGGACTGAAGCCGACCTATGGACGGCTGTCGCGCGCGCGCAGTTTTCCGTTCGTGGCCAGTCTCGATCATGTCGGCCCGCTGGCGCGCACCGCGCGCGACCTCGCGCTCGCCTATGACGCCATGCAGGGGCACGATGCCGACGATGCGGTTTCGGCCGATCGCGCCATCGAACCGGTTGCTCCGCTCCTTGGTCGGGGCATCGAAGGATTGCGGGTCGCCGTCGCCGGCGGCTATTTCAAATGCCGCGACGCGGCGGGGCGCGCCGCCGTCGAGCGCGTCGCTGCCGCGCTCGGCGCCAACCGCGCCATCGACATCCCGCATGCCGAACGCGCGCGCTCCGCGGCCTTCATCATCACCGCGTGCGAGGGCGCGAGCCTGCATCTCGACCGCCTGCGCCGCCGTGCGCGCGATTTCGATCCTGCCGTGCGCGACCGCCTGATCGCCGGCGCCATGCTGCCGGGATCGTTGCTGGTCAAGGCGCAAAAATTCCGCCGCTGGTATCGCGGCGAAGTTTTGAAACTGTTCGACGAAGTCGATGCCATTGTGGCGCCGGCAACGCCATGCTCCGCGCCGTTGATCGGACAGAGCACGTTTGCGTTCGGCGACGTGGAGCTGCCGGTGCGCGCCAATCTCGGTCTCTACACGCAGCCAATCTCGTTCATTGGTCTTCCCGTGGTCGCCGTACCGGTCGCCGTTGCGCCGTTGCCGATCGGCGTGCAGATCATCGCCGCGCCGTGGCGCGAGGACGCGGCGTTGCGCCTTGCGCACGCGCTGGAGGTGGAAGGTGTCGTCGCCGCACCGCGGCCGCGCCTGTAAGGCCGCGCACGACGGCTAAATGATCCGGCTGTCGAGAATGCGGTCGCTGGCGGCGATCCGGGTCGAGGCGTTCTGCGCCAGCTCGATACGCGCGGCGGCGAGATCTTCGGCCGTGCGCACGGATTGTTCGTCCAGCATCCATTGATAGGAAAAGCTGTAGACGAAGGCGCAGCGCGCGTAGCGGGTTTGCGAATAGCGCATCAGGCGCTCGGCGAGCGCGCCGTCGCCGGCGATAACTTCGCGAGCGAGGACGTAGCCGTCCTCCGCCGCCATGGCGGCGCCCTGGGTCAGATGCGGCGGCGAGGTGTGCGCGGCGTCGCCGCCGATCACGACGCGGCGGTGAAACCACGGCCATGGCACCAGGATCGGCTCGATCGGGCTGTAGACGATGTCGGAGTTTTCATCGAGCGACGCCGCGATCTCGGCGACGTAGCTGCCATAGGGCGCCAGCCGCTCCTTGAGGAGGCGCGGATAATCGCGCCGCTCGAATGCGGCGTCCGGCGCTTCCGGCCGGATGTGGAACAAATACATCAGATCGTCGGCGAGCGGCATGGCGCCGGTTTTGCTGCCGACCCCTTGCAGAAATTCCATGCCGCGCACGCAGGTGCGGCGCGGCACCTGCACGCGCCAGCCGCCGTAGCCGGAGGCGTGCGGCGCGAAGGCGGTGCCGAACAGGTGTTGCCGCATCGCCGAACGAATGCCGTCGAAGCCGGCGACGAGATCGACGGTTTCGCTGCGCCCGTCGGACAGCACGGCAACGACGCGGTCGGGCTCCTCGTGGATTTCGCTGACGGTCAGGCCCGTGCGCACCGCAACGCCGGCGCGTTTCGCCGCGGCCAACAAAACCTCATGCAGGCGCTGGCGCGACAGCGCGCAAAACGCCGGCACCTTGGCGTCGCCGAGCAAAAATTTGTGCTCGACGATCAGTTCGCGATTTTGATCGAAGATGAACATGCGGTCGTAGGCGAAGCCGCTCGCCAAAATTTCGGGCAGCACGCCGAGCGCGTCATAGACGCGGAGCGCATTGGCCGGCTGACCGAGCCCGACGCCGGGCACGTCGAACGCCGGCCGGCGCTCGATCAGCAAAACCTCGACGCCGCGCTGCGCGAAAGCCGCCGCCGCGGTCAGCCCGCCGACGCCGCCGCCCACCACCAAAACGCGCCGGATGTTGTTCATTGTCTTACTTGTCATTGCGAGCGAAGCGAAGCAATCCGGTGCTCAGTCGCCGCGCTGGATTGCTTCGTCGCGGAGCTTGTCATCGGACCGGCCACTTCGGGCCGGACCCGTTGGCTCCTCGCAATGACGTTTAATACAAAAAGTCCAGCATCGCGGTCTCCGCCAGCACCGCTTCGGGAATCGAGTGCTGCGCCGAGCGGGCGCGCTCCTCGGCGCTTTGCGTCGCCTGCAGATAGGCGCCGAGATGGCGCGCGCGTTCGACGATTTTCTGGCCGGCCGGTAGCCGCGCGGCCTCGAAGCGGCGTAGTCCGCTCGGCACGTCCGCTTCGGCCTCGAGCGCTGCAGCCAGCGCCGCAGCATCGTTGGCCGCCTTGGAGACGCCGGCGGCGACGTGTGGCCGCGCCACGAACGCGGCGTCGCCGACGATGGCGACGCGGCCGAAGGCGAGGCGCGGGCTTTCCAGATCGTAGATCGGCTGCAGGATCGGCTCGTCGATCAGGCGGACGATGGCGCGGAATTGCGGCGGCAGCAATCGCTCGGCAGCGGCGCGCATGGCGGCCACGGCGTCGCGGCGAATGAGCGGCGGCGGAATCGAGATCGAGTGGGTGACGCCGCTGTCGTCGGTCAAAAGCCACGGCAGTTCGGTCGCTTCGTCCGCCGGCCGGTACCACACCACATTGTAGCGCCGCTGTCCGGGCCGCAAATCGCCGTTCGGGCCGGCGACCGGATAAAACACGCATTGCTCGCCGGGCGGCAGACAGAACGCCATCGAGTCGAACAGCTCGCGGTGGATTTCCCGCGGGATCGCGCTTTCCGGGAGCAGCGCGCGCCAGGCGCAATAGCCGGCATAGAGCGGAACGACGTCGGGCAGGCATTGGCCGCGCACGGTGGAGCGCAGGCCGTCGGCGCCGATCAGCACGTCGGCTGCTTCGGTGCCGCCGTCGGCAAAGCGCGCGACCACTGCGCTACCGGTCTCCTCGAAGGCCTTGAAGGCGCGGCCGCGATGATAATGCTGCGGCGGGAACGCGTCGCGCAGCACGCGGTAGACCCGCTCCCAGGCGGTCAGCACCTGCGGGCACTCTACGGTCAGCGTGACGCGGCCGTCGACGTCGAGCAGCTTGCGGGTCTGCGCCACGATGCCGAGATCGGTGGTGTCGAGGCCGAGCGCGTCGAGATGCGCGATCAGCTCGGCCTGCGCCACGATGCCGGCGCCGCGGCCGGCAAGCTCGCTCTCGACGCGCTCGAAGACCTCGACCGCCCAGCCCCGGCGCGACAGCATGACCGCGGCAAGAAGCCCGCTCATCGAGCCTCCGATCACCAGCGCGCGGCGTTGCTTCGGCATGCGTTAAGAATCCGGCGGTTTTTTCCAGGCTATTTCAAACGGGGCAGGAGCTTTCTATATTGTCCCGGAATCCCTGGAGGAACGCTATGGCTTTGACCATGCTGGACAAGTCCACCGACCGCACCGACAAATCGGCGTGGCCGGCCGCGCTCACGGCCGAGTTCGAGCGCGAGAGGCAGAGCAACAATGGCTGCGTCGGGACCACGCTATTGTCCGAAGATGAGCGCGTGCGGGTGTGGATCATCCGGCTCGCGCCCGGCGAGCGCATCGGCTTTCACCGCCACGTGCTCGATTATTTTTGGACGTCGGTGTCGGGCGGCAAGGGGCGCCAACATCTGATGGACGGCTCGACCGTCGAATACACCTATAAGCCGGGTGAGACGCGGCACGAAACCTACGGGCCCGGGCAGTACAAGGTCCACGATCTGGAGAATCTCGGCGACAAAGAGATGGTGTTCATGACCATCGAGTTTCTCGACAGTGCCAACAAGCCGCTGCAGCTTCCCGCTCACGTGCGCGCCGCGGCATGAGTTGCTGAACGCGTTTCCCGGATGCCGTGCAGCGCTGATCCGGCACCTTTCCAGACTCCGCGCTTGTGACGATCCCGGGTCTGCAGCGCACCACTGCGTGCTGCGCTGCGCCCGGGAAACAATTCTATTTCTCGAAGCGCGCCACGATTTCGACGTGGGCTGAATAGCGGAATTGATCGACCGGCGTGACGTCGACGAGGCGATAGCCGCCGCGGATCAGTTCGGCGGCATCGCGGGCGAATGTCCCCGGATTGCAGGACACCGCGACGACTAGCGGCACGCCGCTTGCGGCAAGCGCGCGTGCCTGCGCCTGCGCGCCCTGGCGCGGCGGATCGAACACGACGGCGTCGAACCCGCGCAGTTCGGCGGCTGCGAGCGGGTCCTTGAACAAATCGCGCTCCTGCACCTCGACCGGCTTGAGGCCTGGCGTAACTGCTGCGCGCTTGAGCGCCGCGAGTGCCGCGGCATCATTGTCGACGGCGACGATCCGCGCACGCGCGGCGAGCCGTAGCGCGAACGGGCCAATACCGCAGAACAAATCAGCGATCTTGGCGGCGTCGGCGCATGCCCCGACGACAAGCCGCGACAGCGCGGCTTCGCCTTCGGCGGTCGCCTGCAAAAATGAGGCGGGCGGCAGGGCTACGATAGCCGAGCCGACGCGCAAGGTTGGCGCACGGCTTTGCGCGACGAGTTCGCCGTGGCGCGTCAGCCGCGCCAGATCGTGCTCGGCCGCGACACCCGCCAACGCGGTCGTCAGCGGCGCGGTCAGCGGGCCGGAACCGCGGACGTCGATGTCGAGACCGGCATCGGTCGCGGTCGCCTGGATATCGAGCGGCTTTTTGCTCGGTTGCAGCGCTTCGGCGATGGCCCAGGCGGCCGGCAGCGCGCCGTCGAGGCTCGTGGCCAGGATCGGGCAGCGGTCGATGGCGACCACGCGGTGCGCCCGCGCCGCCGAGAAGCCGACTTCGAGCACGTCGTGCGGACTGCGCCGGGCGTGAAAGGTGGCGCGACGCCGGCCTTCGCCATGGGCATCGATCAGCGCGGCGACCCGTGCATCGAGCCCCGCTTGCCGAAGCGCCTCGACCACGAGACCGCGCTTCCACGCCCGGTAGGGCGCGGCGTCCCAATGCTGAAACGCGCAGCCGCCGCAGACGCCGAAATGCGGGCAGATCGGCGCGACGCGTTCGGCATTCGGCCGTTCAATGCGCAGCACGGAACGGCGGTCGGGATGGCCGGGCACCGCCTCGACCTCGACCGTTTCGCCCGGCAAGGCGCCGGGAACGTAGATCGGTCCATCAGGCCCGTCGACGATGCCGTCGCCGCGATGGCCCACGCGCCAAATCGTCAGGCGTTCAACCACGCTCGGCCTGAACAAAAAATTCGCGATTGCCGTCGCCGCCCAAAATGGGGGAGGGGACGATGCCGCCGACGCGCCAGCCGCGTCCGGCGAGGAACGCTTCGATGTCGGCACAGATGCCGGCGTGCACGTCCGGATCGCGCACGATGCCTTTTTTGATATCGCGGCGCGCCGCCTCGAATTGCGGCTTGATCAGCGCCAGCAGGTTTGCGCGCGGCGCCAACAGCTTTTCGACGGCCGGCAGCACCAGCTTGAGCGAGATGAAGCTTACGTCGGCCGTGGCAAAATCCGGCGGCTCGGCGAAGCGCGAGCGATCAAGCGCGCGGATGTCGGTCTGCTCCAATGAGACAAGACGAGAATGGCCGTGGAGTTTTTGATGAAGCTGGTCGCGGCCGACATCGACCGCATAGACGCGCCGCGCGCCGCGTTCGAGCAGCACTTCGGCAAAGCCGCCGGTCGAGGCGCCGACATCGAGACAGACGCGATCCTTGACCTTAAGGCCGAAATGGTCGAGCGCCGCGGCAAGCTTGACGCCGCCGCGCGACACGTAAGGGTGCTCGGGCTCGGCCGTAATCGTGGCGGCGACGGAAAGATCTTCGGACGCTTTGCGCACCGGCGCGCCATCGGCGGTGACGCGGCCGGCTGCGATGGCGGCCTGGGCGCGGGCGCGGCTTTCGAACAGGCCTCGCTCGACCAGAAGCCGGTCGGCGCGTTGCTTGGACATTTCTTATCCTTCCCCGCTCCGCGGGGAAGGAATGATTACGACCGGACGAGTTTGACGGTCTCGCCGCGCAGGTTCTGGCCGAGCGCCTCGAAGGCTTTGGTGACGATGCTCTTGGCGTCGAGCCCGGCCTTGGCATACATGGCGTTCGGCGAATCCTGGTCGATGAAAATGTCGGGCAGCACCATGGACCGCACCTTCAGGCCGCGGTCGAGTGCGCCGTGTTCGGCGAGTGCGTGCATAGCGAATGCGCCGAAGCCGCCGATGGCGCCCTCTTCGATGGTCAACAGCACCTCGTGCTCGCGGGCGAGCCGCAGCAAGAGGTCGACATCGAGCGGTTTGGCGAACCGCGCATCCGCTACCGTCGTCGACAGGCCGTAGGTGGCGAGTTCGTCGGCCGCCTTCATGCATTCGCGAAGCCGTGCGCCATACGAGAACAGCGCGATTTTGGTGCCCTCGCGGACGATGCGGCCTTTGCCGATCTCGAGCGGCTTGCCTTCTTCGGGCAACGGCACGCCAAAGCCCTCGCCCCGCGGATAGCGCAGCGCCGACGGCCGGTCGTCGATGGCGACCGCGGTCGCCACCATGTGCACCAGCTCGGCCTCATCGGACGGCGCCATCAAGACGAAGCCCGGCAAGCAGCCCAGATAGGCGATGTCGAACGAGCCCGCATGGGTCGGCCCGTCGGCGCCGACCAGACCGGCGCGGTCCATGGCGAAGCGCACCGGCAGCCGCTGAATGGCGACGTCGTGCACGACCTGATCATAGGCGCGCTGCAGGAAGGTCGAGTAGATGGTGGCGAATGGCTTGTAGCCTTCGGTCGCCAGCCCCGCGGCGAACGTCACCCCGTGCTGCTCGGCAATGCCGACGTCGAAGGTGCGCTCGGGAAACGCCTTCTGGAACAGATCGACGCCAGTGCCCGACGGCATGGCCGCGGTGATGGCGATGATCTTGTCGTCCTTGCGCGCTTCCTTGATCAGGCTCTCGCCGTATACTTTCTGGTAGGCGGGCGCAGTCGGCTTCGATTTGACCTGGGCGCCGGTGGCGACATCGAACTTGACCACGCCGTGATACTTGTCGGCCGAATTTTCGGCCGGCTGGTAGCCCTTGCCCTTCTGGGTGACGACGTGGACCAGGATCGGGCCGTTCTTGGCGTCGCGCACGTTTTTGAGGACCGGCAGCAGGTGATCGATGTTGTGGCCGTCGATCGGCCCGACATAGAAGAAGCCGAGCTCGTCGAACAGCGTGTTGCCGGTCACCAGACCGCGCGCATATTGCTCGATGCGCAGCGCGCGCTGCTCCAGCATGCGCGAGGGCAAGCGCTTGGCGATCTGCTGGACGATCTTGCGCAGCCGCCGATAGCCGCGCCCGGAAACGCGCCGCGCCAGATAGGCCGACAGCGCGCCGACCGGCGGCGCGATCGACATGTCGTTGTCGTTGAGCACGACGATCAGCCGGGAATCCATCGAACCGGCGTTATTCATGGCCTCGTACGCCATGCCGGCCGACATGGCGCCGTCGCCGATCACGGCGATGACGTTGTTCTGCTTGCCCGACAGATCGCGGGCGACCGCCATGCCGAGCGCCGAGGAGATCGAAGTCGAGGAATGCGCGGCGCCAAACGGGTCGTATGGGCTCTCGGCGCGCTTGGTGAAGCCGGACAGTCCGCCGCCCTGTCGGAGCGTGCGAATGCGGTCACGGCGGCCGGTCAGAATCTTGTGCGGATAGGCCTGATGGCCGACGTCCCAGATCAGCCGATCGTTTGGCGTGTCGAACACGTAATGAAGGGCCACGGTCAGCTCGATCACGCCGAGACCGGCGCCGAGATGGCCGCCGGTCACCGCCACAGCGTCGATCGTCTCCTGCCGCAGCTCATCGGCCACTTGGCGCAGCTGGCTCGGCTCGAGCCGTCTGAGGTCTTCGGGGGTCTTGATGAGGTCGAGCAATGGTGTTGAGCGAACTGTCACGCTGAAGCTCCATATTATCCGGCCTAACGGCCTTTATTGGGGTTGAGTGCGCGCCCAGTTACTGACCGGAACACGTAAATTTCGCTGTGCTTACACCATCCTGGCCCGGATAGGCAATTTACCCCCGCCCCGGCGGGGAACCACGAAGGTCGAGGCCTGGTTCATACAGTGTTAGTTCCCACGTGCCCATCCGGTTCATATAATGATAGGGAGCGGGTTTCGTTCTGGCCATGGTGCCCTGCGACGAAAAGTATGGCGACTTGGCCATGGCAATGGGCCCGAAAATGCCCGCAGTCGCCGATTGAGGTCCCGTGGCCCTCGAAATTTACCGTAAAAAGCGACAGTTCGGCGTAACGCCGGAGCCGCGCGGGCGCCGCGCAAAGCGCGGCGGTAACAGTTACGTCATCCAGAAACACGCGGCGCGGCGGCTGCATTACGACCTTCGCCTCGAGCTCGACGGGGTGATGAAGAGCTGGGCGGTCACCCGCGGCCCGAGCCTGGACCCCGGCGATAAGCGGCTGGCGGTTCACGTCGAAGACCATCCGATCGAATACAACAGCTTCGAGGGCACCATTCCGGCCGGCGAATATGGCGGCGGCACGGTCATGATCTGGGACCGCGGTCACTGGGTTCCCGAAGGCGACCCCCACGAGGGCTATGCCAAAGGCCACCTGGTTTTCGATCTGGATGGCGAGAAGCTCCACGGCCGTTGGCACCTTGTCCGCATGCAGCGTCGCGCCAACGACCGCCATGAGAACTGGCTCCTGATCAAGGGCAAGGACGAAGCGGCGCGCAGCGGACGCGACGCCGACATTCTTGAGCGGGAGCCGCGGTCGGCGGCGACCGGCCGCACCATCGAGGAAATCGCCGGCGGCAAGGGCCGCAAACGTGTCTGGCACAGCAACCGTTCCGCTGACGGCGACACCGCCGCGCGCCCACAGTCGCAGCGCGCGTTTCGCGAAGAACTGCGCGCGCGAGCCAAATCCAAAACGAAGGCCAAACCCAAGGTGCAGCCGAAGTCGGCACCCGCGAAACTAGCCGCGCGCGATCCAACGTCATCGTCAAAGCGGACGAAAGCGGCGACCGGCGCGGTTGCGGCCAAAAAAAGCGCCAAAAAAAGCACCAAGAAAAGCACCAAGAAAAGCGATCCAGCCCCGCACGCCAAAACGGCGGCTGACGCGCACCTGCCTGACTTTGTGCCGCCCGCGCTCGCCACGTTGCATGACACCGCGCCGAGCGGGCCGAGCTGGCTGCACGAGATCAAATTCGATGGCTATCGCATCGAGGCGCGGCTCGACCGCGGCCAAGTGCGGCTCTTGACGCGCAATCGACAGGATTGGACGCACCGCTTTGAGCCGATCGCGCAGGCGGTTGCCAGGCTTCCGGCCAAGAGTGCGCTGCTGGATGGCGAGGTGGTGGTCGAGGACGACAAGGGCGTTTCCGGTTTTTCGCTGCTGCAGATCGCGCTCAAGGAGGGTCGCACCGACCGCTTCGTCTATTGGGTGTTCGACATTCTTTATCTCGATGGTGCCGATCTGACCGGGCGGCCGCTGATCGAGCGCAAAGCGGTGCTGCAGAAGCTGTTGCGCGGCACCACCGATCCGATCCGGTACGCGGAGCATTTCGACGACGACGGCCCGCGCCTGCTCGAGCGCGCCTGCGAATTGGGCCTCGAGGGCGTAATCTCAAAACGCCGCGACGCACCATATAGTTCTGGCCGGACCGAAAACTTCGTCAAGAGCAAGTGCCACGACGAGCAGGAGTTCGTCGTTGCCGGCTTCACTCCGTCGGCCGCGATGCCGAGCGCGATCGGCGCGCTGACCGTCGGTTACTACGAGGACGGCGAGCTGCGTTATGCCGGCCGGGTCGGTACCGGTTACAGCCATGCCACCGCACGCGATTTGTGGCAGCGCCTGCAAAAGCTGCGGACCGAGCGGCCGCCGCTCGTCGTGCCGAAGACCGAACGGCGCAAGGACGTCATCTGGGTCAAGCCGCAGCTGGTGGCCGAAATCGAATTCCGCGGCATCACCCATGACGGACTGCTGCGCCAGGCTGCCTACAAGGGCTTGCGCGAGGACAAGCCGGCCGGCCAAGTGGTGCGCGAGACGCCGGCCGCATCGGCCGCAGCGGCGGGGGCGCGGCAGGCGTCGGTAAAATCAGATCCGCCCGCAGCGAAGCCGCAAGCCGCGCGCACGGAGAAACGCCGCGCCACGGCCCGAAGCGATGAGGTTGCCGACATGCCTCTCACGCATCCCGACCGCGTCTATTGGGCCGATGTGGGCGTCACCAAGCAGGATCTCGCCGCGTACTACGCCTCGGTCTGGGACTGGATGGCGCCGCACGTGACCGATCGGCCGCTTGCTCTGGTACGCTGTCCCGACGGCACCACGGGCGAATGTTTTTTCCAGAAGCATATCGCCGGCAACGTCAAGGACTCGCCGCTGCGCCACCTCGTCGATGGCAAGGAGCACGACGTCATCGCGGTCGAAAATCTTGGCGACCTGATCGCGCTGGTGCAGTCCGGCGCGCTCGAAGTCCACGTGCGCGGCTCGCGGCTTAACGCCCTCGAAATGTGCGACCGTATCGTGTTCGATCTCGATCCCGGCGAAGGCGTCGCTTGGAAGGACATCGTCGCTGCCGCCCGCGAAACGCGCGACCGGCTCAAGGCGGAAAAGCTCGAAAGCTTCGTCAAAGTCTCGGGCGGCAAGGGCGTTCACGTCGTGCTGCCGCTCGTGCCGGTCGATTGGGATGCGGCCAAGGACTTCGCGCAGAGGATCGCGCTGCGCATGGCCGCCGACAGCCCGCAGCGATACGTCGGCAAGATGACCAAGGTGCTGCGCAAAGGCAAAATCTTCATCGATTATTTCCGCAATTCGCGCGAGGCGACCTCGGTCGCCGCCTATTCGACGCGCGCGCGCGCCGGCGCGCCGGTTTCGGTGCCGCTGGGCTGGGACCAGCTCGCCCGCGTCAAGGCGGCCAACCAGTTCACCGTGCTCAATCTGAAAAAGCACATCCGCCAGGACGCCTGGCGCGACATCGGCAAGGTGCGGCAGCGCTTGCCGAGCAAATAGCCCGCCAAACGGCGCGCGGCACTCACCCCGCGAGCTTCAACCGTTCATCCTTCGGCTCGAAGCGCGCGCGAAAGATTTCGGCGTCAAGCGGGTCGGCAAAGCAATAGCGCACGAAAGCCGCATAATCGTCTTCGACATACATGTCGAACACGCCGACATATTTGATCAAGAAATCCAGGATCGCGCTGTCGTCGGTCAGCTGCCGTCGCGGCAGCACCACCTGAAAGGGACATTCGGCGTCGAGCTTGGAGAGCCACGCGCTTTTCTGGTCCGGGGTCATGATTTGCCTCGCTTACAAAAGGCCCAGACGAGCTATTGTTCCCTTTTTGTTCGCTGCTGTAAAGAGCCACAAACGGCGGTATCCGGGAGCTGCGATGGCGCCTAGACCTAGAGGGTTAGCGGCGGGCTGCGCAAGAACGCTGCCGCTATGACGAGCCGAATCGCCACCGGCGCCTTCCCATCTCGCTAGCGCCTGAGACCGGTGTGCAAGTGGCGTACCAGCCACAGCGGCAGCCGCAGCAGCGGATAAAGAAAATACAGGGGCGGCGGCAGCGCTACAGTCATAATGTCTTGCATGCCGAACGAGACCGCGCGGCACTGCGCTGTGAAGAAGCGCCAGCCTGCACCGAACAGAAATTGCGTATGGACGTTGGCGGACACCGCCCGCATGCCCTTGTGAGCGGCTGGCCGCTCGGTCATCGCGCGTAACGCGATTTGCATGAGCTTCGACGTTCTTCGGTTCGTTTCAAGCTCGCGCGCGAGCGCCGCCGGCAGTGGCAAATCGAATAAGCGACGGCAAAGCAGCAGCGCCTGGCCGGCGCACAGGCCGGCGCCGACGCGCTGCGCATGACGATAGCGCGATGTCACGTCAGCGCCGGTTGTCTGCAGCATGGCGTTGAGATCGGCGAGCCATTTGAGCCGCGACCACGAGTGATAGGCGCCGTGCACGCACAAATAGGCGAACAGATCGTCGGCCGCCAAGGTGCGGACGACCAAGCCGTCGGCCAGCGTCACGTTTTGCGCCGGCGAGCGGGCGTCGACGCCGTCGAGCAGCGTCGGATTGTCGGCGGCGCGCCATTGCAGCTCGACCGGCAGCTTGCTGGCGGGCCGCGCCAGGTCGATTTCCCTGCAGTAGCGCAGCAAGGCGGCGAATTGCGTGTCGTTGAGGCCGACGGCCGGCGGCAGCGGCGCGTAACCATTGCGTTCGAGCACTTGCAGCGCCGCGCGCGCACAATCCGGCGCCACCAAGAGATCGATGTCCCGGGTCTGCTTGCAAGTCGCCGCGCCATAGGCGATTTGCGCGAGAGCCGGGCCCTTGAGCACCAGAAATTCGATCCCTGCCGCAGCGAACGCGCGCTGCAGCAACGACAGCTCTTCGAGCAGGAGCCGATTGCGCTGCGCGATATTTTTCAGGCGCGCGGCAAGCTTGGCGGCGACTGCGGCCGGTACGACGATCGTGCCCGCCGCGTCGAGCGCGTCGTGGGCGAGGCCGACGACGCGGTGACGCTCGATGACGCGGAGAAAAGCCTCCCAGTCGCCCACCTGCGCGGCCGCTGCGCGAACCGCGGCGTCGCGCGCCGGCGATGCCGGCCAGCGGCAGCAGGCGGCAGCAAGCAGGAATTCGGCGGACAGCTTGTCGGGGTTTTCGATCATCGGCCCGATCGGTCGCGCGGCACAGATGTTTCTACCGCATTGCGGCGCCGGGTTGCCGGCGGAAAAGGGTTCGGCGCGGCTACGCCGCTCCGCGTTCGGCGCTCAGCGGCATGATGGAGAGATCATAGCCGTATTGCCGCATCACCGTGCCGTGCGCGGCGACGATGCGCGCGGCCTGGGCAGGCGTCAGTGCGTCACGCCAGCCGTCGATCCGCCCCTCGCGGAAGAACGCTGCGGCGTGGCGCGGCCGCTCGACGAAACCGGATGCGCGTTCCTGTTCCTGCAGGCGGGAGAAGCTCGTGGCGGCGACGGCAGACGCGATGCGCTCCGGATCGTGCGGCAGGTCGAGGAAGCGGGCGATCCCGCCGAACGCGGCGACGGGGTCGGCATGCATGTCTTCGTAGCGCACCACGTGCACCGGAAACGGTGCCGTAAGCCAGGATTGCACGTGGTCGCTCCAGCTACCCAAGTGCTGCTGTAATTGCTCATTCAGCCGATCGTCCGAACCCGCGACAGTCGCGTTGGCGTGCGCCATGCGCGCGACCTCGGCGTCGATGGTGCGCGTGGTGTGATGGGCGAACGATACCGCCACGGCGCGCGGATCGCGCACCACGTAGACGGCGCCGCGCGTCGCTTTGGTCGGAAACAGCGGTTCACCGGCCGGCGTTAGATGATAGCAATCGTGCGCCTTGCAATAGAGCGGATGCGCTGCTTCCGCTGCCCAGATTTCATAGGCGCGCGGCCGCAAGTTGGTCTGCTGCTCCACGGACAGATCGGCGGCGGCGATGCCGAGCGCCTCGTCGAAAGCGGAGCGGTCGCTGGAAATACCCCCGAGGAACCCGAGTTTGTTGATATCGGCCGGCGCTCCGGAGACAAGCGTGGCAACGAACGCGCGCAGCCAGGTGTTGCCCGACTTCGGATAGGAGGCGAGCCAAAAAATGCCGCCCATCGCATTCATGCTTTGAGGACGCCGAGCGCCAGCGTCGCCGCTTCGTCAAGGCTGGGCACCCCGCGCGACACACGGAGCCGCCACACCGTCACGCCAGCGGCTACGAGCCGCGTCAGCGCCGCAAAAATGTCGGGGCCCCGATCAAGCGCGGCAGCAGGCCGGCGCATGTGCACGACGCGGTGTAGCGCAACGGCGGCGCGGGCGCCGCGCAACCGCTCGATCATGACTGCACCGCTTTGCTGCCGCGACAGCAGGATTACCGCGGCGAGCGGGTGTCGCGCTTGTGCGGAGCGGACGCCGCAGTCGAGGACGTATTTCTCCTTGTCCCGCGCGGCGCGTTCCAATGTTTGGATTTGGACGCTGAGGCGATCGAGCGCGTCGCGCCACAGCCGCAGCCGGCCGCAGCCGGCCAGCACCTGGGTCTTCTCTGGATCGATGACGCAGACATCGTCGGCGACTACGGCGTGGCCCCGTCCGGCCAGCACCGCCGCCAGCGTGGATTTGCCTGCCGCGGAGTGGCCGCACAGCGCGATCGCCTGATCACTGGCCACCACCACGCTGCCGTGCAACGGCAACAGCCCGCGTTGATGCCACAACATCGCTTGCAGAGTACCGCCGAGAATCGTGCTCGGATCGGCGCCTGGCTCGGCATCGACCAGCACCTCCTCGCCATTGCGCACCAGGATGCGGCCAGTGCCCGGCAGGGCCAGCAGATATTCGCTCGCGCCCTTGGTTTGAAACACCGGCGCGACGTGGTCGGGAGAATCGAGTTGCGGCGATACCTCGGCTTGCCGGACGACGATGTCGGTTCGGGCATGGCGCGGCCCGTCCCACGGCGCCAGTGCCGGCAGGTGGAAATCGGATTCAAGCTTGAGCCCGTTGAAATGATAGGCCTGCGTCATGCCCTCGCCCTATGCGGCCGTAAGAATACGGAGGGCGGATACGCCTGTGCAAGCTGTGCCTGCGCGCTTGCGCCTAGCTCAAGCATTGCCGCCCTCGACCCAGCGGATGAAGCGCCCCACATGGACGCCGCGGGCGAGCGCAAGCCCATATTCGCCATGGCGCCTTTGTGCTTGGTTGGCGTCCTCCGGCCATTGCTCCATCAGGCGCTTTAATCGCGGCAAGTCGAGCAATCGGCTCGCCAGCGGAGACGCACTCAGCCCTTCGATATTCTCGGCAATCTCCTTCCGCCGCGCATCGAGCGAACTGAACCAATTCGGCGTGTTGGCGCCACGCCGGCGCTCATTGAGAATTGCAGGGGGCAATCGATCAGCGAAAACGCGGCGCGCAAACGACCGGGGAATGCCGTCGCGGCGGTATATCCGCTCAGGCACCGAAAGCGCGAACTCCAGCAGCCTGCGGTCGCCGTGTGGGTCGCGCGACTCGTAGCCGACATTGTCCTCCGCCAGGGCCCTGATATCGCGCGTGTATTGATTGTGATCGAACAACCGATAGGCACGCACGCGTTTGGGGTTGCAGTCGCGCATGCGGAACCAGGGATCGATGCGTGCCTGCCGCCATTGCTCCGCCAGACGATTTTCCGCGATAAAAGCGGGGCTCAAGGCGCTATACCGCGCAACGCTGTCGGGATCGTGGCCGCGCATTCGATGGATCAGTCTGCGCAGCCCGATTGGCGCGGTCGGCATGATGACGTCAGCAGCAAAGGTGCGGGCCCAGCCGCGATCGCTTTCACGCGCTACCGCACGCAATTCTTGCGCGAAGTCCTTCCAGTTTCGGTCGCGGAGCAGTTCGACAAGCGAGAGCCTTCCCTGCCAAGTCAATCCGGCATTGCCGTAGTTGCCGATCTGCAGCACCTGATGCCCGTCGGCAATCACCGCGTCGGGAAGATAGAGGCCGACGCCGAGCGCCCCGCCGAAGGAAGGCAATTGGGTGCGAACGAACAGTCGCGCATGGTCGTGCGCATGAGGATGCAAATGATCGCATGCGATGAGGCGCAATTCGAGATTCGGATGCATCCGGGCCAGCGCTTCGACCTTGTCGCGCTCGTCGAGGTAATGGAAGGGACCGACATCGACGTTCGTGCCCGAAGGCGGCACCATGCAGAAGCAGATGATGCTCCGCGCGTGCCCTTGCCGCGCCACGGTGGCGGCGATCGCCGACGAATCGAATCCGCCGCTGGTCGCGATCGCCACGCGCGGCGTATCGCGCGTCGTGGTGGCAACCGCGAGATCGAAGAGTTCGCGCGCCCTTTCGATATAGTCTTCATCGCGCCGATAGGGCGGCGGCGCGTCGAGGTCGGGCGTCCAGTAGTGTCGGCGCCGAATGCCGGCGCTCTCGATCGTCACCAGCGTTCGGCTGGGAACACGCTCGATGCCACTATAAAACGTTTGCGGCCCGGCAGTCAGATTGACGGCTATGAAATTTGCCAGCGCAGTCTCGTCGATGGCGCGCGGCACGCCGGGCAATGCGAACAGGCCGCCGAGGGTCGTGGCAAAACAAATGAATTCCGAACCGCAATGATAAAACAAGGGTCGATTGCCGAGGCAATCGCGGCCGAGCGTCAGCGCGCGGGCCGCGCCGTCCCAGTGGGCGAAGGCGAATGCGCCCAGACAGCGCGCCACGCCGGCATCGCCCCAGCGCTCGAACATAAGCTGAAGCAATCTGGCGTCGGATGTGCGAGCAAGTTCGCCTCCCGCTAGGCCGAGCGCTTCGCCCAATTCATCGCGATTGTCCAATCGGGCGAGGGCAGCAAACAGCACGCCTCTATCGGGATCGGAAAGGGGTTGCCCCTCGCGCGGCGCATTGGTCGGTTCGAGGGAAGCGCGATAAGCTAAAATCGCGCTGTCGCCGTAGAGCGCCGACGTTCGCGCGTGGTGCCGTCCGGCCAGTGCGCGGACAGCCCCATCCCCAACCCTGCGGTCGATGGCCAATCCGTTGAGGGCGACAATGCCGGCAAACGCGCTCATTCGATGCGGCCGCCCGCGCGGCTTAGCTTTCCGAGGGTGCGCTGATCAAATGCCCGTCATGCATGCCGTGAAACGAATTGAGCGTCGAATTATAATCCGCCTCAAAGAATTGCGGCGTGTGCCACGATCGCCGGTCCGCTCGCTCGACCGGAGCATCACCCGGCTTCAGCGGTTCATCCACGTGTGCACCCCAGCGGATTTCCTGCACCGATTCTCACCCGACCAACATACAAGGCGTCCTGTAGATTTACAAGGCGCTTGTATTCAAATTACGGTAGCTTCTCGAACTCCGCTGGCCAAAGCTCGCCGATCGCCAATGCCATTGGCGGCGCTTGGTTTTTTGCCAATGCCGTCTCACAACAGCTGGTTCCTACCGTGGTCTCAAATCTGCAAGAGCTGATCGCGCCTTTCTCCGAAGCAGAGTTTCTTAAAATGTTGCGTGCGCGTTCGCTGGTGTTTCGGCGCGGTCGCGATGAAAAAAAGTTCGAGACTTTGCTCGACTGGGACGCCTTTCGCCGTGTCATTGAAAACGATTTTCCGCCCGACAAGCTGCGTGTTACGCGCGACGGCACGCCTGTCATGCCGCACATGTATCTGGAGCGCGGCAAGGTGAATACCAAAAATCTTGCGAGGCTGCTGGATCACGGCGCGAGTCTGATCGCCTCGCCGTTCGACCCCTATGTGCCGAAGGTCGAGGCCTTATGTGCGGATGTTCGGCGGCACGTCAAGGAAAGAACTTACGCTGGTGCGGTTGCGACGACCGGCCCGGGTTGCGCCATCAAGCTTCATTACGATGCGCAAGACATCATCATCGTGCAAATCACCGGAAGCAAACGCTGGAAAATCTACGATCGCCCAGTAGCTTGGCCGGTCGCCGGTATGCCCGAGCAAGTGCCCCCGCAGGACGATCCGGTGTTCGACGATACCGTGCGGCCCGGTGACTTCCTCTTTCTGCCGGCGGGTCATTGGCACCACTGCGACAATGGTCCTGAACCATGTCTGCACCTGGGAATAATCATCGAGCCGCCGACCGGCTGGCATGCGGTCAAAGCGCTGCTGCCGCAGTTTCAAGCCGACGAGATGTTTCGAATACCGTTGACGAGGTTCGGCAGCCCGGCTGAAAAAGCCGCTCACGAGGCGGCGCTTAAGAAACACCTGATGCAGAAGATCGAGCAGATCTCATTTTCGCGCTCTGTCGCAGAAGAGGAAAAGGCCCAAGAGCCAAATGAACACCAGATAAAGCTGCAATAGCGCGCTCCGTCGGAGCGGACGGCTGGGAGCTTGCAACCAAGAGCTTGCAGCTCAATGCCAGACTCAAGTAGCGAACGCGGCGATCGGTGTGAAGCCGTGTGCGGCGGCAACTCCGGTCACAGGCACCTCGCCGCACCGGCTCCAGGCGTGGGCCTTCAGTTCGTCGCCCTCGCGGAGCAGGCCGAAATGAACGGTGGCGGCGAGGCGACGGCGGCGCAGCATGAGCAGCGCCGCAAAGGCTTGCTGCAGGCACACGGCGCGGCACGGGACATGGCGCGCCGCGCGCGCCACCGCTCGGCCGACCAGCGCGGCTCGCTCCGGATCGACGTCGCCGCTGCCGGTTGCGCCCTGGGCAATGCCGAACAGGCGCAGCGCCCGCGGCAGCGGCAAGAGCGCCAGGGTGACGCGCACGACGAGAAGACAGAGCGCAGCCTCGCAGGTACACCTCCGCTCTGAGGCGGGCAGCGCAAAAAAGCGCGAAAACGCCGCGATCAAGTGAGCCTCACCACATCCTGTTCGGCCATTCGCGTGAGCAGTGCCGTGACGTCGGCAGCGATGGTGCCGCGCTCGGCCTCGTAATCGGCCGCCAAGGCATCGACCAGGGCGGCGAACGAGCACGGCTGCTCGATTCTTTTCCAGATGTCGCTGCCGATGTCGTCGAGGCCGAAATAGCGGCCCTGCTCGATGCTCATCATCACGATCTCGCCGTCCACCTCGGCGGCCAGCACCGCAGGGCTGCGCGAGATCACGGTCAACTCAGCGATCTCGCCAGGTGTTTCCGCAGCGTTTCCGCTTGTCTCGGCTGCCATGGTCCTCCGTCCAAAATGCGACGCCGGATTCTAGGTGGCCTTACTTGCGCTGTCGAGGGCGTGGCGCAGGCGATCCGCGCAGGCGCGGCCGCTTTGTGCGCGGCGTCCGCGCTCTGCTAAAAGGAACGCATGGGGGCGACAGACCAGGCGGGGGACGCGTCCGATGGCGGGGCAGCGGCGCTCGATGCGTTTTGTGCGCTGGCGGTCGAGGACCTCGCGCTGCAGGCGGAAGTGCGGCGGCCGGACTGCGCCGACGAAACGACATTCCTAACCCGGCTGCTTGAGCTCGCGCGCGAGCGCGGCTTCGCCTTCACCGCTGACGATGTGCGTCACGCCATGCGCGAGCGCGCGCTCGCCCTCGAGGGCGTGGTTGCTGCTGCCGTCAAGGAGACAAAGTCGCCGCCGGACGGCTGGCTGCCGATCCGCGCCTCCTGGCAGTCCGGCGAGCTATACGCGCACTGGGCGTATTTCGGCGCGCGGCGGCTGCGCGATCCATTCTTCGAGGGCGACGTGCGCTGGTGCCTGGGGCAGCCGTTCAACAGGCTGTTTCGCTACGTGACCGCGGTCGACAAGCTCGCCGCGTGGCTTGACACGCGGCCCCACCTGCAGCCGAGCGGCTTCATCTTTCACATGTCGCGCTGCGGCTCGACCTTGGTTTCGCAGATGCTGGCGGCGCTCGATTCCAACATCGTCGTTTCGGAGGCAAGTCCGATCGATGGCGTGGTCCAGGCCTACCTCGCCAACCCCGACCTCGGCGGCGAACGCCAGCGTCGCTGGCTCCGCTCGATCGTCGGCGCTCTGGGCCAACAGCGCTGCGGCGACGAGCGCCGCTATTTCATCAAGCTCGACTGCTGGCACAGCGTGGCGCTGCCGCTGTTTCGCCGCGCCTTTCCTGCCGTGCCTTGGATCTTCCTCTATCGCGATCCCGTCGAGGTGATCGTGTCACAGCTGCGCATGCCGGGCGCGCAAATGCTGCCGCACGGCATCGGCCCCAATTTCCACGCCATCGAGCGCTCGTACGGGCCCGGCACGGCCGAGGATTACTTTGCCCAAGTGCTAAGAAAGATTTGCGAGCCGGCGGTGGCGCATCTCGGCGAGGGCGGCTTGCTGGTCAATTACCGCGAGCTTCCGGAGGCGGTGTTTTCGACCATCCTGCCGCATTTCGGCGTGGCATCAGGCGCCGCCGATCGCGCCGCCATGATGGCGGCGACGCGGTTCGACGCCAAAGTGCCGGGCTTCGACTTTGCGCCCGACAGTGCAGCCAAGCAGCGCGCGGCGAGCCCGGCCGCGCGCGCTGCGGCGGAGCGATGGCTTGGCGGTCTCTATGGCCGGCTCGAAGCGTTGCGCGCGGTGCCGGGCGCAAAGCGACAGTCGATGATTCACTGATTTCGCGCGGATCATCCCGTGCGGTGCCGCGCCGAGCCAAGCAGAAAGGGGCGAAAATCGCGCCGAATCAGCGGCTTCCGGGTCACTTGCAATAATGCTTGACTCCGCCGCCGCGCCAACTAAAAGCCGGCGCCGCTTCGCTCGTCAAGGGGCGTCAACCGGTGACGGACCGATTGATGGAGCGGGCGCGGTGCCTGCGCGCGGTTTCGCAAACCGCTCCCGGGCGGCTTCGGACCCTGCCCGTCCGGCCTTACGCCCGGGCTGCGAGGAGCTCGCTGCAGGAGCGCGGACAGTCCGCGCTCTGTCTCAGAAAGCGCAGCCCGAAGCTGAGCCAGGCGTAAAGCTTGGCGAGTGCCGCGACGGAGCGCCGAAAGGCGAGCGCGCCCGAAGCGCATTGCGGCGGTAACGCCGCAATTGCGTGGCGCGCGCCGCGCCGGAAGCGTGTTCAGGCGGTAACGTCTGGATGCGTGGCGCGGCTCGTGTATGCGCCTCTCGGCGCTCCGCCCCCCTTATTTTATTTGGGGCGGCTTTCGTGCAGTGGCTTGGCAAAGCTCGGACGCGAACAAAAAACGCGCCGCGAGAACGATGGTGTATGGCCTGAAGTTCGGGGCAGGGGGAGGGCGATGACGGCTGGCGCGCTGGCGAGGCGACAGTGTTAGAGTGTGGACCGCTCCCGCAATTCGATGTTGGGGATCCTAGCCATGCAATTGCCGGACCGCCTGTGCCTGCCCTTCAGCTTCGATCCGGAACGCCTCGCCGGCGATCTGCAGCGGCTGAGCACGGTCGCCTGGATCGGGCATTTCGTGCAGCAGAATTATGAGGGCGACTGGAGCGTCATCCCGCTGCGCGGCAAGGCGGGCGCCACCCATCCGGTGATGATGATCTTCTCGGATCCTGTCTGCCGCGAGTTCGCGGACACGCCGATGCTTGCGGCGTGCCCGTACTACCGAGAGGTGCTGGCAACCTTCAAGGCGCCGCTGCAGGCGGTGCGGCTGATGCGGCTCACGGCCGGCTCGGTGATCAAGGAGCATTCCGATCACGATCTCAGTTTCGAGGACGGCACTGTGCGCTTTCATATTCCCGTCACCACCAACCCGTACGTGGAGTTCTATCTTAACCGCGAGCGTGTCGCACTCGATGCCGGAAGCTGCTGGTACCTGCGGCTTGCCGATCCGCACAGCGTCGTCAACAAAGGCGGCACGGACAGGGTGCATATGGTGATCGACGCCGTGGTGAACGATTGGGTCGCCGATGTGCTGCGGCAGGCGGCGGGCCGGCGCCACGCGGCGGCGTGAAAGATCATCGTGTGCCACAACCTGAAATTATGCCTTATGACTTTGCAAGCTCTAGGCAACTTCTGCGTACAATCAATCTTGGGTCGGTTGAGTTTGGTTGCCAAACGCACCGGGTTCCACTAAGCTCTAATTTCGGTCGATCGGACGGGAGGGTCAGCATGAGTTCTCCATTTGTTGCCGAAGTGCGTCCATGGGCCTGCAATTTCTCGCCAAGGGGTTGGGCCTATTGTGCGGGGCAGATATTGCCGATCTCGCAATACACCGCTTTGTTCGCGCTGATCGGCACCTATTACGGCGGCAACGGCACGAGCAACTTTCAGCTTCCTGATCTGCGCAGCCGCGTGCCGATCAAGTACGGCACCAGCCCGAGCGGCAGCTACGCCCTCGGCGAGCAAGGCGGTGTAGAGAACGTCCAAATCATCAGCCAGACGATGCCGATCCACAGCCACACGTTCGGTGGTACGAACGCCCTGGGCGGCCATACCCAGCCCCAGAACGGCGGCGCGTTTGGCACGGTCCAGCACAATGCAAATTTTTACGCGACCAACACCAGCACGACGACGCCGCTCAACGTCGGAACGATCTCGACCTATAACGGCGGCAACCAGGCGCACACCAACATCCAGCCGTACCAGGCGATCAATTGGTGCATCGCCCTGACCGGCATCTTTCCGTCGCGCAACTAAAGCCGAACACGGTAACGGAGGACTCCATGGCTTCGCCATACCTCAGCCAGATCATGATGTTCGGCGGCAACTTCGCGCCGAAAAACTGGGCCTTGTGCAATGGTCAGCTTTTGTCGATTCAGCAAAACGCCGCGCTGTTCTCGTTGCTCGGCACGAACTTCGGCGGCAACGGCATAAACAACTTCGCGCTGCCCAACCTGCAGTCGTCGCTGCCAGTCGGCATGGGCCAGGGCCCCGGGTTGTCGAATTACGTGCTCGGGCAGGTCGGTGGCAGCCCCCAGGTGACGCTGACCCAGGCTACCGTCCCGTCGCACCAGCATTTCATGATGGCAGTGACCAACGCCAGCGCCACGACCAGTTATGCGATCTCGAATACCGTGTTGCCCGGCAATCCTTCCAGCATCTCGAATGGGGCTCTTTACGCCAATACGCCGACAAAGCCGCCGCCACTTATCCCGCAGACTTTGGCCGCGGGCGCCTGCTCGCTGCAAGGCAACAACCAGCCGCATAGCAACTTGATGCCGTCGCTGTGCGTCAGCTTTTGCATCGCCCTCACGGGCGTATTCCCGACCCGCAACTGAGGAGGTCGCGAAATGTCGTCGCCATTCGTTGGTGAAATCCGCGCTTTCGGCTTCCCATTCGCGCCCACCCAGTGGGCCTTCTGCAATGGCCAACCGGTGTCGATCGCGCAGCAAGAGACCTTGTTTGCGGTCATTGGCACGATCTACGGGGGAGACGGCCAATCGACGTTCAATCTGCCGAATTTGCAGGGCTATGCGCCGATGCATTGGGGCAACCCGGCAAGCGGCTTCAATACTACGATCGGGCAGGTCCTGGGCACGCCAAACGTCACCCTGACGATCGCCCAAACGCCGCAGCACACCCATACCATCACAGTCCAGCAGATTCCGTCGGGCGGTGTCGTCGATAAGCTTTCAACTCCGTCGTCCACCACCTGGTTGGCTGATTCCAATCCCGATGGCGTATGGAACTACACGCCGACCATCAATGCATCGTTCGCGCCGAATGCGATCTCGTCGGTCGGCGGCTCGCAGCCGCACGAGAACATGCAGCCCTATCTGGCGATAAACTTCTGCATTTCGCTGTACGGCGTTTTCCCGTCGCGTAATTGACCGCAGAACCCGCGGCAATCCTCTCTATGACGGGTGCGGATGTTCCGCAGCGCTTGGCGCTGCCTGCAGCGTTGGTCGGACAAGGCCTTGTGCTACGGGCCGAGACCGAAGCGGACGTGCCGTTCCTGTTCCAGCTTTTCGCTTCGACACGTTGGGACGAGATGGCGTCGCTTACCGAGTGGAGCGAGGCGCAGAAGATCGCGTTCCTGGAACAACAGTTTACCGCGCAGCGCCAACACTATCTGGTCCACTATGCCAATTCGGCGTTCGACGTCTTGGAAGAGCGCGGCACGCCGGTCGGCCGCCTTTACGTCGATCGCCAGCAACGCACGCTGCTCATCGTCGACATCGCGCTGTTGCCGGCCTGGCGCGGCCGCGGCATCGGCACGGCGCTGATCGAGGCGCTGTTTGCCGAGGCGCGGCAGGTCGGCAAGGAAGTCAGCATCTCAGTCGAAAAATACAATCCAGCGCAGCGGCTGTACCGCCGGCTCGGCTTTCGCGAGTACGCCGAGGACGACGTCTATTGGTTCATGTACTGGAGCCCGCAGCCGACGGATGCCGCCGCGGCGCCTCAGTTGAACAGCGACTGATAGGTGGTGACGTCGCCTTCGCGGCCGATCGGCACCAAAAACAGCACCATTGTGCCAAGCGTGGCGTGCCGCAGGCCGTACATCCGCTGCGGCAGCACGAAATCGCCGCGGGTCGTGAATATCAGCGAGAACGGCTCGCGCTCTAGTTTGGCGTAATTACGCAACGGCGTCACCTCGATCAGCGTCAGCTCGATCGGCGGCGCCTCCGGTTCGTCGATGGTCCAGACTTGGCTGACCTTGTCGTTGAACAAATCGATCGTCAGTTGCCGGTCGGCCATTTTGCCCACCCTCCAGCGCCCGCAAAGCGCGAACAGAACCGGAAATCGCCTGTTCGCGCAAGCCCGTGTTTTATCCTGCTTGCATGCGGCTGTTTTGACCGGCACAGCGGGGTGATATTGTAACCGAGAACGCCGCGTTCGGGCCGGCATTGGCCGGCTTTGGACGGGGCATTACTTGCGACCATGCACGCTCCTGACACCAGCGCCACGCGCGCCGCTTCGCTCGCTGCTGCCATCGCCGATCGCTCGGCCACTGTCGGCGTGATTGGGCTCGGTTACGTGGGACTGCCGCTGGCCGCGACCGCGGCCCAGGCCGGATTCGTTGCCGTCGGCTTCGATATCGATCCGGAAAAGGTAACGCTGCTCAATGCCGGGGGCTCGTATATCGACGCCGTGCCGGCCGCCCGGCTTGCCGCGATCCTCGAGGCTAAACGTTTTCGCGCCAGCGCCGACTTTGCGCAACTCGCCGTGTGCGACGTTGTCGTCATCTGCGTACCGACGCCGCTGACGCCGCAGCGCGCCCCGGACCTGTCGTTCGTCATCAACACGGCGCGCACCGTCGCGCGCCATTTGCGGCCGGCGCAGCTGATCGTGCTGGAATCGACGACCTTTCCCGGAACGACGTGCGATATCGTCAAGCCGATCCTCGAAGAATCGGGGCTCGCCTCGGGCGTCGACTTTTTCCTCGGCTTTTCGCCGGAACGCGAGGATCCCGGCAATGCACGCTTTGCGACCGCGACCATTCCCAAGATTGTCGCCGGCGACGGTGCGATGGCGCAGCGGTTGATCGAAAGCTTTTACCAGCGGGTGGTGCAGGCGATCGTTCCGGTATCGTCGCCGGCGGTGGCCGAGGCGGTGAAAATCACCGAAAACGTCTTCCGCGCCGTCAATATTGCGCTGGTCAACGAGCTGAAGGTCATCTACGAGGCGATGGGGATCGACGTTTGGGAGGTGATCGACGCGGCCGCCACCAAGCCGTTCGGCTACATGCCGTTCTATCCCGGGCCCGGCCTCGGCGGCCATTGCATCCCGATCGATCCGTTTTATCTGGCGTGGAAATCCAAGGAATACGAGCTGCCGACCCGCTTCATCGAGCTTGCCGGCGAAATCAATCGCGCGATGCCGCGCTACGTGATCGCCAAGCTCGAGGCCGCGCTCGATGCCCGGCTGGCGCTGCCGCTCGGCAAGGCGCGCGTGCTCATCATCGGCATCGCCTACAAGAAGAACGTCGCCGATGTTCGCGAGAGCCCGTCATTCAAGCTGATGAAGCTCATCGAGGAGCGCGGCGCGACCGTCGCCTTCCACGATCCGCGCGTGGCCAGAATACCGCCGACCCGGGAGCATCCGGAATTTGCCGGCCGCGGCTCGGTGACGCTCGACGCCCAAGCGCTGCGCTCTTGCGACTGCGTGCTGTTGGCGACCGACCACGACGCGATCGATTATGCGCTGCTGGCTCGGCACGCGCCGCTGATTATCGATACCCGCAACGTATTCGCCCGCAACGGTATCAAAGGCGATCACATCGTCAAGGCGTAACGCCGCGCCGCGCGCGCCGCAGGCGATCGTTGATTGCTTCGCCGAGGCCGTTGCCCGGCACCGGCATCACCGCGATGCACGGCGCTGCGGCGGCGTCGAGGTCGCGCAGATGCGAGAACAAGTTGGCCGCGGCCTCGACCAGGTCGCCGCGCGGCGACAGATTCAACACGCGCGCGGCTTGGCCGGCGCCGGCGGGCATTTGCGGGCCGAACGCGAGCAAGGCCTCGCCCGGCGCGACAGCGGCGACATCGAGCCGTAGCGGGGTGTGCGGGGCGTAATGCGCCGCCAGCATGCCGGGCGCCGCCGGTGCCGCGTCGCCGGCCGCTGCCTCGACCGCGCGCGGTGGCTGGGCAAGCGGCCGGCCGAGCGTACGCTCGATATCCTCGCGCGGCACGCCGCCGGGCCGCAGCAAAATCGGTTCACCGAGGCAGGCGACGATGCTCGATTCGATGCCAACCGGCGTCGCGCCGCCGTCGATGATGAGATCGACGCGGCCGCGCAGGTCGGCGAGCACGTGCGCCGCGTTGGTCGGTGAAACATGGCCGGAGCGGTTAGCCGAAGGCGCCACGATCGGCTTGCCGAAGGCCTTAAGAATATTTTGCGCCACTGGATGCTTCGGCACACGGACCGCGATGGTGTCGAGCCCGGCGGTGGCGAGGTCGGCAACCAGGCAGCCCTCGGCTTTGGGCAGGACGAGCGTCAGCGGTCCGGGCCAGAATTTCTCGGCAAGCCGCGCAGCGTCGGCATCGAAGTGCGCCAGCTTTCGTGCCGCGGCGACGTCGCTCACGTGCGCAATCAGCGGATTGAACGCCGGCCGCCCCTTGGCCTCATAGAGACGGGCCACGGCTCGGCCGTCGGTCGCATCGGCGCCCAGGCCGTATACCGTCTCGGTCGGAAAGGCGACGAGCCCGCCCGCCGCCAGGCACCGCGCCGCCGCTTCGATCGCGGCCCTGTCAATGCCGAGCACGCGTGTTGCGGGAGGGGCTGTCATCGCGGGTCCTTTGCGCCTAGATAACATGGAGCCGCGGCACATCGCGAAGGCTTAAATCCGAAGGCTTGCGGGTCCGCTAGCCCAAATGTATAAGCCGCGCCTGTCGGAGTGTGGCTCAGCCTGGTAGAGCACCTCGTTCGGGACGAGGGGGTCGCAGGTTCAAATCCTGCCACTCCGACCAACATCCCAAGTACTTAGCTAACCGCGCAAAACTTGCGCCCAAGAAATCGCCCAAGAAACTGGTCATACGAAACCGTGGCGCGCTCACTTGCTTGCCCGGACGTTTGCTCTCCGAAGGCAGAGGTCACAGGTTCGAATCCTGTTGGGCGCGCCAAATTTCCAGCACTTAGCGAACCCTGCCAACGCGATCCACCTGCGCGGAAGCACGCGACGGAAAGTGATCGCAGCCAACCGGGTCATGGTCGGCATAAGATTATTGGGGCCATACGAGAGCGACCGAACACCCGTCCAGGCAAGCGCGACCGGCCGCGCGGCCCGTGGAAGATTGAGGGGCGAGTTGCGCTATCGGCCGAAATGGAGACTCCTCCTCGCATCGGGAGCGCTACCGATCTAGCAGTTTGCTTGACGCCCAATTTTGAGGCTTAGTGGCTGCTTCGGGTTTCGGTATTCGATTTTGGGGAGCCGATACCATGAATTTTGACGCGGGCTGGGTAAAGCCGCCGAAGTCGCCCTCAAACTGACCAAGGATGACGTCGTGAAGGTCCTAAAAGCGCTCGCCAACGCGAGCGTTGTCACCGACCCGACCGATGTCCAAATCGTCAACGTCAGCCCACCGAGCGACCTCACCAAGCTCGTGGATAGTCTCGGCCAGAAAACGAACAGTACGAGCTACACCAAGGACACTCTGTCGAGCGGTGTGGTTCTCATTTCCAAGCCCTCCAATTTGAACGCGCCCCCATGGCAAATGGTTTCTGCCGTGTTAGGGGTGTTTCTTTGCAAACGGCGACTTGGTGGGCCAAGCCTCAAATCTACAGCACGACCGCAGCAACCTCGATTGCGTGCTGGGATGACGGTCTCGGTAAACCTGGCGCCGTTGAAATTGCCACGACGGGCGAGTGGGACGGTCAGGTATTCGGCCTCAAAGGAGGACTCGGTGGAAACTTCAATCACGCCAAAATCGGCGTTTCCACCTCAGAGCCTGGCCGAAAAAGGAGTGAGTGATTCCAGCCCTTTGTGATTCCTTTGGATTTGCGAGATTCGAAGGAGGTCACAATGGCTTGGACTGAAACCACTCGCGAACGATATGAGCGTGATCACCTGCATTACACAAGCGACACCAGGGACGCGGAGTGGCTTTTGCTCTCCTTTTTCCTACCGCCGTCGTGCCACCTCGGGCGTCCGCGCGAAGTTGACCTGCGGACCGTGATGAATGCCATTTTCTACATTCTGGAGACTGGATGCCAATGGCGGGCCTTACCAAGCGATTTTCCGCCCAATCTGGCAGCGAGCCTGCGAGCGAAGATTGGGGGAGACCGATTTTGTTCTTGCTGGGGGTGCCAGGGCAGAGCCCTCGCACCCCCGAACAAAAGAAAAAAGGCGTCGCGCGAGCGACCCGGACGCGGGTAGAATTGGAAACGCGAATCTGTCGTCGATGGACCATGCTTGCCGAAGCGCTGAACCACCTGTTGAACAATGTGCTACCTGCGGCGCGCGATTATGAGCGCGCGGAGGAAGAATTGTCGGCAGCGTTTGCGCGCAATGCGGAACCGCAAAGTTGGATCACGGAAGGCCAACAGGCGAAGCGACGCGCCGCGGAAGTGGCGATTGCCATTGACGGCCTCGCCGACAGGGCGGCCCCTGCTTTGGGGCTCACGCCCGATGAGGTTCGGCGCAAGGTCGGCCAGCGCTGCATTCTCGACACGGCACACCGGCCAGGATGCATTGATCGCGTTTGCGCGGTAGCAAACGCTTACAAACACGCCGGACCCCTGCGGACAAAGCATCCGATTACCTCCGAATCCGACGTGCTCGCCACCGGCGCGGGCTACGGGGTCGATGCGTTCGGCGCCGGGAAATTCAGCGGTGTCGAGGTTCTTGTGAATCAAAAAGACGGAACAGTACGCAAGTTTCTCGCCGACGTGCCGTGGGCCGTGGCCGGCTGGTTTCGTTTCCTCGCCGATCACGGCGCGGCGATTCCGTCAGAGGATTACGTGCTGTGTAGTTTGCGGGTTCACAGCGACGCGCCGCCCAAAGCGGCAAGCGCCGGACCCTGATCCTGCGCGAGGGATGGAAGCCGCATGGCGTGCGCCGCTGTGGCGCTTAGTAGGAGTGTTCGTGAGAACGAAGCTTGCTGGCAGAGCTTTTGCCCACCCGACTTACCGGAGCCGGTGATGAATCGGCTGAGACTCCGAAAGGGGAACGGGACA